>Ga0153915_10007105_pt1 | contig 10547 bp, 11 predicted proteins | sample Opewatmetagenome_2_FD_107003 | JGI IMG/M metagenome (GOLD analysis project Ga0153915, IMG submission 107003) | Freshwater wetland microbial communities from Ohio, USA - Open water 3 Core 3 Depth 3 metaG | ecosystem: Environmental > Aquatic > Freshwater > Wetlands | place: USA: Ohio, Lake Erie... | reverse complement strand
TCAAGCCTTTAATCAAGTCTACAGGACAGGGGAGCCCGGCAAAGGATTTGATTGGGAGATTGTCAGAAAAGACGGGACCCAAAGGACCGTTGAAGCATCTTTTTCTTTGAAAAAGGATGGTTTAGGGAACCCGACAGGATTTAGAGGGATCGTACGGGATATCACCGAACGCAAGAAGGCGGAAGAGACGCTACGGAGGAGTGAGGAAACCGCAAAACGGCTGGCTCAAGAGAATGCAATTATGGCTGAGATTGGACGAATCGTAAGCTCCACACTCAACATAGGGGAGATATACGAGCACTTCGCCGAAGAAGTAAAAAAACTTATCCCCTTTGATAGGATTGCAATTAATACCATCAATTATGACGATGGAACCGTCACCATTGCCTATGTCACAGGAGTTCAGGTGGCAGACCGCTCGAAAGGGACTGCCATTCCCTTAGTTGGCACCCTTGCAGGAGAGGTCGCGCGTACTCGGAAGAGTATGGTCATCCGGGCAGAGGATCCGAAGATGGTAATGGATAGGTTCCCCGGGCTCTTCGTATCTTTTCAAGCTGGAATTCGTTCACTGATGGCAATCCCATTGATCTCAAAAGATGAAGTGGTCGGAGCCCTTCATTTTCATTCGAGGAAGCCGAATGCTTATCGTGAGAAGGATCTGAGACTTGCCGAAGAGGTGGGCAATCAGATTGCGGGTGCCATTGCCAATGCACAACTTTTTATCGAGCTTAAGCTGGCAGAGGAAGCCCTGCGCCAGAGTGAAGAGAGATATCGAGCCATCCTCGAAAACATCGAAGAGGGTTATTACGAAGTGGACTTTCCCGGTAACTTTACCTTTATTAACGATTCCATGTGCCGAATATATGGATACCCGAGAGAAGAATTAATGGGCATGAATTACCGCAAGTATACAGATCAAGAGACCGCAAAGAAAGTGTTTCAAGCCTATAATAGAGTTTACACGACGGGAGAGCCCGGTAGGGTGTTTGATTATGAGATTATCAGAAAAGACGGAACGCGAAGAACCGTTGAAGCATCTTTTTCGTTAAAAAAGAAAACCCCATGTGAACCGATAGGGTTTAAAGGGATTGTACGGGACATCACCGAGCGCAAGCGGTTTGAAAAAATATTACAGCAGGAGAGGGAGACTTTTTTCTCCATCTTACAAAAGGAACCCTACGGCGCGCTGTTCATCGACACGGATGAGACGTTTCTCTACGTCAATCCTGAATTTACCGCCATCACCGGTTATACCCTCAGGGATGTCCCTAATGGGAGAGAATGGTTCCGCAAAGCCTACCCAAACCCGGGATACCGGCATAAGATCATCGCTGCATGGAAGGAGGATATCATTCCCCGCAAAGCGGTCGACAGGATTTGGAGTGTCGTTTGCAAGGATGGACAGGTAAAGGAGTTGGAGTTCAAGCTGACCTTCTTAGATGATGGCAGGATCATTTTGATGTTGTCCGACGTCACCGAGCGTAAGCGTACGGAGGAGGAGCTTGCTTTCAAGGCCACCCATGATCTTTTGACCGGCCTGCCCAACCGGATGCTTTTCAAAGACCGTTTCAACGTGGCGATGGCCCAAGCCCAGCGTTTCCAAAAAAAGCTCGCTGTGATATTCCTTGATTTGGATCGGTTCAAGGAAGTCAACGATACGCTCGGACATCATGCAGGAGACAAGCTGTTGTATGCCGTGGGTAACCGACTGGCGGATCTTCTCCGCAAAACCGATACGGTCGCCCGTATGGGGGGGGATGAATTCTTACTTTTATTACCCAATGTAGAGCGGATGGAGGACGTGATCACCATTTCTCAATCAGTTCTGGATATCCTCCGACAGCCGTTTATCGTCGATGGCCGCGAAGTTTCCATCAGCGCGAGCATCGGGGTTGCCATCTACCCCGATGACGGTGCGGACGTGGATACCCTGGTGAGCCGTGCCGACAAGGCTATGTATGAGGTTAAGCAGAAAGGGAATGGTGCCGACGCACACCCCCCTCAGACCACCACTGGCCAAACCTCGGAGTAAATTGCACGTCAGTTATTCCAGGAGACCCTCCTGGGATCTCCTGCAGGGTCATATCCTACGCTAGTTCTTCTCATTGATTTCGGTAGTAAGGGTTTTTAAGCTACCCCTGCTCAGTCCAATCCATGCGCTGTTTCTAAATCTGAAGCCATTCATTGTCAACTCTTGGAAAAGGAACCGTGAGCGTCCTTTCGGGAATACCCCCCAAGAAATGCCATGCAAGAATAAATGGAAATTTCTTTTACAAGAGGTTAGAATAAAAAATAATATACACCAGACCCTCTCACCCGGGTCGCTCGACCTAGAGACTCTTGACAGGCTCGCGCCGATGTCCTCTCCCCAGTAGTCGAGGAAAGGATAGAGCGCGAGAGCCGTTTAGATAGCAGTGATGGGTTAGGATAGGGCCCACTATTATGGTGAGATAGAAAACGGGGAGGAGTTAGAGATGGCGCTCAAAAGAGGAAAAGAATATATAGCCTCGATCAAGTCTCTTGGGCTGGAGGCCAATGTGATGGGCAAAAAAACACGAGATTTGCCCGACCACCCGTTGGTTTCGCCCTCGGTTCATGCTGTGGCGTCGACTTTCGACTGCGCCTATAGCGATGAGACTCGAAGCCTTTTCCGGGTGAGGTCCTCGTTATCCGGGGAAGAGATCAACCGTTTCACCCATTTGCATCAAAGCCCCGAAGATCTAATGAAAAAGGTGATGATGCAGAGACACTGTGGAAACATCACCGCATGTTGTTTCCAACGATGCGTTGGCATGGATGCCGCTAACGCGGCCTTCAGTGTCACGTATGAATGCGATCAGGAGCATGGCACGCGTTACCATCAGCGTTTTCGGGAGTATTGGGCCCGCATTCAACTCGAAGACCTAGTCGTCGATGGGGCCATGACCGATCCAAAGGGTGACCGGGGAAAGCGGCCGAAGGATCAATCAGATCCGGATCTCTTCTTGCGTGTGGTGGAACGGAAACGCAACGGAGTGGTGGTGCGCGGTGCCAAACTACATCAAACGGGTATGATCAACTCCCATGAAGTGATTGTGATGCCCACGACAAACTTGACCAAGGGAGAAGAGGACTGGGCGATTTGTTTTGCCGTTCCAACCAACACACCCGGTATCAAGTATATTTACGGTCGACAGGCCAGCGACACGCGAAAACTGGAAGGCGCCGGTCGTATGGATGTGGGGAATCCCACCTTCGGCGGCCAGGAGGTGATGACGGTTTTTGAAGATGTATTTGTTCCGGAGGACCGCATCTTTTTGAACGGGGAAGTCGGCCTGTCCGGGAGACTGGTGGAACGTTTTGCAGCTTATCATCGCCAGAGTTATGGAGGATGCAAGGTCGGAGTCGGCGATGTTCTCATCGGGGCGACGGCCTTGATCGCCCGCATGAACGGGGTGGAAAGTGCTTCCCACATTCGAGACAAGATTGTTGAGATGATTCATCTCAATGAGACGATGTTCGCCTGCGGGATTGCCTGCTCGGCTTTAGGACACCAAACGAAGGCGGGGAACTACGAAGTGGATATGCTTTTGGCTAATGTCTGCAAGCTTAACGTGACCCGTTTTCCGTATGAGTTGGCCCGTTTGGCCACGGATATTGCCGGCGGGTTGCTCGGAACGATGCCCTCAGCCCAAGATATGGATGACCCGGTCGCAGGCCCCTATATCAGGAAATACCTGACTGCGGTCAAAGGGGTCGATGTGGTCGATCGGATGAAGGTCTTGCGTTTGGTTGAAAATATCGTTGCCGGTGCAGGTGCGGTTGCCTACCTGATCGAATCTGTGCATGGGGCTGGCTCCCCGATGGCCCAACGCATCATGATTGGCCGTCAAGGAGAGGTCGAAGGCAAAATCAACCGAGTGAAGGGTCTTTTGAATATCTCTTAGAGGGAATCGAAGGTTTCCTAGAATCGTTTCTTTCACTTTTGGTAATTAAGCAATTAAATCCATGCTGTGATGGTTAAAAAAAAGGCAGAGCCAATGCCGGCCCTGCCTTCCCCCTCCTCTCACAAAATATAGATTTATCCCGTTAGAGATAATGCCCCGCTCGGTTTCGAGTCGCAACGACTGGAATTCCTAACGGGGTTTATTTTGGGATTTCTTTCTGGATTATAGAGAACGGGATAGGCCGAGAGATTCTGCCCGTTTCCTCGTCTATCGTTACTTGGATGAAGTAAACACCTTTAGTATCCAAGTCTTTGTTATAAAAACTTCCCCCCCAGTTCGTGATGGATTCTTGGGTTATTCTTTCAGGGTTTTTTCTCCTTTCGGGCAGAACTCCAATGATTTGGCACTCTCCTCTTGAGTTTAGACAGTAGAATTCATAAGCTATCATCGTCTAGCCGTCCATCCAATATTTCAAACTTTCTCCGGGAAGCAGCCACGCCCCTAACCCAGAGCTATCTTCTTCTAACGGGCTTCTTGCTCGTCAACAAATGACCAGGAAAATCTCGAATAATACAACAGCCACGTAGACGCCACTTATCCCCAACATTGCAGGCACAGCCAATCTGAATTTATTGTGAAGGCATAATAGGATTAAGGGGACGGAGACCATAACGAATTTCCAAATCCAAAACCTGTCCCCATAGACTTGGATGACTGCCCCAACAACAGGGTTTAACTCCAATCCGCCATCCTGCAATATCATCATTGTAAACAACGCGTCCAGGATATTTAACCCTGCAATCAAAACGATTAGGAAAAGCAATCCCGAGCCATAACGGTCCACATACCCACCCCTCTCCTGTTCTTCCTTTCTTCGGAAGCTTCTCCTCCGGCCCTGCAGGGTAAACCTACTGAAAGCAGGGGTGGGTTGCTTTCGTCGATCGTTAAGAATTCGCTCGTTCGGTGTCCTCAAATAAAAACGCCCCTATGCTTCATCTATAGTGAAGCTTCCTTCAAGTTGGATCTTTCGCTGTGATACCGTCCTAAGGTCGGATGATCCTCATCTGATTCTCATTTGATCAAATGAGCAAAATTCATAAGCTTCCAGATTAGAATGCTCTTCTTAATGCTGAATATTAACCCTAATTGCCTGGCTTTCTTGCGAATCCTAATGCTTTTGTAGGGCATCCGTTCCCTCCCGAAAATGAGGATAACTTTTTCGATGGTGTTGACCACTTTAAAGGCAATTCTCTTCCCGATCCTCTTTTTGAGATGGTAATAGAGGGATAAGTTTTTATTGATCAGAAAACTTCTCATTCGTCTCTCCGCTGAATATTAATGTCTGACTTCTTGCTTCTAAATTTTGCTCCGGGGGGGAGCAAAACCCTGTCTTGGTGAATAGGCAAGACTTGTACCAAATACTATTGAACCCTCCATCGGTGTCAATGATTGCAAACGGCTGATGATTCGTGACAATTCAAATAAAGGTTTTCTGACCCCGCGCTATTTTAGTGAAAGCCGGAGTGGAAGTGATTTTCACAAGAGACTCGAATCCTTTTCACAAAAAGTGAAATAGTTTTCTCATTCTCTTCTCACTCGAGGATTGATTTTGCGAAAACAAAGGTGGAATCAAAGGATCGGTAAAATTTACCCCGTTAGAACTAATTCCTCGCTGGAATTTCAAACGGGGTTTACTGATCTCTACCCTAACAAAAAAGGGGCAACCCCCTGTGGATTGCCCCTTTGTAAGACTTGGATTCTATAACCCTTCACTCCATTTACGGAGCCTTCTTCCTCCTCATTTCCTCAATTTCAATATCCACCCGTTTTAGCTGCTGAATAACCTGGTTCAACTTCTCATTTTCCTCAAGAACTCCTACCCAGACTTTAGCCTGTTCAACCAACGAGCTCTTCGGGTAGTATTTTATCAGCTTTTTGAAGAATTCGAGGGATTTTTCGACATCCCTCTGGGGATTCCCCAAATGGGCGTAGACCAAACCTATGTTTAGGAGGGCTTCGTCCTTTAAAGGTATCTCAGGAGGGAAAGAGAGAACTCTTTGGAACTCATCCAGGGCGCCACTATAATTCCTTTGAGAGAGAAGTGCCTGACCGCGCAGGAGATGTTCCTGGGCTTCATTACGCAGACTGGTATGCTTAAACGCTGCGCAGTTGCAAAGGGAAAGGAACATTAAGCATACGATGGAAAAATAAACGTACTTCCATGCTCTGACCCAATCTCTCCCCATATCTTGGTCGAGTTTCCCCTTTGATTCTTATGGAGCCCACGGACGGATTTGAACCGCCAACCCGCTGATTACAAATCAGCAGCTCTACCATTGAGCTACGTGGGCGCTTCAGAGTTCAGAGTTAGAAGTAACAACCCCAAAATCCTTGCCCTTATCCAGAGCGGGAACACATGAGGTTTCTTATAACGTCATTTCATAAAATAAGGAATTAGACTGGGCAAGTCAACCCCCAATCGTAGGCTCCTTTACTCCAACCTTAGCCCTCTGCACCCCTCACGTCAGTCCCTGCCCGCAGCAGGCAGGCTCTCCCGCAAGGGGAGAGGAAGAGAAACCACTATTTCTTTCTTGTTTCGATCGCTTTTTCCAAAATCTTGATGCCTTCTTGAGAGGCATCGATTGACTGCGCCAAGGACTCCCTTGCCTGTTCGGGATTGTGGAAACCATCGCTGTTCTCGGCCGTCCACCATTCCCAGAGGATATGAGCCTTGTCATGGAAGGGTCGCACTCCCCTCAGGATTTCCTCCTCGACGCCAATGTCCTTTGCAAGAGCATACATATCGATCAACTGCCCCAGCCAGAATTCCGCCTTTCTCATTTTTCCGCGGATATAATTCTGGACGGCATCCACCTGATACTCGGCCTCGTCCTGGGACCAGTAAGAATGGCAGCGGACACAGGTATCTTTGAGCATGTACCTTGCACTTCGCTGGCCATGGAAAGTAAACACCTTTCCTTTTTTGTCCTTGACCTTGGGCATATGACAATCTTTGCATTCCACGCCCTTCCGTTCATGCCTGCTTCCCCAAAAGGTTTCAGTTTCCGGGTGCTGAAGTTTTGTCAGCGGGGCCCCTGTGACAGCGTGTTTGAAATCCTTGAAGCCTATCTCTGCATATCGCTTTTGAACATCGAATACATTCACCCATGGAAAATAGTTGGCCCTCCGGTCATCCATCGTGATGGAGGCGCCAGTCTTTGGGTCAAACCCCGGGTTGCAATTGTATTCGACATGGCACTGGGCACAAAGAAGATTGGAGTCAGATCTGTTAAGGAGCCCAATCGCTCGAAAGGATTTCCCATCCCGTTGGAATTCGATCTTCTTCATCGTCACTATTTTACTCTTCTCTTTATCATAGGGATAAGTTCCTTCTTCCCGATCGACAACAGCCTGGATCAAGGCATCGCGCACCACCCTTGCTTTGGCTGCATGGGGATCGTGGCAATGAATGCAACCCATCGGATTCTGAATATACTTCTTCGCCATTTCCATGGCTGCCGGATTCCCCCCTCTCTTCAAATCGGTAGCAGGATGGGGATCACCCATATAAGGCCATTTCAATACGGTGTCAGTCGTTTTGCATGCGAAGCAAACAGTGTTTGCCGCTTTGGCGGTCTGAGGCAACTCTTTTTGCGTATCCACCACAACATCCCAAGCTTTTCCCGTCTTTGTGATGTCCTTCCAGCTTCTCAACTGGAACCTTCCGCCATAGGCTCGATCCACCAGGAGATGGTCAGTGACCATAAAGACGTGAGATCTGGGCTCATCGTGTTCTTTTGTGAAGCCATGAGGCATCAAGAGCTTGTCGGAGGCGGGAGACCGGCTTGTGGTGGTTGCCTTTTCAACCTTGGCCTTTGATTTCAGATTGACCGACATCAAGGTCTCATACTGGGGAAGATGGCATTTGCCGCAGAGGCTTAACTCCAGGTTCGTCCCAGGGAGGGTTCCCGGATCTTTCAGGTGCTCAGTGAGCTGACGATGACACCTTGAACAGGGGAGGGAAGCATGTTTGCTTCCCACTTTGAGTGATTTCACCTCCTCATGGCACGGATAGCATATCGCATCTTCCTTTGGGATAGTTTCCTTTGCAGAACGGGCATTGGAGAAATAAGAAATCGGAACAAGAAAGCAAATGATCGAAATGAACAATATCTTCTTAGACATAGGAGTTCCTCCAAATAAACCCACCCCTGTTTAGTTCTCAAACCTATTTTATTGCAACGATGGAGCAAACACAAGACAGATTATCTGTATCCGATGAGCAGAGCGGCGATGGTCCATCCAAAAAGGATAATCAAAAAAATAATAAATTGTCTGACCAATTTGGGGTCCATAAGTCCTCCATTTTCCCAAAGGCTGGAGATGATTTGTATTTTTCCTTAGAATAGTATATTGAGAATGGATCTTCTCAATACGGGCTATTATGAGAAATTTTCAAAATTATTTCAAGAAAGAAAAGTCGGCAAGTGTAACCCCTCAGTCCCTGGCACGGTTGGATCGGAGTGATCTCCCCTCCGAAACCTTGAAAAGCGGATCCTTGGAGACAGGGGAATTGGTGGGTGGTGCTGAAGCGGCTGTTTGAAAGGTATCTGCGCCGTGGCTTGTCGCCCAAATGTGCCGCTTCAAGTGTTCACCGGAGAGACCACCCCCGATTCTGGGTACAGCATCTCTGCTCATAACTGGGGGAGTTCGGGCAAGTAGAAGAAAGGAGAGATAAGATGGGTTTAGGATTGGCTCTGATCGCTTTAGGCATGTTGATCCTGCTGGATCGGATGGGTGCGGGATATGGGTTAAAGGAGGGATGGCCGTGGGTCGTCATTGCCCTGGGGATAGGGGGTATTTTCCGAAATAGAAAGAGCCTCGCTGCTTGGGCCACAATGATCGTTGGAATCTTCATTCTCGGAGCAAAGTATTACTCTCTCCACTTTTCAATCCCAGGAGTCGTCCGTACCTATTTTCTGCCAGTTCTTCTCATCGTCATCGGACTCCTCTGGCTCTGGAAGTATCAGAACGATTGATTCTTTGATTGCGGAATTCGGAACTCGGATTTCGGATTTTCCATGTAAGATCACAACCCAAACATTCAAAGGGGGACAGCGCAGTCTTTCCAAAAAGCAAAAGTCCCGGGTCAAAAATTTCGCAATCCGCATTCCCCATTCCACATTCGGTTCATCGGGTTGGAATGAGACCAGCGATGACCAGCAGGGTTAAGACTTCTTCTCCAGTATTGGTCAGTTCATGGAAGTGACCCCTGGGGATATGGATGGCATCCCCCGGTTCCACCTCACAGACCTCATCCGCTACCTGCATGCGACCCCGGCCGCTTTGAATGATGTAGATCTCTTCCATCGGATCCACGTGGCCAATGAGCATTTCACCGGGGGGAACGTAAGCATGGGCAAGAAACATCAGGGTTTGAAGATGACGGCTGTCCAGAATCATGTGAGCGACGCCACCCTCGTGGGCCCGATAGCGAGTCGCTTTGACTTCGGGATGCTCCAAGTTGCGACGGATCATCGGTTTATCCTTTCTTTGGCCTCCTCTTTCAGATGATTCTACAAAGTCTCAGGATAGCAGGACAATAGAGGTAATTTTTACTCTTCCTTCGTGGCATTCAATTTTTGAAGGATGGAATGCGCCTCCCGGATGGTGTCCTCGATAACCTCTTTCACACTTTTTATTTCGTGGATTAATCCCACGCATTGACCGCAGCCGATCACCACCCCATCCACATCTCCTTCTTGATAGGCATTGCTACTTATTCGGCCACCTAAGGCAGTCATCAGTTCTTCCAGGGTCGCTCCTCTTTGCTCCAACGAAAGTGTTTTTTCAGCCGCCTTATTTTTGACCACCCTTGCTGCGTTCTTAATCGAACGGTGTATGATGACCGTATCGGTTTCCCTTGCCTTGACAAACCATTCTTTGATCCGTGGATGGGCAGGACATTCTTGAGTTGCTACAAATCGGGTTCCCATCACGACCCCTTCCGCCCCCAAGGCGAGGGCGGCCAAAAAACCTCTGCCATCCGCGATGCCACCGCCCGCAATCACAGGGATCTTGATGGACTCTGCAGCTTTAGGAATCAATACTAATGAAGTCACATCATCCATGCCGGGGCGGCCTCCACATTCGAATCCGACAATCGTCACAGCGTCTGCGCCAATTGATTCAGCTTTCTGAGCAAACCGAACGGATGGAACTTTGTGAATGAGTTTAATCCCCTCATCCTTCAATTTTTGGATAAAGGGTTCAGGGCTTCTTCCCGATGTCTCAACCACCGGGACCTTTTCCTCTAAGATGACCTGGAGTATTTCCATCGCCCTATCGCCCTTGGCTAATTCTGGGAGCATAGAAAGGTTCACGGCGAAGGGTTTTTGGGTCTTCTCCTTCATACGGCGAATCTCTTTTCTTAAACTCTCCTTATCCGGAAAAGAAAGACTAGAAATGATCCCGAGTCCTCCTGCTTCTGATACGGCCGAGGCAAGCTGGGCCGTGGCAAGCCACTGAAGTCCGCCTTGGACGATCGGATATTTGATACCGAGCATTTGAGTCAATCGCGTCACGAACATGAGGTTCTCCTTTAATTTAAAAGTAGAAAGT
>Ga0153915_10007104_pt1 | contig 10547 bp, 5 predicted proteins | sample Opewatmetagenome_2_FD_107003 | JGI IMG/M metagenome (GOLD analysis project Ga0153915, IMG submission 107003) | Freshwater wetland microbial communities from Ohio, USA - Open water 3 Core 3 Depth 3 metaG | ecosystem: Environmental > Aquatic > Freshwater > Wetlands | place: USA: Ohio, Lake Erie... | reverse complement strand
GCCGGTTTTGAAGAACAGTTAAAAGTTTAGACTGCAGCTCTATAGGGATATTGCCGATTTCATCCAGGAAAAGAGTGCCGCCCGATGCTACTTCAAATCGTCCAAGCCTGTCTTCTTTTGCATATGTAAATGCACCTTTAACGTGACCGAATAATTCACTTTCAAAGAGCGATGGAGTAATGGCTCCCAGATCAACACGAACAAAAACCTCTCCACATCGTTGTGAATTTTTATGTAAGGCTCTTGCAACCAGCTCTTTGCCGGTGCCGTTTTCACCGAGGATCAGAACATTAACATCGGTCGAGGCAACTTTCTCTATTGTTTGAAAGACCTTTTGAATTGGAGAAGAAATTCCTATTAATTCATGATAACTCTTGTCGATATCAGCAATAAGTTGTTTTTGTTTTGATTTTATATCCTCCAGCTCAATTTTCGATTCCCTCAATTTGAGTGCAGAAGAGAAAGTCGCAATAAATTTTTCATTCTGCCACGGTTTAAGTACAAAATCGATTGCCCCTTCCTTTACTGCTCTGACCGCCATTTCAATATCGCCAAAAGCTGTAATTAATATTACGACGGCAGACGAATCAATATTCAAAATCTCCTTTAACCAATAAAATCCTTCCTTGCCGCTCGTCATATCCTGTGTAAAGTTCATATCAAGAAAAATTACATCATAATCCTGATTTTTTATTAGCATTGGAATATTCTGAGGGGTTTTTTCAGTATAGACAACGTTTACAAAAGGTTTCAGCAGAAGTTTTGCAGCAAGTAAAATATCTTCGTTATCGTCAACAATAAGTACTTTAACGGATTTTTTAGTCATACCCTTAAAAAATTGCTACTGTGAATAATAAATCTCACTATTTTATCCTGTAAAATATATAAATATTCAATCAGATGTTCGAAACCGGACGATTTTTTGATTTACGGAAAAATCAGAAGATAAATGGATTCATTTTCGAACTTATCGGGGAATAATTGATGCCATTTCATTAGAATTCACCATTAATTCTAAAAATGAACTTTTCAAAACTCATACCTGCAAAAATTAATTGACGGCATAAATCATTTCTAATTCTATGTACGATAACGAACACTATTGTAATAAAAGCGAACGTTCAGGATATGATTGAAAATAAGCTAATCCGAAATTGAGGACGATTTTCAGGATAAATGGTATTTTAATCTGATGGGCAAGAAACAGTAAATTATTGATAAAAGGCATAGATATTGAAAAACTTTCTCCGGTTTTTCTCATTTATAATTGACATTATTTCCGGAGAAATAAATGGATAGAAAAATTGAAAAGAAAAAATGGCCGCCTAAAAGAATAGTAGTCTACTCAGGCGGAGCATTATGCCTGATCATCATACTTTATAGTTTTATTTTTAGCGATAGAAGTTCAAGACTGAATGTTGAACAGGATAAAATCACAATAGTTGAAGTAAAATACGGACCATTCCAGGAATATATCCCGGTAACCGGAACAGTTCAGCCGATAGAGACTTTCTTACTTGATGTGAGTGATGGGGGGAAGGTCGTGCAAAAATTTATCGAAGAAGGTACATTTGTTAATGCCGGAGATCCCATCCTTAAACTTGATAATGCATCATTAACTTTAAATATAATTTATAATGAAGCAAACGTTTTCCAGCAGATAAATTCGCTGCGAAGCACCAGACTTGCTATGGAGGAATCACGTTTGAGTTTGCAGGGACAGATACTCGATATTGATCATAGCCTCAGACTTCAAAAAACTGTATATGAAAATGATATGATCCTCTTTGACAAAAATCTCATATCCAAAATAGAATATCAGAATGCTAAAGATGAATACGAGTACCTGGTTAATAAAAGACAATTAACCCTTGAAACCTTTAGAAAAGATTCTCTGTTCAGGACTCAGCAGATTGATCAACTTGAAAAATCCGTAAATACTCTTCAGGAAAATTTAAATATTACTAAAAAACAGCTCGAAGATCTTACTGTTAAGTCTCCTATAAAAGGACAGCTGACATCCTTGAATGCTGAGATAGGTCAGTCAATTGCACCCGGGCAGAATGTCGGCGAGATTGATGTTGTTGATTCATTCAAAGTCAGGGCTGCCATTGATGAACACTATATATCAAGAGTAAGTCCGGGACAATCGGGAACATTTACTTTCGCTAACAGAGACTACAGACTAATTATAAAAAAGGTATTTCCTGAAGTAAAGAATGGTCAGTTTGAAATTGATCTGCATTTTAGTGGCGACGTCCCTCAGGGTATCAGAAGAGGGCAGTCTTTACAAATCAGGCTGGAGCTCGGTGAATTATCACAGGCACTCACGATTGAAAGAGGAGGATTTTATCAGACTACCGGAGGACAGTGGATTTTCGTTGTCGATCTTTCAGGCGGATTTGCGTATAAAAGAGAAATTAAATTAGGCCGACAGAATTCAGATGCATTTGAAGTGCTTGATGGTCTAAAAAAGGGAGAAAAAGTTATTACATCATCGTATGATACCTATGGTGATGCAGATAAGCTGGTTTTGAAATAAAAAAATTATTAAGATAAAAATTAATTATTCAGGAGATCAATATGTTAAAAACAGAAAACTTAAAGAAGTTATATACTACTGAAGAAGTAGAAACAACTGCTCTTAACAATGTTAACATTGATATAGAACAAGGGGAGTTTGTTTCTGTTATGGGTCCTTCCGGATGCGGAAAGTCTACCTTATTAAACATTTTAGGATTGCTTGACAATCCTACGGAGGGTAATTTATATTTCGTTGGACAAGAGGTTTCAAAATATTCTGAAAGACAAAGGGCTCAACTAAGGAAGGAAAACATCGGTTTTGTTTTTCAAAGCTTCAATCTGATCGATGAATTAACTGTTTATGAAAATGTGGAATTACCCCTTTTGTATCTTGGTATGCAGGGAACTGAAAGAAAAAGAAAGGTATCCGAATCGCTGGAAAAAATGGAAATCATGCACAGAGCTACTCACTTCCCGCAGCAGTTATCAGGTGGTCAGCAGCAAAGAGTTGCAGTAGCAAGGGCAATAGTAGGAAGTCCAAAGTTGATTCTTGCAGATGAACCCACCGGTAACCTGGACTCTGCACATGGAGATGAAGTTATGGGATTATTGACAAATTTGAATGAAGCCGGTGCAACCATTGTAATGGTTACCCATTCACCAACCTATGCAGAGTATGGCAACAGGGTCATCCATTTATTCGATGGACACGTAGTGACTGAAAATTATAAGGAGAACTTTCACGTATAGTTTGCGTGGAACTGAGGGTGAAATTCAATAAAAATCCAGGTGTAAAATGGTTAAAAATTATCTAAAAATAGCATTAAGAAACCTGTTAAAGTTTAAGGCCTACTCCTTTATTAATATCTTCGGCCTCGCTATCGGCATTGCCGCCTGCATGATGATTTTACTATATATTTACGATGAATTAAGTTATGATAAATTCAATACAAAGGCAGATCAGATTTACCGTGTACATACAATTGGTAAATTGGCCGGTAACCAACTCAACATTGCTGTATCACCTCCGCCGCTGGGTGAAACTTTAGTAAGGGATTATCCGGAAGTAATTCAATATACCCGTTTGCTCCCCAATCAGACAATGCTTATCAGATACAAAGATAATGTTTTTAATGAAACAAATTTCTTCTGGGCAGATTCAACGGTATTTGATGTATTTACAATCCCTTTCGTTGAGGGGGATCCTAAAACTGCGCTTACCCAGCCGCATACGGTAGTACTTACTGAAAAGCTGGCAAAGAAATATTTTGGTAAAGAGGATCCAATTGATAAGATAATGAATTTTGAGGACGGTACTCCTTATACGGTTAAAGGGATTGTAAAAAATTGTCCGTCGAATGCTCACTTTCATTATGATATGTTTGCTTCTATAGCAAGTCTTGGACTCCCAAATACAGCTTTCTGGTTCAATAATAACTTTTATACATATATAGTATTGAAAAAGGGAATCCCGGGTTCTGAATTGGAGGCAAAACTTCCGGAGTTTGTAACGAAATATGCCGGGCCCCAACTCCGTGAGATATTTGGTGTGACATTCGAACAATTAAAAAGAACCGGCAATAATTATGAATTTCATTTACAGCCTTTGACAGATATTCACCTTAACTCACATCTTGATTACGAGTTAGAGCCAAACAGCGACATAAAGTACATTTATATTTTTTCGATAATCGCGTTATTTATTCTTCTAATTGCCTGCATCAATTTTATGAACCTGTCTACAGCAAGATCGGCAATCCGGTCAAAAGAAGTCGGGATCAGAAAAGTACTCGGATCAAATAAAATTCAACTGGTAAAACAATTTTTGTCGGAATCAGTTTTAATGACTTTTATCGCGGTAATTATCGCAATCGCATTGGTGGAAATTTTTCTCCCTTCATTCAGCAATCTTGCCGGAAAAGATTTGCACACTTCCTATTTCAATAATTTAATTGTCATCCCGGCTCTTATATTGGCAGTAATAATTGTTGGATTAATCGCAGGCAGCTACCCTGCATTCTTCTTATCATCGTTTAAGCCGGTGACAGTTTTAAAAGGTAAACTAAATCATAACGGCAGCACCTGGCTTAGAAGCGGTTTGGTTGTTTTCCAGTTTGCAGTTTCAATATTTCTCTTCATCGGAACATTTATTATTTACGGTCAGCTGAAATATGTCCAGGAAAAGAATTTAGGTTTTGACAGGGAACATGTTATTGTAGTCCAAAGAGCATGGGCACTCGAAAACCAGGCACAGACTTTTAAAAATGAATTGATGAATGACACACACATAGTAAGTGCTTCAAATACAGATAATCTCCCCGGAAGAATTTTTGGTCAGACAGTATTTAAACCCGAAGAAGCACAAAGTCCCCAGCAATATATTCTGGCAGTAATGTCTACCGATTATAATTTTGCAAAAACACTGAAGCTAAAATTAACGGAAGGGAGATATTTCACCCCGGAAAATGTTTCGGATTCCCAGGCAGTAATTTTAAATGAAAGTGGGATTAAATTAATGGGGATAAAGAATCCCGTGGGCAAGAGACTTGTACTTCCGGGAAGAAATCCCGGAGAGAGTGTCCTTTTTAATATTATCGGGGTTTTAAAAGACTTCCATTTTGAATCTTTGCATCAGAAAATCAGACCTCTGGTAATATTCTTAAACCGTGGACAGACGGCTTACCTGCCTGTAAGGATTCGTCCGGGAGATATACCCGGTTCCATATCGTTTATTGAAAAAGAATGGAAAAAATTTGTTCCGAATAAACCGTTTGAATACTTCTTCCTTGATGATGACTACAATAAACTATATCAGTCGGAACAAAAGACAGGCGAGATATTTACTGTTTTTTCCGTACTTGCAATATTCATTGCGTGTCTGGGATTATTTGGATTAGCTGCATTTACCGCCGAAAGAAGGACAAAGGAAATTGGTATCAGAAAAGTTTTAGGAGCCTCGGTTCCCGGCATAGTAATGCTGCTTTCCAAAGAATTTACCAGGTGGGTTCTTGTAGCAAATATCATAGCATGGCCTCTGGCGTATTATTTCATGAGCAACTGGCTTCAGAACTTTGCTTACAGGATGGATCCCGGCTGGGCTACATTTTTGATCTCAGCAGTTATTGCACTTCTTATTGCTCTGCTGACAGTAAGCTTCCAGGCAGTTAAAGTAGCAATTGCTAATCCTGTTAATGCTCTCAGGAGCGAATAAAAATAAATTTCCAGGAACATTTATATCCAATGTTTAAGAGGTGAGAAAATGAAAGATGTCAGTATTCCACTCCCGGAATTTCTGGATCAACAGATCGCCGAGATTGAAGTAAAAATTAATGGTAAAAAAAGACAATACAATTTCAGAGTTGAATCTTTCCGATGGGAACCCGATTCTGAGTTATGGACAGTCGAGAATAAAATCAACCGATTGAGAGAATTAATTGATAATTACAGCAAGTCCTGGGAACTGATACAAATATTTAAGCCGAAAGAAGATTCAAAATTTGTCCAGGTACTTTTCAGACAGCGAAGCAACATGTAAAGTTATTTATTAAACCAACGATAAGGATACTATGTTTATAAACCATTTAAAAATTGCTTTTCGTAATCTAAGAAAATACAAAGGGTATTCTTTTATAAATATCTTCGGTCTTGCGGTGGGCCTTGCTTGCTGCATAATTATACTGCTGTTTATACAGAATGAATTGAGCTACGATAAATTCAATAAAAATTATGATCGGGTTTACCGCGTCAGGTTAAGTGCGGTTATAGGAAATAATGAGCTTGAGAGTGCTACCTCGTGTGCACCCTGCGGACCGACATTCACCAGGGAAATTCCGGAAGTAGAAAATTATACACGTATCAGAAACTATGGTTTTCCAGTAATCAGGTATAATGATAAGGCCTTCAGCGAAGAAAAATTTTACTCGGTTGATCCTTCATTCTTTGATGTATTTACTGCTCATTTTATTGAAGGAAATCCCGGGACAGCTTTAAAAGAACCAAACACCGTAGTTATAACAGAGTCGATTGCAAAAAAATATTTTGGCAAAGAAGATCCGATGGGGAAAATACTTAATGCAGATAAGCGAAGAGATTATCTTATAACCGGGGTTATAAAAGATTTCCCTGTAAACTCCAGTATGCATATAGATTTCCTTGCTTCATTATATACTTATCCTGTTCAAAATGATCAATCCTGGCTGAATAATAATTATTTTACCTTTATCCTGGTCCGGGAAGGTACCAACCTGACTGAACTTGATCATAAAATCTTCAACATTTCGAAAAATCATATCGGACCGGAGCTTCAAAAAGCTATCGGCATTAGTTACGATCAAATGTTAGCAGGCGGAAGCAAGTACAACTATGTTCTGCAGCCTTTATCAGAAATACATTTAAAATCTCACCTTGACCACGAAATAGAACCTAACAGCGATATTATTTATACATATATATTTTCTATTATTGCTTTTGCAATTCTTATAATAGCCTGCATAAATTTTACTAATTTATCTACTGCGCGTTCTTCCAGCAGGGCAAAAGAAGTCGGGATAAGAAAAACACTGGGTTCAAACCAGGCCTTGTTAATCCGACAGTTTCTAACTGAAACTATTCTTATGAGCTTTATTGCAATGTTGTTTGCATTACTGCTGGTTGAGCTCCTTCTGCCCACGTTCAATTTTATAGCAAACAAGCAACTTACTTTACAGATTTTCAGCAATTACTATTCAATTCCGTTAGTAATATTATTTGTTCTTCTGGTTGGAATTGTCGCAGGAAGTTATCCGGCTTTTGTTCTTTCCTCTTTGATGCCTGTAAAAGTTTTAAGAGCCAGGCTTCAGAAATCATCAAACAAATCTCTTCTGAGAAATTTCCTTGTGATTTTACAGTTTTCAATTTCCATTATCCTGATTGCGGGGACCTTTATTGTTGAAAGCCAACTGGATTATATGCAAAATAAAAAGCTCGGCTTCAACAGGAACCAGATATTAATTGTAAAGAAAACAGATGATATCGGTAAATACATTAAATCTTTTATAAATGATATTACTCAAATCAGCACCATAACCAGTGTTTCCAATTCCACTACAATACCGGGAGATCGTTTCGATGATACTGCTTTTAAGCGTGAGGGTGCTAATGCGGATGAGGTTCACGATATGAAAGTGCTGTTTACCGATTACAATTTTATTAATACATATCAAATTAAAATGAAGGAAGGAAGATTCTTTTCCCGTGATTTTGTTAGCGATACGATGGCAGTAGTTATGAATGAAGAAGCAGTCAGATCCACAGGTTTAAAGAATCCTGTAGGGAAGAATTTTCTCAAAGTTGGCGATACTCCCGAAACTTCCATTATATTCAAAATAATCGGAGTCGCTGATAATTTTAATTTTGAATCTCTGCATCATAAAATTGAACCTTTAGTAATTGGTTTATTTAAACCAAATGATTTCGGGAAGTTTGTTTCCGTAAGATTTGCTCCTGAGAATGCTAAAAGTACAATTGAAAGTATTTCTTCTATATGGCATAAATATGCAGGCAACCAGGCGTTTGAGTATTCATTTTTCAATGACGACTTTGCAAAACTGTATGCTTCTGAACAAAGAACTGCACAGCTATTTTCAATTTTTTCAATACTGGCAATATTTATTGCGTGTCTTGGTCTTTTGGGATTAGCGGCTTACACTGCTGAGCAAAGAACAAAAGAAATCGGGATAAGGAAGGTACTTGGTGCAACCGTTTCAGAAATTATTATTATGCTCACTAAAGAATTTACAAAATGGGTATTGATTGCAAACCTCATTGCCTGGCCTGCTGCTTATTTCTTTATGAATGGATGGCTTGAGAATTTTGCATACAGAATAAATATCAGTATATGGATATTTATTTTATCCGGTTTAAGTGCATTAATAATTGCTGTAATAACAGTAAGTTACCAGGCAATAAAAGCTGCGACGGCGGATCCTGTTAAATCTTTAAGATATGAATAGTATCCTAAGTATATTTTTGTCCCGCTAAAAGCGGGATCTCCGCTACGCTACGATTTTTTTGGTTAAAATTTTTGTTTTGGGAATAATTGATGGTAATAAATTTAAAAAACGAAAGCCTGGAGTAATACAGCAATGGAATATTGGAGAAGTTAAGATGGAACTTTCAGATGGAGATCGATTATGCTTAAGAGTTATTTAAAAACAACGATAAGAAATCTTCTCAAGAACAAGATATTTTCGTTTATAAATATTTCCGGTCTTGCAATCGGAGTAGCCTGTTTCATCTTAATTGGATTATTTGTTGCTGATGAACTCACATACGATACCTATAATATCAATGCCGACAGAATATTCAGAGTTAATGCAGATTACAAGGTAGGGGGGAACAGGTTCAATCTTGCTAACTCTCCTATACCCCTTGCGGGCGTGCTTGAATCTGAATACCCGGATATTAAAAGGACAGTACGAATCTCACAGGGAACTAATATTTATGTTAAAAAGGATAACGATTATATAAAAGAGGACAAATTCTTTTATTCTGATTCCTCAGTGTTCGATATTTTTTCAATAAATTTTGTCAGGGGAAATCCTGGATTAGCATTGAATCAGCCTAACAGTGTGGTAATTACAACAAAAGCTGCAGAGAAATATTTTGGCTCAGTTAATCCGATGGGTGAAAGAATTATTCTTTCAAACGGGCAGGAATTTTTGATCACCGGTATTGTTCAACCTGTACCGGGCAATTCACACTTTGAATTTGATTTCATGGCTTCTTACAGTACACTGCCCGAAAGCAAGAAGACCGATTGGTTCGGTAATTTTGTACACACTTATGTATTAACCGATAAAGGAGTTACGGCAAAAAAATTAAATGATAGGATATACTCTGTAACCGAAAAACATCTGGGCCCGATAGTCCAACAGGCTTTTGGAGTCAGTTATAAAGAATTTTTGAGTACGGGAAATGATTTATCGTTTGTTTTTGTTCCGCTAAAGGAAATCCACCTTTATTCAAATGTATTTAATGAGTTTAAGGAAACCGGCGATATAACTATGGTTTATCTTTTCTCAGCCATAGCAATTTTTATTTTGATAATAGCCTGTATAAATTTTATAAATCTTTCCACGGCTAAATCTACTAAAAGAGCCGGTGAGATAGGGATTAGAAAAGTTCTTGGCTCAAATAAGTTTCAATTAATTCAACAGTTTTTGACTGAATCCATATTACTTTGTTTCATTGCTGTCCTGCTGGCAGTAATGATTGTTGAACTGGTTCTGCCTTCTTTTAACCTGCTGGTAGAGAAACATTTGTCGCTGAACCTGGGAAATATCAATGCAATTCCAGCTTTAATTATCTTCACAATTTTTTTAGGGATTGCAGCAGGATTTTATCCATCCCTGCTTCTTGCTTCTTACAAACCTGTTGTGATTTTAAAATCAAAATCGCTGGTTAACAATTATAAAAGCGGCTTATTAAGGAAAGGACTTGTTGTATTTCAATTCGCAATCTCAATTATTCTGTTCATAAGTACTTTTATTATTTACGAACAGATGGAGTACATTAAAAATAAAAATCTTGGTTTCAATAAAGATCAGATTCTTATTATTAACAATATAAATGATCTGGGTGCTAAACAATTTACATTTGTAAATTCGATTAAGGAAAATCCGGCTATTATTAATGCTTCACTTTCAGAGGGATTACCGGATCACGATCTGGCAGCAAATATATTCAGGAAAGAAGGGACAAAAGAGGACCAGACACTCATTGTAATTCCGGTAGATTATAATTACTTAAGTACTTATCAGATAAAAATGAAAGAAGGAAGATTTTTCGAAAAGGAAATTTCGACTGATACTTTAGCTATTATTCTGAATGAAGCTGCCGTTAAAAAACTGAATTACACGGATCCATTAAACTCAAAGCTTATTCATAATCTGAGTGAAGAAAAAACCACCATCCTTACAGTAATAGGAGTGGCAAGAGACTTTCATCTTCAGTCACTGAAAGATGAAATCCGTCCGGCAGCACTG
>Ga0153915_10007103_pt1 | contig 10547 bp, 7 predicted proteins | sample Opewatmetagenome_2_FD_107003 | JGI IMG/M metagenome (GOLD analysis project Ga0153915, IMG submission 107003) | Freshwater wetland microbial communities from Ohio, USA - Open water 3 Core 3 Depth 3 metaG | ecosystem: Environmental > Aquatic > Freshwater > Wetlands | place: USA: Ohio, Lake Erie... | reverse complement strand
GAATCGTCGGCGTGAAAATCCGCGTCCATGCGAGCGGCCATCCGGCAAACCATCCGGCAAGCCAGTTCCCCGCGCCCGCAAGGCCGCCGGCCACCAGCAAAATTGCGCGCGCGCCCGCGGGAAATACGAAGCTCAAGGCCGCCGCCAACAGCCCGCAGACCACGGCGCCAAATCCCATGATCGGAACCACGACGGCGTTCGCAATCAGCCCGACCAGCGAAAACTGATTAAAATGGAACGCGGTCAGCGGTGCCGTCCCGATCAACGCCCAGAACGAAACCGCGACGTAACCCGCGATCGATTCCGCGACCGCATTGCCGCGCGACACCCCGGCGCCGGCCATCTCGCGGCGCATCCGCGTCCGCCACCATGCCGCGAACCGCCGCATCCCGACCAGGATCGCCAGCACCGAGGCGAACGAAAGCTGGAAGCCAATATCCGCGGTCGATCCCGGAATCGCAAAACAGATTACCAGCGCCGCCAAGGCCAGACTGGCGAGCAACTCGCGCGAACGGTCGATCAGGATCGCAATCGCATAGGCCAGCACCATCACCAGCGCACGAATAGTTGATACGTGCCCGCCCGCAATCGACGCATAAGCGGTTGCCGCCAGCGCCGCCGCGGCCGCCGCCAGCTTGCTGGCATACCCGCGCGCCATCAATGACGGAAAAAAGCCCATCCACAACCGCACGATGAAAAACGCCGCCGCCGCCACGATGCCGAGATGCAATCCCGAAATCACCAGAACGTGCGCCATGCCGGTAAGCGCGAAGCGCTGGCGAATCGTCTCATCGATTCCCCCGCGATCGCCGATAATCAGCGCACGCATCTCGGCGTTTTGCGGGTACGTGAGATTTGCATCGATAAACGCACCGATCCGCTCGCGCACCGCCTCGATTCGCGAACGCACCGGGAAGTCGCGGTGAGTGATCACCGCGATCGGGGGCGGCCCGCCTTTTTTCGCTTGGCCAGCGAACATCGTGGCCGCGATGCCGTTGCGGAGCAGCCACGCGCGATAGTCGAATTCACCTTGGTCGCCGTCGTTGCGCGGAAACCTGATCCGCGCGGTCACCCGCACTTCATCCCCGATTGTGAAATGCTCCTCGCCGCGAAGCGTGACGCGCACCATGCCCCGCGCCGGCGCGAGCGTCGCCGCATCCGCACCCGCCCGTTCCGCACGCACGTAGAGATAACTGCGCCCACCCTGGACCCGTTCGGGTTCGCGCGCGATCAAGCCTTCGATCGTCACCGTCGAATCGTCTGCAAAGCGCTGGAGGCTGTCCGGGCCGTGCATCGGCGCGATCAGATTGCGCACTGGAACCGTCGCCGCCGCCGCAATCGAGGCGAATGCCACCGCGACGCCAATTTCGGGACGCGCCAGCAGAAATGCCACGGCGGCTGCGGTCGCGAGCGCGATCGCAAATCCAATCGGTACATACGCGCCCATATTGCCGAGCGCGTCGCCCGCGACTATCGCGATCGTCGCAACATAAAGCGGCGGAAAACTTGCCAGCCAATTTGCCGCGGACACTGGCGCGGACGCGGTTTCCTGATGCGCCGGAGGGGCCGACGGCGGGCGTGCGGTCAATGGCGTCGCGGCGGTGATGGTCGATCCTTTCGCGCGCGTTTCCAGAACTCTACTAACGGTATATTCGAGCGCGCGCGACGTTCCAACGCGCCATCGCATTTCGCGTAATCTTGAAGACGCGCCCTTGACTGGCTCTCGCGGGAGAAAATAACCTCACGCGCGAAGCAGAGGATCGGCCCATCGCTGCGCCCAAACGCATCCCCGAATTCGACGGCATCCGCGCCATCGCGGTCACCTCCGTGATGGCGTTTCACGTCTTCGGCTTCAGTCCGCGATACGCCTTTCTTGGCCGCTGGGGATGGTTCGGCGTCGATATCTTCTTCGTCCTGAGCGGCTTCCTGATCACGCGCCTGTTAATCGAAGAGCTCGAGGCTTCGGGTTCGATCGCTATCGTCCGCTTCTACAGCCGCCGCGCCTTCCGCCTCTATCCGGCCTTCGTTTCGGCCCTGCTGCTGACGATGGCGGGATTGATCGCGTCCGGACGGCACAACTATTTCTGGACCCTGCTCGCATTTCTGCCGCTGTTTCTCACCTACACGCTCAATATCTGGATCTCGCTCTACTTCACCGAATCGATGCACATCGCGCTCTTCCAGGCCTGGTCGCTCTGCATCGAGGAGCAATTCTATCTGGTATGGCCCTGGGCGTTGCGCGCGCTCGGACGCCGTCGCGCGCTCGTCGCGCTCTATGTCACGGTCGCCCTGTCGGTCGCGCTGCGCGTCGCAATCTACCTGCTCTACCCGCACGCAATCGCGACCCGATTTATTTTCTACGGAACCCTCACCCGCCTCGACGGCATCGGCATCGGCTGCATCCTCGCGCTCTCCGCCGAACGCCTCGCCGCCCGGCCGCGGCTCTTCTCCGGCGGCGCGCTATGGCTCTATTCGATCGTCGGTGCGCCTTTCATCGTATGGGGCGCATCGACCGACTGGTGGTACTACACGATTGGATCGCCGCTGATGTCGCTGGCCGCCGGTATCGTCATCGCCGCGATCTGGCTGGGCGCGCGATGCGGCGTCACGCGCATCCTGGCCAGCGCGCCGATGGTCGAGATCGGCCGCGTCTCATACGGCATTTACCTGTTTGAATCGATCGCAATCTTTGGCGTCGGCCGCGTGTTGAATATGGAATGCGGCCAGTCCGGCTGCCTGACGAAAGTGTTCGCGGCAGTCCTAATCACGAGCCTGATCATCGCCGAATCACATTACCGGCTGGTCGAGCGCCGCTGCATGGCGTTGCGCGAGCGCCTCTTCGCCCCGCGTCTGCGCCCCGCCGCCTCGGCGTGACTAATCGTTTTTGCGCGAGGCCCGATCGTCCGTGCGCTCTGCGCGCCTCAGGACTCGCGGTTGACCGGCTCTCCGGCCGCGCGCGATTCGGCGGGCGGGTTCTTCTCTTTGTGCGCGAGCAATTGCAATTGGCCGTTGCCTGCGTCGAGGTACTCGGCCGCGAGGCGGTCCTCTTCGCGCTCGACGCTTTCCTCCTGGTCGAGCAGCGTCGCCATCAGGTCGAGATGGCGCCGGATTTCCGCCGCGAGCTCCGCGTTAACTCCCTTGACGCTCGCCAGTTCCTGCAACGAGGCTTCACGAATTCGCCGCAGGCTGCCGAAATGGCGCAGTAACGCGCGCCGCCGCACCGGGCCGATCCCTTCGATATCGTCGAGCACCGAGCGCAGCCGCGCGCGCCGGCGCAAATCGCGATTGTAGGTAATCGCGAAGCGATGCGCCTCGTCGCGGATTCGCACCAGCACGAACAGCGCGGTTGAATTGCGCGGCAGCACGATCGGGTCCTTGCGGTTGGGCAGGAACACGCGCTCCTCCGACTTCGTCACCGCGCGATTGCGCGCGTCGCTGAGCACGTGCTGCTTGGCCAGCGAGATCACTTCGATCTGATCGCTGAGACCGAATTCCTTCAGCACCTGGATCGCGACGTTGAGCTGCCCCTTGCCGCCGTCGATCACCCACAGGTCCGGATATTCCTTCTCCGCCTGCGCCCGCTTGAGCCGGCGGCTCAACACTTCGTAGAGGCTGGCGAAGTCGTCCTGCCCCTCGACGGTGCGAATCCGGTAGCGCCGGTAAAGCGCCTTCTGCGGCTCGCCTTCGTCGAAGGTCGCCTGCGACCCCACCACCATCGAGCCCTGCAAATTCGAGATGTCGTAACATTCGATGCGCTTGGGCGTATTGCGCAGATGAAGCTTGGCGCGCAGGTCCTCGAGCATCTTCTCGCGCGTGCTTTCGTTGTCGCGCCGCGAGGCGAAGCTCTGGCGCGCGTTCTCCATCGCCATCTCGAGCAGCCGCAGCTTGTCGCCGCGCTGCGGCACGATAACCTCGACCTTTTTGCCGCGCCGCTCCGAGAGCAACTCGGCACGCACCTCAGCATCCTCGAGCTCGACCGGCAGGATCACCTCGTCCGGGATAAACCGTGCGCCTGCGTAGTATTGCGTGAGCAGGTCGGCAAGCACGTCATCGTCGGGAAATTCCAGGTCGTGAAAGCTCCATCCGCGCGTGCTCGTCAGCTTGCCGTTGCGCACCAGCAAGACGATCGCCTCGATAAATCCGCCCTCGCGGTACAGCCCAAAGACGTCCTGATCGCCGCCCCAATGATGCAGCACGGTCTGCCGCTCGACCGTCTTCTCGATCGACCGCACGCTGTCGCGCACCCGCGCCGCCTCCTCGAACTCCAGGCGTTCCGCGTACGCTTTCATGCGTTCGCGCAGCTCGCGCAGCAGTTCGAGGTTCTTGCCCTCGAGCAGCATCTCCGCGGCGTGCAGATGGCGCTCGTACTCGCCGCGATCGACCGGCAGGCAGCACGGCCCCAAGCAGCGCTTGATCTGGTACTCGATACACGGCCGCGACCGGTTGCGGAACACCGCGTCAGAGCACGTGCGCAGCGGAAACACCTTGCGGATGACGTCGATCGTCTCGCGCAATCCATCCGCGGATCCGAACGGCCCGAAGTAGCGGCCGCCATCCTTCACGATCCGGCGCGTGACCGTGATCCGCGGCCACGGATGATTCGTCACCTTGGCGCTCAGATACGATTTGTCGTCCTTGAGCCGGATGTTGTAGCGCGGCTTGTACTGCTTGATCAGGTTGTTTTCGAGGATTAGCGCCTCTTTCTCGCTGCGCGCGACCAGAGTCTCGAAATCGCGCACCCGGCGCATCAGGAAGCGTACCTGGAAGCGCCCGTCGCCGCCCTCGCGAAAGTACGAGCGCACGCGCGGGCGCAGCGACTTCGCTTTGCCGACATAGAGCACCTTGCCGCCGCGATCGCGCAGCAGGTAGACCCCCGGCTCGACCGGAATCGCCTCCAGCCTGCGCGTCAGTTCATCGCCTTCGGCGGAGTCGGCTGTCGCTTCATCATCGTCAGCCGGTTCGCCGCGCCCGGCTTGCCGCTCGGTCGCAGCGGCGGGATACATCACCAACGATTCGTAACGCGGTCCGAGGTCATCGCGGCTGGGCGGCGCCGCCGGCGCATCGTTCCACGCGTCGGAAGAGTCCGCTTCGCTCGCGGGGGGCTCGATTGCAGCGGGCTGATTCGCTATGACGCGGCTCTCAGCCGGCGCCCGCTCGCTCTCACGCGTCGCGTCTTCCGCTTCAATCGCATCCGGCGCCCCGTCCCGCGGATGCATCCCCTCGGCTGATCGGATCATCGCTGCGGCGGTCCGCCGGTTATTCGGCACCCTGCTCCTCATCTCGCCGATGATTATACACCGCGTCCGCACTATGCCGCGCAATCTCCGGCGATGGCGCTGCGGGCCACGATCGTGCAACATACACGCGCCCGCCACGGCGCTCGGCCGTCGTTGCCGCCCGCGGCGAATACCAAACGGGGAAACATTACGATCATGCGCAGACTCGATGGGAAAGTCGCCGTCATCACCGGCGCGGCCAGCGGGATGGGCCGCACGACCGCCGCACGCTTTGCCGGCGAGGGCGCCAGCATCGTCATCGCCGACCTCAACGCCGAAGGGGGAGAGTCCGCGGTTCGCGAATGCAGGGAGAACGGCGGCAATGCCGTCTTCCAGAAGACCGACGTCACCTCCGAAGCCGCGATCAAGGCCGCGATCGACCGCGCCGTCAAGGAGTTCGGCAAGCTCGACGTGATGTTCAACAACGCCGGTCTCGCCGGCGCGCTCGGGACCCTTGAGGAAACCACCGCCGAGAACTGGGATCGCACCTTCGCAATTCTGCTGCGCGCGGTCTTCTTCGGGATCAAGCACTCGATTCCCGAGATGCGCAAGACGGGCGGCGGCTCGATCATCTCGACCGCTTCGATCGCGGGATTGCGCGGAGGCGCCGGACCGCTGCCCTACAGCGTGGCCAAGGCCGGAGTCGTCCATCTCACCAAATGCGCCGCAATCGAACTCGGCCGCGAACGCATCCGCGTCAACTGCATTTGCCCCGGTGGCATCAACACGCCGCTGATTCACAAGCATATCCCCGGCGGCGAACCGATCGCCCGCCAGGTGCTCGAAAGTATCCAGCCGATCCCGCGCGCCGGGACCGGCGAGGACATAGCCGGAATGGCGCTCTATCTGGCCAGTGACGATTCGGAATGGGTGACAGGTACCGCGATGGTGGTCGACGGCGGCCTGATGGCGGGCGGGAACCTTTTCGGTGGCGGCACAGAAAGTCCGTTCAGCGTCCCCGCCAAGTGGTCCGGTCCTTCATTCGAAAAGGATTGACCGAAAAGGATTGAAGCGCCGGAAGATGGACGCGCGGAGGCTGCGGCGTCCGCGCTGACCGTCGACATCTCGGGGCCATCTCGCCTGGCACTCGATGCCATCCGAGAATCGGGCGCGCCGGCTGTTTGGAGACGGCGGCTACGAACTGGCTCTGACCGCAGATCCCCGGCTAGTTCAGCTCGTGCGCCCGTTCGAGATTCAAGTGTTCCACCAGGCTGCGCGCGTCGGCGCGCGGGCGGAAATGGTAGTCCAGCGGCTGATGCGGGCCTCCACACACCGGTACCGCTTCCATATAGCCGCAGATGCAGCGGTAGATGAATACCGGCTGGCCCTCCACCTCGCGACGATAGTAACCGAGGAACCGATGCTTGGGGCGGCTTCGGTGCTGATCTTCGGATTCTCGCTTCACTGGTTGAAACCCGGTCGCAATCATTGGGTTGGGTCAGTTTATAGCAGTGCACGAGACTTTAGGGAAGAGAAATTACGCAATCAATCGCTTAGACATGCCACGGCGATAATCAGCCGGGAAATTTAGGCGAAGTTCAGCGCTCGCGGTCGAGCAGGTAATCGGCCGCGGGTGACAGACACGTCGGTTTTTGTCGAGTTGCCTTGCGGCGTTCAGCGGGCGGCGCGACGCTCCAGCTTGCGGATACGCTGGTCCTGATCCTTTGACTGCACGGTCAGACGATCGTCGAAGCGCTCGAACTTGCGCGTGAGATTGGTCAGCGCCTTGTTGGCCTGCTTGAGTTCGGCGTCGAGCTTCTTGATCACGGCGTCGGCCGATGAGGTGATTCCGGCGCGAACCTGCGCGGAAGCGGCAGGGATTTCGCGGCCGATTTCGGCGCGGGCGGCGCTCAGTTCCTTGCGCAGAGCATCGCCGACGGCGGCCACTTCGCGGCTCAACTGCGCGCGCATCTCGGCGGTCGCGCGGGTCAGCTCTTCTGCCAGACGCTGGCGTCCGCGCTCGGCCTCGCCCGCAACCTGCTGCTGAAGTTCGTGGCGGGTGGAGGCCAGTTGTTCGCGAAATTCAACCCGGGTCGCCCCCAGGTTCTCTCCGATTCGGACCATCTCGGCGCCCAGATCGGCGCGCGTGATTGAAACGCCTTCGCGATTTTCGGCGATCCGGTCGGAGAGGAAACGGACCTGACGCCCCACTTCACTGAACTGGCCGACGACCTCCTCACGCAGCGCATCGAGCCGCCCGCCAAAGCCGGTAACGGCTTCGAGCACGAGGTCGAAGCGCGCGACCAGTTGCTCCAGTATCGCCCCCATCTTCGCCTCCACTTCGTCGGTCACCGCTTGCTCCCCCTAAATCGTGTCGCGCTCTAGCTGACGACCCTGAAGAACCGGCTCCATCGGATCGGCAGGAAAGACGTACCGTCACCGTCCCACGACCAGTAGATGAACATCGCGCGGCCCTCAACCTCGTTGCGATCGACCAGCCCCCAAAAACGGCTGTCATAGCTGCGGTCGCGATTGTCCCCCATCATGAAGTACTGCCCCTCGGGCACTTTGAGCGGTCCGAAGTTGTCGCGCGGCGAACTCTGCTGGCGCTGGTCGGACGTGAATTCGAAATGCGCATGCGGATCGTCGGCGCGTTGCCCGTTCCGATAGAGCATCCCGTCCTTTACCTCAATCGTATCGCCAGGGACGCCAATCACACGTTTGATGAAGTCCTTGGTCGGATCGGGGGGAAAAACAAAGACCACCACGTCGCCGCGATGTACCGACTCAAGCTTGAAGACGTAATGTCCCCACGGAATTTCATTTTCGAAGGGCGTAAGGCCAAAGAACGAGTCGGGCAGCCGGAACCCGTAAATCAGCTTGTTGACGATGATATGGTCGCCCACCAGCAGCGTCGGCTCCATCGAGCCCGACGGTATCTTGTAGGCCTGCAGGAAGAATGTGCGCAGGATCACCGCCAGCGCGAGCGCGATGATGAAAGCCTCGGAGTATTCGCGCGCGGCGGACTTTTCCGGGGCGGGTTCAGCGGCCGAATTGGCCGGTGGTGTTCCTGGGATTTTGCGCAGCGGTTCGGGCACGCCTGAAGCTACTCCCCAACCTTCAGCAGGGCGAGGAACGCCTCCTGCGGAATTTCGACGCGTCCAACCTGTTTCATCCTCCGCTTGCCTTCCTTCTGCTTCTCGAGCAGCTTGCGCTTGCGCGTGATATCCCCGCCGTAGCACTTCGCCGTAACGTTCTTGCGCAGCGCCTTGACGCTCTCGCGCGCGATTATCTTGGCCCCGATTGCGGCCTGGATCGCCACCTCGAACATCTGGCGCGGAATCAGTTCGCGCATCTTCTCGCACAACGCCCGCCCCCGCTCGTACGCCTTGTCGCGATGCACGATGACGGAAAGAGCATCCACCGCTTCGCCATTGATCCGGATGTCCAATTTAACCAGATGCTCCGGGCGGAAGTCCAGAAACTCATAATCCAGCGACGCATATCCGCGGGTCGCGGACTTCAGCCGGTCGTAAAAGTCAAAAACGATCTCCGCCAGCGGCATCTCGTAATGCAGAATCGCGCGATGATGGCCGGAATAGCGCAGGTCCTTTTGCACCCCGCGACGCTCCTCGCACAGATGCATCACGGCGCCCAAAAACTCCTCGGGCACGTGAATCGCCGCCAGGATGAACGGCTCCTCGATCGCCTCGACCGTGTTCTCGTCCGGCAGATGCGCCGGGTTGTCGACCATCACCGCCGCACCCGCGTTGGTCCGCACCCGGTAGGCCACGGTCGGCGCGGTCACGACCAAATCGAGCCCGAATTCGCGTTCGAGCCGCTCCTGCGCGATTTCCATGTGCAGCAGCCCGAGAAATCCCGCGCGAAAGCCGAATCCCAGCGCCTGCGAGCTCTCCGGCTCGACCACGATACTCGCGTCGTTGAGCCGCAGCTTCTCGATCGCGTCGCGCAACTCGCCGTACTGGTTGGCTTCCGTCGGGTAAAGCCCCGCGAAGACCATCGGCTTCAATTCCTTGAAGCCCGCCAGCGGCTCGGCGGCGGGATTGTCCGCGTCGGTGACAGTATCGCCAACCCGCATGTCGGCGACCGTCTTGATCCCCGCGACGATGAAACCGACCTCGCCCGGTCCGAGCGTATCCGATTGCTGTTCGTGCGGCGTGAAGTAGCCGAGCCGCATCACCTCGCCCGGCTTCTGGGTTCCCATCAGGCGGACTTTCATGCCGCGCCTGAGTTCGCCGTCGAACACGCGCACCAGGCCGATCACGCCTTCGTAAGCGTCGTACCAACTGTCGAAGATCAGCGCTCGTGGCGGCTTGCCGTCTCCCGCAGGCGGCGGCGGCACCAGTTCGACCAGCGCTTCGAGCACCTCATCGATCCCGATGCCTTCCTTGGCGCTGGTCAGGATGGCCGCGCTCGCGTCAAGTCCGATCACCTGTTCGATCTGTTCGCGCGTGCGCTCGACGTCCGCGCCCGGCAGGTCGATCTTGTTGATCACCGGCACGATCTCAAGCCCGTGGTCGAGCGCCATGTAGACGTTGGCGAGCGTCTGCGCCTCGACTCCCTGACTTGCGTCGACCACCAGCAGAGCGCCCTCGCAAGCCGCCAGGCTGCGCGAAACCTCGTAAGCAAAATCGACGTGGCCGGGCGTGTCGATCAGATTCAGCACGTAGGTGCGGCCGTCTTTGGCCGTGTAATTGAGCCGCACCGAACGCGCCTTGATCGTAATCCCGCGCTCCCGCTCCAGGTCCATCGAGTCGAGGAACTGCTCCTTCAACTCGCGCTTGGTCAGCGCGCCGGTGCGTTCGAGCAGGCGGTCGGCGAGCGTCGACTTGCCATGATCGATATGCGCGATTATGGAGAAATTCCGAATCAGTTCGCGTTGGGTCATTGAAACTTTGCGGCCATCGAGCGGCGCCGGGCGCCCTGCCCCGTCCAATCGAGCCTCAGGCCGAGCGCGCGGGGACGGTCCAATCCAAACATATTAGCATGGGCTCAACGCCTTTGCGTGAAGCGCTCCTGGAAAAAGCGGAAGGTCCGCCGCAGCCCCTCTTCGAGTGCGACCTCCGGATGCCAGCCCAACTCGCGCCCGGCACGCACCGCCGAAATCACCGATCGGCTCTGCTCGCCCGGTCGTGCAGGGGCGTAAGCCGGCGGACGATCGATCTCCGCGGCCGCCGCGAGCGTGCCGTACAGCCGGTTCACGCTGGTCTCGATCCCGGTGCCAATGTTAATCGGTCCAGTCACCGGCGCGGACACCGCCGCCAGGTTGGCCCGCACAACGTCGCCGACGTAAACGTAGTCGCGCGTCTG
>Ga0153915_10007102_pt1 | contig 10548 bp, 9 predicted proteins | sample Opewatmetagenome_2_FD_107003 | JGI IMG/M metagenome (GOLD analysis project Ga0153915, IMG submission 107003) | Freshwater wetland microbial communities from Ohio, USA - Open water 3 Core 3 Depth 3 metaG | ecosystem: Environmental > Aquatic > Freshwater > Wetlands | place: USA: Ohio, Lake Erie... | reverse complement strand
GCGTCGTCGGTGTTCCCCAGCTTCTCGCTGGCCAGCCCCAGGACGTAGGTGCTGGAGGCCGAGCCGCCGTCCTTGTCCACCGCCTTCTGGGCGAACGGGAGCGCCTCCCGCGGCTTGCCGAGCTTGATCTTGGTGGAGGCCATGTTGTAGTTGGCCACCGCGTTCTCAGGGTCCAGCGCCAGCGACTTCGAAAGGGCGCCCTCCGCGGATGCAAAATCCGAGCGGGCCATGTAAGCGGAGCCCAGCTCCCGCAGGTACCCCGCGTTGGTCGGCGCGAACTGCGCCGCCATTTTGAAGGCCTCCAGCGCGGCGCCCGAGTCTCCCTTGTCCCGCTGGAGGTAGCCCACCATGTACCAGCCGTCTGGGAAGTCCTTCTTCGTGGCCACGGCGGCTTTGAAGGCGTCCAGGGCCTTCGCCTTGTCCCCGAGCTGGACCAGGGACATGCCGCGGTTGAAGTGCGCCGAGGTGAAATCCGGGCGCAGGGTGACGCATTTCTGGAAGGAGGTCTGCGCGTCCGCGAAGAGCTTCGCCCGGTACTGCAGCTTTCCCAGCGCGTACCAGGTGTCCGCGTCGCTCGCGTTCAGCCGGGCGGCCGTGGCGTACTCCTTCATGGCCTGGTCGGCGAGCTTGCGGCTGTCGTAGACCTCCCCGAGCGTCCGGTGGGCGATCCAGTTGTCGGGGTTCTTCGCGATGGCGGCGTTGGAGAGGTCCACGGCTTTCTGCACGTTGGCCGGGTCATCCGGGTTGTCCCGGAGGTAGGAAAGACCCGCGTAGGCGAGAGCGTCGGAGTTGTCCGGCGCAAGGCCCGCCGCCTGCTCGAAGCTCTTGCGTGCCTCCGCGTAACGGCCGGCGTTGAAGGCGGCCGCGCCCTTCTGCATGAAGTCCTGGACCTTCCTGGCCAGCTCCTTCTCCTTTGCGGATGCGTCCTCGGGTGGCGCCTTCACCGGCTGCTGGACCACGATCTGCTGCTGGCGGTTCTTCAGGCTGTCCCCCAGCTGGGCGAGGCCTGCCTTCAGCTGGTCCTGCTGCGCCTTCAGCGCGGCCAGCTCGCTCTGCTTCGCCGCCTGTTCCGCGGCCTGCTTCTTGGCGAGCACGTCGTCCAGGGCCGCCTTCACCTTCGGGTTGTCGATGGGCAGCGTGTTGAGGACCTTGAGGGCCTCCTCGAACTCGCCCTTTCCCGAGTAGTAGTCCGCCTTCTTGAGGGCGTCGGACAGTTGGGCCGAGGCTGCGGACCGGGACACTCCGATGCCCACCGCGGTGCCGACCGCTCCGAGCACCAGGATTCCCAGGATGACTGCCAGGGGAATCGGGAGGCCGAGGAACCTGCGCGAATCCTGGCGCGGCTTTCGCGGAGTGGACCGGGAGCCCGCGGCGCGGTTCCCGCTTGAGGGTGGCTTCTGCATGGGTGGTTAGTCCTTTATGTCGACGTCGACGGGCTGGGTCTGGCCGTTGATGGAATCCACGGACAGGTTCTTCGTGGAGTCCCCGGCATTGTTGAGGCTGTTCAGGATGTCATTCATCAGCGCCTTCTGTCGGGCGAGCTCGGCCTCCCGCTTGGCCTGCTCGGCCTGCGCGGCGGCCAGCTTGTCGTCCTGGGCCCTGCGCAGCAGGTCGATGAGCTTCTCGATGGCGGGGCGCTGGGGGTCCTGGGGGGCGAGCTGGAGGAACAGGGTGTAGTCGGCGAGGGCGCCGTCCAAATTCTGCAGCTGCATGCGCGTGTTGGCGCGGTTCAGGTAGCTGTCGGGCAGGCTCTTATTGGCGCCGATGGCGCTGGTGTACATCTCTTCCGCCGTGGCGAAATCCTTGCGGGAGAAAAGGTCGTTCCCGATGTTGTAATAGAACAGCTCCCGGTAGGCGGTGGCCACGGCGAGGCCCCTTTTCAGAATGTCGATGGCCTGCTGCGTGTTGCCGAGCTGCTGGTAGATGATCCCCAGGTAGAGATAGACCTTCTCGTTGGCCGGATCGTCGTTCAGGGCGCTTTCCAGGAGGGGACGGGCGTCCTGCGGCCTGTTCTGCACGAACAGGGCCTGCCCCTTGTCGAAGAACTCGGAGGCGCCGAAGAGCGCCGCGGAAGCCAGCATCAGCGCCCAGGCGGCCAGGAAACGCTTCATGGTCAGCCCCCCCTCGTGAAAAGTATATCGCAGGAGCCATCGCCCGGCGATAACGGGACCGGGTCCCCTACTAAGATCGTCGGAAGGAAGCCTGGCGCCTTGACGGGTTTCAGGGCCCTTCGGGCGATGAGGGCAACTACGGTGCATCTACCGCAATGGGAGCGTCCAGTGCGGGGCAAGGATGTTCCGCGGATATCGTCCTTCGGACGATGCTGGCAGCCGAAGTCCATCCAGCTCAATGGGCGCGCCGGGAACAAGCGGCTCTGTTCGGTGGATATCGCCCTTCGGGCGATACTTGCTTGCGCTCAGCGTTCCTGGGTCGAGAGGCCGCCCTCTGCCGACTCGGCCATCTTCTCGTGGACGAAATCCACCGTGTCAGAGATCTTCTGGATGCGCTCGGCCGATTCGTCCGTGATCGTGATGCCGAAGGTCCCTTCCATCTCGTATACGATCTCAGCGACGTCGAGGGAGTCCAGGCCGAGGTCCATCTTCAAGTTCTTGTCGGGCGTGAGCGCGGCTTTGTCAACGGAGGTGTGTTTCGCAAGGATCAAGACAATTCTCTCTTGTATTTCCATTTTGTCCATACGGTTCCTCCTCCGTCTTTCGCTGCATATCTATACCCGAAAAAAGTGGCCTTGTCAAAGCTTGGGGGGGGCGGCGTTGCACGGGCCGGCCTGATTCACTATATTCAGAGGCGCGAATGAGACTGCTCTGCATCGCAGATCACGTGGATCCCCTGATCTACAGCACGGGGCTCAAGGAAAGGTACGGCAAGGTGGATCTCGTGCTCAGCGCCGGGGACCTCGCGCTGGGGTACTACGATTTCATCGTCAGCAGCCTGAACCGGCCTCTGTTCTTCGTCTTCGGCAACCACCACGTCGAGCACGCGGCACGCTACGGCAAGAGGGACTCCGCCCTTGCTCTCACGGGTGAGGCCTCCCGCTGGGAGAGCGCCGTTGGAGCCACCTGCCTGGAGGGAAGGGTAGTGCGGGTCCACGGGCTGACCATCGCGGGACTGGGGGGGAGCATCTGGTACAACGGCGGGGAGAACCAGTTCACCGACTTCACGATGTTCCTCTCCATGCTTCGCCTCCTGCCGGGCATGCTCTGGCACCGCATCTTCCACGGCAGGTTCCTGGACGTGCTCATCACCCATTCCCCCCCCTACGGCATCAATGACCTTCCCGATCCCTGCCACACGGGGTTCCGGATCTTTCTCTGGTTCATGCGGACTTTCAAGCCCCGGTTCCTCGTTCACGGCCACGTGCACCTGTACGACCGCAACGCCGCCCGAGAAGCCCGCTACGGCAGCACGAGGATCATCAACGCCTATGATCACGTCGTGATCGACCTGGAGAGCCCCCAGTGAGCAACAGCAGCTTCGACAGCATGGCCCGGAGCGATTTCGGGCGGCTGCGGACCCGGGAGACGATCACGAGAATCCTTTCCATCCTGAAGGTTCAGCGGGACGAGATGCTGTCCCTCGGGGACGTGCGCTCCCTGCTGCGCCCGGACTCCGAGACCTACCGGGGCATGCGTACCATCCCGCTGGCGAAAATCGTCGGCAGCGAGGGCCGCTACAAGGACTTCAACCGCGCGTTCCTCCCCCGGCACGACAAGCTCATGCGCCGCTGGATCAGCGTCGACGTCGCCCATTACAAGGACGTGCAGCTGCCCCCGATCAAGGTGTTCGAGATCGGCGGGTCCTACTTCGTGAGGGACGGCAACCACCGCGTCTCGGTGGCCAAGGCGAAGGGGGCGGAGTTCATCGACGCGGAGGTGATCTCGCTGTCCACCGAGATCGCTGTCCGCCCCGGCATGACGTGGGAGGATCTGAAGCAGGCGGTCATCGACTTCGAGAAGGCGCGGTTCCTCGAGGCCACCGGTCTCGAGCGGCAGCGGCCGGGCTGCCAAATCGAGCTCACGGAGGTCGGGCGCTACGACGAGCTGCTCGGCCACATCCGGGAGCACAAGTGGTACATCAACCAGTCGAAATCGGCCGAGATCCCATTCGAGGACGCGGCTGCCTCCTGGTATGACTCGGTGTACTACCCCGTGGTGGGGATCATCCGGGAAACCCGGCTCCTTGCCCAGTTTCCCCGGGCCACCGAGGCGGACCTGTACGTCTACGTCGGCCGGCACTGGGGCGAGCTGAGCCGCCGCTATGGGCCGCTGTTCACCCTCGAGGAAGCGGCGGAAGACTTCATCCTCGCCTCGCGCGACCGTTTCGCGCGCAGGGCCCGCAGGTGGCGCGAAGCCCTCGCGCGGCTGTTCGGGAATGGAAAGAGCTCGGGCCGGGGACCCTCGGGCGCCCCGTAGCCTCAGGCGCCCTTCGTGTAGGTGAGGTATTCTTTCTCGACGAGAAGGCCCCGAAGCTCCCCGGGGTCATCCATCTCGATGACGACCAGCCAGCCCTCTCCCAGGGGATCGCGGTTGACGAGGGACGCGTTGTCCTGCGAGGCCAGCGCGGCGTTGACCTCCACCACGACTCCCGTCACCGGCGCGTAGATCTCGCTGGAGGATTTCAGCGAATCCACCGTGCCGACCACGTCCCCGCGGGACACCCGCCGCCCGGCTTCCGGCAGCTCCACGTAGGCGATCTCCCCGAGCTCGGTCTGGGCGAAATCGGAGAGCCCGACCCGGGCGCGTTTTCCATCCGCCTCGATCCAGGTGTGGTCCTTGGTGTACAGCCGTGCGCGCGGGGACTTCATCTCAGTCCAGCAGGGGATTGCCGCCGGAAGTCGAGCCCCCAGGGGCAGAGCCGCCGGGCGCGGTCGTCCCGGCAGATCCGCCGGAGGTCCCCGGGGACGTGGAGCCGCCCGAGTCGGGACCCTGCCCCGTGTCCCCGGTAGGGGTGAAGTCAGGGTTGTTCAGCAGCGAGTTCCGCAGGGTTTCCAGCGCGTTGTCGGTCTGGGAAGCATTATACTCGTCGATCTCGTCGAACGCCCGCGGCTCGGTGCCCTGGAGGAAGATCTCGGTGATGGTCTTCTTGGTGTACGCGGTAGGCAGGAGCCCCGAGGTGGCGCTCACCACGACCTCGGACAGCCCCGTCTCGGGCCGGGAGAAACGCTTGACGGGAAGGTCCTTGTGCACGGCCTTCATGAACCGCGCCCAGGTGGGACCCGCGATGGCCGCCCCGGTGAGGGCGGTGCCCAGGGAGCGATTGCCCTCGTCGAACCCGTACCAGACCGCGGTGGTGAGGTACGGGGAGTATCCGACCGTCCAGCCGTCTTCCCAGTTCTGCGTCGTGCCGGTCTTCGCCGCGAAGGGCTGGCTCTTGTCGCTCCAGATGTCCAGGAGGCCGCCCTGCCCTCCGAGGGTCCCCTGCTTGATCGTGCTCTGCAGGATGCTGGTCATGATGTACGCCGTCTGCGGGCTCATGATCTGGGCCGCCGCGCCCTTGCGGCTTTCCCGTGCCAGGGCTTCCTTGGCGGGCTCCATGATGATCTTGCCGTTGCGGTCCTCGATGTAACGGATGGCCACCGGTTGCACCTCGCGGCCGCCGTTGGCGAACGTGGAGTAGGCGCGCGCCATCTCCAGGGGAGAGACGTAGATGACCCCCAGCCCCAGGGGGTAGTAGCGGGGGAACCGCCGGTCGATCTCGGCGGGGTCTGTCACCCCCAGCATCCGGCTGGCGCGCTGGATGGCGGTGTCGAACCCGATCCCGTCCAGGATCTTCAGGGACGGGACGTTCATGGACTCGGCCAGCGCGTCCCGCAGGAGCACCCGGCCGTGCCATTGTCCCTTGTAGTTCAGCGGCTCGTAGAGGGTGCCGTCCGCGTTGGTGAACACCACGGGGGCGTCCAGGATCATCGTGGCCGGGGTAAACTTCCACGAGTCGATTGCCGCGGAGTAGTACAGGGGTTTGAAGGCGGAACCGGGCTGCACCCGTGCCTGCGTGGCCCGGTTGAACTGGTCCTGGCGGGAGAACTGCCGGCCACCGACCATGGCGAGGATGTACCCGGTGCTCGGGTCCATCGCCACCAGCGCTCCCTGCACCTGGGTCTTGCGGGTCACCGCGAGCGCGCCGCCGATTCCCCCGGCCACGATGTCCTGCGCCTTCTGCAGGCCGAACAAGTCGGCCGCGATCTCCACCACCGGAGCGATCTTCTTGGAGTATTCACGCTTGGCGTTGCCCGCGGCGTTGCGGTTGCGGTACAGGAGGTCATCCACGTCGAACGTGAGCCCAAGCAGGTCGATCACCGGCATCCACGCCGCGTTGCCGGAAACCTGCTGGCCCTGGTTGGCGAGGTACGCCGCGTTGACCTTGTCGATGTCCTCCGCCATGCGCGCGTCGGCTTCCCTCTGGTAGTCGAGGTTCAGCGTCGTGTGCACGACCAGTCCGTCGGTGAGGTAGTTGTACGAGCCGACCAGGAGGTCCTCCAGCTGCCCGCGGATGTACTCGCTGAAGTAGGGCGCCTTGTCCTCGCGGTTCAGGAAGGCGCTGGAGTTCGGCCGGGTGTAGTCGTAGCGCGACCAGTAGTCGGCGAAGGAGTCGTCCGCCTCCTTCTTCGTCACGTAGTGCAGCTGCACCATCTGGTCCAGGATTTCACGCTGCAGGCGCCGCGCCCGCTGGGGATTGCGGATGGGGTTGTTCAGCGAGGGGCTGGCCAGCTGGATGACGAGCATGGCGGACTCCGCGAGGGTGTCTTCCTGCACGGGGTGGCCGAAGTAGAACTTGCTCGCCGCCTGGACCCCGAGGTTGCCCGAGCCGAAGGGCATCTCGTTGAGGTACATCTCGAGGATTTCCTGCTTCGTGTACCGACGCTCCATCTGGATTGCCCACCACAGCTCCACGAGCTTCCGCTTGATCGAGATGTCGGTGCGGTCCGCGTACAGGCGGCCGGCGAGGTTCTGGGTGAGGGTGCTGCCACCTGACACGTAGCGCCCCGTGACGATATTGAAGGCCGCCCGCATCAGACCGCGCAGGCTGAAGCCATGGTGCCGGTAGAAGTCGCGGTCTTCCCGCGTCAGGAGGGCTTCGATGAGGTGCTGCGGCACCTGGTCGATGGTGATCGGCTCACGGTTCTGCTCGCCGAAGAACTCGGTGATCTCGCGGTCGTTGATGTCCAGGATCTTGGTCGGCAGCGGCGCCTGCGGCTCCCCGAACTGCTCCTTGGTGGAGATGTTGCGGGTGGCGGCGAGCCCGATCCCCAGCAGGATCCCGAGGACCACCGCGACGGCAAAGGCTGCGACCAGAAGCATTTCGAACGGGGAACGTTTGCGGGGAAGACGACGCACTGAGAAAACTTATGGAAAGGCGATGACCTTGTCAATGAGTTGCCCCCCACGCCATGGAGGGCGAGGTCGGCCGCTGCCAGGGACGGCGTACCCGCCGAACGGTTGCTCCCGCGTGGCCGATGGGCCGACTTGCGCGCTGCCGGCGGACGTGCACGAGTGCGCGCTCTGGCGAGCACGCCAGTCGCTGAAAAAAAGAGGCCGGTCCCCGAAGGAACCGGCCTGCCTGGTGTGGTGTCGGTCGACATAGTAAACTGGGAGGGGAACTATATCTTGGACACCAACACCTTTCTTATCGTCATCTCTCCCGCATGAACTTTAGCGTTTGTTCATCCGGATGAGCTGCAACGGGTCCCGCGTTCCCGCCCTGGTTCGCACCTCGAAATGCAGGTGCGGGCCGGTGGCGAGCCCCGTGTGGCCCACCGCCCCCAGGATGAACCCCGTAGTCACCTCTTCCCCAATAGTAGCATTGATGACCGAGAGGTGTCCATAGACGGTCTGGTACCCCCCGGGATGGGTCACCACCACGTAGTGCCCGAGGAGGTCGTTCTGCCCGATCTCCGCGACCTTCCCGTCGCGGGCCGCGTGCACCGGCGTGCCTTCCGCGGCGCCGATGTCCAGTCCGGTGTGAAACTCCCGGCTCCCGGTGAACGGATCGGATCTCCACCCGTAGAGCGAGGTGACGCGTCCCCTGTCGATCGGGCTGCGATAGAGGATGCGCAGGAAGAACGCACGCTCGACCGAGGAGAAGGAATCGTCGGGAAAGTAGGAAACCGGCTGCCACTTTCCATCCCTGGCCACCTGCAGTTTCAAGGGTCTCTTGCCCGCGGCCAGGCGCGTGGCGAGCACCATCTCCTCCAGGTCCCCCCTTGGCGGGTCGTTCACAAAGAGCCCGTCCTGGCTCGGCACCAGGATACGGATGCGGGAGTTGAAGGCATCCTTGCTCGCAGACGCGTTCAGGGTGGCCAGCGTGTCGTACCGCAGGCCCAGCCGGGCGTTCAGGGAAAAGAGGTCTTCCGCGGGCTTGCGGGCGTACTCGAACACGTGCAGGCTCGGGAACAGGGCCGCCTCCCGGCCCCTGGACTCCATGACCTGGCGGAACTCCTCCAGCTCGGCCTGCTGCTGGACGAACAGGGCATCGTCCTGGCTCAGCACCCGCACCACGGGGTACCGCGCGTCGGCGGCCGCCGGGACACTGCCGGGACCCTGCAGGACGAGTGCGATGACAGGAATGAGTACGGAGCGCTTCACCTGCTCTTATTCTCGGCAGGAACGGGGCGGGCCTTTCGGTTTCTCGCCGCTCCGCGCGCCCTGCCGAGCAGCCACAGCAGCCCTGCCCAGGCCACCGCGGCCCCGGCGCTGAGGATCCACATCCCGCGCGCCAGGAGCGCCGCGGCGAGGTAGAGCCCCGCCACGGCGACAATCACGATGAGCGCGGTGAGCAGGGCGGACGCAGCCGAGCCACGCGGCCGGCCGGGGTCCCGGGCCGCGGAGCGCCTTCGAACCACCCCGCGGACCACCAGGTAGACCACTGCGCCGGCCGCGAGCGCAAGGATGGTTATGGTGTACGCCTCCCGGGCGCTGGTCGCGAACAGCCACAGGGGCCAGGCGATGAGGATCCCCAGGGCGGCGCTCCCGGCCACGAGGAGGATCACGAAGCCGGTCTTTCTTCCCGCCTCGATCCATGCGGAAATCCGGCGGCGCAGCCCGCCGCTCACGAGGTGCCCAGGTCCGCGAGCGCCTTGCGGTAGGCCTCGGCATCCGCCGTGCGGCCCAGCGCCTCGGCGGCCGCGACGAGCCCGGTCAGGGCTTTCCTCATGTCCTCGCGGAAGCCCAGCGTCGTGGAGACGAGATACGAGCGCTGGAAGTAGTCGAAGGCGGCTGCCGGGTCTCCCTTCTTGGACGAGATCAGGCCGAGGGCCAGGAGGTCCTTGGCGATCCCCGGGGAGTTTTCCACCTGCTTGTCCAGCGCGAGGGCCTGGACCGCGCTCGCCAGCGCCTCGTCGTAGCGGCCCTCCCTGGAGTGCACCGAGGCGATCATGTAGTGATCCGAGGCGGCTTCCGCCAGGAACTTGCCGGCGAGGTTGATCTTCAGCGACTGTCCGAACCAGTCCAGGGCGGTCACGGAGTTGCCGAGGTTCTTCTCCGCCGTCCCCAGGTCGTGGAACAGCTGCGCGGCCTGCGCCTGGGTACGGGAGGCGGGGGGAGCCTTGAGCTCCTCCGACAGGATTTCCCGAGCCCGACCCGGGTCGCCCTTCGCGAGGTACAGCTCCGCAAGCGCCACCGAGGAATCGAACAGCAGGGAGGGGCTTTCCGCCCGAGCCCGTTCCCGCGCGCGAAGGAACATGCTCTCGGCGTCGTCCGGCGAGCCCAGCGCGACGTAGCATTTGCCGACCGCGTTGTACGACCGCACGATTCCCTCCCCATCGTCCACCGAGGTGTACTGGCTGAGCGCGGAGGTGAAGAACTGCATGGCCAGCGCGTATCTTCCCTGGCGGTAGTACGCATCCCCCGAAGCCGCGTCCTGGTCGGCCTGGGTCTTCACGGTGACGACCGTGTCGGTCTTCTTCGGGGAGGAGGAACACGTGGAGAGGAGCACCGCGGCGGCGCCGACCAGGACGCATGCCAGGGACAGACCGCGGCGCGCCATCAGAAGTTCTCGTCCCGGTAGCTGGACATCGGTGCGCCCGGGGACCCGCGCGTGGGCACGCCTCCGCGCAGCAGGGGGTTGTTCTTCGCCGCTTCCAGCACGTCCTTGGCGGAGGTGAGCGTGTCGCTGCCCTTTTCCAGGATGCTCGTGACCTGCGGCCGCGTCCCGTTGATGAACTCGGCGAAGCTCTTCAGCTGCCGCGTGACCTCGTTCACGTTCTTCAGCGCGCTGTCCACCTGGTTGTACAGCTCGTTGGAGTCGTTGAGGAAGGTGTCCAGGGATCCCGAAGGATCGAGGAGCCGCTTCGCGAGGCCCTGCGTGTTCTTCAGGGACCCGGTCATCTCCTTCAGGTTCTGGGAGATGGCGTCCAAGTTCGTGGAGAGGTCCCCGATGACCCCCCGGGTCTGCACGGAGACCGCGTTGATGTTGTCCGAGATCACCGCCACCTTGTCCAGGACCGCGCTGACCTTCGTGTCGATGTCGTCCACCGCGGCGTTGACCTTGCCCGGCGTCCGCGAAAGGTCGGACACCATCGTTCCCATCGGACCG
>Ga0153915_10007101_pt1 | contig 10548 bp, 8 predicted proteins | sample Opewatmetagenome_2_FD_107003 | JGI IMG/M metagenome (GOLD analysis project Ga0153915, IMG submission 107003) | Freshwater wetland microbial communities from Ohio, USA - Open water 3 Core 3 Depth 3 metaG | ecosystem: Environmental > Aquatic > Freshwater > Wetlands | place: USA: Ohio, Lake Erie... | reverse complement strand
GCGGGTATGGCGGGACCGGGTAGGGGGCGCCCGTCCCTCCGGGAGGATACGACCAGCCCGGCGGCGGGATTCCCGGACCGGGGCCCGCGACGACGGGCTGCCGCACGATCCGGGATCCGAACCGCGCCCGGAGCGCCTGGAATTCCTCCAAGCCGTACAGGACGTACCACGCGAAGAAGCCCGAGCCCGCGATCGCCAGGCCCAGGAAGAGCAGGTCCGAGACCAGGCTCAGCCCGAATCCGCCGACACCCTCCAGGGTCAGGGCGAGGGACCCGTCCGTGGCGAAATGAAGGAGGATCGCGGCGCCGAGCCCGTGGCGGACGAAGACGTAGCCCATGCCGAGGCCGACCACGAACGCGGGAACGACCTTCCACCATCCCCAGCCCGGAGCGTGCGCGAGACCGAAGAGGCGCGCGCTCACGAAGACGAAGATCCATGCGAGGAGCACGGCCTCCCGGGGTGACTCCTTCCGGAGCTGTCCCCCCCACAGGTACCGCAACCCGCCGAGGACGTTCCTCCGGGAGCCGGCCTGGGTGCCCGAGGCGGCGGCGACGCGCGGTGCCGCCCACCGCAGGACCAACGCGGCCAGGGCCATCGGGATGCCGATCAGGAATGCGCGGAAGGCGATCTCCTCGAAGACGGAGGCGGCCGAGTAGTCGAACAGGAGGACCCACGCGTTCGTGGCGGTTGGGTTGAAGGGGGACGAGGGAGGGGCCCCCGAGGCCGCGAGGGCCAGGATGAGCGCGTACTGGAAGAACGTCGTCGCGAGCCACACCTGGGCGACGGCCACCCAGCCCGACAGGCTGCGGAGCCGCGCGCCGATCGCGTTCAGGGGCGCCGTGAACGCCTGCCTCGTGAGCTTCCGGTCCCTCCAGGCGTACCACGCGCCCGAGGCGAGGATGGCCACGACGATGAACGCGAAGTACCCGATGAAAGGGGCCTTGTCCTGCGAAACGAAGAGCAGGAGGGGGAGGGGGAGCGGCAGGTAGAAGTAGAACAGGGCATCCGTGACCCAGGCCATGCGGATGTTGTCGAATCGCACGGTGGTCGTGTTCCCGTTGGAGGTCGCCAGGTATGCGACCTTCAGGTAGTAGGTCCCGGATTCGTTGATCGAGGCACTCACGTCGAACGGGGCCTTCGAGGTCCACGCCGTGCTCCCGTTGGCCCAGGTCTCGTTCGCAGCCTGAGCGAGGTCGAGTCCGGTGGGCGTCGACTCGAGGGACACGACGATGCGGCCCGTCAGCGGGGACGGGCTCTGCAGGAAGTAGTCGAGCTGCACCTCCGCCGCCCAGGGTGCCGAGCCGACGAGCTGGACCGCTTGGACCCATTCCCCGCCCAGGTCGACTCCCGCGGGCAGGGTCAGCTGCAGGGCGCCATCCGGATTCCCGCCGCTCGCGTTGTACGTCCCCGTGGCGCCCGGATTCCCGAGGGGCTGGAAGGTCCAGTTCGCGCTGCCCGAGAGCAGGTCCTCGTTCGGGTTCTGCCCCGAGGCGATCCCCTCGATCCCGGGGACGACGTAGGCGGGGCTCAGGATGAGGCCCGCGAAATTGAGGGCGATGAACGCGAAGAACATGATCAGCGCGAGGAGCCAGAGGACGGAGAGGGTCGAGCGGACGCCGTCCGGCGGAGCGCGGAGGATGGGCGGTGGGGCATACGCGGCCATCGCGGCCGGGAGACCGCACCGGGGACAGAAGTTGCCCCCGTAGACCGTCCCGCAGCGCGGACACGGCCTGCCGAACGCGGCGATGGGCGGCGCGGCGGGTGGGACGGCGGGCGCCCCGCAGCGGGGGCAGAAGTTCCCTTCAAAATCCGCTCCGCACCGGGGGCAGACCATATCCGCCGAAATGAGGGGAAGGCCCTATTTAACGGATTGGCTATTCGTTCTAGCGGTCCCCACCCCACGCGCGGCGCCCGCTTCGATTCTCGACGTGCTCTCCGCCACCGGGAACGTTTATATCATCTTCGGCCGTTCCGCGCCTCCTCCCCGCATCCCGGCGGGGCGCCCTCGGTCATGGAGGACTCGAAATGGAAGACGAAGACAGGGGAAGACGCAACGCGGATGTGAAGTTCGAGACGATTCGGGCGGAGAAGATCAACTTCGGCAGGAACAACTTCCTCGAGATTGCCCGCAAGAGGGCGACCACGGCTGAGGGGACGAACGAGTTCATCTCCGTGTCCCGCGGGTACTACCTGCCGGACAAGACGGAGCGGTTCAAGCGGTCCCTGACCATCCCCGATGATCCGGAGATCCGGACCTTCGTGGCCGACAAGATTAAGTCCCTCTGACGACGGAACGCCGGCTCAAGCCCGCGCGACCATGGGCTTTAAGTCGCGACCGCGTCATGTAGACCGAGCCCTTTTGCCGCGCATTAGGGGGGAGAAATCATCCGCTCGCGCCTGGAGCGGGGGCTCGGCTACGTCGCCCTCGGTCCCGCAGAGGCCACCCTCGCGTTCCTGCGTTCCCTCGCCTCCGCCCATCGCTCCTACCTTTGGATCACGGAGCGGTCGATGGACGCGCCCAGCAACGGAGGCCAGATCCTGCGGCTCACGACCCTGGCCGGGAAGACGGGCACGGTCGATCCAAAGCGCCTCGGCGACCTCCGGGCGTCGGTGGCCGCCTTCGTCGCGAACGACGCGACCGGCCTCGTCGTCGTTGACTGCCTCGACTACCTGGTCCTCCACAACGGTCCCGAGCGGGTCCTGCGAGCCCTCGCGGACCTCCACGACGACGTCTCCGTGAACGGGGGAAGCCTCGTCGTTTTCGTGGACGCGCAGATCGCGAACCCGCGGCTCGTGGCGTGGCTCGAGCGCGAGCTCGACGCGTTCCCGGAGCCACACGTCCTAGAGCCCGAGACGGGCGCCTTGCCCGCCTGAGCCCTATCCTCCGAACACGAGGCCGAGCCCGGAGGCCGCCTCATCGTCCTGCGACCGGAAGGCCCGATAGGCCGCCTCGGAGTCCGAAGGGGTGAGCGGGGTCGCGGAATCTTTCAAGAGGGTCTCCGCACGGGCGACCCCCTCCTCGCTCCCCTCGACGAGGACGAGGCTCCCCTCCCCCCCGAGGCCGAGGGTGCGCGCCTCGCGTACGGTGATGCTCTGCCGCCCCGCGAGGTTATCTTGGTAGACGGCGTCCATCGTCGCGAGCTTGTCGGACGGGAGGCGGAACACGCGGTACACGCGGCTCCGAACTCCGGGAGGCTAATACACTGTGCGCCCGCCTCAGTCGTCCGGGTGGTACGTGATCAGCGGGAGGATGAGGAGGAACGCGCCGACGAGGAGGACGGCGAGGCCCGCAAGGCGGTCGAACGTCCAGGCGACGAGGATGCCCGCGATCGCGAAGATGATGCCGAGGATGGACAGGAAGAGGCGAGCCGTCTCCACGACGCTCGCATCTCGCCCGGGCGTAAAGGCGTTTCGCGCCCGTCCCGCCGTCTGATAACAAGTCGGAAACGTTCTTTACTGCGGAGTCCGCCATGGCGCCCCGCGTGTCGTTCCCGGAAGAAATCGGCGAGACCCAGATTCTCGCGGCCCTCCTCGGCATCGCGGAGATGGTCGGGGACCTGACCGACACCCGCGAGATGCTCGAGTCCGTCGTCCGCATCGCGCCGAGCTTGGTCCGTGTGGACCGGTGCGCCGTGCTCAGCTTCGACGAGAACGCACGGGAGTTCCGCGCGACGGTCTGGTTCGGCCCTGGGGCGCCCGGTAGCCCCTTCGACGGCCTGCGGATTGCCGAGTCCGACATGCCCCGCCTCACCCATCGGCTCCTCGTCCTCCATCTCCCCGCCCTCGTCAAGGCGGACTCGAAGGACGCCACGCTCCCCCCCGCCGTCGTGAAGCGCCTCGGGCTCCATTCCGCCCTCCTGGTGCCCCTCGTCTGCCGCGGTCGCGTCCTCGGGGTCCTGTGGCTCGATCATTCGGCGCAGAGCCACTACTTCACCTCGAAGGAGATCAACATCATCCAGGGGATCGCGACCTCGGTCGCCGTCGCGCTCGACGGCGCCTCCCGGATTGAGTCCTTGGAGCTGGAGCGCCGTCGCTTCGAGGTCCTCGCCCGCTCCCTGTCGGACGGCGTGATCGCCCTCGACCCGGACCTGCGGATCCTCGAGATGGATCGTGCCGCGGAGGATCTCCTTGGCTGGCAGTCCTCCGAGATCCGCGGCCGCCGCGCGGATGAGCTCTTCGCGATCTCCTCGGCCGAGGTCGCGTGGACACGCGTAGCGGAGGCTCCCGCCCCGGTTCCCCGCCGGCTCCAGCTGCGGTCCCGCGAAGGCCTGACGATCGCATGCGACGTCCTAGCCGTCCCCGTGCGGAACGCGGACGGGGAGACCGTCCAGGTCCTCTACGTCCTGAGGAAGCCCTCCGCGGCGAAGGTCGTGCCGACCCCCGTTGTCCGGGGCACCTCCTGACCCGTGGCCTCAGCGCCCTGAGCCGCCGGAATACAGGAGGAGCTGCACCTCGGCCTTCGTGAACCGGCTGCTCTGCCGCAGGCCGTACTCGTCGCCCTCGCGGATGTACTGGAGGTACAGCGGACACCCCTTCGTCAGGAGGTAGATGCGGCGAAGGTCCTCGTCGGGGATGGCTGGATTCGCGAGCATCTTCCGGCAGCCGTCCAGGTCGAGGCCCTTGAGGTGGCGCTCGACGACCAGCCCCGCCCGGCGTTCGTCCTCACCGTAGAAGCGGCAGTATGCGGGGGTCGTCTCCTGGGCGAGCACGAGGAGCTTCCGGTCCGCGTCCGGTGGCGGGAGGCGCACGAAGGTGCGCAGCCCGTCCACGATGCCCTCCGGCACGTCCCCGTACCCGTCGAGGACCATGAGCCTGATCCCCGTGTCGAAGGCCGCGGCTATCGCCCTCGCCACAGACTCCGGATCCCGCGGGTCGTCGACCTCGGCGTGCGTCGCCTCGCCCACCGCAGCCGCGAAGCTCTCGAGCGTGTCCTCCGGGCGGAGATCGATCCAGGCCGCGCGGTCGACCGTCCGCGCGAACGCTCGGCCGAGGGCCGTCTTCCCCATCCCCTTGGACCCGTACACGGCGGCGACCCGGGCCGCGCCGGTCCGCCATCGCCGAAGGAACGCGAGCTCGTCGTCCCGCTGGAGGAGGGTCCGCTCCTCTGCCGGCGGGGCGTGGCCCGCGAGCCGTCCCCGGGCGTCGACGGACGCGAGAGCCTCGACGAGCGTCAGCCCGAGGATCTTCCGGGCCTCCCCAAGCGTCGTGCTCCGTCCGTCCACCTCGACGGTCCGCGCGTCGGCGGCCTCGAGGAGGTCGCGGGCCCGGGCGACGCCCGAGGGCGTGAGCGCGTACACGGTCGCCTTGCGGGTCCGACCGAGGAGCCTCGCCTCGCTCGCCTCGACGAGGCCTTCCTCCGCGAGCAGCTTCAGGGTCCGCGGCACGTGGCTCCGCAGGACGTGCGCTCCGTCCGCGATGCCGGCCTGGGTCATCTCGCGGCTCGGACCCTTCGCGTTCCACCGTCCGTGGAGGTGGACCAAGACCCGTTCCGCCGACGTGAGAATCACGAGCGCACGCACCCCCGTTCCGATGGAAATCTTTCGCCCGAAATGGTCGCTGCTATCAGCGCACGGTAACTACCGCGATGCTTTTATATAGCGTGGGGTCGCGTGGCCGACTGTTCTCCTAGCCCACCGGGAGGCCACTCGATGAAAATGGTACTGCGTGAAGAGGAATCCGGTGTTTCGGAAGTCGTCGGCACGATTCTAATCCTCGCGATGACCGTGGTGCTGTTCTCCACGATCATCCTGTGGGTCTCGACCATTCCGACCCCCGTCGCCCAGACCCGCGTGGACATCCTCGCGAGCCTGAACCCCCAGTACGTGCGGGGTCCGCTCGGCACTCTGCAGGAGCAAGGCGACTGGATCAACATGACCCACCAGGGCGGCGAGTCGATGCCCGCCTTCACGACGGTCATGTACATCTCGGACCAGAAGGCCAGCGGCGCGATTTCGACCGCGGTGATCCACCTCGCTTCCAAGAAAACGTACGTCCCCGGCGTGACGTACGGGCTGCTGGATGGCTCCGGCCAGACCTGGAGCGTGGGCCAGCGCTTCACCTACTTCGCCTCGAACCTGAGCTCGGCGGACAAGATCACGGTGACGATCGTCGACCTGACGCGTAGCCTCGTCCTGTGGACCTCCCAGTTGACGGCCCCCGCGGGTTCCCGCCCTCCGATCTTCCTCAATGTCTACGCCGCGCGCAACAACGTCGGCACCCCCTTGGACGTCCAGACGGGCACGGGATTCTACATCTTCGCCAAGGTCATGGATCCGGACGCTGACTTGAACCCGGACTCGGTCTCCGCTACGATGACGTACTACTACGGCACGGGGAACCCCTGCATCCCCCCCGCGGTGAATGCGGGCAAGATGTACGATGACGGGCCCTCGGGCGGACACGGGGACGCGTCCGCCAACGACGGCGTCTTCACGTTCTTCACGAACGCATGCACCGGCAACGCGGTCGCGGGCATGGACGGATCGATCGTCCTGTTCAGCGCGGCGGACAGCGCGCAGCATCAAAGCACCACCCGCATGACCCTTCATGTGATCCCCGGCCCGACGGGCGGGAACAACAACGGCGGTGGCCTCGGAGGGAGCGGCCGCCCGCCGAACCTCCGCTGGAACGGCAACCAGGGGTACAACATCTTCAACGCGACCCAGTGGGACACGTATGGCTATGCCGCCGCGCCCACGAGGACCTTCAAGGGCGCTGAAACGGTCGTCCTGGTCGTCGGCAGCCTGACCCTGCAGAACGTCTTCGGGATTGACCAGTTCAGCATGTTCGACCCGTTCAGCGGGAACCCGGCCCAGTCCGTCGTGTACGGCGCGACGAAGACGGTCGGTTCCGCGAGCCAGCCCTCGACCACGTCCGCCTTCAGCTTCTTCCAGTTCGTGAACGGGTATTACATCTACACCTATCGGTTCAAGCTCAACGACGTGTCCGTGGGGACGAACTTCTACACGACGCCGCCCCAGTACCCGCGGTACTACTACTTCGCGAGCTACCCGCTCTCCGTCCTCCTGACGGACAGCGCGAACAACCGGTTCACGACGACGGACTCGGTGAACATCACCGCGGACTCGGGCGGGCTCCGTGTGTTCCCGGCGATCCAGACCTTCTCGGACTCCGGCTTCACGCAGCCGTCCGGCACCTTCCGGTCCACCGCCGTGGTCTATGTCGAGGTCAAGATGCTCACCGTGAACCTGAACGGCACGTACACGAGCGGCCAGGTGTTGTTCGGCAACGTGATGATCCAGGACTTCGCCGGCGGCCAGGAGCTGAACCGGGCGCCGACGAACGGCATCTACTCCAACCTGCCAATCTGCCCGCCGAGGCAGACGTGCAGCCCGAGCAACATCGCGATCCAGAGCGATAGCGCCACGACGAGCTACCGGTTCGCGATCAATCTCGCGCGGGTGAACCAGGATCCCTGGGTCGCGGGTTCGCAGAACTACGCGCTGACGATTGCCTCGATCAAGGACACGGATGAGTCCTACGCCAGCGTGTCCTCGCAGATCGTGGTCCAGGCCCCCCTGTACAAGATGGACATCATCACGGGCAACACGGAAGGCACGAACAGCGCCTGGGGCACGAAGGACTACGCCTACTTCTACCAGGACTTCAACGGCTTCGACCTGTGGAAGAAGCTCCGGGTGGACTACTGCTATGCGGGCACCTCGGTCTCCGGTGTGTCGGGCACGGGCAGCACCTGCCCGAGCTCGAATAACGTCGCGCTCGCCTTCGGGGACTTCTGGCACGACGGGACCCTCGGCGTCGCGGAGAGCTTCCAGGCCAAGTCCGGCTACGCCGTCGAGCTGTACCGGCGGGCCGTGGATGCGTCCGGCGCGGTCGTCTACCTACCTGTGTTCCATGACACGCCTGCGGCCGTCTGCACCGCCATCACGACCGGCGACCTGACCGGCGACGGATTGCCGGAGGTCGTCTGCGGCGGCACGAACGGCTGGGTCTGGTACTACTCCAACAACGGGAACTGGACCACCGTCATCGTGGACCAGCCTGGAGCCGGCCAGCAGATCAACAGCATCTCGGTCGGCGACTTCAACGGAGATGGGTGGAGCGACATCGCCGTCGGTGGCAACAACGGCTACCTGCGGTGGTATCCGAACCTCGGCTACGGCCGATTCCAGAACACCGGGATCTCCGACAACTGGTTCGCGGTCACGGAGTCGACCGCCTTGGGCAACAAAACCTCCGGAACTTACCTGACGACGTACACCCAGGACGGGATCTACGAGACGATCAAGGAAGTCCCGCTGAACATCCCGCTCCAGACGGGCACGACGCCGAACGCCGCGATGGACAACTCCGCGCAGGGCTGGACCTTCGCGCCGGCCTACAACGGCGCGACGGGACAGACGCCCGCGACCGGCGGCAACCCGAACGCCTTCGCGCAGATCACGGCGCCGTTCTCGGCAGGAAATGCCGTGGCCGGCTACTGGTATCAGCCCTTCACGGTCACCGGATCGCCGCCCTTCACGGTGAACATCTCCCTCAACTACGAGTTGTCTGCATTTGGAGCGACGAGCGGCCAGGTGAGCTTCTACGCCTTCGTCGACACGACGGCGGGCCCGCCTCCGTTGGTGCCCTCGGGCTGCAATCCCTCCGGATCCGGGTCGTGCTGGACCTCCGGCGCGGTGACGAGCGCCCGCGGATGGACTTCCGTGAGCGACTTCACGATCACGGGCCGCATCAGCACCCCGGGGACCTACTACCTCAAGGTCGCGATGTATGCGACCTACCTGGCGAGCGGCTCGCAATCGATCGGCGGCTTCGACAACGTGGTCCTGGGCTGGACCTCGCAATCCGGGGCGACGAGCGCGATGCAGCAATACTACCGGATGGCCACCCTCCCGACCCGGCCGGGCACGAGCTTCACGTTCAAGATGACCGGCCACCAGGCGGGCTTCGACCAGGCCCCGGACTACGACAACTTCACGTTCGCGTACTCGACGAACGTGGTCGGCAGCGACCCGACGACGGGGACGTACACGACCATGTTCACGGTCAACTCGGGCAGCGACACGCCCCAGTACCAGTTCGCGATGCCGGCCAGCGTGTCGGGACTGACGGTCTGGGTCCGGGTCCTCGACACGAACCGGATCGTGGGTGACACGAACATGGACACCCTGTTCATAGACTACATGACGATCACGGCGAACACCCCCGCCGGGACAACGGGCGTGACCTTGCCGGGTCCGACGTCGAACGTGAACATGATCGACGCCCAGGACGCGAACCGCGATGGGACGAGCGACCTCGTCGCGGGGACGACCAACGGTAACGTCTGGCGGTACATGGGCAGCCCCGGCGGGCTCCTCGCAGGCAGCGGCGCCTGGTACTCGACCGGCGGCACGGCCATCGTCGGCGTGAAGTGGGGCAACTTCTCGACGGCCTACGGCATGCTCAACATCGCGATCGCCTTCGGGACCAACGTGCGGATCGTCCGCGGCGACGTGGCGAATACGGTCATCCAAAACGGCCTGCCCGCTTTCAGCCCAATCTCCGCGATCACCGCGTTCGGGGTCGGCGACCTGAACGGGGACGGCTGGGACGACGTCGTGATCGGCACGAGCGGCGGCGGGCTGTTCCTGTGGGAGAACCTGGGCGGAGGCACCTCCTGGACCTTCGCAGTCCAGGTCGACAACCTCGGCACGCCGGTCTACAGCCTCGCGATCGGGAGCACGACGAACTCGCAGTACATGGGTCGCTAACCGCGCACCGCGGCTAGCACCCCTTTTACCCTTTCCACCTCGACCACCGCGAGGACTCGAGTCGCGCCCCCCGCGAGCGTTCGAAGACGCGACGCGATGAACTTCTCGCGCTCCCGCTGGAGTCGCGCGAAGCCGACGGTCCGGTTGATCTCCGCGTCCCATGCGACCGCGAACTCTTGGGGTGTCCGTACCCGGAACCTCTTCTTGAGGAGACGGTTCTCGAGCCGCCCCTGGAGGATCAGCTCCATCGTGCTGACGTACTCCGTGTACGCGTTCGCGTACGCGTCCTCGTCCATGTCGAGCGCCTCCAGGCGCAACCCTCGCGCCGCCGCCCGCTCGACCGCCCGGGTGAAGCACGGCGGCGGCAGGATGGGCTCCTCCCAGACAGACAGCCCGGCCACGTAGACCTCGTCCTCGGTCCGGTCCGGCTCGAGGTTCCCGCCTTGGTAGGTGCGCAGCGTGTCGAGTTCTTCGGGGGAGACGGTCAGGGCGACCACCTCGGGGTTGAGCGCGTCAATCGCCTGGACGACCGCGTCGCCGTCGCTCGGGAGTCCGCGCACGGCAGGGAAGATCGAGATCGTCGCCTCGCCGAGGCGGATTTCCTCCATCAGCCCTTCCTCTCGGCGATCAGGTCCTCCACCGCGTCCCGGTCCTTCACCTTCCGGAGCTCTTCCCGTGCAATCACAGGGAGACCTTTGATAGTCAGGCGGATCGTGCGATGCTCGACGAAGATCACCGCGTCCTTCTCGACGACGCGCCCGATGTTGGAGACGATCGTGGCTTTCTTCTCGAGTTTCGTGTCGGCCGACTC
>Ga0153915_10007100_pt1 | contig 10549 bp, 11 predicted proteins | sample Opewatmetagenome_2_FD_107003 | JGI IMG/M metagenome (GOLD analysis project Ga0153915, IMG submission 107003) | Freshwater wetland microbial communities from Ohio, USA - Open water 3 Core 3 Depth 3 metaG | ecosystem: Environmental > Aquatic > Freshwater > Wetlands | place: USA: Ohio, Lake Erie... | reverse complement strand
TCCTCAGGAACGTAGAGCTTCCAGCCGGGGGTGACCAGGGGAGCTGCGTCACCCCTCACCTACATCCGATCCTCGTTGGGCCGTTCTTCCGCGCGCCCTCCGTCACTCGTGGGTGGCCACCAACGCGTCGACGCGTCGCTTCAGGTCCGCCTCGTCCGCACCGAGCCGCTCCACGCGACCCGTCGGCAGTAGCGCCGCGGGATACGGCTTCAGCGTGCCCGAGAACTCCGCGACGTCGGAGAACGACCGCTCCTCGGCCAGCCGGACCACGCCGGCGATCGCGAGGAGGACGCCACTGGTGACCAACCCCGCCACCCAGCGTCGCCGGCGCGTCATGACCGACGCCAGCCCGAGCTGGACGGCCACGAGCGTGGTGACGAGGGCGATCCCCAGCACGATGGCTACGGGGCGTCCGAGCGCGTTGTCAGGGAACACGAACGCCGCCCAGTCGCTCCCCGTGGCGTAGATCAGTGCCGCTACCGCGGCCGACGACGTCACGGCCACGTGTGCCAGAAAGCGGAAGCGCTGCACCACGACACGGCCCGCCACCGCCCAGACTCCTGCCCACACCGTCACCAGCATCAGGAGTCCGAGCGCGGTACTCACGCTCTCGCTCGCTCCCGACTTCTCATAGGTCCCCAACCAGGTGTTCCAGGCGAACACACCGGTCGCCGTCCCCGTAACCGTGAGCTGCCCCCAGGTCGTCCCGAGCCAGCCCGGGACGCGGAACCAGCCGACCCGCCCTCCGGCGTCCCGGAGCGCGGAAGGGAGCGGTGCGTCCGAATCCTGAAACCGCAGCGTCGTTCGGCCAACCCGCAGCACGGTCCCGGCGCGCGCGGGCACCTGGGTCTGGCGGGTCCCATCGGGCCCGACGAGCGCGTTCAGGCTGCCGAGATCCTCGATGACGAACGCGCCGCCCTCGTCGAGCCCGATACGCGCGTGGTGGGCGTCGACGTACGGGTCGTCGATCACGATGTCGTTGTCGTACCCGCGGCCGAGTGTGAGCGGGCCACCCTCGAGCCAGCGCCGCACCCGCACCTCGCCGGTGCGGGCGTCGAGCACCTCCAGGATCAGGGCCACGTGAACCGCTCCAGGAAGCGCGTGGTCAGGCGCTCGATGTTCTCGAAGCTCACGCCGGAGAGCGTCAGCGTGGACACCAGGCCGGCATCCCGCCGGCCGAGGACGGCCGCCTTGATGACCCCGTCGTACAAGCCCGGAAGCTTGCGGTAGGCGCGCAGACACACCACCGCCCGTAGCGGTATGGTGTCGTGTCTGACGTTGCGTGTGCTGCAACGCCAGCCGGTCACGTGCTCTTCCTCACCGGACGGCGTGTCGTCACGCCGGAAGACGCTGGTGTAGAGGGCGTAGAACCGTGATGGGTTGAGCGTGGTGCTGGTGATCAGCTGGTGCGTCAGCGCGACCACGCCCGACTCCTGCCCGCGGGCGAGGTAGACCTCGTCGTCGGTGGAGCAGCGGTGCTCGGCGCGCTTGTACGGCAGGTCGGTCTCGGGCGGGACGTACCCCCAGCACCGGAAGAACGTCGCCGGCTCCGTGGGGACGCGGAACGGCCCGAGGTCGACGGTCTTGGTGGAGTCGCTGAACAGATTCTCCAGATACGCGCCCTGATAGCCGAGAATCTGCTCATCCACGTCGTCGAGCAGCCGGTCCGGCGGGTGATAGCCGGGGGCCGTCGCCCGGGCGGCGAGCGCGACGGCCCGATCGACCGGCACGAGAAAGCTCACCTGGTTTCCGGCGGTGGACACGTTGACGCCGACGACGCGGCCGCCCGCCGTGATCGTCGGGCCACCGCTCATGCCGGGGTTGAGGGAGCCGGTGAAATGGAGCTTGGGATAGAGCGTGTGCTGCAGCAGGCCGTTGTACGTCCCTTCGACGATGCTCAGGCCAAGGTCGCGCGGATGGCCCAGCGAGTAGAGACGGTCACCCTGCTGCACGGGTGCCGGTCCCAGCGTGAAGTGAGCGTGGGGACGCGCCTCGGCCTGAAGGATCGCCAGGTCGTGCACCACGTCGATCGCGAGGATCGTCGCGGTGTCGCCGGGCGTCGTGCCGTCGCCGAGCTCCGCACGATAGCGGTCGCGGTGGTGCACGAGGTCGGCGACGACGTGGTAATTCGTGACGAGGCGCCCGTCGTCGTCGATGTAGAAACCGGAGCCCACACCCACCTTGGCCGCGGAACCCGCCTCGACCACCTGGATCCGCACGACGCGGTCGCCGTAGCGGCGGAACACGTCGGGCGTGACGGTCACCCCCTCCTGTCCCGGCAGGTCCCCGGCGCTCAGGAGCAGTGTGACGAGGGCCAGCCGAAGCGGCAGCGGCGTGCGCCGCCCCGCGCCTGTCCACCTGGCGCTCCGCGACGCTCGCAGCAGCGTGCCGTTCATCGGCATTGGCCTTTCAGTCCGCGGTCTCCGGCGGTCAGGGGGCGCCGTCGCGCCCGGCCCGGCATATCCTGCGAGGCGGGCGCTCCGGGCGCAACTGCCCCTCCCCCGATCACCCGCTTTCACTCGGTACCGCTACACTCGGCGCTTTGCGCCCAAGCACTCTTCGCCCTGCCCTCTTCAGTCACCCCCCACCCGGTTCCACAATTCCTGGAGCGTCATCACCGGGTCGCGGCAGAGCAGCACCGGCACGTCCTGCTCCTCGTCCACGCCCCACGGGTTGGCCACCCGCGCCACGACGTTCGTCGACCCGCAGGTGAAGGTCCGGAGATCACCGGGCTCGACACCGAGGAACACGACGATGTCGCCGGGCCGCGTTCCGGGGCCGAAGTGGGAGAAGCTGCCGGCGAGGCTCACCACCGGCGGCAGCCCGAAACGCCGCCCGTAGAGGTCGAGCGCCCCGGCCTGGCCGTAGTTCGCCCCGAACAGCACCGTCCGCTCCCGCTCCTCCGGCGTGAGGGTCGCCACGGTGCGGCCCACGGCTTCGGCCTTCGCTTTCCACCCCAGCATGTCGGCGTAGTCCTGCGGTAGCGGCAGGGTGCCGCCGGTGTTCGTCTGGGTCGGGGCGCCGATGCCCAGCGCGGCCGCGTAGCGCGCCATCGGCTGTGGCGGCACCAGCGGGAGGCCCAGTGGCAGCACCACGAGTCCGTACCCCGCAGCGGTCCCGCCCACCCACCACGGGATTGCCGCGCGGAGCCGGGGTCGCTCCAGCCGTTCGAGCCAAACGGCGCCGGCGGCGAACAGCATGGGGTAGATCGGACCGGCGTAGTACGGCTTGCCGTGCAGCATGCCGAGCACGAGGAAGGTCGCGACGCATGCGACGCCGACGGAGCGGTAGCGGCGCATGGTGGGGTGAACCAGCAGGGCCACCGCGCCGGACAGGGCGAGCAGCACACAGGGCCCCACCATGAACGCCTGCGTCGTGAGATATTCCGCCCAGCCGATCCGCGCCAGCTGCCCCGACTGGAGACCTTCCATCTGGCCGATCACCGGGAATCCCAGCGCGATCTGGCCGATCACACTCGGGCTCCCGATGACGAGGGCGAGCCCAAGCGCGATCCACGGGCCGGGCTGGAGCAGTGCGCGGCGACGCGGCGTGAGCAGCAGCCCGAGGAGCACGCCGAGGCCGATGAAAGCGATCGAGAACTTGGTGAGCAGCCCGAATCCCCCTGCCAGGCCCAGCGCCCACCACCAGCGGCGGTCGTTGGTCTGCTCGAGGCGGAGCAACGCGTAGAGCGCCGCCGTCCACCAGAGCTGGTCGAGCACGACGGGCTGGAACAGACTGGCGGTGCGCAGGAACAGGGGGCCCGTCACCATCGCGACCGCCGTGACAAGCAACGCGGTCCTGCCACCTCCGAGCGCCCGTACGATCGCGAGCGCGAGCGCGAGCAGGATGGCTCCGACGGCGCCCGGCAACATGCGGTAGCTGAATACCGTGACGCCGACCGTATGGCGCAGCAGCTCCGACAGCAGCGCGATCATCGGCGGGAAATCCATGTGGAGCAGCCGCAAGTGCGTCCCCATCGAGAAGTAGAGGAGCTCGTCCCGATGGAACTCGTAGGGCGTCGCCACCGCGGTCGCCAGGCTCACCGCGAAGCGCGCGCCCACCAGCAGCACGCCCAGCCGCAGCGGCTGGGCGGACGAAGTGTTACGCGGCGTCACGAGAGCTCCATTCGTCTGGTCCTGCTGGCGTGGTCGCTCCTGTCCGGCCCCGAGGTATCTGGCGCGCCCGGACGGTGCGTCCTATTATCGCACACCCCAAGCCCTACGAGGAACCCCATGAAGAGCTACCTCGGTGCAGCCGTCGCGGTTCTGGCCGTGTACCTCCTGTTCGACAACTTCCTGAGCGGCATGGTGCTCGGGTCGGCGATGGCGGGGATCCCCGGCGTGCAGGCGGAATACTCCCACCTCTGGGAGACGGTGGGCGACCTGTGCGCCGCCCTGATTCTCGCCGGCGTGTACGTGCGGGTGCGCCGCGTCTTCGGAGTGGGCGCCAAGGGTGGCGCGATGTACGGGGTCTACGCGGGCATCCTGATCAACTTCCCCACCTGGCTGTACATGACGGTGTATGCGGGGTGGCCCTACGCCGCCACCTGGCACATCACCATCATCCTGATCCTGTTGACGACGGTCGCGGGCGCGGTCATGGGGGCGGTGTACCAGATGCTGGGTGGCACGACGGGCGCCTGAAATACCCGGTGACGGGGGTGACCGAAGGGCCCGCCCCCGTCGCCCATCACTCCGCGACGCGCCAACGCAACTGCGTTCGCAACCTGGGACTGGCCCTCGGGCAAGGACCTTCGACGCCGGTAGCAGCGCGCCCCGGTCCCGCGCCTGTCGCGTTTTCCTGTCACAACACGAATGGGATGAACATCCTGGTCCGTCGCATGTACGCGCGGTACGCGGCGCCGAAGTACCGGACGTTCTCCGCCTCTTCCACCTTCGCCGTCGCCAGCAGAAAAGCCGTCGCGCCCAGCACCACCACGCCTCCAAACCAGTGTGGGCGCTTGAGGAAGACGCCCCATGCCAGGAGAAGCAGCGAGCAGTAGAGCGGATGGCGGATGTACTTGAATGCGCCGGTCGTCACCAACTGGGTCGTCGTCTCGATCCACACCAGCGGCGCGTCGTGAGGTCGTCGGGCATCCGGCTTCCCCCGGGTGCGCAGGACATGCGCCCCGTGCACGGCCGGGACGATACAGCCGAACAGAAGGAACCAGGAAGCGATCTGGCGAACGGAGAACGGATCGCCGAACCAGTGCCGGAAGTCGATGAAGTTGAGGAAGACGAGGCCCAGGATGCACTCCCACGCAAAGAAGCGGTAGAAGCCGTGCGAACGAGGGGCCCTCAGGGACGCTCGGGAGACGTAGGCCAGCGCGGCGGACAGGCAGGCAAAGATGACGATTCGAACCACGGATCTCCCCCATCTCGGGCGGGCATCAGTACTCCCTGGTCTCCGCAACCTCGACGACGCGGGCTCTGGGTTTCTCGACGACCGTGCCCTCCACGCGACTCCAGAGTTCGCGCAGTGCGGCGTGAGCGGCTTCTGCCTTGGCGAGGCTGTCGAACTCCAGGTCAATCATGACGTAGCGGGCGTCGTCAATCGGCCGGAGGATGCGGTAGCGCTGGACGCCCGACCGTTCCCGCCCGATGGGATCGCGGTCGAAGGCCTTCTTCCAAGCGCCGAAGTCTGGAACTGGATGTTCGATCCGCAGGACGTGCATGGGGCTCCCTTCATCGGAGGCTCGCCACGCCCAATTATGGGGTCTTTGGCGCGGGACTCAAGGTGGGAGCCTGTGCGGCTTGCAGGCAGGACAGCGGAGTCCGACCGGCGTCCCCGCGGCCGGTCGGACTCTATGGAAACACCCTTGAGGCAGCGCGCTACTTCGTGCTCGCCGCCGCGGCGGCGGCTTCCTTGCGCAGCAGCACCATGAGGGTATCGCTGATCTGCCCCGTCACCGGCAGGTTGTGGGCCCGTTCGAACTTCCGCAGGGCCTCGTGCGTATCCGGGCTCATCAGGCCAGTCTTGAAGCCATCGTACAGCTTGAGCTGCGTGAGCCAGGTCTGCACTTCCCTGATGTCGGCACGTGAGCGCTGCGTCGGTGAGGGGACCCAGGTGGTGTCGACCGGGACAGAATTGGCCACGGGCGTGGACAGGAGCATCGCCATGGTAGCGGGGTGCGGCTGGGTCGTCACATGCGCGAGTGCGGGCGTCGAGACGGCGACCAGCAACCCCAGGGCGAGCAGGCTGGTTGTGCGGGTCATGGTCGGTTCCTCCAGGTAAGCGGTTCCGAGCGGTGATGCAGTGCGCCGCTCAGCCCCGCGGGAGGGCAACCGCCGTGCCGTCCGTTGCCGGTTCTGGAAGTACTTGTTGGGAAAACGGTTCCGACACGACCCCGAGATCACTGCCGCGCCGCTCAGGCCGGGATTGCGCGGACAGGGTGTCCCTGGCGGTCAACCTGTCCCCAAGACCGGCCCGAACGTCGTCCGGCGAGCGACGTCCTGGCGACGTCGGCGGGTGGAGCGCTGAGCCGGCCCCACCCGACGCCGCTCACGACGGCCAGAGCCAGCCGAGCGTCCCCCCGGTCAGCCCGGCATAGATCAGCGCATCGAACACCGCCCTGGCGGTCGCGCCCCACCCCCGGCGCCACCAGATCGAGTTCTGGAGCAATGCCAGCCCGTAGCCCGCGAACGCCGTGGCGCCCGCGAAGCGGAAGACCTGGAGGTAGTCGGCGCCGGGCCCGAGCGCGCGCCCTGCCACGTACGCGGCGAACAGTCCGACGATCAGGCAGTACACGAACCACTGCGTCAGGCTGGCCCCCATGGTGACCGGTCCCTTGGGCATCACTGTCATGGACAGCACCGGGCCCTGAGCCAGCTTCTCCCGGTACTCGGCAGACTTCATGTCGGCGGACGATGCGGCGTGCGGCATGACGTAATCACCCGGCGGGATCTCGAACCTCCGCAGCGCTTCGGCCACAGCGGCCTCGTTGGGCACGGCCTTGACGTCGGAGCGATGGTACGTCAGGAACATGTGGATGATCGAGCTCACCACGAACACGAGCACGGCTGCGACGACGATGGGGAGCCACAAGGCGCTGAGGGGGACCATGGTGCACCTCCGCTGAGGATGGCCGGCCCGGGAGCCGGGGGCCGGCCGCAGGCGTTGCGCGACCGCTCAAGCTGTCACGGGCCGGGCCGGACCGCCAGGTGCGATCCGGATCGTGCGACGTGTGGGGGTGCACCCCCTCGCTCAGGGCCGTCCTCCGCCCATCGCCTCCCACATCTCCCCAGCGGATCCCCACCGCTCCCCCGGCGTCTTCTGCAGCGCCCGCATGATGCCGGTCGCGAGCAGTGCCGGCGCGTCGGGGCGATAATCCCGCACTTCCCGGGCGGGCTCGCTTTGCTGGAGCCGGAGCACCATTTCCTCCCGGGGGTGCACGAACGGCGGCCGGCCGGCGAGGCACTCGAACAGCACGCACCCCGTCGAGTAGATGTCGCTGCGATGGTCGATCGCCTCCGTCCCCGCGACCTGCTCCGGGCTCATGTAGGTCGAGGTGCCGACCGTGAAGCCCGAGCGGGTGAGCCGGACCATGTCCGCCGCGGACACGAGCGCCTTGGCGATGCCGAAATCGAGCAGCACCACGCCGTCGGGACTCAGCACGATGTTGTCCGGCTTCACGTCCCGGTGAACGATCCCCGCACCGTGCGCGTAACCCAGGGCGTCCAGCAGGTCCCGCGCGATGCGCTGCGTGTCGCTGAGCGACGCCCGCCGGACGCGGTCGAGGTGCTGCCGCAGGGTCGGGCCCTCAACCCAGTTCATCACGTAGTAGAGGAAGTAGTGCGCCTCACCCGAATCCACGACCTGCGCGATGCCCGGATGCTCGAGCCGCCTGAGGAAGTCCACCTCGCGGAGAAACCGGTCGGCTGTGACCGTCACCGCCAATTCGGGGTGCAGGATCTTGATCGCGACCGCCCGCCCATCCGGCGCATGGCCAAAGAACACGCGCGCCGCGCCACCCCGCGCGATCTCACGCTCGACCGCGTAGCGTCCTTGCAGGGCCTCACGCACCAGGGGGAACAGCTCGCGCGGGATGGTCGGCTCCGGGGTGATCTCGTCTGGTTTAATGTTCCATGTTCAACGTCCAATGTCCAATGACCAAGGATGTCGAGCTGCGGTGGATCGCCCTGCTCGACTACTTCGGCATTGGACGTTGGACATTGATCATTGATCCTTTCTCGTTCCCAGGTAGATCGCCCCCAGCGCCAGCAGCGCCCCCGCCACATCGCTCGCGCGGGTCGGCCGGTGGAACAGCAGCACGTCCCACACGAAGGCGAGCGATGGCTGGAGCAGCAGCACGAGACCGGCCCGGCCGGCTTCGACGTGCGGCAGCCCGTGGGAGATCAAGAGCCACGCCACGACTTGGGCCGTCACCCCGTAGCCTACGAGTAGCAGGCCGGTGTTCGCGTCGGGGATCGCGAGCGTCGCCCCTTCCACCCCGATGCTCACGGCAAGCAGCGCCGTGGCGACGAAACAGATCGTCATGAGGTTGGGAATCGGCTCGAGCCGGCCCGCCCGCGCCTGGCTGGCGCGGAGCGCCAGGAGGTACGACCCGTACGACACCGCCGTGAGCAGCCCCAGCACCACACCCCACCGATAACCCGCCGGCAGAGCGGTCCAGTCCACGCCCACGAGCAGAAACAGGCCTGCCAGGGCGAGCGGGATCCCGACCAGCAGCCGCCAGCTCGGGCGTTCCTTGAGGATCAGGATGCCGAAGGCCGCCAGCATGAACACCTGGAAGTTGGCGAGGATCGTGGCGAGCCCCGGGCCCACGAGGTGGATGCTGCGGTGCCAGAAGATGAGGTCGAACGTGAAGGCCAGTCCCGCCGCCGCCGCGAACGCGAACGCCCGGCCTCCGACCCAGAGGCGCTCGCGCCGCGCCGCGCCCAGCGCGAGCAGCACGATCCCCCCCACCAACATGCGGTAGAAGCCCGCCGCCGTCGGCCCGACGCGCGCCAGCTTGACGAACACCGGCGCGAAGCTCAGCAGGACCGCGCCTGCCGCCACCTGCCACAGGGCCAGGGTCGCGCGGCGCCGGTCGGGGGACACGATCACGGAAGCGGTGATACCTCGCACGAGGACGGAGGGTATTCTACATGGGAGGTGCTTCCGCGATGAAATCCGGGTGGCTCGTCGTTCCTTTCATGCTGGCCGCGGCCACGGCCTGCGACGATGCACCCGCCGGTCCCGAGACGCCGGCGTGCCTGCCAGGCGTGTCTCAGCCGGCGGCGATCGCCGGCACGCTGGACTACGCGGCCTGGTCCGACAGCGGCACCCGCCTGCTCGAGGGCGTGCTGGCGATCGCGCCACAGCCCAACCAGCACGTCTCCGGCACGTGGAGCATCCACTGGGCGGCCGGAGCGGACACCGCCAACGCCAACGACATCGGCCCGCAGCTCGGGAGCGGCGACCTGATCGGCGTGGTGCAGGATACCACCGTGCTCGTCGACCTCACCCCCAGCTTCGCCGACAACAACGTCGAGCTGCTGGGCTGTGTCACGGCCGCGGGCTTCGCCGGCACGTGGAGCCACGTGGGGATCGCCGGCGAGATCGCCCACGGGCCGTTCACCGCCACCAGGCGGTAGAGCAGCTCGGCACCGCCTCTGAACGGCGCGCCAAGTCGGTGGCGCGCCGTCCGCCGGTTCCATACATTCCGCCTGCTTCCTCCCGCGTTCCCATGACCGCCGTGGCACGCTCGCGGCCGGTGACACGCACGCGTGCGCGCGCACCCAAGGCGGCCTGCCGGTCTGCTGGGGGGCAACCTCCGCGGACAGGTGGGCAACGGAACGCTCACCGGCCAGCCGGTGCCCGTGCAGTCGCAGCGGCGGCCGTCGCGCCGGTCCCACCGCAACGTCTTTCCTGGCCCGCGCGTAGCGTGGCTGACGCCTTCTTCCCTCGGAGCCCTCATGCGACGTACCCCTCGTTTGCTCGGGCTGCTCGCGGCCGGCCTGGTGGCCGGCGCCTGCGCAACGGCCCACACCCAGTCCCCGACTCCGCAGCCCTCCCCGACGCCCGCCCCGCAGCAGGGGCAGGCCGGTCCGCAGGGCACCGGCAACGCCCGCGCGGCGCAACAGCGCCCGCCGGAGCGCAAGCCCAAGCCCTACAAGGAAGTGATCACCGCGGAGGCCAAGAGCGACTCCGGCCTGTTCATCGTCCACCGCGTCGCCGAGAAGCTCTACTACGAGATCCCCACGGCGGAGCTCGGCAAGGAGATGCTGCTCGTCACGCGGATCGCGAAGACGCTCACGGGCATCGGCTACGGTGGCGAGGAGGCCAACGAAGCCGTGCTGCGGTGGCAGCGGCAGGACCAGAAGATCCTGCTGCGCATCGCGTCCTACGTGAACGTGGCCAACGACTCGCTGCCGATCGCGACCGCCGTTCGCACGTCGAACTTCGAGCCGATCGTCCAGGCGTTCGACATCGAGGCGTTCAACGCCGACAGCTCGGCGGTTGTGATCGAGGCGACGCCGCTGTTCACCAAGGACGTGCCGATGCTCGGGCTCCAGTCGTCACGCCGCGAGCTGTACAAGGTGCGCCG
>Ga0153915_10007099_pt1 | contig 10549 bp, 9 predicted proteins | sample Opewatmetagenome_2_FD_107003 | JGI IMG/M metagenome (GOLD analysis project Ga0153915, IMG submission 107003) | Freshwater wetland microbial communities from Ohio, USA - Open water 3 Core 3 Depth 3 metaG | ecosystem: Environmental > Aquatic > Freshwater > Wetlands | place: USA: Ohio, Lake Erie... | reverse complement strand
TTGTTAAGTACGAAGAATCAATCCTTTCGGGAACGAAGGTCGATAAATAACAAAGTGGAGATCAGTTCTCATGCACCTTGCCTCGGAGATGCCCCGATTAAAATCCTCGCAGACATCTCATTCATACATGCGGCATATCCGGATTGCCCAAAGGAGGCAAGTTCCTTCGCCATAGAATGGCAGGCGTTGACAAGGCTGTGTCCTATGGCTGTCTCTTTTAATCCTTCAAATACTCTTGCGGCATCTTCCTTTTTTCCGGCACAGGCATATGCTGTGGCAAGCTTAAAGCGTGCAGGCAGATAGTGAGGGGATTTCCGTTCAAGTCTTTCAAGTATGGGGATAGCCGTTTCCGCCTTGCCCTGAAGGATCTCATAGAGGGCATAGTTATGATAGGGTTCATCCATGTCCGGATCCAGTTTAATGGCCATTTTGATGGATTCAATTGCCTGATCTATTCTTCCCTCCTCGATGTATGCCGCTCCCATGTTTATATAGGCTGTGGGGTTATCAGGACATAGTGTATTGTGTCTTTGCCATAGTGTTATAGCCTCTTCCCATTTTTGCAACACGCCTGCCTGAATTGCCAGTTCATAGATAGCCTTGGCGTTATTCGGTGATTTTTCCAGCTTCTGAATGCCCAGGTTAAAATATCCCTCACCCTTTTGCAATTCCTTGGTCACGTTTAATTTGCCGTAATGATGAATCGGGATGTCGCATCGATTGATATCGATCCTGTTGCGTCTGAGAAATGGTTCAACCACCTCATGTACAGGATACTCGAATCGTATATCAAGGCCGTTTCTAAAGAGCCGGACCTTCTCGCTGGGGGTCCAGCCATATCCTCTCTCTTCGTCTTTATATGCTCCGTCATTGAGGGTTTCGCCTATCATGTTTCCGCGCGTGTGATAATTCCTTGTTACAAATGTAAAGGCGAGGCCATTCGGCTTTTTTGTCCTTACGATTTTTTTTAAGGCGATAAAATCGCGGGGAGAGATAATCTCATCGGCATCCATAATCAATATCCAGTTGCCGGCGGCCTTTGAAGTCGAATAATTTCTGGCCGCAGAGAAATCGTTTTTCCATTCAAAATCATAGATCTTTGCCCCGAATATCTCAGCAAGGGCCCTTGTCCTGTCCGATGACCCGGTATCGACTACTATCATCTCATCCGCCAGGGGTTTCAGGTTAAGGAGGCATTTCCCGATGTTATATTCCTCATCCTTTACAATCATGCAAAGGGAAACGGTGGCCTTTTTCCTGGAAAGTTTTTTTATCTTCCTTGGCCCCAGCCTATTTCTAACACTGAGGGCAGCGGCGATCATGCCGTCGTCAGCACCATATTCTACTATCGCTTTTTCAATCTCGTCCATGGCCGCTTCAAATTTTTCCTGTTGCAGGAGGAGATCAATAATCTTAAAGTGGATCAACCTGTGACAAGGATATGCCGCTAAGGCATCCCTGAAGACACGTTCCGCCCTTTCAAAGACTCCTTGCGCCCTGGCCTCCTTATGGTACCAAGTTAGGGTCTCGTTGTTTGTGGGCGCAAGGATGAAACCTTTCTCCATGAGGTCCAGCGCCTCATTTTCAGAGCCTTCCTTCTTTTTTAACAGACCCAGAAAAGAATAAGCCGGGCCAAAGGTTTTATCTCCCTTTATTGCCTGTTTAAAATTTTCTTCAGCAACCTTGACCAGCCCTTTTTTGAAGGCCAGTTTGCCTTTTATGTAGAATGCGGCAGCGGAACCATTATCAACGGCAAGTATCCGGTCGGCGCATTCCTCAGCCTCATCATCCATTACTTCAAACTCTTCCATTTAAGTCCTTCTCTTTCCCTTAATGTTATTATTATAGGTAAAAGATTGTCGCTGGCGATCTATGTTTAGAAAATTTTCCATCAATTGTGATTATAAGCGGGAGAGGCATTTGTTTTTTCAGCTTTATCTGTCGACATCCCCAATCCCTGGGCAATGCTCATGTTTATATTTATTATTGAGTTAAGTTTTTCCGGCGAAGGGTCTGCCATTGCAGATCTGATCTGTTTGTGAATGAAGACACTCAGTGTTAAAAGGTTTTTTCTGATATCAATGGGTTGTTGATTGTCTTCCCTTGAGAGTTCCAAGTGAAAGATGTTCCAGATCTTTTGATTGTATATTAACGCATCATAGAGCATCCGGCGCGTGCCTTTTTCTTCCCAATTCTCAAGACATCTATTAAGCTTGGCCGCCCCCTGGGCAAGGACCCTTGCCTCTGTTTCCCGGGGAGATTCGGTAAGTTTTATTATTTTTTTATAAGCGTTCAAATTGCTTCCTGACATCATAACACCGCCTTTCTGTAAGTAGTTCGATTTTTATAGCCTAAAGGTAGTCCGAGAGCCTGGGTAGATTAAGGATCTTGGCGGTCGCCGCCTGGGCAACCTCGTAAGCGGTCTGCTGGGCGCTCAGTTCAACCGCAGCCTGATCAGCGCTGCCGGTTTCAACCGTGGACAGTCTTTCCTTATAAAGCTCGGTCAGCTTATCAACCCTGTCTGTAGTTACCCCCAGTTGTGAGGAGGTATTGGAAAGGGCGACCATCTCGCACTTGATAGAGCTTACTGCACTGTTTAGGGATTTCGTTGTCGCAGAGGCAGAATCACTGGAGGTTCCATCCTCAAGAGAGGCAATTAACTGGGATATGGCGCTAAGGGCCTCGCTGAATATAACCCCGCCGTTGCTGTTGATAGTAACTATGTTGCCGTCCCCGATGATTATCTGTTTCTTTCCTCCATCGCCCTGGTAGCATGATGAGGCAACTGTATTGCCTGATGAGTCAGAGGCGCTGACGGCAAAGGTGTAATCCCCGTCGGACAAAGTGTTTCCACTGTCGTCCTTTCCGTCCCATGTTATTGTGTTGCTTCCTGACGTTCCGGAACTAGACAATGTCCTGACCTCGTTCCCCGATGAATCGCAGATAGTTATTGTTACTGCCGATGCATCGGAGCCCAGGTAATACCTGATGCCTTCAGCGCTCCCGGAGGAGACGGAGACTTCATCTGAAAAAGGAAGAGTGTCTGTCTGGCTTCCCCCATACAGGTAGTTAGAGCTATATCTTGTGTTTGCAAGATCAAGGATCTGATTATAGAGGTTCTTCGCCGTTTCCAGGGTGGCTTCACTGGCGCTCGACGAACTCGATGAATCGAGAAGGTCAAGGGCTTCAGTCAAAAGGGAGTTAACCGAGTCCAGGACATCTGTCCCTGCCGATATCAAATCATCTGCCTCAGTTAGATTGCTTGAATATTGCCCGTATTTTGCAATTTCGGAGCGGTATTCAAGGATATGTGCGGCACCCTCCGGGTCATCCGAAGGTTTATTTATCACTTGGCCCGCTGCCGAAACTATCTCCGCATCGCTGAGCTTTTCGCGCTGTTTCGATAGCCAGTACTCTGAATTATTTATCATCATTTTATATGTTATCCTCATTAGTCCCTCCACTTATTTAAAGGTTGAAAGAAAATTTGTGTTTGTTGAATCCGGTTTACATGTCGATTATCGTCTGCAAAAGTTCATCAAGGACACTCATAACCTTTGCCGCCGCCTCATAGGCATTTTGGTAGAGGGCAATATTTGCCAGTTCCTCATCACTGTCTACGCCCGAGACAGATTCACGCAAGTTTTTGTAGAAGCTCACCAGATCTGATTGTGTTGTAGATGATGAGGTGCTGTCAGCTACCTGCGTCCCTATGTTGCTTACAATGCTGCCGAAATATTCATCAAGGGTCGACCCGTCATCCATCAGAGATGAATCCTGAAGCGCAACGATTTCAGTTGCTATTGTACCGTCTCCAGGCGCGCCCGCAGAGGTTGAGGCCGCTGCTACCAGGTCTGTGTCGTTGACAATATTATTATTAACCGCGATATCGCCTGCGCCTGTCCCTGTAAAGAATGCAAGGCCGGCATCTCCTTTGGCGTCGTATCCGTTTTCATGCAGGGTGTTCACCTGGTCCATGATCGTAGCAGCAAGGGTATCCAGTTGATCAAGATATTCCGGTATGACATTGTTCATGACATCGATCTCCCCTCCAAGGCTTCCCCCTGAGATGCTGTCTGTGACGACGGTTTCATTGCCGTTCCGATCAACCCAGGTTATATCCGAGAGGCCTGTTGTTGAATTTGTCGTGGCGCCAAGTTCATAAGACGTAGACCCTCTCACGAGTGACTTCCCGTTTGAAAGCTGGATATTCAGCTGGCCGCTGTCATCCTGATAGGATGCGATATCTACCTTGGAGGATAATTCGGTAAGCAAGGAATCCCGTGTATCCAGAAGGGTGTTGGCGTCAGTGCCGCCGGCCTTTGCCTCCAGTATCTGTTGGTTAAGGTCAGCGATCTGATTCGTAATGCCGTTAATATCATTCACCGTCTGGGAGACATCGTCATTGATCCCATTCCGGATATCCTTGAGTTCTCCATACGTGTCATTAAGGGTAGAGGCAAGTGTCCCGGCCTTGGATATAACGGTCGAGCGCGCTGTTGAGCCGGACGGGTCATTTGCAAGGTCCTGCCATGCATTGAAAAACCCGCTCAAGGCACTGCTCACCCCTGATCCGCTGGATTCGTTAAAGACGGCTTCAACGCTTTCGAGATAGTTCAATTCTGTCTCCGATTTCCCTGATGCCGTATTGGCTGAACAGATGTGCTTCAATGTGAAAGCATCACTGATCCTTTTGACATTCGTCACTTCAACGCCTGTCCCGGTTGCTCCTGAGGATGTTGAGTTTGATTGAATTTCATTGACAACAGCCGTCTGGCGGCAATAGCCGTCTGTATTCACATTGGCGATGTTGCTGTTCGCGACGTTGATCATTGCCTGATACGTTTGAAGCGCGCTGACGGATGTATTCATTATGCATGACATGGAAGACATTTCTTAATTCCTTTTTATTGAATAATCTGTAATGACTTCTTTCCTGTTTTTAACGGAAAGAGGTCCTTCGGCTACATTTTAATAAGGGTCTGCAGGATCTCATCACTGGCGCTAAAGACCTTGGCATTTGCCTGATAGGCCCTTTGGGCGGTTATCAGGCTGGCAAGCTCTGTTGAGAGATCTACATTGGAACTCTCAAGACTCTCGGGAGATAAGCTCCCGAACCTGCTTGTCCCGGGAATCCCTACAATAGCCGTGCCGGAGGCATTAGTAGCTGAATAGAGACTCCCGTCAACCTTGGAAAGCCCGCTGTAGTCGTTAAAGTCTGCCAGTGCTACCTGAAACAGATTGGTTACAGCCCCATTGGAATAGGTCCCAGTAACAAGTCCGGTTTTATCGATGGCGACGGAGGATAACTCGCCTGAGGTGTATCCGTCCTGGGATGAATCAGTCAGGGCGGATGTTCGGGAATACTGGGTGAGGTTTCCGTTGGTGAGATAGGTGGTATTGCCGGAGCTGTCAGTGCTTGCGTCGGAGATATCCCATGTGACTGCCATGTCGCTGGCGCCTGTGAGACCGGTGATAGTAAAAACAGGGTTGCTTTCCCCGGAGACCAGAGTGCCGTCAGAATTAAAGGAGAGAGTGGGATCGGTATCACTGTTTGTAACGGTGCCATCGGAACTTGTCACCGCATAGGTCCATGTGTTATCGGCCGTCTTTGTATAGGTAATGGTGAGGGTGTGGCTGGTGCCGAGGGAGTCATAGACGGTCGTATCGGACGAATAGGTATCGCCTGTACTCGCAGCCGAGTTCAGGTTCAGAGTAGTGGACATCTCCGTAGTGGCCTTTGCCGGTGAGGCGGCATAGGAGACGGTGACATCGCTCAAGGTCCCGAGGTTTCCGCTCGAGTCCACGGGATATCCCTGCACGGATTCCCCGCTGGAGGTGACCAATGTCCCGCTATCATCAAAGGAAAATGCGCCATCGCGGGTGTAATAGGTAGATCCGGTAGAGTCATCCTTGACAATAAAAAACCCTGATCCATTAATGGCAAGGTCCGTTGAAGTGCCGGTGGAGGCAATGCTCCCCTGGGTCCAGGATTCGCCCACATCAGCCACTGATACGCCAGCCCCTATGGAGGAGGTCCCGGAGGCCCCGGTGAGACTCGCACTCAGTATATCCGAGAAAGATACATCGCCGGATTTATAGGAAGTGGTTTCGCTATTGGATACATTATTGGCAATAACCGATATTTCTTTTGAAAACGCGTTTAGTCCAGTTACACTGGAATTCAATGATTGCATCATGGCAAGTCTCCTTTTCCGGCGCACTATTGGCGCCCAGTATAAAATATTTTTATCCTCAGGATTGATATACCCCGGTTATGTCATCCAATGAGACCTTTTCGCCGTCCGCGATGAGATAGGGGGTTCCATCCTCATAAACAACGCCTGTCACTCCCGCCTTGGCATATGTCGTTGCTGTAACACTGCTGCCGGAACTGTCGGTGGCTGTAATTTTAAAGGTATAATTTCCGTCAGCCAGGGCATTGCCGTCATCATCAGTGCCGTCCCAACTAATGAAATTGACGCCAGAGGAGAGATCGGCCTCATCTATGGTTCTGACTTCGTTTCCGCTCGAATCATAGACGGTTATGGAGGCACTGCTCGCATCGGACGCTAAATTGAAGGTCAGGTCATCAGCAGTTCCATCCGATATTGATGTACTGTCTCCATCAACTGTTATAGATTTTCCGATATAACTGACCGCCTGAGAGTTGCTGTCAGAGACCATCTGTTTGAGGTAGCTGTTGGTAGTGGTTTCCTGTTCCAGCTGGCTCAGGCTGCACAACTGCTGGGTAAATGTCATCGGGTCCTCAGGGTTCAAAGGGTCCTGATTTTGTAGCTGAACCATGAGAAGTTTTAAAAATTGCGAGGAATCAATGTTCAGACTGGAGGTTGAGCTTGTTGACGTGCTGATTGTATCTGTTGTGCCGGTAGTAAGTGCTGTTATAGACATTTTTTCATTCTCCTTTTTTGGCGGGTTGATTTACCTGTGCGACACAAAAGCGGCGCTGATTTAATGATCCCAGTTTATGGAAGCTCTATGTAGCCGAGAATAAAAATCAGGTAAATTATCAGTAATAGTAGTGTGATAAAATATTGGGAAAAATATGAGGGGCTATTGACAATGCTATAAAATATAACTAAAATAGAAATGGGCGTGTCGAAAGGCCCGCTCACCCCGCAGAGCCGAACACCTTGACCCGCCAAAGTCTCGTGTTCGGTTCTGCTTTTTTCCTGCCTAAATTTTTTTGAGCGTCCCCTTTGCGGTAATTTTCTAAAAATGAACCTCATCAGGGATTGACTTGCCTTTAAGCAACACCCATGCCAGAAGAATTTATAGATCGTCGCTGGTTCTATAACGTTTGTCCGACATTAAGTTACAAAAAAATTAAAAGAGAGATTAAATATCTTATATTCTCAAAGGCGGTTAACGTAAGAGAATATCTTCATCCTTTTTAGCAGGAGCATCTTTCCTGGCTTTGCTTACGGAAATTTTAAATACTGCATCCTATTAAGATTTGCGCAATATTTTTTTAACGGCTTGCACAGACCGATGCGGGGTTTGAAATATATTTGAAATTTTGAAAAGTGATTTACTGTCCTATCAATTTGAGAGCTATAGATTCCGTTAGGAAGTTGTCATTTATTTATGGCTTAAGAAATAAAGAGAAAATTCAAATCTGATGGAATGAAGAGGTCCCATTATTAAATTGTTTTGAACTTGTCTTGATCTATGTAAGGAAAAAATTGCCAATCAAAAGAGGGCCTGGATATCATAGTAGGAAAAGATTTCCTATCTTATATCCGGAAAATGACATTATCCCACACAGAAAAGTTATATATTCTCTTGCGCCGGTTCAAAAAATCCTGGCTTTTTTTGTAACCTTTTAACAGGCGGTTACGACTTTAAGATTAACCGGAATAGTGCAATAAATTAATGGAACAGAAGGGTCAGTAAAAACAGCCTGCAAACCGGATATGTGATTTACCCGGGCGCCCGGAAAGATCAGGCCGGGATGGGCTTGAAAGATCTTTCCGGATAGAATAAACAGTTTTAAGTTGATTTAAAAGGGTGGTTAAAGGGAATTAATTGATCCCTTCTTGATAGGCGAATCGGTTGAGTGATATAATATGACTGAAAATCAAGTTCCAAGAATATATTGTTTTCTCTCGCTGATTATTTCTGATAATAAAGACGAGTAAATCTGAAACAGACCAAAATCGATGAAAGAAAGATAAGCCTATCATGTTCACTGATTCCGAAATCGTAAGACAGGTCCTGGAAGGGAATGTAAATTCCTTTGAATCCCTTATGTCGAGGCATAAGGACCTTGTCTTGAAAATAGTAAAAAAACACGTGCCTTATTCGGAAGTTGAAGAGATGGCGCAGGAGGCCTTTATAAGGGCATTTCAGTCATTGCCGGGCTTTAAGAGCAAGGGCGATTTTAAACAATGGCTGGCTTCGATTGCAGTGAGGACCTGTTACGATTACTGGCGGAAGGCATACAGAAACAAAGAAGTAACAATGAGCTCGCTTAGTGAAAAGCATCAGAAATGGCTGGAGGAAGTGATCTCGGATCAAGCGGAACTCCCTTTCAATGAGGATGACCCCCAGAAAGAGGCAACGGAATTACTCGACTGGGCCATGGAAAAACTGACAGCCGAAGATAGAATGGTCGTGGAGTTAATATATCTTGAGGGCCTGTCAGGCAAAGAAGCTGCTGATCTTTTGGGCTGGAGCGTTGCAAATATTAAGGTCAGGGCCTTTCGATCACGCAACAAGCTTCGGAAGCTTCTGAAAGAAACCATTAAAAGGTAGCAGGAGGTGATTATGATGTCCATTAATAAAGAACAGTTTGCAAAGGTAATGAAGGCCTTGAGGTTCGCCTATAATGGAAAAGAGAAGGCAGAGGTTGGCGATATGTGGCAGACCAGGGTAATGGGCCATATTTTAAGTATGGATCCCTATTACACTAAAGCGGGCTATTTTGAGCTTTTTCAGCAATTCGTATGGAAACTGACCCCTGTTACCTTTGTCCTGATCGGCCTGCTGGGGCTGGCTTTGTTCAAGATGGATTTTTATTCGGATTATGAGTTTACCAAGTCGTTTGTGAGCAATTCAACGGATTTTGTCACGTTGGCGATGTATAGCGGATCATGAGGATATTATGAATAAATTAAAATTAGCTTCCGGTGTAATGCTAGTATTTCTTGTCGGCGTGCTGGCAGGGTCTCTGGGCACCGGTATCTATTATAAAAATCGGGTGGCAAAATTTGAGGCCGGCGGCCCCCCTGTATCTGAAAGGATTAAGATAGTATCAGGGAGATTTTCAGATGAACTTGATTTGACTAGTGAGCAAAAAGTCGAGTTTGAAAAGATTATAAAGGAGGCGCAGGAGAAGATATTGGCAATAGGCCGTAAGAGTCTCCCCGATATAGAGAAGATCAATGAAGACACCTTTGCCTCTATAAAAGCGAAGTTGACCAATGAGCAGAAGACTAAACTGGAGACACTGCTTAAGAGGATGCAAGATGTCCATGACCGGTTCCCCAGCGGACAGGCCCGTTCACAACAACAGAGAACTCCTGACCAGTCTCATCCTCAGGGGCAGGGTACGCTGGAGCAGCAGGGTGTTCCCCAGGCATCACCCCAGCAAGGGCCTCCACAACAGGGATCTCCGGAGCAGAATCCTTTAAATGTAACGTCTGATTCGATTCCGCCTAAAGGTGGCGCGACTGACTCGTCTTCTTCCCAGAAAGGTTATATACGGCTTGCCGGCGAATTGAAAAACCAGTTGAATCTCTCCCAGGCTCAAGATGAAAAAGTCAGGGCGATAATGGAAGAAGGCTCCAAAGAACGAAAAAAACTGATGGAAAAATACAGACAGGAACAGCTTAATTCCGATCCGTTGAAAACGGATTTGCAGAAAATAGAAGAGTCCATTGAAAAGAATCTCTCCAATATCCTTACCAAAGAACAGTTGGAAAAATACCGTAAGGCCAAGGAAAGCGGGGCAGTTAAAATATCCCAGCCTGATGAGCCGTAAGAAGATTTATCCGCCTGTTATATCTTCATAAAAATCATGGAAAAAGACAGAAAAACATCTGCCTTTTTCCATGTACACTTCAAGGAAGCTCCCTGCCCCGGGAGGCGGGGGATCTGGCGGAATTCCGCCGAAATGCACAGTTGAGTCGCCACAGGGTATTCCGGCGAAGGCGAATAAATATGAAAGGAGATTGTTTATGATCGAGCTAAGACGTGTTTTCAGGGTTTATATTCCTTTATTGCTCTTTTCGGCAATAGCGGCAGGTCCTGCCCTTTCTCAACCGCCCGGCGGAGGCGCTGATCAGACCCAGATGGCGCAGAATAATCAAACAGGTCAACAGGGCGCTCCAACAGGGGGCCAGATGCAGCAGGGTCCGGGAGGCCAGCAGGGTTTCGGACAGATGTCCGGCCAGGGTCAGGGAGGACAGATGCAGACCGTTATAACCCAGGCCCTCAAACAGAAGCTGGGATGCACAGATGACGAATGGACAGTCATAGGACCGAAGGTATTAAAGGTCTTTACCCTTATCTCTTCTCAAACGAG
>Ga0153915_10007098_pt1 | contig 10551 bp, 21 predicted proteins | sample Opewatmetagenome_2_FD_107003 | JGI IMG/M metagenome (GOLD analysis project Ga0153915, IMG submission 107003) | Freshwater wetland microbial communities from Ohio, USA - Open water 3 Core 3 Depth 3 metaG | ecosystem: Environmental > Aquatic > Freshwater > Wetlands | place: USA: Ohio, Lake Erie... | reverse complement strand
ATATTGGTACTCTTGGTGTCGACACTGCAATGGCAATTGTTTATACTGTTGGGGCTCCAGGGGCAACTTTTGCTTTAAGCTATACTGTAAAGGATGGTCTTCCTGGTTCTGCTGCAGGAGTAAACAAAACCATATATTTAGGAAATCAAGGTGTTAGTACTGTTTCAGGTTTTGATTTACTTGAAGGTCAGCAGTTTCAAAAGTACTTTTTATCAAATGCTGAATTATGGGCAATCAGCGGAGTTGCTGCTGGTGTCTCAATTAAAGTATTTGAAATGAGTTAATAATAAAAGGACTAAAATGTTTAACACAGATGTTGTTTATGCAGCAGATGATGAAGTACTTGATATAACGCCTCACAAACCAGAGCCTGTGTTGATTCCTAAGGAGTATGAATTTTCTTGGGTACTGGTCATTGGAGGCTTGCTCCTTTTTTATGGATTGAGTACTCGAGGAAGATAGTATGTTTGATTTTGCAAGATGTATGGATGATGTATTCGGAGTAGAGGGTGGGATCTCAGATCGTAAGAATGATTTGGGTGGTCATACGGCATTTGGTATGACACAGCACACATACGATCGATTACGAGTTCAGCGTAACTTGCCTAAGCAGGATGTTGTTTTAGCGACTAGAGTTGAACTAATGCAGCTTTACAAAGAAGAGTTTTGGGTTAAAGCTGGATGTGATAAACTGATTAGTGTTAATAAAGATAGAATTGCTTTATTACAGTTTCACATCTCAGTACAAAGAAGTCCAGATGATGCTGTTCGCATGCTTCAAAAGCTTCTTAACATCGATCCTCAAACAGGCTTCTTTGGCAATATTACTTTAAATGCAGTGTCCTTAGTTTTAGAGGATAGTTTGATTTATAATTACTTATCAGCGATGAAGCAACATTATCTTGATGAGATTAAGAAAATTCCATCACAGATAGCTAATAAGCATGGATGGATGAACAGACTTAATCACATAGCCATAATGACTGGTAGTTCATGGCACACTGATATAAACGCGGAGGTTTAGCATGTTTGGTGATGGAAGATCGACAGTTGAAGTGCAACAAGTTTTAAGTCCCGCTGCTCAACAAGTATTGAATGTCGGTGGACCAAGTCTTGTAAAGTTTATTGTTAAGATTGATCCAAATGCTTATTACGCAATTGAAAGATTTACAGATGCTTCTGGAAAGTCAGTTGCATCGACGTCAGGATTGAGATGGATCACTGATATGGGAGGAAAAGTTGTGTCACAAACTGGAAGTACAGTGACAATAACTCTTCCAGCAAATAAGCTTGCTGAATTAGCATCTCTTCCAATGTTTCTTTATTTTGATACAGAGAGTGCTGGTACTGCTGCAGTTATACCATCAAGTGCAATAGTGTCTCCTGCAACAGGCATTATGACATTTTTAAAACGAGAACAATGGGGCTTACCTATGTGGAGCTGGTTAGCCATTGCTGGAGGATTGACTGTCATTTTAATTGGAATACGTAAAAGACGAACATCAATTTAATCGTAAAGGAGATTTACAATGGCCTTTTGGGATCAAGAGATAAATAAATTAAAAGGATTTGGGAGTTATGGTGCTGTAACAAAGAAACCAGTCATTGCACCAAAAATACAACTGCCAACCATGACAGGAGATCCACGTGCTGTTGCGGCGTCAATTCCTCCTGATGTTAAAAGGCCGACTGATGTTGTACTTCCTCCATCCAGAGGTTCTCAGACTCAGTCATTGCTTGCAAGTGTTGCACAGGTACTTCAGCAAGCCAAAGCCAAAACGGCTGAGGTACGTCAAATCACAAGTAAAGTTAAATCGCTGAAAGGCTTCTTTGGTTTTGGCGCAGTAAATCTTTCTCCTGCAGATAAAGCCAGAGCTGCTAGTGATGCAAAAAGAGCAGCATCAGACGCTAAGTTGACTTTAACAAGTCTCAAACAGACAAAGACGGCTTTAGTACAACATCGTCAAAATCTATTAAAGGATAAAGCACAAATTACAAATGAGAAAGCAAAAGTATCTGCTGCGATTGCAAAAAAAGTTAAACATAAAGGTATTGTCGATTCTAGCATGGCAAAAATTCCAAAAACAGTGACAAAGAAATAGGAGGAAGTATGTTCAATGGTACAAATAACGGTGTAAGCGGATTTGGTGATGCTGGACATGTTCAAGCGACCTTTAATGCTTTAGCAAAAAAGATTGCGACTAAACGTAAGAAAAATTTGACACCTGCTGAGATGTCTGCATTACAGCAAATAGTACAGCATGCGTATGCTGAAGTTGCAACAAGGAATCGTCGACAGGGAGCTCCATTGACTGGTCAACAAGAAGATGATGCTGCACGAGTTATTTTAAGAGGCGTGGCTTCTAAATACGGGATTTCCATTTAATGAGTACGATGATTGATAAAGTTGAGTTTAAAATTTTCGATGATGCTCAACTCAAGACTTTTTGTGAGAAAATAATTGAGGTAGGTCCTGTAGAGTTTTCTCATATTGCTAGATTAAGCTATAAAGACATTCTTGATTATTGGTCTAATATGCTTAAAAGAGAAAATTTTATTGGGCTTAATGCTTATGTTAGCGATGAACTCATCGGAGTTATAAATGGAGTTTTAATAAAGCATCCATATAATAATGAATTACTTATTGGAAAAGAGCTTCAATGGTGGGTTGCAGAAAAACATCGTAACTCAAGTGTTGGTATGCTTCTGTTAGATGAGTTTGAAAAGACTTTAAAATTAAATGGTGCCAACGGCTTAATTATGACCTTATTACACAAAGATGTTGAACTAACACGAAGATTAAACTTATTTTATTTAAGGAAAAATTATAAAGTTTTTGAAACCTATTATATAAAGGAAATATAAAATGGGAGATATAGTCAACGCAGTAAGTCACGTTGTAAGTGACATTTCAAATGAAGCATCGCGATTTGAGAAGAGTACAATAAGACCGGTCATACAGACAGTTGCAAATCCTATGTTTGTAATGGCATCAGCTGTATTAGGTCCTGTGGCTGTTGTATTAACTGGAGCTTTGTCACAAGATCAACAGCAGTCTCAAGTTGTTGATACTGCAGCTAAAGACAACTCCTCTCAAGTTGCAGCCGTTGATCAACAAACTGCAGAAGTTGATAAAGCAATTGCTGATGCTCAATCAGCGTCAGATGCTGCGGATGCTGCTGCTGCTCAAGCTGCGGCTGATGCTCAAGCGGCTCAGGCGGCGTATGCGGCTGAACCGACTCCTGATCAGGCTGCTGCTGCAGCCGCATTAGATACTGGAGCTGGTATACCAGCAGGTATGCCTTCTGGTGGCGGCGGTGGAGGAATGGTAACAAGTGTTCCTGATGTTTCTTCAATTGAAGCGGCAGAGGCTCCTCCATTTGAAATGCCCACTTCATTTGATACGGGAGCAATGGCTCCTCAGCCATCTGCATTTGATACAGGAATGCCTCAACAGACATTTGGTCCAACACCTGATGCAGGAAATGTTCCTTTAAATTTGGAAGAAATGTACGCGATACCAACATTTCAACCTGATGAGTGGATGCCTGAGATCAGTGCAGTTCAAATGTCACCTGAGCTTCAGGAATTAGTAGAGGCTCCATTTGCTCCTGATTTTTCTGAAGAAGAAATGATGGGTGATCAAACACTTCAATTATCCATGAGTCAAGCTGATGAGTTAGGCCCTGATCAGTTTGGTCCTGGTGATCAAGTTGATGCTGATGTTGAAGCTGCCAATCCATTCTCAGGACATAACGGGTTTGGTCGCATTATAAACATGCAGGAAGCTGAAGGCATTGAATTTTCTAAGATACCGAGAGCAATGTTTGAACCTCCATTATCCTATGATGATGAAAATGCGCCTAAATACAAAGAGTCAGGTGCATTACTCCCTGTCGGCAATCGTTTAAACTCTAGAATTGATTTGCCAAACACAAAAGGGTTTCCAATAAGAAGAGACATGGATCCATCTTACAATAATCCTATGTTTGCAATGCAAGACATTCCTGACGCAGTACCAAGTCATGAAGTGGATTATCATACTCAAGGCGGAGGAGTTGCTCTTCCTATTAAAAGAGGTGAGCTGCCATTAAGCATGCCAATTAATGCTAATTTTGGAACTGATGTCAATCGTCCAAGTTCTTTTGACTTTATGATAAAAGATTTACGATCACTGCAGTCTCATCTTGAGCAGTTGATTAAAAATGCAGAGACCTTTGTAGCCTACAATCAAAAATTTTCTGGCATGATGAATATGGCAACAACTCTAGCACCAGTCAGAAAAGAGCTTAGCAGAATGAATGATGCTGTTAAGTACATAAAAAAGAGTCGAAGCAAAATTAAACCAAGAACTGCTGAAGAACATGAAAAATCAAGACTAACAAAGAAAATGGTTGATGATATGCTTGATGACATTAAAACTCTTACAAAAACAATTGAGCAAGTGGGTGTATAATGCCAAAAATTATTGACTGTACAAAAGATGCTTCTGGAACCTACGTTCCTAGAAGAGTGAGAACGATAAGGCCTAATCCTCAGGTTATTGTTAAACCTGTGCGCAACATAGCGAATAATCAAAATGTTCATCGTAATTTTAATCGTAGTACTCGTAACAATGTTCAGGATTTCATGATAGGCGTTGATGCTGGTTTTGAAATGTTTGAATATCTTATTAATAAAATTAATGGGCTAACCAGAAGGGACTAATGTGGAAAAAGAACGAAGATCACTCTTTACATCTCAAGTATCAGTAGGCAATCTTATTCAGATTGTAGTTACCATATTAGGCTTAGCTGGATTTTATTATGATCTAAAAGCAGATGTTGCACTCATTAAACAGGATCAGCAGTTTACAAAAAGCTCTATTGGAGAAATGAAGGACAATTTTAAAGAGTTTAAAAATGATGTCTCATTATGGGAAACTGAGAAAAATGCTGACATTGCTCGACTTAAAGCAGATGTAGAAAATCTTAAAGGAAAAATACATTGAGAGTTCAACTAAATGTTGCTTTATATTCTATATTAGTCGTGTTCTTGTTTATGAGTTTTTCTTGGTTGCTTGAGTACATTGATAATAAACCATTAATAGAAAACGGTATGATAGTAACGCATGCCGGTGTCGAAACTAAAGGGAGGTTCTAATGCATAAGTGGATTGTTCGTAATAGCCCACTATTTATTTCTACGCTATTGATTGTAGCTCTGTTAGCTCTAAATAGTCGTGGCATATCAGTGCAGTCAATTAGTGGCTTAGCTGTAGCTACAACTGGAAGCAGCTGGGTTAGTCTTAAAGATGCTTCTGTCGGTACTCCAATCACTAGCGGTCTTGCGTCTGTAGGGCCATTTTGGTATAACGGTACAAATTTTGATGTTGCCAGAGGAGATGCTACCAATGGTGCCTATGTTCAAGTAAAAGCTGCTGTATCTCCTACTCCACAGTCAGCTGTTGGCAATGGTCAATTAGGTTTATCAGGTTCTGCGACTGCCTTTCCATCAAACTCAGTTAAGCAATTTTGCATTGAGGCGCTTTCAACTAACCCTAACAAAATTTATTTAGGAACATCGACTGTAACAACATCAGGCTCAACTGGAGGATTGGAACTGACTCCTGGAAGTTCTCGTTGCTACACTTTAAATAATACTAATCTGGTGTATGCCATAAGTACTGCTACTGGCAACACAGCATCATTTGATTGGATAAACTAATATGAAAAACTTAATTACATTACTTTTTGCGTTATTGATCATTTCTATATCGCCAGTTTTTGGTGGTGATAATGACATGAAGCCAGCCTCTTCATGCGGTACGGCTGCATCAAATCCATGTTCTACGATATTTCTAAATACTGCTCTTTCAAACTCAAAGGCTTGTGGCACTAATTATAGCAGAGTCCCATCAAGTCCTAATGAATGTCGTGAGACAACGGATATTTTTACTGGAATTACTATTGGTACTACATGCACTCAGCTCACATTACTTGCAACATGGGGTGTACCAGCGGGCACGATTGAAGCTACAATTCCTATTTCTGGGGCACTAACTGGAGGAGGGACTGCTGGACAAGATACTTCAAGAGTTAATCTATTTTCTGATGTTGCATGCGCTGTTCCTCTAGATGGAGATTTGCTTACTGCGACTGCTCAAGTAACTGCTGTAGGCACCGTTGCATCAAGTGGTTTAATTGAGGCTCGTGCAATCTTTGCTGCAACAATGTCCACAAATGGTTCAATATTTGTATATGCCAAAAAGACAGATACATTAACTGCTGGGGCCACATCGACCTGGTCAGCATTTCAACCCTCAAGATATTGGGATTAAATATGACAAACAACAACGATATCAAAAATTTGCTTCATCATCTTAATGATATGTACAAAGCAATTGGAGTACTGCAGAGTTCTGCCAACGATATTAAAAAATACATTGGCAGTAATGTTCATGCTCAGATTAGCAAAGATATTAGTGATCTTGATGAAGCAATTGAAAGCATTGGTTTTATGGCTCATCAAACATATCTTAAAAGAACTGGTAAGCTATAATGAAAGATCAACTATTTAAAAAAGATGATAACTCACCTAGACTCTATGGTATAGAGTTTATGTTAGTTGATGTTGATGATCAGAGTGGCTATCCTCATTATTATGGGTATGTTGCATATAATGGGTCATACTACATCATGAAAGAGTTATCAACTGGTTCATTAGGTTTTAATAAAAAAGAATTTGGTGCGCGAGGCTCTTATTCACAAGCTTGGCAGGGGAGATCATCTTTACAGTACACCCCATGGGATACGACTTTTTAAATGATTACATTAATTCGTGGAATTGTAAGAGTTATTCCTGGAGCAGACGATGGGCTTGAAACATTTCATTTAATAAGTTTGGCGACGACAAACCCAAATCTGTTAAAGGCATCACCTGGTAGCGTGTATGGCTGGTACATTTATAATAACAATGCAAGTATTCGTAAAGTTGCTTTTCATAATTTGAAAGTGGTACCAACTGCTGGAGCAGATGTTTTTATGTCTTTGATAATACCTCCTAATTCTGGAGCCAATGCATTTTCTACTCAAGGCATAAAGTTTAGTGTTGGCATAGGTATAACGACGACTACCGGAGTAGCTGATAGTGATGTAACACCTGTTGGAGCTAATGATCTTGATATTAATATTTATTATAAATAAGGTAGTAATTGTAATGGGATTTTGGCCGACAATTTCAAATGTTCCAGGCAGACTAATAACAATTGATGTTAATCATTTATTAAGTCTTGGTGGAAGTTTTTGCGGTCTTGTACCGGTAAGTGTGAATTTCGTCTTTGGTGCTAATGGTGCTATATTTGTTCCATTCAGAATACCAAGGCCGTTGACTGTGCAAAGTTTTTCTTTGCAGAATGGGACTGCTGTTGCGGGCAATATTGATATGGGAATTTACACTCCAGGCGGAACTCGATTGGTTTCAACTGGATCGACTGCTCAGGCTGGTATTAGTGTTACACAAACAGTTGCGGCAACAGCAACACGATTTGGGCCTGGGTTATTTTATATGGCGTTGGCTATGTCGAATGCAGCCACAGCAAGAATATTAGCTCAAAATTTTACGCCAAATGATATGGCACAGATGCTTGGATTAGCTACAATGGCTGCGGCATTTCCATTGCCAGCTACAGCAGTATTTGCTTCTGTTGGAGTAGCAAATTTATTTGTACCGCAATTTGGTTTAACTGCGAGGTCATTTGTCTAATGGATTTTCCGCTTGAAGTCTTAGAACCTTGTGTGATTGTACACCCTTGGTCATTAGAATCTATGGGTGGGATTTTACGTGCTGTTGGAGGATCCCATTCTGGTACTCTTGCATCAGCTGTTTATCCAGCAGTTGACAAGGCTTTATTCTTTCCATTTACTTTAGGAAAGTCTGTTACTGCTCTTAGTTTTTTATGGCTTAATGGAGCTGTAGTATCGGGCAATATTGATGTTGGCATCTATACAGAAGATGGGACTCTATTATATGGACTTGGCGCAACGGCACAGGCTGGAGTAAATACTTTTCAATTTATTCCTTTAATTGCTCCTGGTTTAACGTTTGGTCCTGGGACATTTTATTTAGCTATCTGTATGAACAACACGACTGGGGCTTTGATGAGAGGTTTGGCGAATACAGCAGGTACATTACCACAAGTTAAATCTAGTTTAGGAGCTGCGGAAATGGATGCTGCTTTTCGTTTACCGCCGACAGTTACATTAGTAAGTTTGACTGTTGATTATATACCTATGTTTGGATTTACAACAAGGACTTTGATATAAAATGGCTCCTCCATTTACATCTATAACACTTATAGACTATGCAATAGTCGATGATGGGATTAATTTGCATTTTGTAGCAACCGGGTCTCTGCCTGGAACTGTAACTGACTATTACATAAAATTAACTAATGTTGAAATCAATTCTGCTTTGAACACAGCACAGATTGATAAAATAATTCAACAAAAAGTAAATCGTCTATATGATAGCGTTGGTATCTCATCAATACTAGATGCTGAAATTGGCACTGTATTTACGCCATCAGCACCGGCTGGTCTTCCGGCTTATTTTACAGACACTATTTTTGGAGCTCCATTTTTGATGAGTTCGGTTTCTCCAAATTCAATTGGAACTGAGCTTACGGCTATTGGACCTGTAGCACCTGTTAGTACTGCTTGGGCACAAGCAAACATGGCACGTGGAGTACCGCTAACTATCACAAAACCAGTCACAGTTCAAAAATTATTTGTTTATAATGGAGCAACTGTAGGCGGTAATTTTGATATTGGTATTTATTCTGAATCAGGAAATTTAATTATAAGTACTGGGCTGACGCCTCAGGCTAACATAAATGTTCTACAGGAAGTCAATCTTACTCCTAATGTTGTTTTAGGATGTGGGAGATACTATATGGTGCTTGCTGCTGATACGACATCTACTACATTTTTTGCAACAGCTGTGCCTACTCAGCTTTGTAAATTAATGGGGTTATTTCAGAATGGATTATCATTTCCTCTTCCATCTACATTAGTCACAGGTGCTTATGCCGCAGCCTTTGTTCCTATTTTTGGGCTAGCGACTAGATCGAGAGTGGTATAAGATGAGTAACCCTACTTTATATGCGTCTGGTACACAGTTAGCTGTAATTGGAACTGAGCATGTATTATCAGATGTAAACGTATCAGGCACATTTGTTATTGAGCTTAATACCGTGAACATGCAAGCAGGAGATGTAGTAGTATTTAGAATTTATGCAATAACATTAACAGGTGGGACAAGACGGGGAGCTTATATTATGACTTACTATGGAGTACAAACCGTAGACGATATTCAGAAGATATCTCTTCCCATTGGCAATGATTTGACTGATGCTGGATCTCTTGAATTTACATTACAGCAGACATTTGGCACCGGTAGAAATTTTGATTGGAAGATTTTACAATATACGTAGGAGGAAACAATGAATGTATTTATTTACAAAATCAGATTAGTTCAATTACTTTCGAGTCCAGTAGTTGTCACGACTCACAGGCTTCCAATGATGGGCGTTGGAAATTAGCAACATTAACAATTAACAAAGGAGAAATACTATGATTAAAAATTTTCTACTCTCATTAATGCTTTTAGTTGGAAGTGTGTTTATGCTTTCAACTCAAGCTCAGGCGGGTCCAGCAGTTACAGTAACATATCATGAGATTGCTGCAGGATCAAACGGATATCAGATAGGGCCTGCGACATTCAGAAATATGAGTGTCGATCCCCAAAATTATGCTGGTACTGAAGGATGCTTGGCTCAATTAGCAGATCTGAATTTGTTCGGTCATCCAATCATCGGCTTAGGAGAAGCCTGTGCTGCATTAGGCGGCACTGTTGACGGACAAGGAAGAGCTTCAGGCGCCTTAACTCTTGGCGCGAACTTTGGCCCAGCGGATCAAAAATATCTGCATTTAGGGTATGGCGCAGATGTTATAAATGGTGGAAGTGTAGTTTCAATAGGTCTTGCATTTCCACTTAAATAGATTCATCTAAAAAAGGAGGATGGGATATGGAACAACAAGTCTTGACAGCATTACTCGCAATGGGAGTGCCGTATATTACGGAAGTTCTCAAAAGAGCGTATGCTCTGATTAGTAAAGATCCATCACCCACAGTGACTCATCTTAAACCGATTGTTGCTGGAGTGTTACTCAGCTATTTGTCAAATAAAACAGGGATGCCCATTCCATCTGATTTAGTGCATTTGACAGATGACTATAACGTCAACTCTGTTGCGACAGGAGCAATGTTTGGTGCGACAGGTCACTGGTTAAGTGGACTAATCTCAGGATTAAAGTCACATATCCCATCTTCTTCAGCTTTAGGGAAAGGGCTTTCAATCTTTTTAGGAAAGTACTAAAATGATTGTCGATTTCAAAAAAATTCTTCAATATGCTGAACTTGCTAAACTAGCATATAAATCAAATGAACAGATATTAGCTAAACATCCAAATGCTATTATAAAAGAAGTTGCTGCGTTGGACTTAAAAGCTTT
>Ga0153915_10007097_pt1 | contig 10551 bp, 8 predicted proteins | sample Opewatmetagenome_2_FD_107003 | JGI IMG/M metagenome (GOLD analysis project Ga0153915, IMG submission 107003) | Freshwater wetland microbial communities from Ohio, USA - Open water 3 Core 3 Depth 3 metaG | ecosystem: Environmental > Aquatic > Freshwater > Wetlands | place: USA: Ohio, Lake Erie... | reverse complement strand
GCGAGAAAGCGGTCGAGCTCGTCGCTCATCTGGACACGTGTTCAGTATCAGATCGATATGACACCTCGTCCAGGAAGGGATCGGATCGATCTTCCAGATCGCCGAGATCACTTCGTGATCGTGATGATCTGCGTCACCGGCTGGCCCCGCCGGGTGATGTCGAGGGTGAATTCCTTCGCGTCCTTCAGGTTCATGTACGCGTCGAGCATCTTGTCCGGAGTGGAGACGTCGACGCCGTTGATGCTGTGGACCGTGTCGCCGTTGTTGAGGCCGATCTTCGCGTACACCGATGACGGTCGGATCGCGTAGAGCTTCAGACCATCCGGCTTGCCGTTCTTCATCGCGGGAACGATGCGCGCGCCCTTCGCCGCCGCCATCGGGTTCTGGATGAAGTGCTCGGCGGTCTTGCGGGGCATCTTCACGTGCGTGTCATCGACCCTCTCGATCGTGTCGAGCAGCGGGTCGGGCGGATCCGGCGGCGTCGGCGTGTACAGACCGCTCGTGCCGGTGGTGCCGAGCAGACCCAGCGTGCTGCCGCTCGCACCGTAGCGAGCTTGCCGGAGATCTCCATCGAGTCGCCAGCGCACGAGCGTCGGTGTGTTGTTGCGCAGGATCTCGGCGTAGAGCGTCGTCGCGCTCATCATCGAGACGTTGAAGATCGCGTCGTACACGTCGAGCTCGCGCAGCAGCGGACGACCGGAGAGCGTCACGATCACGTCGCCGGGCTCGAGGCCGAGCGACTGGGCGAGCGCGTCGTCCTTTACCCGCACGCCGATCGTCTGGCCGTTGGTGATCACCGGCTCGACGGCGCCGTGCTGCAGCCTGACGACGTCGGCCGCGAGCACCTTGTGGTCGCTCAGCGGCGCGACGGCGGGCTTCGGAGCCTCGACGACCTTCTTGCTCGCCGATTCCCCGCGCGTCGCGACGATGACGACGGCGATCAGCGCGACGACCAGCGCAGCCGCTGCGAACCCGATCGCGATGATACGGAGCCGCCGCTCGGCATCAGACATCCACCGAGAATGCGATGTTCTTGGCGAGAGTCAACACGTTGCAGGGTCGGCATGTGCGTTGCTGTACCGGACGATATGGACAAGTCTCGCAACCACGACAACCCCGAGCGGGGCTTGAACACCGGGACCACGCTGGAGGCCCCGGACTACTTCTCGCTCCTGATCGAGTGGGAGCACGACGCCGATGATATTCGTGCCGCATCACCGGAAGACGACTTCGACGACGAAGAGGACACGGGGGGGAATGTCCGGCCGTGGGATGTTGTCGACGAGGCGAGCGCGGAGTCGTTCCCTGCGAGCGATCCCCCCGCGTGGATGGGGAGCTCGGCACATGCCGCACCGACGGAAGAGTCGGCGGCCGCGGTCGAGCCGACGATCCAGGCAGTTTCTGAAGGCCGGGTAGGTGCACTGCTCGCAAAGATCGCCGTCGGTCTCACGGCGGCGGGCGTGATGTTCCACTACATCAACAAGCTGCGGCGTCACTACGTGGCAACCTGAGTCTCGTGCCACGGCGCCCACGTCGCCGGGCACCGTGCGCTTTCGCTCGGCGACACGAGAGAGAGAGAGAACCATGGCGCGGATCGCATTTGTCGTCGGTGAAGGCTTCGAGGACAGCGAGTTCAGGGTCCCCTACGACGACCTTCGCGCAGCCGGCCACGAGGTCGAGGTGCTGGGCGCGAAGGCGGGTGAGGTGATGCACGGCAAGCGGAGAAAGGAACAGATCAAGATCGAGGCAGCCACGAGCGAGCGGGATCCCAGCAGCTACGACGCGCTCGTGATCCCCGGCGGCCACTCACCGGATCACCTCCGTACCAGCAAGGAGGTCGTGCGCTTCGTCCAGGGCTGCGTGCAGAACGGCACGATCATCGCCGCGGTCTGCCACGGTCCGCAGCTGCTGATCGAGGCCGACGCGGTCGAGGACAAGAAGCTGACGTCGTGGCCCAGCGTGCGAACGGACCTGCTCAACGCCGGCGCCAAGTGGGTCGACAAGGAGGTCGTGGTCGACGGCACGCTGATCACGTCACGCAAGCCGGCTGATCTGCCCGCATTCACCGCCGCGATCCGCGCGCAGCTCGACGCGCGGCAGATCCGCCACGCCGGGTAGCCGGGGGTACCATCGGCGCGTGGCCGACTCGACTGCCTATACCGACGCTCTCACCGAGCTGTACCAGGTGCCGCTCACGCAGTTCATCGCGGAGCGCAAGCGGCTCGCCGACGACCTCAAGGCCAAGGGCGACGCCGCGGCGGCCAAGCAGCTCGCGGGTCGCGCGAAGCCGCCGGTGTCGGCGTGGGTCGTGAACCAGCTGTGGTGGCACGCGCGCGATGCGTTCGATGATCTGATGGCGAGCGCGGACAAGCTCCGCAAGGGCCAGCTCTCCGCGAGTGGGGAGCACCGCGATGCGATCGCGAAGCTGCGCAAGCGCGCGACGGCAGTCCTCGAGGATGCGGGTCACACCGCGAACGAGGCGACGCTGAGACGCGTGGCGACGACGCTGTCGGCGATCGCGGCGAGCGGCGGATGGGACCCCGATCCACCGGGAGCGCTCGCCACCGATCGCGATCCGCCGGGGTTCGAGGCGGTCGGCATTCCGGCGGAGCCGATCGAGGCGCCGTTGCCCCCGAAGAAGAAGACGAAGCACGAGCACGAGACGAAGCACGCCAAGCACGACCACGAGCCCGCGCACGCCGGCAACGACGAGCTCGACGCAGCGCGCGAGGCCCAGCGCGCGGCGGAGCAGGCCGAGAAGAAGCGCGTCGAGGAAGAGAAGACGCGGCTGGCGCACGAGAAGCATCGGCTCGAGACAGCGCTGCGCACCGCGAAGGCCGAGCTGCACGAGCGCGAGCACGAGGTGAAGGCGCTCGAAAAACAGCTGCGCGCCGCCACCGACAACGTGGAGCGCGCACAGAAGCAGGTCGACGAGATCGAGGCCGAGCTCGCCGAGCTCCGCGGAAACTAGCCGTGGATCGAGTCGGTCTGCGCCGGGATGATGTTGCTGGCATCATCGCGGCACGGGATCGCCGCGCCCGTCTCGTCGAAGCACCCCGTGGGGCACGAGTACTGCGATGACTTCATCGTCTTCGGCGCGATGAACATCGGGTTGATGCGCCAGCCGTCGAGCGAGTTGTAGTACGCGTGGCACATCAGCTCCGTCTTCTGGCGATTGATGACGAGCCGGTACGTCGCATCGCGGAGGAACTCGATGTCCGTGTTCGAGTCGCCGGCCGCGAACACCTGACGGTGACCATCGGCGCGCTTCTGCATCGCGGTCGCGGTGGTGTCGCCGAACACGACCTTGTTGACCCAGCAGCGCTTGCCCTGGATGTACGAGATCAGCGACTGGTTGTCGTCCGGCACCGTGCCGCAGCCCTCGAACTTGTAGGTCAACTTGCTGTTCGCGTCGGTCTTCGAGCGGATACCGATCACGTGATCCACCGCGACCCCGGCCATCGGCGCGAACGCCGCGATCACGTCCTGCGGCGAGGCCGTGATGATCCAGACGTCATAGCCGTACGACTGCTCGACGGCGATGAGGTCCTTGATCTGGTCGTAGATCCGCAGCCAGCCGTTGAGGGTGGTGCGCGTGCCGACCGTCTGCAGCGTGCCCTCGGCAGCGGTCAGCTGCGACGTGATCGCCGCGGTGGCCATCGCCTGGACCTCGGCATGCGTGTAGCCCGCCGCGAGTTGCGCGGTCCATGCGTACGTGGGTTCGATCCAGCGCTTGTTCTCGCCGCTGAACGCAGCAACACCCGGGCTCGGAGCCGCCGAGGTCGTGAGGTTGTCGATGTACATGCTCAAGATCTCGTCCGCGCACGCGTTGTTCGTGCTGGTCGGCAGCGGCGAGCCGGCGGCGACGGTCGTGCCGCAGGCGGCGGTGAGCGCGGCTGCCCCGGCATCGGTCATGTACGCGCTGGTCTGCTTCCAGTCCTGGTTCGGCGGCTGGAGGATCTTGTCGTTCTTGATCAGATAGAACGTGAATGCGTCGCCGAAGTCGTTCTTGCTGATCGTGTTGTCCCAGTCGAACAGCGCGACCGGCTTCTTCGTCGCGTCGTAGCCGGGGCTCGTGCAGCCCTTCGACGCGATCCAGCCGGTCAGGTCGGCGCGGTTGCTGCCGTACCAGACCAGATCGGTGCGCAGCGCCTGCGGCGTGCAGGTCGCTTGGGGAGGAGTGTCGACGGCCGCGTCGGCCATCGGATGCACGGGGGCATCGGGTTGTGGGGTTGCGCCGTCGTCACCGCACGCCGCGGCACCGACCAACGCCAGGACGGTCATTAGCTGTTTCTGCATGTCTCCGTTGTCGGAGACATACGAGTGATCAGCCCATGACCGTCACGTGAAGCATGCGTGAAGCGATCATCGGACCCGAACGGGTCGGAACCCGAACGGGTGAGTCAGCGCTTGCCGCGCGGCACGCCGTACGTCGCGCTCACGGTCTGGTGCTTGCCGTCGCGCACGAACGTCACCTTCACCTCGGTGCCGGGCTTCGCCGTCTGCAGCACGAACATCAGATCGTTGATGCCGCGGATCTCGACGGTGCCGACCTGGATGATCCGATCGCCACCCTTGAGGCCCGCCTTCGCGGCCGCGCCATCGGGGATCACGTCGGCGAGCGTGACGCCCGGCGGCTGGTTCGGATCCTCGCTGTACGACGGCACCGTGCCGAGCGATGCACCGACGCGGCGAACGTCACCTGTCATCGTCTCCGGCGGCGCCTTGACGTAGGTCAGGGCATCGGTACGCTTCGCGAGTTGCGTCGCGATGTCGGCGACGATCATGGCCACGCGCGCTCCGCCGACCGCATTGATCTTGTCCGCGTCGTCGGTCGCCGTGTGGTAGTCGAGGTGATTGCCGGTGAAGAAGAACAGCACCGGGATGCCCGCGACGTAGAACGCCATGTGATCCGACGGGCCGTAGCCGGAGCCACCGACGGTGCACGCGACGCGAGCGGCCTCGCACGCCGGATTGACGATCGACTGCCACTCCTTCGCCGAGTCGCCGCCGTTGACGTGGAGCTGGTTGTTCCGCATGCGGCCGACCATGTCCATGTTCAGCATCGCGATGACGGGGTCCTTCGTCGGCAGGTTGCGGACGAAGTCGGCCGAGCCGAGGTCGCCTTCTTCCTCGCCCGAGAACGCGACGATGTAGACGTCACGCGCGAGCTCGGCCTTCTTCTGGCCGAGCGCGGCGGCCACTTCGAGCAGCGCGGCGATACCGGATGCGTTGTCATCGGCGCCGTTGTGGACGGCGTGGACCTTCGGATCGAGCGCATTCGAACCGCCCCCCATGCCGAGGTGATCGAGGTGCGCACCGACGACGATCACGCCGGGCAGCTTCTGCGCCGCACCGGCCTTGATCACACCGACGACGTTGTCCGTCGGCGTGCGAACCGGCTCGAGCGCGACCGTGATCTTCGCGGTGTGGTTGCCCTTCTCGAGCGCAGCACCGATGTCGCGCTTGACGACGATGATCGGGATTCCTGCGTCCGCACCGCCCGAGACCAGATCGGCCATGCCGTCGGTCGCCAGCGAGGGCAGTGGCGCCTCGTCCTGCTTCGGATCGCCGTTGTCGACGACGATCATGCCGACGGCGCCCTTGCCACGGGCGGTGAACGCCTTGAAGCGGAGATCACCCAGGCGCGCCATGCCGACGGGACCGAGCGGTCCGGTCGGGGCGTCGGGCGGCGTGAACCGATTGACGACGACGATCTTGCCCTTGACGCTCTTGCCCCTGTAATCGTCGAGCTTGGAGTCCCCGTCGATGATGCCCCAGCCGGCGTACACGATCGGCGCGCTGACCGTCTTGCTCGCCGAGAACGGCATCGGTGCGAACTCGGCGCCGCCGATCGGCTTGCCGTCGAACGCGAGGGCGGTGGTGCCACCGCGCTTGACCTCGGTCGTGACGTCGAATGTCTGGCGCCACGTGCCGCCGAGCCCGGCCTCGACGCCGAACGACGCGAGCTGCTTCTGGACGATCTCGGCCGCGTCGGCGAGACCCTTCGTGCCGATGCCGCGGCCCTCGCGCTCGTCGGAGGCGAGGTCGTTGATGTTGACGCGATAGCGATCGGCGCTCTGCGTTTCGGGGGCGGTCGCGGGTGCCGGCACATCGACCCAGTCGGCGAGGAACACGTTCGTGTCGTGCTCGCCGGCAGGCGTGCCGGTCACGCGATAGACATCGCCCTTGTCGGTCTTGTTGACGTCGCGCCGGTTCGACGAGAACGCGAGCTTCGTGCCATCGGGCGAGAACACCGGGAACCCATCGAAGCCGGGCGCCGCCGTGATCTGCTCGAGGTGCGTGCCGTCGATATCGATCGCGTAGATGTCGAACTCGGGGCCGCGCGGATTCTTGTAGTTCGACGAGAACAGGATCCGCTTTCCGTCGGGGAAGAAGTACGGCGCGAACGAGGCACCGGGCAGGTACGTGACCTGGCGTGCCTCCGTGCCGTCGGCGTTCGCGACCCAGATGTCCATCTTCGTCGGCTTGACGAGGTTCTGCGCGAGCAGCGCCCTGTAGTCGTCGAGGTCCTTGCCCTGCGGCCGCGATGCGCGCCACACGATCTTCGAGCAATCGGCCGAGAAGAACGCACCGCCGTCGTAGCCGGGCAGGTTCGTCAGCTGGCGCAGGTTGCCGCCGTCGGCATCCATCCGCCACAGCTCGAGATCGCCCGAGCGCATCGACGTGAAGATGATCGAGCCGTCCGTCGGGCAGACCGTCGCCTCGGCATCGTAGCCGGGCGCCGCCGCGAGCTTGCGGAGGTTCGAGCCGTCGGGGTTCGCCTTGTAGATGTCGTACTCGAACAGGCCCCAGAAGTAGCCCTTCGACATGTCTGGAGGCTTCGGGCACTCCGGGCTCGCCTCGTGCGTCGACGCGTAGATGATCTCCTGATCGCCCTTGAGGAAGTACGAGCACGTCGTGCGGCCGTTGCCGGTCGACACGCGCGTGCCCGGACCGCCGGTCGCGGGCATGACCTCGATCTGGTCGCACTTGTACGGTGCGTGGTTGGTCTGGAAGATCAGCCGGTCGCCCGAGAACGACCAGTACGCCTCGGCGTTGTCGCCGCCGAACGTCAGCTGGCGGACGTTCTTCAGGTGGCTCTCACCTGGAAGGGCGAGGTCGCGGACCTCGGGAGCCGGCGGCGGTGCCTTCACGACCTGCTGTGTGGCCGCGGGCGGCGGGCAGCAGCCGGCGGTCATTGCCAACATCAGCAATACACGTCTCATCGCCGCATAGAGTAGCCGAGATCCTGCTACGAGATCCCCATGCTGTCAGTCGAGGCCGCCGCGAAGACCGTTGCCGAGCGCATCGAGCGTCTGCCGGTCGAACGGATCCCACTCCACGATGCGCGTAGCCGGATCCTCGGCGAGAACATCGTAGCCACGCGATTCTTGCCGAGCTTCGATAACTCGGCGATGGATGGCTTCGCGGTCCGCAGCTCCGAGCTGCCCGCGACCCTGCCGATCGTCGCAAAAGTTGCGGCCGGTCAGGTCCTGACCGACCCCATCCCCGAGCGCGTCGCGATCCGCATCATGACGGGCGCCCCGATCCCGGCCGGCCTCGACACCGTCGTCATCCAGGAGGATGCGAAGATCGATGGCAGCCAGGTCACGCTGCCGGCATCGCCGGTCGGCGACAACATCCGCAAGGCCGGTGAGGATATCGCCGCCGGTGACATGGCGGTGCGCGCCGGCGAGCGCCTCAACGCGGCCGAGCTCGGTCTGCTCGCGGCGCTCGGTATCACCGACGTGCCAGTCGCGCGCGCGCCGCGCGTCGCGCTGATCGCGACGGGCGACGAGCTGGTGGGCATCGGGCAGGAGCCAGGACCGAGCCAGATCATCGACTCGAGCGCGCACACGCTCGCCGCGCTGATCCCGGGCGCAGGCGGGACCGCGAACTACATCGGCATCGCGAAGGACGATCCGATCACGATGGCAGCGCTGATCGCGAGCGCGATGGATCACGACGTCGTGATCACGACCGGCGGTGTGTCGGTCGGCGATCGCGACCACGTGCGCGCGGCGCTCAAGGCTGCGGGCGTCGAGCTCGAGCTGTGGAAGGTCGCGATGAAGCCGGGCAAGCCGTTCTCGTTCGGCCTCAACGGGCGCGTCCCGGTGTTCGGTCTGCCCGGCAACCCGGTGTCGACGTTCGTCGCGTTCGAGCTGTTCGTGCGTCCGGCGCTGCTCGCGATGCAGGGCGCCGCCGTCACGACGCGGCCGCGCGCGCCGGTCAGCCTCGTCCGCGGCTACCGCAAGCAAGCGGGTCGTACGCACTACATCCGCGCGAAGGTCGTCCGCAACGGCGAGCACCTGGTCGCGTATCCGCATCCGAAGCAGGGTTCGGCGATCCTGTCGTCGCTCGTCGGCTGCAACGCGCTCGTCGAGCTGCCTGCCGAGGCGACCGAGATCCTGCCGAACACCATGGTCCCGGCGATCCTGCTCGAGGCGGTATGAGCGACCCGGGCAATCCGACGAGCGTGACGGTCGGTCCCGAGGACGAAGGCCGCGTCGACAAGGCGCTGGCGAAGCACTTCCCGCAGGCCGGTCGCCGTCAGCTCGCCGAGCTGTTCGACGAAGGACAGGTCCGCGTGAAGGGCAAGCGCGCGAAGAAGGGCGACCGCGTCGTCGCCGGTGATGTCATCGAGCTCGCGCGTGCGCCGGTCAGCGGGGCGGACCTCGTGCCGGTCGCCGATCCGAGCGTCGAGCTCGATGTCCTGCTCGAGCGGCCCGACCTCGTCATCGTCAACAAGCCGGCGGGCATGCCGTCTCAGCCGCTGCGCGCCGGGGAACGCGGGACGATCGCGAACGGTGTCGCCGCGCGGTGGCCCGAGTGCGCGACGATCGGTAACGACCCGCGCGATGGCGGCCTCGTCCATCGCCTCGACATCGGGACATCGGGTGCGCTCGTCATCGCGCGCACACCCGAGGCATACCGGATGCTGCGCGACGCGTTCAGCCAGCGCCTCGTCGCGAAGGAGTACCTGGCGATCACGGATGCGCGTCCGGTGTCGCGCGAGTGCGACGCACCGCTCGTCCAGCGCGGCGATCACGTGCGCGTCGATCACACCGACGGCCTCGCGGCGTACACGTCGTTCACGGTCGAGCGCGCCACGGACCACCACGCGCTCGTGAGGTGCTCGGCGCAGACCGGCCGCATGCACCAGGTGCGCGCGCACCTCGCGCACGTCGGCTCGCCGATCGCGGGCGATACGCTCTATGGAGGCAAGCCGCTCGGAGAGGGCGGCTTCTACCTGCACGCGTCGACGATCGCGTTCCCCTACGGGGGAGAGCAGATCAAGATCGAGGCGCCGCTGCCCGAGCGGTTCAAGGCCGCGCTCGCCGCGGTCGGTCTCTAGCGGCGAGCTGCGCCGGGGATCGCTTCCGGATTACCGCTTTAGTTGACAGCGGTTATCGGTTAGCTGAACACTCGTACAGTGAAGGTCGCGTGCCTCGATCTACCCGCCTTACCGCTCCAGCTGGTGTGGCGTCGCGAGCCCGAGCTGCGCATGCAGGCCGTCGTCGTCATCGATGAAGATCGACCGCAGGGCAGCGTGCTGTGGGCGTGCGAGCGCGCACGAGCCGCGGGCGTGTTGCCCGGTCAACGCTACGCCCACGCGTTGAGTCTTCATCGAGCGCTGCGCGCGCGCGTCGTGCCCTCCGAGCAGATCGATGCGGCGATCGTCGAGCTGCGGACGGCGCTGCACGCGCTGTCACCGCGGGTGGAGCCCGGCGAACCCGGTGTGTTCTGGCTCGATGGCGAGGGACTCGATCGGATCTTCCCGGATGCGCGCGGCCCTCACGGCCAGGCGTGGGGCATGGCGATCCAGCGTGCGGTCGTCGGGATCGGGTTTGCGGGCGCGGTCGTCGTCGGGTTCTCGCGGTTCGCGACGTATGCGATCGCGCGTGCGACGCGCACCGGCGTCACCGTGCTGCGCAGCGATGCCGACGAGCGCACCGCGGCGAGCGCCGTTCCACTCGCGCGCCTCGACATCGAGCCGAAGCTGCGCGACTCGCTCGCCCGGCTCGGCGTGACGACGCTCGGTCAGATGGTGCGGCTACCCGGCGGCGGCATCCTCGAACGGTTCGGGCGCGATGCGCATCGCCTGTATCAGCTCGCGGCGGGAGAGCGATGGGATCCGCTCGTGCCGCTGGCACCGCCCGAGGCACCTGACGAGCATGTCGTCCTCGACGACGACGAGCACGATGTCGAGCGCCTCGTGTTCTTCTTGAAAGGAGCCATCGATCGCCTGGTCGAACGACTCGCCGCGCGCGGCCGCGCATTGACGGCGCTGCACGTCGAGCTGACGGTGCGCCACGCCGTCGGCGACACCGAGGTGCGTGCCGAATGCATCAAACCTGCGACCCCGACGCTCGATGGCCGTGTCCTGCTCCGCCTCGTTCATCTCCGCCTGACCGGCATGCCGCCGAGTGCGCCCGTGCATGGCGCGCGTGTCTGGGCGGACGATGTCGCGGCGACGCGCGAGCAGCTCGCGATGTTCGCGCAGAAGCCGCGTCGCGATCTGCGTGCCGCGAACGAGGCGCTCGCGCG
>Ga0153915_10007096_pt1 | contig 10551 bp, 10 predicted proteins | sample Opewatmetagenome_2_FD_107003 | JGI IMG/M metagenome (GOLD analysis project Ga0153915, IMG submission 107003) | Freshwater wetland microbial communities from Ohio, USA - Open water 3 Core 3 Depth 3 metaG | ecosystem: Environmental > Aquatic > Freshwater > Wetlands | place: USA: Ohio, Lake Erie... | reverse complement strand
GTAAAAATTCATTAACAATCGTGACCACGACAGCTCCAAAAATCGCACCGGATAAGGTCCCAACGCCTCCAATAATGCACATTACGACGGCCTGCATAGCCATGTGTACTTCAAGGTTTGTTGGTTCGACAATCCTGATCACATGGGCGTAAAGAAAACCAGCCACACCGGCAAACATGCCGCTGATGATAAACATTTTCAGCTTGACTTTGGCTACATCAATTCCGCAGCTAATGGGAGCAGCTTCATTGCATTGAATGGCACGTAGAATAAGACCCGTATCAGAATTAATGATCTTCCTTAATATGAAATAAATACTCCACACGGCCACAAATGCAATGTAGAAATCGATCATTCTTAAACGCGAGAGTCGACTGAGCCCAGTAATTCCAATATCGGCGCCAAAAAAATCTGGAAAGGCAAAGAATATATTCGTTGTGATGGCAGGAAAGGCAAACGTCACCAGCGCGAGATAATGCCCTTTTAATCTCATTGTTGGTCTCGCTACAATCAACGAAATGACCAATGAACATAGGATGCTGAGGGGAAAATTTAAGAGGGGAGGCCAGTTAAGTTTCACATTCAAAATAGCCGTCGTATAAGCAGAGGCTCCAAAAAATAAGGCATGTCCAAAACTGACAATCCCTAAATACCCTCCAATTAAATCCCAGCTCATTGCAAAAATGGCATAAATATAGAATATCACGAATATCTTGAGATAATAGGGATTACTCGTTACAAAAGGTATACAAATTTGGATGATCAGCAAAAAGATCCATACGTTAGGCATCTTTTTCAAAATTTGTAACGGGCTGTTTTTATATTTAAATTCCTTCATGTCTTTACCTCTAAGGGCCCCAAATATTTCCCAAATAAACCCTGAGGCCTTAGCATCAAAATAATGATCATGATCAATAGATATACCCCTGTTTTGACATATGACCCTTCTGCAAATGAAAGGGTTGTCGCATACTCTGAAAATGCAATGATATAGGAGGCAATGATCCCTTTAATACTCCCCATACCTCCTAAAACAACAATCACAAAAGAGATAATTGTTACATTCATCCACATGTTTGGATGCAGGGACTGCAGAGGGAGATAAAATACTCCAGCTACACTCGCTAAAAAAGCTGCTACAACCACTGTGAAAAACTTCACCCGATTGATATTTATTCCTGCGAGCTTTGCAACCTCAATATTTTGAGCCACCGCCCTCATTGCCCTACCGAGGTCTGTTTTGTTTAAAAAAAAGACAAATCCTGACAATACGAATAACGCAAGAATGGCGGATAGGAAAGCCTGTTTAACCACCGGAACACCTAAAATCATAAAGCTGCCATCAATGATGTTAGGGATACCATAAGAGCTCACCCCGTAGACAATGAAGATGATTTCAGAAATAGCTCCTCCTATGGCAAATGTGGCGAGTAATGTCTTAAAGGGTGAGTCAATGACGGTATATATTGTGAAATATGTCAATGCTCCAAATAAGGTCGTACCAATCACCGCAAGGGGTATCGCCGTATACATATTTTGAGTAACCACAAAAAAACTATAGACTAAATATCCTGAGATCATATAAAAAACACCGTGGGCGAGATTCAATATGTTGGCCACACCGAAAACGAGAGAAAAACCCAGGGCAACGATACAATAAATTGAACCCGTAATAAATGAATAGACGAGTAGTTTTGCAATAACGTCCATGCTGTCAATCCTATTAGGAAAAGGAGAAGAAAAAGGAATCTTCCTGATCTAATCCCGATTACCTGGCAGATTCCTTTTCTTCATTCCCCTATTTCTTAAGCTTAAGCAATGCAGGAGGTAATTTAATATCTGCGGTCTTCAAATAATCAGGGAAAATGATCTCTTGTTTTCCTCCTTCCACCCACTGGATACCAATATTTGGCAAATAACCCTTTCCAGATATTGAATTATGGGTCTTGGGGTCCACCTTGTTAACTCCCATAATTCCCACATAAGTCATGTTTTCCAAAAAAGAAACCAGCTTGTCCGGATTCAAAGTCCCAGTTTTCTCGATCGCCTCCTTGATAATGAATACATTGTTATAATTGGCGTTGCCTCGATAAGTGAGGGGTGGATGCTCCCAACGCTTTACATGATCGTCGTAAAATGGGATCGTTTTGGGAGTCAAGGGTTTTCTTGGTGGTACGAATGTCCATGATGCTGAATAGATCCCTTTCCCCGCAGTGGCCTTCCAATACCCTACCAAATCCTGTGCAACACTATTATAACCAGTAGAGATGACAGGCAAGTTCAAATCATAAATCTGTTTCACCAATGCGTAACCAGCCTCCCAGGAAAAACAGGCCCATAACATCTTTGCCCCCTTCCGAGTAGCTTCAACCAATTCTGTAGTCAGATCAGTTGCCTCTCGTGAAGGTCGAGCCATATAAACAATGTCAATCTTTTCCTTCTTAAAGGTATTAATCGCCAAAGGCACCACTGGCTCAGCCCAATCTGCATGTTCGGCAAGAATGGCAGCTTTAACCTCCTCTATCGGAATATTTAATTGTTTACTGATCGCTTTTGCAGTGGCGACACCAACATCCACCATCCCTTCGCCGAGTTGCAACGAATCAAGAGGCTCAAATTTGAAATAGTACTTGTAACGCTCATAATTCTTCTCGACGTTTCTCCACAATTGAAGACCTGCAGCGCCGCCGCTGAGGAAGATCTTTTTATAGTCCATGGCTACTTCTTGTTGGGCCAGGCAAAGCTCCGTAACATTACCTCCTACTAAGAAGTCAATCTTGTCAACGTTGCACAGTTTTTCAACGGCTGAGGATGAAGTTTGGGGTTTTCCACCATCATTGGCGAAAAACAATTCAATTGGAAGCTTTTTGCCAAACTCTTTGACAAATATTCCGCCGTCTTTTTTGATTTGCTCCTGGGCCAAGATCACAGCTTCTTTGATGCTCTTCCCACTTAAGTCTGTGTAGTTATGGACTACCCCGATTCTAATTGAATCTCTTGTCTCTGCGGTTGCCATAAACGTTAAGGCAAAAGTAAAAACAAAAAAAACTCCGATAACGCAATATTTTTTGCACATGGCTTCCTCCTTTGTTAGTCATCGAAAATAGTTACCCTACAGCACTTACCGCCTTTCAAATACTCGCCATTCACCACCTCCTGCCTCGTTAAATTTTTCTAAAAGGAATCTAGACTGAAGATCACAGAATACGGTACCTTCGTGCGGCGGTCATTAAACACTCAGATATTTTTTTTGAATTTCTTTGTTCCCACTCAGTTCTTCATTAGATCCCTGGTAAATTATATTTCCACTATCTATGATATAATGTCTGTCGGCCAATTTTAATGTCATAAGGACATTTTGCTCCACGAGGAGTATTCCCATGCCTTGGTTCTTCATGCTGCCAATTGCTTGAGCGATATCTTCCACGATAACAGGAGCCAAGCCCTGTGAAGGTTCATCTAATAAAATCAATTCTGGATTACCCATGAGAGAACGGGCAATCGTTAACATTTGCTGCTCTCCTCCGCTTAGATGGTTTCCTCGGTGTCCTTTTCTTTCCTCCAGCCTCGGGAATAATTCAAATATTTTTTTTAGGTTCCACATCCCGTTGCTCTTTCTCTGAGCAATTATTAGGTTCTCCAAAACGGTCAATGTTGAAAATATTCTTCTATCTTCTGGTACATACCCAATTCCTAAGCGCACAATCTCATATGCTTTTTTCTGCGTTATATCCGCCCCATTGTACATAATATTGCCTTTTTTGGGGGGAATCAGCCCTATGATGCTTTTTAGTGTGGTACTCTTTCCCGCCCCATTCCTGCCTAACAATGTAACCACTTCCTTTTTATCAACCGTTAGGGAAATACCTTGAAGAATATAACTTTCTCCGTAGTATGTATGTATACCTTTAACCTCTAAGATCACTTTCTTTGTATCCTCCCAAATAAGCTTCATGGACTTTTTCGTTCGCTCTTATTTGATGTGGGGTTCCCTCCGCGATCACGGCTCCTCGATGCAAGACAACAATCTGGTCAGAAACCGACATGACAACCATCATCTTATGTTCTATGAGCAATATGGTATAATCTGCCTTGATATTTTCGATCAGCGCTATCATTTTCCCAGTTTCTTCTGGAGCCAGTCCACTGGTAGGCTCATCAAACATCAACAAGATAGGATCGGTAGCCAATACAATACCTATCTCCAAGAGCCTTTGGTCTCCGTGGGAAAGCTCGTGGGGATTGCGGTCCTTTAAATCTGATATCCCTATCTTTTCTAGTATTCCTTCTGCTTTGATGAGAGGGTTTCTGTATTTCGTCACATCCGAGAAAAAATTGAAATTATATTTTTCTCTTGATTGGGCGGCTATCCGAACATTCTCCAGGACAGAGAGATTGGTGAATAAGTTGTAACCTTGGAAGGAACGGCCTATTCCGAAATGAGAAATTTCGTAGGCCCTTCGTTTGGTAATGTCTTTTCCTTGAAAATATATTTTTCCAGAAGAAGGGGGGAAGATCCCATAAATCAAATTGAAAAGAGTCGTTTTCCCTGCCCCATTTGGCCCTATGACAGAATAAACCATTCCTTTGCTAATCTTTAAATCAACCTTATTTACAGCAATCAGTCCTCCGAAACTCTTCGTCAAGTTCCTCACTTCTAATAAGAGACCTTCCTTATTGGAATTCTCCTGAACCGCCATCATAAATGCCTCTTCTATAAATAGCTTCTAAAATTATCTGGCAGACCACCCTCCATCCACCGGTAAAGTGATTCCTGTAATATATTCCGCTTCATCCCCCATCTTTTATCGCCTCGCATGTCTTTCTTGCCCTATCTGCATCAATATCAGGGATGACGATATAGGAGCCTTCTCTGGCAAACCGCAAGCAAATAGCATAGCCGATCCCCTGTCCGCCTCCCGTTACTATTGAAACTTTTCCTTTCAGTTTCATTTTCTTCCCTTCTCTGATAAAACTGATAGCTATAGGTCTCGCGGCACTCCTGAAATAAGGAATCCCCCGTCGACATACAGAGTTTGTCCAGTAATAAAGTCTGAGTCTGAAGAGGCCAAAAATATTGTAGGTCCGACCACATCTTCCGGAAGCCCATATCTCCCCATAGGAATCATGGCTATACGCGCTTTCCTCTCTTTATCTTTCAAAGCTGTTCTCGCCATCTCTGTCATGATGGGGCCTGGACCAATAGCGTTAACACAAATGCCCTCTGGGGCCAATTCCAAAGCGAGTACCCGCGTAAAAGCAGCAACGCCTCCTTTCGCGGCAGAATAAGCTACCGAATTTGGCATCGCAACCTGGGCAGCTACCGAACTTATATTAATTATCTTTCCCCTCTTCCTCAAAATCATTTGCTTCGCTACTGCCTGAGCACAATAGAAATATCCACTTAAATTAACTTCTATAGTTCTTGCCCAGTCTTGTGCGGGAAACTGTAAAAATGGCGCATAGCGTGCAACTCCGGCATTATTTACCAAGATGTCAATTTGACCAAAAGCCGCCATGGTTTTTTCCACCATCAATTGAGCGTCTTTCTGCTTGGAGACATCCACTTCCACCGCAATGGCCTTGCTCCCAACTTTTTCAACCTCGGTTTTTGCATCATTCGCTTTTTTGATATCCAGATCTGCAATACAAAGATGAGCTCCTTCATTGGCCAAGCCGAGGACGATACTTTTTCCGATACCGCTGCCTCCGCCTGTTACGATAGCCACCTGATCCAACAATCGGTTTCCCATATCAACCTTATCTCTGCCTAGTATAACGAATATCGCCAGGACCCAGCTTTAAAGGCCGCCTATTTATTCATATCCACTCAACAGACCCATCAATGTTGAAACGTCGTCCAGTTTTTCTAAACCATTAATCAATTCCAAAATCGTATCAATTCTTTTTACGCCTAATAGGGAAGAGCCGACGGTTTTAAATTTCTCTATCAACTCTTCTTCTGTGAGGGGATTGCGTGGACTGCCCTTGGGATATTTTACTTTTTCTAAAAAAGTGCCGTTTCCCTTTGTCTTGATTTCAACGGTGGAGAGCATTGCCTCACCATTCTCTTGGAAAAACAACTTTTCAGCTTCAGGGTCAACAAATAGTCTTACCTTTTCCTCTATTTTCTTGACTTTTACGTTATGAAACATATTCTCTTCCGACATCCACTCCGGGCCTTCCTTTTGGTTCAAAAGAACCATTGCAATTGCATAAGGCAGGCTAAATTGCGCATCAAAAATAGTCTCAATTTTTAAATCTGATAAGAATTGGACAGCCCTCTCCAATGTCCATATATTGACTTCTTTTATGTCTTCAGCCTTTAACTGATATTGTCGACTAATTTTCTTTGTAGCATCGAGCGTAGAATGTCCCCACGTACAACTTGGATACGGTTTGAATTTAGTATCCATAATGTGATACTTTTCCCCTAAGCCTTCTGATAACTTTTCAAAATGACATTGATCTGAACCCATGATGGCCCAAAAACCAGCGTCTCCATCTAAGATATTAGGCGTTCCCCTCATTCCCATTTGTGCAAGTTGTGTCCAAAACACTCCCGTGAAGGTTGTCCAACCAAAAGGGTTTTTTCCAAACCCCATCGGTCTTTCCACAAACTTTTTCATATCAATAGGTAAGGGTGGCACGGTCCCAGCCAGCCCAAAAGCATTCACGAGTTCTGCTTTGTCAAGTCCTAACAGTTTTCCGGCCACCGTTACTGCGGCTAGGACTTGCAAGGTGGATGGGAAGTATGTCCGAACGCCTTTTGCTGGGGTTGGCCAAATATAATGCAAAATGCGAGAAGCAACTTCAAACCCGAGCACGAGGGCATGGACGACTGTTGCCCCAGAGGCTTTGCTCACCTCTCCTATTCCCAAGGCAGTGGGGACCACACAATTCCCAATATGAGCTACCCCAGAAAACGTCTCATCCATATCCATTAGGTTGGTGAGGGAAGAATTCGCCCAGCAGGCTATTACCTCGGAAACCTTGCTTCCCTCTCCAATCAGAGAAGCACCTTCAGAGTTTGAAAATCCTTTGGCCATAGTTACAATCTGTTTTCCCACGTTCGTGCAGTAGCCACCTACACCGCACCCGAGGGTGTCTAGTATCAATAGTTTGGCTTGCTGAATAACCTCCTCGGGAAGCTTCTGCACTTTTGAACGCACAATAAAGTCAGCCACCTGTTCTGTATAATTCATCGTGGACCTCCTTATGGCTAAAGGACCCTCCAGGTAATGGCGTAATTCTTTGTTTAATTTTTAGAGTAATTCGCCATCTTTTTACGCAGCGTAATCTTCTTATAAAGGCTCTCTAAAACGCCCTGGATACCACCTCTAAAAAACAATACACAACCCAGAAATATCAGACCCACAATAAAAAGCCAGCGATCCCATAAAGCACTAAGAAAGTCTGCCAGAAGAACAAAGACGACCACTCCAAACATTGGGCCAAAAAGGGATTTCACTCCTCCCAGTAATGTCATTAAGACAATATCCCCTGAAAAAATCCACATGCAGTGTTCAACATCGGCAAATTTAATGAACATCGTATGAAGAGCCCCTGCTATCCCGGCAAAAAAACCCGAAATAACAACTGCCATTAATTTGAAACTCTTGACCCGATACCCAATCGCTTCGGCTCTATTCTCATTTTCCTTAACGCATTTAAGCACTTTGCCGAAAGGAGAATTAATAAGCCGCCTGATGAGGAAAAAGCATAAAGCAAAAATGATTAAAACAAAAAAATAGTATTTTATCGGACTCGCCAATCTACCGAAAATATCCCGAGGTTTAGATTAGGGCGAGAGATACCCCGTAATCCTTCGTCGCCCCCTGTAAGAGGCGTGGACTCATAAATGATATAGTAAATTAACTCATTGAAAGCCAATGTTAAAAAAGCGAAGTAAATCCCAATTCTTTGAATACTAATAATGCCGATAGGGAAAGCAACCGCTGCTGCCAAGAGTCCGCCGGCAAGGATGCCCAGCAGGATATGAACTTTAAAGTGGACTGTTAAAATTCCAATTGTGTAGGCCCCGACTGAAAAAAAAGCTGCGTGAGCAAAAGATAGCAAACCTGTGTACCCGAATAACATGTTGAACGAAACAGCAAGCAGACCTAAGCATATTATTTCGGTCGCCAGAGACACATAGGGGAGGATAAAGGGGAGTATTGACAAAATGATGAGCATAACGATAAAAGCCCACCAGCCTTTATCCCCCTTAAAGTCATATGCCTTCATTGAATGTACCCTTCTATCTCTTGCCAAACAGACCCCGGGGTCTTAAAAGGAGAACAATGGCCATCAGGAAGAACATGGCCAATTCAGAGGCTTTAGGTTCAACCATGATAATGAAACTTTTTATTACTCCGACAAGAATTCCTCCGATGATCGCTCCCGAAAAACTCCCTAACCCCCCAATAGCTACTATGACAAAACAGGCTATTAAATTGGTCATTCCCATGAGAGGCTTCAGGGTTCCCGAAATAGGAGCCGCCAAGACTCCGCTTAAAGCAGCCACTGCAATCCCCAATCCAAAAGTAAAATTTCTAACTAAAGATATATTAATCCCGAGACACGCCATCATTTCGCTATCTTCTATTCCTCCTCTGACGACCGAACCGTATTTTGTCTTTTCAAGAAAGAACCAAAAAATGATTGCCAAGATAACGGTAATCATAATCACAAATATACGGTAGAGTGGGTAAACCATAAACTTTAAGTTCAAAACTCCAACCAGACTTTTAGGAGAGTCGAAAGGTAGTGGCATCGTTCCCCAGATGATGGCGATCGCTTCCTGTAAAATCAGAAGGAGCGAGAACGTCAGTAACAACTGATATTCGTGCTGCGCGTTCAGGATAGGCCGGATCAAAAATCTCTCTATCACTAACCCGAGCAGCCCCATGAATATGGGAATAATTATTAAAGCTCCCCAGAAGGTAGAAATTCCAGGAATTGGAATACGCAAAATATAGATGGAGGTATAAGCCAAATAGATTGAAATTGCGTAGATGGCACCGTGAGCGAAGTTGATGATATTAAGCATACCAAAAATAATCGTCAGACCAAGAGCAAGCAAACCCAAAATCATGCCCCAACAAATTCCATTAACAACTTGGGCTAATACCATTGAGGTCAATTCATTTCTCCTCGTTAACTTGACTAAAAAGGGGCCTCGAATTTCATCCCAGGCCCCTTTTAAAATCAATTAAAGCTCTTCGTCCTTAGTCTTAAATTTGCAGCTACTTTCTTGCGGAGTCGCATTCGGATATTCTCTTGCGCTGCCGACAATCTCTAAATAATCATCATTCTCTTTCTTGTCTTTAACACTTTTGCCTCTCCCAACCTGAAAAGAATGGACCACCTGATGGTCCCATGCGCGAATAAATTCCTTTCCAGTGGGGCCATCAAATTCTCCAAATTTTTCAAGACCGATGATCAGATCCTTAGGTTTTAAACTCTTCACCTTCTTGGCTGTCTGAAGAACTAGCCACATACCCATATACCCGGCCACACCGAGATCTTCAGGATTCTCTCCATACTCCTTCTTCCACCTAGCTACAAAATCCTTTGTCCATTTATTATCCAGGGTATGCCACCAGTTTACTCCATAGTAAATACCTTCGGGGGCTTCCGCTGGCATTCCTCGAAACATGGTCATTCCCCCAAATCCACTCATGACAGGCATTTTCTTTGAAATACCAAACTCCCAAATCTGCTTTGTAAGGTTTGTATTTCCGGTGCCATAACAATTAAATACTAAACCATCTGGGTTTAGGCTCAATGCCTCAGTCAGATGAGAACCAAAATCAGCGTTTCCAAGGGGCGTAAAAACCGTTTTGATTATCTTTCCACCCCGGGCTTTAAAGATCTCCTCCTGTTGTTCAATCATATCTTTTCCCGATGCGTTATTGTCAACAATCGCATAGACGGCTTTTACTTTGGGATTTACTTTTAAAAAAGCTACAAAGCCCGATCGGGCTCCTGCAAAATTGGGTGCGTCCCAACGGAAGGTATAGCGATTACATTCTGAACCCGTAATCTGGGTAGCAAACCCTTCAACGAAGATCGGAGTTTTTAAGTTTAGGGCCTCTTGGGCCATCGCCAATCCTACTGAACTCGATTCCGATTGAAAAACAAAAAAGGGTTGGTATTTCTCTACCACTTCTCTCAGTTTCCGCACACCTACTGGAGGCTTTAATTCCGTATCTCGTGTGATAAGCTCTATTTTCTTACCCAAAACGGTATAATTAGCCTCTTTTAGTGCAAGCTTGATCCCTTTTAGATACACCATACCTGAATAGGCATAAGGACCGCTAAAATCATCGATACAGGCAACATAAACTGTCTCTGCCCTGGCATTGGATTGGATTCCCACGATGCTAAAACCTGCCATTAAGATTAAACAAATTAACATTTTTTTCATTTTCCCCTCCTATTGAAATTGAATAGTAATTTTGTCTCGATGCCGGCATGATCGTGATTGTGAACACTCTTTCCAAACACTCTCTGTCAGCATGCACTACAACCAACGTTGTTCTTCCG
>Ga0153915_10007095_pt1 | contig 10552 bp, 9 predicted proteins | sample Opewatmetagenome_2_FD_107003 | JGI IMG/M metagenome (GOLD analysis project Ga0153915, IMG submission 107003) | Freshwater wetland microbial communities from Ohio, USA - Open water 3 Core 3 Depth 3 metaG | ecosystem: Environmental > Aquatic > Freshwater > Wetlands | place: USA: Ohio, Lake Erie... | reverse complement strand
ATGGTGCCGCTGGTTGGACCGAGCGGGTCCGATTTCGCCGCCCACGCGGCAGTGCTAGCGCGGAAGCTGGGCCGGCGGCTTGCCGCCGTGGATGACTCCCAAGGCCCTTTCCGTGATCTGGCCAGCGTCGCCTGGCTACGGGGATACGACGTTGTCCTGCCCGAATCATGGGCCGGCGCGCTGTCTGAGAAGATGGGTGCGCTGCAGAGCGTGCGTTGGCTGCCGCTACGCTGGTATCTGCCGGTCACCGACCAGGCCCAGGTACGGGCCCTTCCCGTTGAGCTGGCAACGCCCGGTATCAAGATCGCCGGCTTGACCTTCACCCAGAGGGTCGAGGCGCTCGCCGCGGCGCTGGGCGAGCGCGCCGTGGCGATGGAAGACGCGGTGGCAGAGGCCGCCCGCCGCTTCCGTCTTCAGGCCAAGTCGATTGAGGCGGTGGGCCGCCTGTTTGCCGAACGCAGCGTCCCGCTGACGGCGGAGAACCTGGCGGCGGTCTGCGCCGCCGAGGCCAATCTTGACCTCGACGGCCTCGCGCAGCCGGTCGCCCCGCGCTTCTCGCCGGAGGAGCTCGTGCTGCCTGCGGAGCAAGCCGCTCAGTTTGCTGAGGTCCGTCACGCCATGCAGTCGCTCGGCGCGGTGCACTATCGCTGGGGAACGGCGAGAGCCTGGAACGAAGGCGGCATCGCCGTCCTCTTCTGCGGACCGCCCGGCACCGGCAAGACGATGGCGGCCGAAGCGCTGGCCGCCGCCCTCGACTGGCCAATGTTCCGCGTTGACCTGTCTCAGGTGGTGAACAAGTACATCGGCGAGACGGAGAAGAACCTCAAGCGCATCTTTGACGCTGCCGAGCGGGGCGACTGCCTGCTCTTCTTCGACGAGGCCGACGCCCTTTTCGGCAAGCGGACCGAGGTCAAAGAAGCGCATGACCGGTTCGCCAACATTGAGATCAGCTATCTGCTGGAGCGGATGGAGCGCTTCAAGGGGCTGGCCATATTAGCCACCAACCGCAAGAAAGACCTCGACGAGGCCTTCCTGCGTCGTCTGCGTTTTGTGATCGAGTTCCCGATGCCCGGCATCGACGAAAGACGCCGCATCTGGCGGGTTGTCTTTCCGCCCGCGGTTGACGTCACTGAAATCGATTTCGATTTCCTGGCCCGGCAGTTCCAGCTCGCCGGAGGCAGCATCCGCTCCATCGCTTTCAACGCCTGCCTGCGCTCAGCGAACAAAGGCAAAGACCCGAAAGTGCCCATGCTGGACGTACTGGTGGCCGTCAGACGGGAGCTGGCGAAGATGGACCGGGCCGCCGGGGCCGAGCTTTTCGGGCCCTACCGGCACCTTCTCGAGGCAACGAAGTGAGCGATATCGTCATCGACCGGCTGGAAGTGAGGCTGCGGGCGGTGGATCCTTCGGTCGCCGCAGAGGCGGCCAAAGGGCTCGATGAGGAGATCAGGCGGGCTATCGGCTCGCTGCGCGTGGCCGATCTGCCATCCGTTGACACTGACCTCGCCGGCGGGACAGTCTCCGTAGATGCGCAAATCGACGCGGCGTCGTTGCGCGGCATCATCGCCCGGTTCATCAGCGACATGCTCACGGGCCGCGATCGTGCCGGAGAAGGAGTCGACTGATGTCGTTCCCGCTGCGGGGCGCGCTGGTCGAGTACGGCAACAACATCCTCGGGCCGATCCCGAATGTGGTTGTCTTTCAGTTCAACCCGGAGCAGGTGTCCCGCACGCTGCGCATGGCCGCCCAAACCGAACGGGTGCCCTCGGCGGGCCGTGTGACCGAGCCGCACGGCACCAGCGGACCGCCGGTCGAGAGTCTCACGATCACCGCCCATTTCTCGGCGGCGGATGACCTGGGCAAGGGAGGCGCGGCGGCCGCCATCCCGACAATGTTCGGTATTGGCCCGCAGTTGGCCGCGCTCGAGAAGATGGTCTATCCCAAGGGCGGCAAGCTCAGTGAGCTCCTCGGGCAAGCCATTGACGCCATCGGAGCCGCGCTGGGCGGCGGAGGCGGCGCGAGCACGTCGGCGCCTCGCGAGCAGACGCCGCGCATCCTCTTCATCTGGGGGCCGGCGCGAGCGCTGCCGGTCAAGATCAACTCGATGTCGATCACGGAGCAGAAGTTCGACATGCTCCTCAATCCGGTGCAGGCCGAGGTGCAGATGGGCCTGGAGGTCGTCTCCTTTCCGGACAACTCGGATGATACGGTGGGGAAAGGCGCGCTCATCTACACGCAGACGGTGAAGGACGCCCAGGCGCTACTGAACCTGGCCAAGGCGGTCCAGCTCGCCACGGACATCATACCGTTCTAGGAGAGGCGATGTTCGCCAAGAACTCGAGGTACAACGGACTGGAAACGGTCGAGACCAAGGACCGGGCCGGGCGGCCGGTGAAGGCGGTGAAGCTGCGCCATCTGCCGCCGACCGAGGGCCAGGAGACCGTCGTGCGTGACGGCGACCAGCTCGACGTGATTTCCGCCGACCGGTACAAAGACCCCACCCGTTGCTGGCACATCGCCGACGCGAACAGCGAGCTTGAGGCGAATGAACTGGTCCGCACCACGGGCCGGACGATCAAGGTGCCGCCGAGGTAGCAATGCCGGAGACAGCGAGCAGCATCAACCTCTACTTTGACAACCAGCCGGCCGCGGCCGACCGCCTGGCGCTGTTCCGGCAGGTCAGGATCGACCAGGCCATCGGCATGGCCGCCGAGGCGGAGCTCGAGATGGAGATCGGAGTGGACGCCAGCGGCAACTGGACGGGGGTCGAAGAGGACTTCGTCCAGCCGTTCAAGCGCGTCAGGGTTGAAGTGAGGATACGCCAGAACGACCCGGTCGCGCTCATCGACGGGCCGATCGTCGGACAGCGGTTCGAGATGAGCGCCGCGCCGAACCAGAGCAAGATGGTGCTCATTGTCCAGGATGACAGCGTGCTGCTCAACCAGGAAGAGCAGGTGGCCATCTTCGAGGACCAGTCCGCGGACCAGATCGCCAGCGGCCTGTTCCAGCAAGCCGGCCTCACGGCCGAGACCGACTCAGTGCCGGCAGCGTCCGGCGGCCTGACGCGGTACACCGTGCAGCGCGGCACGGCGATGCAGCTTGTCCGCGAGCTGGCAAGGCAAAACGGCCTCTTCGCCTACGTCCGCCCCGGCGATACTCCCGGGAGCAGCGTCGGTGTCTTCAAACGTCCCGATCTCGCCGACGCCGGTTACCCGGTGCTCATTCCGGTCGGTGAGCGGCGCAACATGGACCGGTTCTCGGCTGAGTTCGACGGCCTCCGGCCGCTGCAGGCGCGGGCGGACAACGTGGACCTGACCAACCAAGAGCTACTCTCGAGTTCGGCCGAGGCCAGCGACCTCAACACACAGGGGGACATGGCCGCACACCAGATGGTCAGCGCGGGTAAGGCGCTGCTCGCCCGCACCGGCGCGGCGACGGTTGAGTTGGATGCCGCCACCCAATCGGCGGTGAACCTGTCGAGTTGGGCATACTCCGCCAGCGGGGAAGTTGTCGCCGACAGCTACTCCGGAGTGCTGCGGCCGTACAAGACGGTCGCCGTCAGCGGGGCCGGCGGCTACCTCAGCGGGCAGTGGCTGATCACGAAAGTGGAGCACGTCATCAACGAGAGCGGCTACCGGCAGCACTTCAACCTCCGCCGCAACGCCCGGGCGGGCGGCTCCGGAGGCGGCGGGGGCATTCCCGGAGGAATCTTCTGATGGAAGGGACAGCCCTGGAGAGGCTGGTTGTCGACCTAGCGGAGCAGACACGCCGGCGCTTCTACGGCAAGTACCGCGGTGTGGTGACCGACAACCAGGACCCGGAGAACCTGGGACGGATCAAGGCGAACGTGCCCGAGGTGCTGACGGACGTTGAATCACCCTGGGCCTGGCCGTGCACGCCCTACCCGGGAGATGGCGTCGGCATGTACACCGTGCCGGCGGCCGGCGCCGGAGTCTGGATTGAGTTCGAGGCCGGTGATCCGGCGCGTCCCATCTGGACGGGCGGCTGGTGGGGGAGGGACCAGCTCCCCAAGAACGAGGAGGGCACGGCGGCCACCCCGGCGATGAAGATCATCAGGACCGACAAGGGTACGCTGCTCACTCTCGATGACGACCGGCAGGTCATCAGCCTAAGCGACGAGAACGGTGACAACATCCTCACGATTGAAGTCACCGCCGGTAAGCTCACCGTGAAGGCCCAGACCAAAGTGATCGTCGAAGCGCCGCAGATCGAGATTGTCGAGAATGCGACCCATCCGGCCGTCTTCGGCGACGAGCTGATGAACTATCTCAGCCAGATCGTCAGCCTGTACCAGACTCACATTCACCCGGGGCAGACGGCGGCGGGCATACCGGTGAGTCCGGCGCCGCCCACGCCGCCGTTCCAGCCGCCGACGCCCTCACTCATCTCGCAGAAGGTGAAGGTAGGCTAAACATGCCACTCAAGCCGGGCAGCTATGTGAGCTTCTCGAACAGCATGGCGGCGGCCATGGAGAGCGCCTTCCAGACGTACTGGCAGTCGGTCAAGGGCACGCCCTTGCCGGACGCGGGGCTGGAAGACCGCAAGATACTGTTCATCGCCATCGCCCGCGGCGTCGTTCAGCACCTGCGCGAGCAAGTGCCCAGCTCTTTCGTGCTGGACGTGGACATCAGCGGGGCAGGGTCCGGCTCCGTGACAGAGGTGATCACCGATGAAACGTAGAGCGCAAGAGGGTGGCCGGTGAGCGGGCGGCACATGGCCTTCCCGTTCCGCATCGGGCCGGACGGCCGGACGGCGACGCCGGAGAACCTCGATGCGCACGTGCGCGGCGAGGTCATCCAGTTCTTGCTCACGAACCCCGGCGAGCGGCCATTCCTGCCGTCGTTCGGGGCGGGACTGAGGCGGCTGGTGTTCGAGGGCAACAACGACGTCACCGCCGGGCTGGGTAAGGCCATCATCAGCCAGGGCATGAGCTACTGGTTGAAGGAGCGCGTCGAGCTGATGGCGCTCAACCTTGAGGCCGAAGAGTCGACGATGAACGTCGACCTGAGATACAAGGTGACTGCCACCGGAGAAGAGCGGCAGGTACGTTTCCAGCACGCTGTCTAGAGCCAGGAAATGACCAACAAGTACGACGCAGAGCTGATGCAGGACCGGGCCCGGGATCTCCTTGCCCGCGGCAAGAACGGGATCGAGCGCGTCCTTGTGTCCCTGAACACGACGGCCAGGCCAGCCTATGCCCTGCTTGAAGTGGAGTTCATCAACTATCGTTACGTCGCCGGCATGGCCGAGCGGGTCAACGTCGACCACGTGCCGCCGACGCAGGTGTTTCCGATCAGCGGCGGCGTCCGTATCCCGGCGGGCGACCAGCCGGGCCAGGTCCGGGTGGTCGAGGTGACGCCGATCGTCGATCGCTCGCTGCGGACGCCCGGACGCCGGGCCATCGAGCACGGCATGCGGCCGCAGCCCCGGCTGTCGTCCGAACGGCGCGGGCCAGAACGCCCCGTCCGCATCGTTGGGCCAACCGAGACTTATCGACTCCGCCTCAAAGTCCAGCCCATCGGCGACTACTCAACGTACACGCTGCACGTCATCTACGAGGACGCCGTGCTGGATGGCGGCGGCAACCCGGTCCTGGACGATCAGGGACACCCCGTCCTCGAAAGCAAGATCGACCCGCTCTTTGCGAGCATCGATTTCAAGTTCCGTCCGGGCTGCTTCAACTCGAATTGTCGCCGGCCGGCCACCTACGAGAAGCCGGACGATGAGCCGGTCATCGACTACCTCGCCCGGGACTTTGATTCCTTCAAGCACACGCTGATCACCGCCATGATGGAGCGGGTGCCCGGATGGAAGCCGACCAGCGAGGCTGACCTCGACCAGGTGCTAATTGACCTGATCGCCGCGGACGCTGACGAGCTGGCCGACTACCAGGACCGCGTGATGAACGAGGCCTATTTCGGCCGTGCCCGCAAGCGGGTGTCCCTGGCCCGCCACGCCCGCCTGATGGACTACCACATTCATCAGGGCAACCAGGCCACTACTGTGATTGCCCTCAAGACCGGAAGTGACGTGGCCGTTCCACGCGGGTTCGGTGTGTGGGGCACCAAGAAATGGCAAGACCCGGGCGCGGTCATCTTCACCAGCGCCCACGACCGTGACTGCTACGAAGACCTCAATCAGCTTTCGCCGTACCGCTGGGGCGAAGTGGTCACCGCCCTCGAGGCCGGCAGCACCGAGGCGGACATTGTCCCGCCCGCCGGCGACACCAAGACGGACGCCGACGCGCTGCGCGATCTCCTGCGGCAGACGGGCACTGCGCCCGGCGCGTTGAATGAGCTGAAGGAGAACGGCGTGCTGGCGCTGGTCATCGTGGAGCGGCTCAACCCGGCCACCGGCACGCCGAACGGCGTCGACCGCACGGCCCGGCAGCTCCTCCATCTGCTGGAGGGCGAGGCGGCCGCGGAGTCCGTCCATGACCCCGTGGAGGACCGCTGGGTGGTGCGGGTGCACTGGCGAACGGAAGACCGCCTGCAGCGCCGCTATGCCTTGACCACGGACGGCCCGCTGATTCCGGCCACTGGCGATGTTACCTGTTTCCATGGCAACCTGGTACGCGTGACGCACGGCCGGCCACACCGCACGGACTTCTATCCCCCGGGCGCTGCGCTCGGACACGCGGATGCCAGCCAGTTTGAGCGCAGCGACGCGGCCCACTACGAGTACCCACCGAAAAGCCGCTGGGGCGTGCTCTGTCCGCTGCCCAACGCGCCGCTGGCCTACCGGAACACGCCGCCGGGCGGAGAAATCGCGCCGGTGACCACGCTTGCTGTCGCCGTCAGCGGCATCGACAACCCGTGGGCAGAGCGGATAGATTTCATTGAGAGCGAGTCCGATGACGCGCACTTCGTCGTCGAGACCGACGAGTACGGTCGCAGCACCGTCCGCTTCGGTAACAACGTCAACGGTCGCGGTCTGCCCGAGGGCGCGGTCGTGACCTGCCGCTACCAGGTCGGCGGCGGGACAGCCGGCAACGTCGGCGCCGACACGCTGGTCAGCTTTGACGGTTCGCCCAGCGGCTATCCGGAGATCGAGGAGGTGTGGCAACCGTTCGACGTCACTGACGGTCGTGAGCCGGAGCCGCCGGCCGAGATCATCCGCAACGCGCCGCAGGCATACCGCGCGCGCCAGTTGCGCGCGGTCACGCTGGCTGACTATGCGAAGCGAGCGGAAGGTCTGCCGGACGTCTCGCACGCTCACGCCGAGTACGGCTGGACGGGAAGCTGGCGTACGGTGCGCCTGGCCATCGATCCCAAGGGCACCACGGAGCTGACTCGCCAGGTGCGCGAGAGACTCGCCGGCCACCTGAACGCGGTGCGCCTGATCGGGGAGGACATCGAGATACGGCGCGCCCGGTACGCGCCGCTGGACATCTTCCTGCAGGTGTGCGCCCACCCGGACTACTGGGCCGAGGACCTCGAAGGCGAGCTGGAGACGGAGTTCTCCACTGGCTACACCGCCGATGGCCGCATGGGCTTCTTCCATCCGGACGCGTGGACGTTCGGACAGTCGCTGCACGTCAGTCAGCTCATCGGCCGGGCGATGACGGTCAAGGGCATCGACCGCGTGCTCCTGGTGACGATGCGGCGCTGGCACCCCGGCAACCTGGCGGGCGCGTGTGTGATTTCGGTGCGTCCGGAGGACCTGCCGGTGAGCAAGGTATTGACGCTTGCCGTCACGCCCGATGAGATCATCCGTGTCGAGAACGACCCGAGCCGCCTGGAGAACGGGCGCATCCAGTTCGAGATCGTTGGAGGCAGACGCTGATGGCCGATTTCCCCGGGCCGATCGAGAACCGACCGGCGCTGCCACGCGTGGACTACCGCATCGGTACGTACAGCTCGCTGCGCCGCCACATGCTGGATGTCCTGAACCGGTCGGCGCGGCTTTCCGACTGGTCGCACCGGGGCGCCGACGATCCCGGTATTGCCGTCCTCGAAGGCGCTGCCATCGTCGGTGACATCCTGACCTACTACCAGGAGCTCTACGCCAACGAGTCCTTCTTGCGCACGGCGACATGGCGGGAGAGCCTCGTCGACCTGGTGGTGGTGCTTGGCTACCGTCCTGCCCCCGGCCTCGGCGGGGAGACCACTTTTGCCCTGAAGGTGAAAGGGGACGGCGCCGTGACCGTGCCGAAGGGTTTCGGGATCAAAGTCCAGCTCAAGGACAGCACCGAGCCGGCCGAGTTCGAGACGGTTGCTTCCCTCACTGCGTACCCCCATCTCAGCCAGTTCAGCCTGTACTGCCCGCCCGGGCCGCGGGCCAGCATTACTGCCGGTGCGGACAGGAACACGCTCGAGCTGGCCAGTGTGGGCGGAAAGCGGGACTCTGCGTCGCTCGAAAGCCACTCCATCAAGAAGGGCGACCGGATCATGCTTGTCCCCGACGGGAGCATGTTCAGCGGGGGCGCGTACACTCCGCAAGCGCCGGCAGAGATACTGACCGTGGCCGACGTCAAGACGGAGGTCGATCGGGTCGTCCTCAGCTTTGAGCGGCCGGTCGCGGTTGACCGCGGCACCGAGGTCAAGGCCTATGTCGTCGACCGGACCTTCCACCATTTTGGCTACAACGCCGCTGCCAAGCTCACGCGATACGACGGCGTCAACGTGACGCAGGAAGACACCAACTTCTACCGGCGGCCCGGCGAAGACACCGCGGGCGACGACTACCATTCCGCCATGAGGAGCCTGGAGATACCGCTCGACCGCCAGGTGAACGACCTCCCGGCCGGAGCCGCGGTGATTGTCCAGGGACTCGCCTACCTGTACCTACCCTACGGCGGCAAGAGGGGCGACGGACACTGGGAGACGGCCCCGTTCACCATTACGAAACGTATCGCCGGCGTGCGAGCGGATACTCTGAAGTGGTCAACGGTTGAGGGCCCGAGCACGGCAGTCGCTCTGGCCAGCGGACTCTTCGCGAGTCCTCTCTTCGTGCAGCGGGTCCTTGACATAAGGACAGTGGCTGTCCACGAGACGAAAGGCCCGGAGCTGGTGCTGGCCGCTCCCACGACGTGGCCGAATGGGCCCTTCGCCGAGGGCGTGCTCCAGTTCTTCGGCACGTACGACGAGGTTGCCGCGCTGGCGGAGCGCACGGTGCTGCTCTCCGAGACCGTGAGTGCTTCGCCGCAGGTCGTGCGCGTCGCCAGCCAGAAGTCCGATTTCGACGGCCAGATTGCCGGCCGCGACCGGACCGGCCGGTGGATGTGGGACATTACTCTCGAAGAGAAACCGTCTCTTTCGCGGGAGCATTCTCACCCGCCGGCGCCGGCTGTGACGATGTTTGGTAACGTCGTTTTCGCCACGCAGGGCAAGACTGAGAAGGAGACTGTCCTTGGCAGCGGCGACAACCAGCGTGCCTTTCAGACCTTCGCCTTGCCGAAGAAGCCGCTGACCTATCTCCTCCACGAAGGCCAGACCCCGGCACAGGTGCCCGAGCTCGAGGTCCGCGTGCAAGGCATCCGCTGGCAGCCGGTGGACACATTTTACAACTCGGCACCGGACGCGCAGGTGTACGTAGTGCGGGAGGACCGCGACGGCAAGAGCTACGTCCAGTTCGGTGACGGCAAGAAGGGCGCCCGCTTGCCCTCCGGCCTCAACAACGTGACGGCGGTCTACCGCACCGGCATCGGTGCCACCGGACTGGCCAAACCCGACGCCGCTCCCCAGGCCACCGGCAAGCTGAAAGAGGTAGACAAGGTCTTCATGCCGGGACCGGCCGTGGGCGGCGCCCAGCCTGACGGCGACGACGTCCGAACGGCCGCCCCGGGACGTCTGCAGAGCCTGGGCCGACTCGTGAGTCTGGCCGACTACGAGGCGGAGACGCTGGCCGTGCCGGGTGTGACCAAGGCCAGTGCCACCTGGGCCGCGCCGCGGGGCGTACCCCTGATGCGCCTCGTTGTACTGACCAGGGACGGTCAGCGCGCCACTCTGGAGAAAGTGCGGGACGCCATCATGACCTTCAGCCGCGCCCGCGGCGCAAACCGGTTCCCCGTTATCCTGGTTCCGGGGCGGCTGCTACCGCTACGTGTCGTGATGCGGGCGGGCTACGAGGCCGAGAGCCAGCAGGGCGAAGTCGCCGAGGCGATCAAAGCAGCCGTGGGCGTGACCGATGAAGCGGGCCTGTTCGGCATCAAGGCGCGGCGCTTCGGTCAGTCGGCGCACGTGTCGCAGATCATTGCCGCTGTCCAGAACGTACCGGGCGTGACCTGGGTCGAGGTTGATGAGGCGGGCTATCAGGTCAGGCGCGGCCAGCGCGGCCGTGCCGGGAAACTGACCCGACTGATCCGCTGCCCGGCGGCGCGCGTCCTATCTCTTGCCGCCGCCGACTTCGTGCTTAGCCTCATCGCCGACGAGACCAAGGAGAGCGAACAATGAGCACGGCGCGCCGGTCCCTCTACGAGCGCCTGCCCGAGATCTACCGTATTCGCGACGTGGAGCAGGCGCCGGCGGGGCAGTTGAAAGAGTACCTAGACATTCTCGATTCCGTGCCGGCGGCGATCCGGGACGACATT
>Ga0153915_10007094_pt1 | contig 10552 bp, 11 predicted proteins | sample Opewatmetagenome_2_FD_107003 | JGI IMG/M metagenome (GOLD analysis project Ga0153915, IMG submission 107003) | Freshwater wetland microbial communities from Ohio, USA - Open water 3 Core 3 Depth 3 metaG | ecosystem: Environmental > Aquatic > Freshwater > Wetlands | place: USA: Ohio, Lake Erie... | reverse complement strand
TTCTCTCTGTCTGTAGGAGATATCGACATAGGAAGGGCGGTTGTTTCTGTGTCCTCTGCCAGCGCCATGAAAAGCTATGAGATAACAAATATTTCCCAAGCTGTTGCAGGATTGACTATGTATCCGTCTGGCTCTTCCCTCGTAAGTTTGCCTGGAAAAAATTCAGGACTGACTTATCAGGCAACAGGATTTCCTGCCAAGATAGATTCTATAAAAGTCGCAGCCTACATCGGTGGCACTTTGTGCGAGACTTCTGATTCTGTTTCAGAGATTGAAAGCTGTGATTTGATTTTTTAACTGATTTTAATTGATAGCATTAATTATTTAAATTAAAATTTACTCATAACTCTATGATAAAAAGAGGGAATAGTAAAAAGAGTATAAACAAGACGGCTCGCGACTTCGCTCGTTCATCACATACCCAAACTCCGCGAAATCGCTCGGGACAGGTTTGGGTAGAGACAGTGATTTATACTCTGATTGCCTTTATTTTGATTGGCTTGGTGCTTACTTTCGCAAGGCCAGAAATAGAAAAAATGCAGGACAGAACGATTCTGCAGCAGTCGACAGAGATGCTGAGAGATATAGACTTAAAAATTCGTGATATGGAAGTGCCGGGGAATACGAGAATACTGAATATAATAATAAAAAAAGGAGTTTTGAAGCTGGATTGTGGGAATGACAAGCTCGTTTTTGAGATGGAAAGCAAAAACGTTTACACCGAACCCGGAAAAAATATAAGCGATGGAGATATAATTGTTTTAACAGAAAAAAGGACAGACTACAGCTTAGTAACGTTAACCAGAGATTACAGCGATAAGTACAATCTGAAATTCAACGGAGATGATATAGTAAAAGAGCTAAGTCAGGCTTCCAATCCTTACAAATTAAAAATAGTAAACGAGGGAGAGGACGCGAACCAAAAAGTAGTCCTCAACATGTCGCTAGGATAATAAAATGCCAAATCCAATAGAAAAATACGAGAGAGTCAAGCTGGACTTCCACCCAGTTGTTCCTCCAATCCCAAAGCTGAAAGACAAAACAAAAGTAGATATAAGATACTGCGTTATCGCTCCTTTCGCATTCATCCATGTCTATTGGGACGAAAAAGAGTACGAACTGGCATATAACATCGAAGAGCCGATTTTAAATGAGCAGGAAATGGCTTACAGAGAACAACTTAATTCCGCTATAAAAGACTTGATAAATTTCGAGGAAATCGTGGAGAAAAACGAGGAGGCTCTCCTGAAGTACATAGACAAAAGGCTGAAAATCCTTGCAGTCGAATTCGGCATGGATATTCCGTACGAGTCTTACACAAAGCTGTACTACTATTTGTGCAGGGATTTTATAGGAATAAACGAGATAGAGCCCATGCTGATGGATTATTTTGTCGAAGATATAGAATGCAACGGAGTCAGCACTCCTGTCTATATCATTCACAGGGTGTACAGAAATATCAGAACTAACATCAGTTTCGAAGACCCAGACAGGCTTGAAAGTTTAGTGGAAAAGCTCGCGCAGAGATGCGGAAGACACATTTCCTATGCTGACCCTATTCTCGACGGAACTCTGCCTGACGGAAGCAGGGTAAACGCAACCTATACTCAGGACATAACGAGCAAAGGCCCTACATTCACCATAAGAAAATTCACTACAACTCCCTGGACTCCGACTCAGCTCATCTCTTTCCATACTCTCAGCCCGGAAATGATGGCATATCTCTGGATGCTGATACAGTATAAGATGAACATATTCATAACAGGAGGAACAGCGTCGGGAAAAACCACTCTGCTGAATGCTATAGCATTTTTTATACCTCCAGAAGCGAGAGTAGTAAGCATCGAAGATACGAGAGAGCTGAATCTTCCGAGGGAAAACTGGCTTCCGAGCGTTGTGAGGGGCTCGACAGGAAGCAAGAAAGAAAACGAGATAACTCTTTTTACCCTTCTGAAGAGCTCTTTCAGACAGAATCCGGATTATGTAATTGTCGGAGAAGTTAGGGGAAGAGAGGCATCTGTCTTATTCCAAGGAATGGCTTCAGGGCACTCTTCTATAAGCACTATGCACGCAGATTCTGTAGAAACAATCATCAAAAGGCTGGAAACCCCGCCAATAGAACTCTCTCCCACACTGCTGAATGTTCTGGACTGTATGTGCATTATGACGCACGCAGTTGTAAACAAGGAAGAAACAAGAAAATTGAGGGAAATAGTTGAAATAGTGAGCGTAAATCCAGACGGAGTCGCTGTGACAAACACCCCGTTTAGCTGGAATCCCGGAGATGACAAGTTTTACTTTAAAAAAAGCAGCAGGGTATTTGAAAAAATATCCAAGAGATACGGAATAAAATTAGAGGAGTTGGAGGTAGAATTCAGAAGAAGAGTGCAGCTCGTGTATCAGATGATCAGGAAGAAAATATTCGATTTCAGAGAGGTTCAGGATTTGGTAAATAAATATTACAAGCGTCCTGAAGAGGTATTGAAGGAAATGGGAGTCAGATAGACAAAATATTTAATAACGTTAAAAATCTCTTTTTAGAATGAAAAAAGAGGAAATTTTATTCTTAGACCAGCTTGTTAAATCCCTTGAAGAGGCAGAAAAAAGTTTTGAAGAAGCATATAAAAAAAAGGATTTTGAGAGCTTCAACAGAACAAAAAGAATAATGTTCAGGATACAAAGAGAGATTTCTGGAATATTACAATGATGACAACAGAAGAAAACGTACAAAGGATAAAAGAAGCAGTTTTTAGAGAGGTAAGGATAATGAAGGAATTCCTTTCCCTTCTCTCTTATCTCAAAAGCGCTGACGAGCAAGAGAGAAAGATGATTAACAACCAGGCAGGAAAGCTCAAGTTTGTCCTCAGAAGAACCAACAGAGAACTTTTGGCATGCCTCGAGGGAACTTCTGTTCAGAGGCCGCTGAGCGAATTGGAAATCAAAAGTGCAGAAGAAATAAGAAAACTGCAAAAGAAAAAACCCGGATTAAAGCCTCAAAGGTCAAAAGAGAAGATGTCTGAATTGGACAGGGAAATTCTGAAAAGGCTCAAGAAAAAGAAGAAAGTCGTGGTTAAGAAAGAAAAAAAGGCCAGCGGGTATGTCAAGCTCGCAAACACTCTTTTCAGCCATCTTGTAAAAAATATGATAAAGCAGAAAAAATTCAAGACTCTTGAAAAGGACTTGATAAAATCCAACCTTGGTTATCCTCCTGTCACTTACATATCAGTTTTAATGCTGACAACTCTAGTCTCTCTAATCGGTGCTTTTGTGGTATTCATATTCCTCCTGTTCTTCACCATCACCCAAGAACTCCCGATAATAGTTTTAGTAACAGAAAGTTTTGGAGAGAGATTGGCTAAGATATTCTGGATTCCGATTGCTGTTCCACTAGCAGTAGTTTTATTCATGTACTTCTATCCTTCCCTAGAAAGAAAATCTGCAGAGAACAAAATAAATCAGGAACTGCCGTTTGCCACTATACACATGGCTGCAATCTCTGGCTCTCTTATAGAACCCACAAAAGTTTTCAGCATAATCTGCAGCACAAAAGAATACCCCAATTTAGAAAAAGAATTCAACAAACTTCTCAATGAGATAAATGTCTATGGATATGACATTGTAACTGCGCTGAAAGACTTGGCTTCCAACTCCCCGAGTCCAAAACTTGGAGAGCTTTTCAATGGCTTAGCTACTACGATAACTTCTGGAGGAAGCCTCTATGATTATTTTGAAAAAAGGTCGCAAACTCTGCTTTTTGAATACAGACTCGACAGGGAAAAAAAGACAAAGTCCGCAGAAACCTTCATGGACATCTACATAAGCGTCGTAATTGCTGCTCCAATGATTTTAATGCTCATGCTGATGATGATGAAAATAAGCGGGCTTGGAATTTCTCTCAGCACTTCTATGCTCACCTTTCTCATAGTTGCAGGGGTTTCTGTAATAAATATTTTTTTCCTGATGTTTTTACAAGTAAAGCAGCCTGAGACTGTATAAGTTAAAATGGAACTGAAAAAAATTCACTATATTGGAATGGGTGCAGGAGCTATAGTTGTTGCCTTGTCATTTTTATTTTCCGGAACGAACCTCTTCTTCTTCATGCTCTGGTTCGGAGTTCTGCTCATGATTGCTCCGTTTGTTTTCACAGTAATACAAAAAACTAGAATCGCCAGCGAAAAAGAAACGATGTTCCTGGAGTTTACGAGAAACCTCGTTGAGAGCGTAAAAACCGGCACGCCCATAAGCAAGAGCATAGTGAATATGAAAAAAAAGCCTTTTGGGGTTTTGAGCAAGCACGTAGAAAAACTGGCAAATCAGATATATCTCGGGATTCCTTTCAGGACAGCTCTCCAGACATTTGCAGATGATATAGACAACCCAACTGTGACAAGGACAATAACCCTAATCGGACAGGCAGAAAGAGCTGGAGGTAATATAGGGGAAATTCTGGAAGCAGTTGCAAAAGCAGTCAGCATGGCAGACAAGCTGAAAAAAGAAAGAAAGGCTACAATTTCAACGCTAGTCGTTCAGGGTTACATAATATTTTTCGTATTCATGATTATCGTATTAGTCATGCAGTTCTACATATTCCCGATGGTAACTGGAATAGCAGATACAGGCGGTTTGGGAGTCAGTGGATTGGGCGAAGTCGGAGGAGGTCTTGCAGCAGAAGATGTTTCAAAAGCCTTCTTGTATCTTCTGATAGTTCAGGGAGTTTTCAGTGGACTGACAATAGGAAAGCTCTCAGAAGGAAGCCTAAAAGGCGGAATAAAACACTCTTTTGCCCTCGTGGTATTATCTTTCTCCATATCTACTATAGCAAACATTATTTTTGGTGGGGCTGCTCCAGCTGCAGTTCCTTAGGATATACAATATTTGAAAGATAAGAAATATAAATAAGAAATTCTTCTGGTAAACATGAACGGAAAAAGAGGACTGATGTCAACGATTTTTCTGATGAAAAATCGTAGAGGTTCGCACGTCGGCATGATTATTTCTTTTGTAGTATTCATAACTTTCATAGTTTTCCTCTATACTGTCATAAGCCCTGCTGTAACAACAGCAGCAGATAAAAGGACTGTTCTCAACTACATAGAAGAGAGAATAGAGAAGAATACTTCTGCAGAATTTACAGAGATAAGCGTGATGATAACTGATAACCCGGAGATTTCACCAGGAATATATTATAAGTGCGTTAGGTTTGAACAATTTTTTTCACTTGTTGGTACTCCACCATGTTGTACTATAGCCAAGAATGAAACTGGAGGCATACAGGGGACATATTATGATAGTAAATGGTTCTCTGAGTTAGAAATGAACAGAGCAAATGAAACTAATTTATTTTTTAAGATTTATTATTCTCCGGAATTTGATTTGTTGGGGAAGCCTACTGGACTTGATTGTAAAGAAGTGAAGTGGGAAACAGCATACGAGATATCATCGATAGACACCGATGAATATATATTTGAAGAAAATGTCTATGAGCTGATGGATTATTACAATAACAATTATGAGAAATTAAAAACCGAGCTGAGCATTCCTGCTGGAAACGAGTTCGAGTTCGGATTCATACAGAGCAATGAAACAAGGATGCAGGTTGGAAATGCATCTAAATCAGTGAACGTTTATGCTACAGAAACCCCTGTTCAGTATATTGACAACAGCGCCAATGTGCTTTCAGGATTTATAAGTGTAAAGGTATGGTAAGAATCATGAGGAGTATTATAAGGAACAAGAATGGATGGATAGAGATTGTAGAGGCTTTTATTGCTGTCCTTCTCATAGCAGGAGCTGTTTTGCTGTTGCTCAACAGAGCGAACAACCAAAAGTCAGAGGTTTCTACCAGTATCTATAAAGCAGAACTCTCGATTCTCAGGGAAATACAGTCAAACGACACTCTAAGAGCAAGCATTATTCTGGCTCCAGAGCCAATGCCTATTGATTGGAGTGATCCAAGATTTCCTGCTGAGATAAAGAACAGGATAATAATAAGAGCTCCCAGCTATCTGAGCTGTGTCGGAAAGATATGCAACATGAACCAAACATGTTTGACAGAAGAAGCAGGAGAAAATGAGGAAGATATTTATTCCCAGTCAGTCGCTATAACTTCCATATTGCAAAATGTGACTTACAGAAAATTAAACTTGTTCTGCTGGATAGAACAATAGAATGAAATTCAAATTTCTCGAACATACAGGAGATGTAAAATTCCAGGCTTTTGGAAAAAACATAAACGAGTTGTTTGAGAACTCTGCATTGGCGCTGAAAGAGGTGATTTGCGGAAAAATAAAAGTGAAGGGAGGAAGAAAAAAAACAATAAAAGTCAATGGAAGAGATTACGAATCGATGCTGCACAATTTTCTTGAAGAGTTGTTGTACCTTCTTGAAACAGAAAAATTCATCATGGCCAAAACTAAAGTAAAAGTAAAAGGACTCAAGCTGAGTGCGGTGGTTTATGGAGATAAATCTGGAAATTATAACTTTGTGAACCCTGTTAAGGCAGTTACGTACAGCGAGATATTTGTGAAATACGAAAAAGGCAGATTAGTCTGTCAGGTTGTATTGGATGTATAAGAAATTATTATAAACTTCTGAAAATTGATATTATCATGGAACTAAAAAAGATTTCAAAAAATGTTTACGAAATTCCTAAAGAGGGGAAAATGAATGTAATCGGAACGATTTACGCTTCTGAAAAGCTGCTCGAGAACATAAAAAAAGACAAAACTCTGGAGCAAGTTAAAAACGTAGCATGCCTGCCAGGAATAATAAAAGCTTCAATAGCACTCCCAGACAGCCATCAGGGTTATGGTTTTCCAATAGGCGGAGTCGCTGCATTTGATATGGATACTGGAGTGATTTCTCCTGGTGGAGTTGGTTATGATATCAATTGTTCTGTGAGGCTTTTGAGAACAAATCTGAAAAAGCAGGATATTCTGGAGAAACAGAGAGAAATCGTAGAAGCCTTATACAGGAAAATTCCTTCTGGTGTAGGGAGAGGGAGCAGCTTCAATATTTCAAAACAGGAATTAAACAAGGTTCTAGAGGGGGGAGCTAGGTACGTTGTTGAAAAGCTGAAACTCGGAGTTAAGGAAGATTACGAAAATACAGAAGAAAGAGGGTGTATGGAAAAGGCAGATGCTTCTAAAGTAAGTGAAAGGGCGATAAAGAGGGGCATAGGGCAGTTAGGAACAGTTGGAGCAGGGAATCACTTTTTGGAAATCCAGTATGTCGACGATATTTACGATAAAAAGGCAGCAAAAATATTTGGATTAGAAGAAAACCAGATAATAATGATGATTCACTGTGGCTCGAGAGGGTTAGGGCATCAGGTGGCTTCAGATTATATTCAGGCAATGGAAAACGAGTATGGCTTTAGGGGCTTGTCTGACAGAGAATTAGTTAATGCTCCTATAAAAAGCAAACTCGGAAAAGAGTATTTTTCTGCAATGGCTTGCGCAGCCAATTTCGCTTTTGCAAACAAACAGATTATAACGCACTGGGTTAGAGAAGAAATGAAGAGTTTTTTCCCTGAAATAAAAATCGAAGTAATTTATGATGTCTGTCATAACATTGCGAAATTCGAGGAACATGTGATTGATGGAAAAAAACAAATGGTTTGTGTTCATAGGAAAGGAGCTACTCGGGCATTCGGACCTGGGAGGAGGGAAATTCCTTCTGCATACAGAGAGATAGGACAGCCAGTGTTGATTCCTGGAAGCATGGGAACAGCTTCTTATATATTAATAGGAACAAAAAGGGCAGAGGAACTGACTTGGGGAAGTACTGTACACGGAGCAGGAAGAGTACAGAGCAGAACACATGCATTGGAAAACTTGAGAGGAGAGGAAATTAAAAAGGAATTAAATAAAAAAGGAATTGAAGTCAAGGCAGGAAGCTGGAAGAGCTTGGCAGAAGAGGCTCCTCAGGCTTACAAAGATATTGACGAAGTTGTCGAGACAGTCAGTGAATTGGGAATAAGCAAAAAAGTGGCCCGTTTGAGGCCTTTGGTTGTGATTAAGGGGTAAATATAGTTCCTTTATAGTAGTTACAATAGGAAAATTTATAAGGATTATAATAGATAAAAATGTATGGCAAAAAACCTAGTAAATAAGCTTGTGAATAAAGTAAGAAAAGCTACTTTAGTAGCAGCTGCAGTTGCTTCTCTTGGGTTTGCGAGTTGCAAGTTCTGTGCTCCTGGCCCAACTCCTGTGAATTATCCTCCTGAAATAACTTCAATTCCTGCTGTAACAGAAATAAACGAGGGAAATTCTTACAATTACGATGTAAATGCTATAGATATCGACGGAGATAAATTGACTTATTCTCTGCCCCTATTTCCACCTTGGCTTTCTATTGATTCCAATACAGGACTTATTTCCGGCACAGCTCCTCAAGTCGATTCAGACACTCCTTTTGACATCGAGGTTGGAGTTTCAGACAATGTAAATCCTGTTGTCAAGCAAAGTTACACTTTAACTGTAAAAAACGTTGTTGGTCCTATAAATCATCCTCCTGAAATAACCTCTACTCCTATAACACAAATCGATGAGGGAAGTTCTTATAATTATGACGTCGACGCTACAGACATAGATGAAGATTCCTTGGAATACTCTTTAGGTATTGCTCCTTCCTGGCTTTCTATCAATCCAAGCACAGGGCTGATTTCTGGAACAGCTCCTCAAGTTGATGCAGACACAGGTTTTGATGTTGAAGTTGGAGTTTCAGACAATATAAATCCAACTGTTAACCAGGATTACATCTTAACTGTAAAAAACGGAGTTCCTCCTATAGATTACCTTGATGTTGAAGGGTATTTGCAGGACAACGAAACAGACACAGGAAAACAAGGAACAATAAAAATATATGATTCTGCAAAGCAGTTCATAGGAGAAACAACCTCTGATAGCAAAGCACATTTCACATTTCACTCTGACACCAAAAAAGCCACAGACTAATCTCAAATAATAATTCAGGCGCAAGCGACATCAGGAAGTTATATCAGAACAATAAGTACAAATGTATCTTCTTCCTCAGAGCCAGACGTGAGTTTAGCACAGCCAGTTAGAGTTGTGCCATATCCGAGTTTTTGCACGAATGAGGATTTCAAGACGTTTATGCTTCAGATTGATTTTAACTGGTACATGGATATTGGATATGTATATCATAAAGATTTATTAAAATGGAATTTAAATCAATTACAAGGAATAGAGATACTGCTCCAAAACCCGTATAATGGAGTCAGCTTTACTCCAGAACAACAGGAAATAATAGCCAATAGAGTAAAATCTTCTAATGACATAGAAATGTTTATAGAAGGAAGACAGTTAGACAGCCTTATACAAATAGATACTTTCTATCCTCCAGCAAACTCACATTATACTGCTGGACTATTGCCTGATGAAAATTGGATTATTGTTGTTCCAAATAATGAAGTTGGTGGGCGGACATATTTTGGATATTTGAATGATACTGTATTGAGTGGAACAATAAATAGAGTCAGAATTGATTTAATGCCTTCTGTAGTCAGCTTGACTAATCCTGTAATGACTCATGAATTTGGGCACGGGTTTATTGCTGCAGGTCCAAATTTCAATGGGCACAGTTCTATTCTCTTGAATCCTCTAACAATCATGACTGCAACAAACCTCAAAGTGCCTCCTCCTGGAGTTGCAGATGAAAAAGCAGGACGCTTAATTTATGAAGATACATATAAACCAACAGAAGAACTAGATGACATTTTAGGAACTAGCTTCTATTGAAAATCAAAACAAAAATATTTATAAAACACAATTCCTTAATTTAGTTATGAAAAAGAGGGTAATTGAATTAGGGGTATTGATATTATTTATATTAATATTTTCCTCTTTTGGAGTTTTTGCTGCTCCTCCTGTTCCTGGTACGTGTTCTATAGTTATTCCAAATGAGTGTGTTGCTGCTGATGGAAATTATAGAATCATGGGCTTGTCTGCTGCAACAAATGCGCATGCACAGGTTCCTTACAATGGTTATCCTTATGTTTTGTGCTGTGCTTTTGGAACAGGAAATACTACATGTTCTGGAACAAATAAAGCTTTAGGACTTTCTTCTACCACAAATGCTCATGCAGAAATTCCTTCTGGAACGAATTATTTGAATAGTGTTTGCTATGAGGACTTAGAATGTATTGCAGACACGAATAATTGTGGAAAGGTAGGAACTATTGTTGAAAATTACAGACTCAACTTCAGTTCTCTTTCTTCTACTACAAACGCACATGTCGGAGGCATCAATGATTTTTCAACTAAAATATGCTGCAAGTCAGCAAAGTTCCTGAGCTATTGCTCGATAACGCAAGTCGGAACAGAATGGAGAGATAGTGAGGTATATGAAGGAGTCAGTGCTTATCTGGACATCAAGGGAAGCGGGCCAGAATGCGATGGACAGAGTTTAAGCATAGAAGTCATTGGGGCTACACTGAGCAATGCAACTCCTGTTACTTTCAGAGGAGATACTGCACTGAGCTCGTGGACTGCAGAATGGCAGAGGTCAGGATTATTCGGCGGAGATAAGA
>Ga0153915_10007093_pt1 | contig 10552 bp, 11 predicted proteins | sample Opewatmetagenome_2_FD_107003 | JGI IMG/M metagenome (GOLD analysis project Ga0153915, IMG submission 107003) | Freshwater wetland microbial communities from Ohio, USA - Open water 3 Core 3 Depth 3 metaG | ecosystem: Environmental > Aquatic > Freshwater > Wetlands | place: USA: Ohio, Lake Erie... | reverse complement strand
TTACGGTCGGGGAAAACAGGATACCTGTCGATGAAAAGGGGAGGGCCATCCTTAACTTTAGAGGCCCTGTCGGGACCCACAGAGCCTTCAACGCGGCTGAGGTCATACAGAGCGAGATCCGTATTGAAAACGGGGAAGAATTGACAAGGGATCAGGAGGCGTTACAAGAGGCATTAAAGGATGCCTATGTTTTTTTAGGGACCTCGGCCCCCGGTCTTTACGATCTCAGGCCTACGCCTGTCTCCGGCGTCCAGCCAGGCGTTGAGGTCCATGCCACGATGCTGGACAACCTGCTTGCTGCGGATTTTATTAATCCTGTAAGGGCTGTCACTGTTATACTGATCACATTTCTGATCGCAATGTCGGCAGGGTTTGTGACTTCTTTGGTCTCAGGGATTATCAGGAGTTCCCTTGTCTATGTCTTTTTTATCATCGCACCTGTTATCCTGTGTGTTTTTGCCTATCATGAGGGGTTCTGGCTTCCCGTAGCTGTTCAGGAGACGGCTGTACTGATTACCCTCTTCAGCAGCGGTCTTATCTACTATACAACAGAGGGACGCCAGAAGACGTTCATCAAGAATGCCTTCAGGCAGTATCTCAGCCATGCCGTCATAGAGCAGCTTATTCAACACCCTGAAAACCTCAAGCTGGGAGGGGAGCGGAGGATGCTCTCCATCTTTTTTTCCGATCTGGAGGGGTTTACTACAATATCCGAGGGGCTTGAACCGGAGGCGCTTACAGCCCTGCTCAACGAATATCTGACTGCTATGACCGATATAATCCAGGAAGAGGGTGGTACCGTCGACAAGTATGAGGGCGATGCCATTATCGCACTGTGGAATGCGCCGGTGCTCCAGTCGGATCATGCGCAGCGCTGTGTCAGGGCCTCACTCAGGTGCCAGGCAAGACTGGCTGAGATGAGGCCCTTGTTCAGGGAACGGCTGGGCAAGGACCTCAGGATGCGCATAGGCATGAACAGCGGTCCCGCCATAGTCGGCAACATGGGCTCTCACACCAGGTTTGACTATACCATGATAGGAGATGCCGTTAATCTGGCCTCAAGACTGGAGGGGATCAACAAGCAATTCGGGACATACACCATTATATCCAACTCCACCAAAGAGCAGATGGCAGGCCTTTTCCCTGTCCGCGAGCTTGCCAAGGTCGCCGTGGTAGGTAGAAAGGAACCGGTGGTCGTCTGCGAGCCCATGATGCAGGGTGAATTTGAAGGCAGGAGAGAGCAACTTGGCCGTTTTGCCGAAGGCCTGGAACTGTTTTACAAAGGAGACTTCCAGGGGGCGGCAGCGGTATTTGCGGAACTTGAGGATGCTGATCCTGCAGCCCGCTCCTATCTTGCCAAATGCAGCAGCCTGAGCGACAATCCACCTTCCGGCTGGCAGGGCGTCTGGGTTGTCACCACGAAATAAATCATTAAGGAGTTTTTAAGTTGAAAGAATTATTGTTAAGCTGGAAAAGGTCTTCATCAAGAGACTATTATTACTTTTTCGCAGCGGTCTTTTTATATGGTTTTGCATTCGCGGTAGTCAATGCAGTACTGAATAATTTTCTTAATGAGACATTTGCTCTGAGCGGTTTCAGAAGGGGGATGCTCGAACTCCCCCGGGAACTCCCGGGATTTCTTGTAATCTTTGTCTCGGCCCTTTTCTTCTTCCTCTCCACGCGACGCCTTGCAGCCCTCTCTCACATCGTTGCAGCAGCCGGTATATTCCTGATCGGCCATTTCTCCGCCGGGTACGGGGTAATGCTTGCATGGCTGTTTATCATGAGCCTGGGACAGCACATCTTCCTGCCCCTGACATCAGGGATAGGGATGGAGTTTGCAAAGGAAGGGAATATAGGAAAGAGGCTGGGCCAGTTGAACAGCGCAGGTAATGTCGCGACCATAGCAGGCGGGTTTGTTGTCTTCGTCGGTTTCAGGTACATGAATTTCAATTTCCCGGCGGCCTTCACCATTGCAGCGGCAGGCATGATAATATCCGGCGTTCTCCTCTACTGTATGAAGCCTGATGACATCCACCCGGAACATTCAAAATTCACACTGAGAAAGGAGTACGGCCTCTATTACTGGCTGTGCATACTTTTCGGGACCCGCAAGCAGATATTTTTAACCTTTGCGCCCTGGGTCCTTGTAACGGTTTTCAATAAGAGCACTGCAATGGTAGCGATACTGATGACGGTGGGCAGTTTAATAGGTATCTTTTTCAATCCCCTGCTTGGGATGGCGATTGACAGATTGGGAGAGCGGCGCATCCTAATGGCTGAGGCCTTTCTGCTTATATTTGTCTGTATGGGATACGGCTTCTCACGCCTGATCTTTTCGGAGAATATAGCCTTTCTTGCGGCTGCGGCATGCTTTATCGGTGATTATCTCCTGATGTCTGTGGGCATCGCGAGGGCCACATATCTGCGTAAGATTGCAGTCAGGCCGGAGGATGTGAGCCAGACCCTGTCCATGGGCGTAAGCATAGATCATATTTTTTCCATAACCATCGCCCTTCTTTCAGGTCTTATCTGGAAGACATTCGGATATCAGTATGTCTTTTTGCTGGGGGCGGTCATTGCCGTTATAAATTATTTTTCCGCATCGCGTATAAGGATCAGGAAAGGGGGTATCTGAAGAGTACAGACAACATACGCAAAGGATGACTCTCTAAGCAAGGTGTTTCCAGTATTTTTATAGGCCCCTTTGTCCCGGTTTTCAGGTCTGAGTCGAATGATTGACATATTCATAACCGGGATACAGTTTTTTAAAGCAGTCAGGACATATCCCGTGGCTGAAATCAGCGTCTGAGTGATCCCTGACATAGACCTCAACCTGATGCCAGTAGCCTTCATCATCCCGGATTTTTTTGCAATTGCTGCATATGGGGATCAGACCGCGCAGGGTCTTGTTCTCCTTTAACGCCTTTTCAAGATTTCGTTTTTCTTCAATAAGATTATCGGTTTTTTCTGTCAACAGGGTTGCATATTTTTCGCGTGTTGCCTCCATCCCGTAGGCGATCAGCGATAAAAATAATAACGACACAAGAAAACGTATGCTCATTCCAATATCATAGGAATAAATATCAAGGGAAAAGGGATTTATCATGATGAAAGACAGAATTGCAAGAAACAGGATAAAGAGCGCTCCTCCTTTGTGAATGCCCAAAAAAAATATAAACACTATTGGGAAAGGGAAAAGCCATAAAATTACTGTACCGTTCCCAGAGCCGATATATACGGAGAAAAGAGAAACAGCGCCTATCAATACCAGCGAAAACATATAAATAATAAAATCTGATTTTAAAATTTTAATTCCTATAGCTCCGACAAGAAAGATCGAGAAGATAAGGACATCTAATGTCATCTCCAATGTATCGCCTTCAAAGTAATCAATAAAGGCAAATCCCAACATTATTGGGCAGGATATGGCAAGACATAAAACTATAAAAATACGTTTTCTTGATTTTTCTAAACTCAATGTTTCCAATTTAGCCGCCCTTTTAATTAAGGTTATATTTAATTAATGAAAAGGCTTTATCCTGAAACATCAGTATTTGTTTTCCGGATTTTTAATTCCGGATACAATCTTTTTATACAATCAGGACATATGCTGTGGCTGAAATCAGCGTCTGAGTGATCCCTGAGATAGACCTCGACCTGATGCCAGTATCCGTCGTCATCCCGGATTTTTTTGCAATTGCTGCATATGGGGATCAGACCGCGCAGGGTCTTGTTCTCCTTTAACGCCTTTTCAAGATTTCGTTTTTCTTCAATGAGGTTATTATGATTTTTAATCAGCATGTTGCCGTATTTTTCAAGGGATGACTCAAGGCCGTAAAAAATTAGGGTTAAAAATAGTATAGAGGCCAGGAAGCGCATGCTGATTTCATTATCGTAACTAGAGATGCCGAGGGAAAAGGGGTTGAAAAGCAATATGGATAAAACAACAAAGAAGACTGCAGAGAAAATTCCACCTTCTTTTTTCCCCAGAAAGAAAATGAAAAGTATAGGAAAAGGGAAAAGCCAGTAAACTGTCGTCCCTACCCCTGCGCCGATTGAAACCGTATAGAAGAGTACGACGCTCAATAGCGTGAGACAAAATCGATAAATTGTTAAATCAGCGTTAAATCTTTTAATGGCTATGAAACAGAAAATTACTATTGCACAAAGAAGAAACTCGAGAAACATCTCCAATATGTCGCCTTCAAAGTAATCAACTATCATTAATCCGATTAATAGCGGTATAGAGATAATTATACATAAATATGCGAAAAGGCGCTTTCTTGCTTTTTCGTGGGATTCTGTTTCCATTATTCAAAATTATAGATATTTTTTAAAAATATCAATACAACTTTTTAAATTATAGCATATTAAATGGTTGCCCTGGAGAGATACTACTATGTCCTGCAAATGGAAGGGTGCAGAACCATTTGGTATGGTAACCGTCAGCGTCGCTGTTAAGACATATCGCTCCGCTGTTGGTTGCTTTTACAACGCCGGCATTCTTATTGCCGTTTATCAGGCAGTTTTCATCGGAAAATTCTTATTTTCGGATGGAAACTAGGCAGGAAACAAGTCTTTCCAGGTGGGGTAGGTGTCCTGTATACATTGACCGACTTCTTTAAGCGCCTTGGCAAATTCTCTAACATAGTCGTAAGGGGCCATCCCTGAAAGCTCAAATCGATTGCCGTCTTCAATCTGAACTGCGAATACCCGGGCAGTTTCCATAGCCCTTGTCTTCCCGGTGTGATAAATTTTATTGACCTTTATACCTATCCTCCGAAGACAGGTATAGACCCTTTCCACATACTTGCTCCCTTTTGGGGACAGATGTCGTTCCAGGTACATCACTTTTGCTAATGTGGACGCATGTTGCACAAAATAAATGGCCACTGCTGCTGATAGCCCCCTTATGAATTATTTAACCGCACAGGTCTGCAACTTCCAATGGATGATCTACTACCACCTTTGCCCCGTTCTCAGTCAGTTCATCGGATGAACGGAATCCCCAAAGGGCGCCTATAGGATACATGCCGGCTGAGACAGCCGTTTTCATATCCACCCCTGTGTCGCCCAGATAGAGGAAGGATGCCGGTGAAATGCCCATCCGGCGGGCAATTGTCAGGGCTGCCGATGGATCGGGTTTTGGCGGTAATGACGTCTGGAATCCCGACACCTCTTCAAATGGCCATTTATATAAAAATGCATCAACGCAATATTGCGTGAATTCCTGGGGTTTATTTGACAGGATAGCCATCTTAAAGCCATGGTCCTGGATGAGATCCAGCATCTCCTCGATGCCCGGGTACAGGGATGTTTCATCGTTCCAGTTCTTGGAGTATTCCTGTTCAAATTCCTTCATGCATATCTGAATAATGGAGTCGGATCGTTTATCTTCAGGCAAGGCCCGGGCGAACAGGGTCTTTGTCCCGTCTCCTACAAAATATTTGTATGCATCTACAGGGTGGGCAGGGAACTGCCTTTTTGACAGGACCCGGTTGGCGGCATTGGCAATATCGTTCAATGAATCAAGTAACGTTCCATCAAGATCAAATAAAATCGCTTTGTATTTTTTCATAGTCCTATAATAATTTGAATTCGCAATTTTTTCTGTTGATCATAGCCTATGATCATTATGTTTTTTCTGTTTTCTCCAGTCGCCGTATATGCCGGCGGTATAAATTATTTATCAGGGATAAGACCTCAAGACCCTGCCGGATTTTCTTTTTCCACCTTGAAGCCGTTTAAAAGGATATCCCCAATCTCTGATATCTATTATAAAAAGGGATAAAATCATTTTCAACAATTCTTTTATTTTTTAAGTGATTTTAAAAGATATGACATCAAGAGAAAAACCCGCCGGGTTTCCCATGCCTGGAGGGGCGCGGCGGGTATGTTGTAACAAAATTATATCCTTTATCGAATGGATCATGAGTTGCATGCGAATGGCACCTTGCCGTACTTCCTTTGGAGCATGCAATAATCCATATCCTTAAATTATTTTTACCATGCCCTGATTTTTGCTATACGATCAAGGACCTCTTCGATCTCGCTCTTTTCAAGGAAGAGTGTAGCCCTCATATAACCCTTGCCGTTTGCCCCGAAATAGGAACCGGGCATAAAGGCGACATGGGCCTGGCTTATCAGCCTGTTCAGGACAAAGTCCTCATCGTCAAAGCCATCAGGGACCTGGATCCATAGATAGGGCGTGGCCTTTGGGACGGCTGTCCTGAGCCCCAGTTCCTGAAGCCCCTTTACAAAGATATCCCTTCTTTCCTTCAGTTCCCCGAAATAGGCCTCCATCTCCGCCTTGACCGCAGGGTTGCGCAGGGCCTCAACGCCCGCCTTCTGCTTGTACCATTCAACCCCCTGGCTGTACTGGCTGGAAAGCTTGAACCAGCGGTTGATATTTTCCTCGCTGCTTATGATCCAGCCCAGGCCTATGCCTACGAAGTTGTAATGCTTGGACAGGGATACGGTTTCAAATCCCCTCTCCATCATCCCGGGTATCTGTGCAATGGAAACCGGCCTTGTATCATCATCGAAGGTGTAATCCTTATAGGCCTTGTCAAAGATGCCCATTATATCCGCCGATTTCATCTCTTCCAGCAAGGATATGTAAAATTCCCTGTCTGCTACGCTTCCTGTGGGATTATTGGGGTCACAGAAATAAAAGGCCGCCGGCTTTCCAGACGGGTCGTCGTTAAATCTGAATTCCGGGAGCCAGCGTGTGGCGGAGGTGGTCCTTACCCTCCTTACGCTGTGATGGGCCAGGACCGAGGCTGGTTCATATGCAGGATATACAGGGTCAGGGATATAGACCGTACCTGGTTCGAAGAGTCGCACCAGGTTATGGAGTATCTCTTTGTTCCAGCCTGTTACCGCGATATTCTCCGGTCTCAGGGTGACAGAGTATCTTTCCCTGTAATCTTCGATAATGGCATCGATAAGCTCCGGGATGCCCCTTTCAGGATGTGCATCCACCGGATAACCAAAGGTGGACTTATCGGCCAGGACAAATTTGGCCATAGCCTCCTTGATGGCCCGCGGCGCCTCCCGATCCGGGATACCTATCCTGGCATTGATGACAGGGATATTATCCCGTTTTTCCACTTCTTTTGATATCTGCCCGACCTTGCGGAATGGATAGTCGGGAATCCGTTCCACTAATGATGAAAATCTCATAATTCATACCTCTTATTATTTTGGTTTTATTTTATTGAAATAATCAGGATATAATTTCGCAGCGCAATCAGGACATATGCTATGACTGAATTCCACCTGTGAGTGGTCCTTGAAATAAGCCTCAATCTGCTGCCAGTAGCCGCTGTCATTCCTGATCTTTTTACAGGAGGAGCAGATAGGCAACATGCCGCTCAATTGTCTGACATCGCTGAGAGCCTGTTCGAGTTCCCTGTTTGTTGATTCCAGGGTTTCTTTCGTTGTCGTCAGCTGTGTATTCAACCGTTCCAATTCCTGATTCCGCAGCCGGAGTTCCTCCTGTGATCGCGTGCGGTCCTTTATTTCCTGTTGGAGCTGTGCATTCAGTTCCTTTTCCTTTGACTTTTCCTCTATTAAAATCGCGCTCAATGCCTCGTTGCGGATACCCATTATAAGGGCGCTTAGACTGGCATCGTGCATTAATTTGCCTGTCTGGGCCAGGATGGCTGTGAAAACCAGTCCCAGGACTCCAAGTAGCGTGTATGTGAATCCGCTTTCCAGGAGCAGTCGGAGCGAAATCGGCATTGCAGTCACCATAAGATAGGGGATATAGGCCGGCGGCCATATGCAATATTTTGCAACCGCAGATGCGGTCAGGGCCACAATGCATACAGGCCATATCATCTGATGAACTGGGGAATCCCCGGGCCATAAAAACAGGGGCGGCAGTGCCCACATAACGCCTGAGGCGACGTCGCCGGCGACATGCACCCTTGCCCACCAGTAGATCCGATCCCCTGATGGCGCCTTGCGTTGAAAGGCGATAATAGAAAATCCCCTTATGGCGCTGATCAAGACAAGCGCCACGGACCAGGATAATATCTTCCAGTGGGGGATTACCTGCCAGAGGGCAAGGGAGTCTAAAAGCATAATGAGGATTACTCCGGCCAGGCCGCTCCAGGTTTGTCCATAGAGTTGCCGGACCTGGGCCTCCCTTACTTTTAGCACAATATCAGGGGCTTCCCCAGCCTCCCATTTAGCCGTTATTTTATCCATCCGGAATTTTATATCCAAGCCGTTTAAGGTGTTTAACCCCTTGTTAGGATTCATTTAAAATTTAAAGGAAGTACTTGAAAATATCGATTCAGTCAATCATTTTTATAGTACGCACCATTTAAAGATGTCTTCTATCGCCGCAGGCTGTGTGCCCTGGCGGCTGTCATGAGCTCGGCATGACCGGCCCTGCCTTTCTCGCGTATCTGTTCGATGCATGCCCTGCGGTTTGAGCGAAAGATAAAGGCAAATATCTTTGAGATGAAATTGTTAAATTTTTTGCAGTTGTTTACATCCTTAAAATCAATGCAGTCTGCGCAGGTCCCATATTTGTGCTCGATGCAGCAGGTGCGCAGCTTGCACCACCCGGCCTTTGTATTCTCTCCACACCCAGGACATCTGTCTTTCAGATAGGCCCTGCATGCCCCGCAATATAACCCGCAAAAGGCCACAAGGTTCTCGTCACTTACAATCTCTTTCATTCTTAATCCTCCTTAATAGTAAGAATTGCCCAATACGTAAATCTTATAAAAAAAAGGACATTACTGACATTGACTCATCATTGTTAAATGAGGCAGGACCAAACCAGCAGACAAAAAAGCTAATAAATCCAGAAGGCGAAGATTAAATCTTTAAAAATCTTTTCACCGGTCTCAAGATCTATCAGTTCCAGCCCCTTGCCCCAATACTTATTCAAAAGAAGATATTTGTCTTCTACTGAAGTATCGCATTGATCATCTGATATATCAACCGGTTTAGTGTCTTTATAGCTCTTCAGGTACATGGAAAAGGTATAAGGCCCGGGTGTCATATCCCCTGTCTCAGTAAAGTAATACAAGACAGATTCATGCCCATTTATGGAAAGTCTGATGCAATTTAAATCCCCATGTTCCTTTTTAACCGGCAGATCCGCAGGTGCATCCGCTAATTTGTTTCGGTCAACAATAAATGGATTTAACAAGAGCATCGAATGCCAGACCTCGTTTCCTCCCCTCCAGTCCCTCCAGTTATGACTGTTAAGATCATCCACACCGCAGTCTTCATCAAGTCGGCAATGTGCTTGTTTAAGAAGGGTCCATTTGTCTTTATCAAATTCATACAAAGATACATCAGATTTATAGTCCTTGCCGTACACGACATTTATTGTTGCCAGGTTCCCGTTTTTAAGATAACCGGTCTGCCCGCGATAATTCAGGTTCCTTTCCCCATCCGTTTCCGTTACAGGTATCTTGAATGGAAACTTAACAGGCTCCTTTACCTTCACCTCAGGCGTAAAAACTATCTCCTGAACAGAGGTTTCAGTAATTATAAAAATGGTTCCTGCCTTTTCATCCACATCGAGATTGCAGGGCCAGTCCTTCTGGATAGACAGATCCTTGACAATCTTGTTATCCAATTGCATCCGCTTGATATGGTATCCATCCTTTTCCTTTTGAATAAAGAGCAAAGAGGTCGCCTTTGCAGGCGCAGGATATTTCTCTATCAGGCATTTTACAATATTCGAGTAGCCTTCTTTTTCAGCATAGTACAGTGCCGTCTGGTCGTCATTATCCTTGATTGTTGCATCAGCGCCTTTTTTCAGCAATGCCTTGACCACATCCTCCTGGCCCTCCCTCGAGGCATATATCAGCGCTGTTGCTCCGTTGTCAGCATCTTTCTCGTTCACATCAGCGCCGGGGTCCAGTAAGGCCCTCAGAATAATATTTCGATTTGTTTTAACGATCCCTATCAAAGCCAAGGCCGATTGACCATCCTTATTTTTCATATTCAAATCAGCACCGATCGCCAGCAGGACCTGTACGGCTCCGGCATGGCCATATCTTACAGCATTCATTAAAGCGGTCATGCCTTCCTTATCCTGGATATTTACATCCATTCCCTTTTCTATAATAGTTTTAACGATGTTGATATCCCCACTCTTTGCGGCAGCCATGAGGGATGTAACGCCATTAGCATTTCTGAGATTTATATCCGCACCCTTATTTATCAGGATCTCAACGACATCCCTTCTACCATTCTCTGCAGCGATCATCAAAGGTGTCGTCCCGTCAGCGCCCTTTATGTTTATGTCCGAACCATTATTAAGGAGGATATCAATAATCTCTATACTCCCTTTCTCTACAGCAACCATCAAGGGGGACATCCCCATTATGTCTTTTATAGCGTTTACATCGGTGCCATTTTTCAGCAAGCCATCTACAAGCAACGTATGGCCCTGTTGTAAATGGTCGTGATAAACTGAGCCAAAAATGGTCGTTTAAAAGTGAGCCACTTTAGAGGCGTGAGGGATAAGTGTTATAGTGAAAATTTTAACCCTCATCATAAATAGGAGAGC
>Ga0153915_10007092_pt1 | contig 10553 bp, 4 predicted proteins | sample Opewatmetagenome_2_FD_107003 | JGI IMG/M metagenome (GOLD analysis project Ga0153915, IMG submission 107003) | Freshwater wetland microbial communities from Ohio, USA - Open water 3 Core 3 Depth 3 metaG | ecosystem: Environmental > Aquatic > Freshwater > Wetlands | place: USA: Ohio, Lake Erie... | reverse complement strand
GGACTCGGGCACGCAGGCTACGAAGGACTGGGGATTTCGGCCCCGCGCGCCGCGCTGACCGGAGCGAAGAACGCGCGCATTACATTGTTGGCCGGATTTACAACGGTGCGAGATCTGGGTGCTGCCGGGTATTCGGACGCCGCTCTTCGGGATGCCATCAACGACGGCGATATCCTCGGGCCAAGAATGCAGGTTTCCGGCCCGCCGCTTGGAATCACAGGCGGACACTGCGACAGCAATCTCCTCCCGTTTCTATTTCACTACTCGGCCGAAGGCGTAGCGGACGGTGTGCCGGCAGTGATGGCCAAGGTTCGGGAGACGATCAAGTACGGCGCTGACGTGATCAAGTTCTGTTCGAGCGGGGGCGTTCTTTCCAGAGGGGATAATCCGCTGCTTGAACAGTACAGCCCGGAAGAAATGCAGGCGCTGATTGCCGAATCTCACCGGCTCGGGCGGAAGGTGGCTACCCACGCGCACTCGACAATAGCCATCAAGGACGCAGTGCGGGCGGGAGTGGATTCGGTGGAGCACGGAATCTTCCTTGACGATGAGGGTATCCAGCTGATGAAACAGCACGGCACTTATCTGGTCCCGACGTCTTATCCACTCTTCTGGTTCGAGCAGAACGAAACCAAGATGAACCTGCCGCCGTGGATCGCTGAGAAAGCCGCGATCATCATTCCGTCTGCGAAGAGAAACATGGCAAGGGCGTTTCAAGCGGGCGTGAAGGTCGCTCTAGGAACAGATGCCGCAGTATATCCGCACGGACTCAATGCCGGGGAGTTCTGGTCAATGGTGAAACTCGGGTTGACTCCGGTTCAGGCGCTGCAAGCAGGGACGGTGGGCGCAGCGGATCTCCTGGGATGGAGCGACCGGGTCGGATCGATCACCCCAGGTAAGCTTGCTGACATCGTCGCGGTGCGCGGAAATCCGCTAGAAAACATCGAGGTGCTGCAGCACGTGGAATTTGTGATGAAAGACGGCGTGATCTACAAGAACGAAGTTGCGCCTGCATCAGGGGCAGGCAAACCTACTCACTCGGGGAGGTAAGCGATGCGCTCAAAACTATTCACGGGGCTTCTGCTCATTCTCGCACTTGGGGGCGCTGTGGCGGGCCAGGCAATTACAGCCACAATTCTAGGGACTGTCCGTGACGTCTCGGGCGGCTCCATAGGCGAAGCTACGATTATTATCACGAACGAGGGAACGGGCGTCAGCCGCACGGTTACCTCCGATGCGGATGGAAATTATCTTGTCAATCTGCTTCCCGTCGGGTCGTACACAGTGAAGGTGGAGAGACAGGGGTTTACGACGTACGTGCAGAAGGGCATCGTATTATTCGTAAACCAGAACGCCCGGGTCGATGCGACGCTCAAACCAGGATCCTTGCAGGAGTCTGTGGTCGTCGAGAGCAACGCGGCGCAGATCGAGAGCACTTCGGCAACCATTGGAAAGGTCATTGAAGAAAAATCGATCATGCAGTTGCCGCTCAACGGACGCAACTACCTTCAACTTGGTGTCCTTCAGCCCGGCGTTGCGCCGATCACGACGAACCTTGCGAAGAGCGGTTCTGCGGCTGCTTCGGACCAAGGCTTTGCGGTAAATGGGCTGCGCACGCAGGCGAATGTTTTCCTGGTCGATGGGGCCCTAAACAGCGACCTTTTCTTTACCTCCAGCAACTTAAAACCGCCGCCGGATGCCATTCAGGAATTCAAAATCCTGACGAATTCGTACCAGCCCGAGTACTGGGGAGGCGGCTCCGTCGTGAATCTTGTGATTCGCTCGGGCACTAATCAATACCACGGTCAAGCTTGGGAATTTCTGCGCAACGATCTCTTCGATGCCCGAAACTTTTTTGCGACCGTACATCCGCCGCTGAAACAGAATCAGTTCGGTGTAGGGATTGGCGGTCCCTTGAGCATTCCCAAAGTGTACTCCGGCAAGAACAGAACGTTCTTCTATGCCTACTACGATGGATTTCGGAATCGCCAAGGCGTTACGTCGGCGACGACAGTGCCAACGACCGCCCTCGCCGCGGGAGATTTCAACGGCGTATCGAATCCGCCACACCAGCCGGGAACGACTCAGCCATTTCCCGGAAACCAAGTCCCCGTCAACCCTATTAGCGCACAACTGCTGGCACTCTATCCCTCCTCGACAACCGGAGCGTTCAGCTCATCGCCGAGCCTGGCAGAAAACCGAGACGGGTTCGGAGTTCGAATCGACGAGCACATCGGCGACAAAGACACACTTTGGGGCCACTTTCTCTACGACAGAATCCAGCAGACTCTGCCGTTCGCTCCATTTGGCGCCGTGGTCCCTGGATTTCCAGGAACCGCCAGAAACACTCCTCAGACCGTCACCCTCGGCGAAACACACATTTTCACTTCGCGGCTGCTCAATGACTTGCATCTGTCGTTTGTGCGAACCAATTTCGCCAATCCTGTGTTCACGCGCCGAGACAGTCTTGCAGACTTTGGTTTTGAGTACGCTTCTAACTTTCCCAGCTACGAAACCATCCCCTTCGTGTCCATCACCGGGTTCTCGGCGCTCGGAAACCCGCAGGGGCCGGGCATTCGCTTCACAAACACGTACGAACTGCGAGAAGCGGTTGCTTACACGACGGGCCGGCACAACGTCAAAGTCGGTCTCGATATTCGCAATACACGCTACAACATATTGTTCGGGTCCGGGGAGAATGGCTCGTATAGCTTCAACGGACAGTTCACTGGCAATGCGCTCGCGGACTTCGAGCTAGGACTTCCGACTACTTTTACGCAGAGCGTCGTGGGTTTTGGCCATTTGAAAGGTTGGACGCATGAGTGGTACGCGCAAGATGAATGGCGCCTGCGTTCGAATCTAACGCTCAGCATCGGCCTGCGGCATACGATGGCGACATCATTCATCGCCGCCGCGGCGGACCGCTTCGGCGCATTTCGCCTGGGGCAGCAGTCAACAGTGCGGCCGGATGCTCCGATCAATCTCGTCTACCAGGGTGACCCCGGCGTTCCAGATGGCACGGTGCCGGGCGATTACAACAATGTAGCGCCGCGAATCGGGCTCGCCTGGGATCCAACGGGCAGTGGCAAGTGGAGCGTTCGAGCAGGTTTTGGAATGTTCTACGAATACGTGCCAGGCATTGCCCAGTTCAATGCGGAGTTCTCCGCGCCGCCGGGGTTCCCCAGTGTCACGATTAACAGTCCAGCCAACTTCGCCAATCCACTGGAGGGACTCCCGAACCCGTTTGTGGGGACCACGATCAAGACACCGGTCGCATTGACATCATTGTCGCCGAACCTGCATCTGCCGTACGACGAACAGTGGAATCTTTCGCTGCAGCGGCAGCTTCCGGGAGACGTGTTGATCGAAGCCGACTACATCGGAACACGGGGCGTCGGCTTGATTCGAACCCGTCAAATCAATCCAGCCGTATTTGGTCCGGGCGCGACTACAGCGAATACGAACGCCCGCCGCATTTACGCTCCAAACTTTGCATCAGTCAATCAAGTCGAAAACAGCGCAAACTCGACGTATCACGCTTTGCAGTTGAGTGCGAACAAGCGTTTCAGTCACGGACTGACGTTCCTTGCATCCTACACGTTTTCGAAGACAATTGACGACGGGTCCTACTACAACATCAGTCAGGGGACAAACGGCGGCAACTCGAATCAGCCGATGAATCCATTTGACCTGGCACTAGAACGGGGCCTATCACTCTACGATCTGAGGCACCGATTCGTAGTCTCCGGAGTGTATGAGCTGCCGTTTGGAAAAAGCCTGACGGGGGTTGCCGGTGTTCTGACAAAGGGCTGGGCGACAAACTTCATCATTACAGTTCAGACTGGTACGCCGTTCACTGTTCAGGAGCCGCTGGACATATCCTTGACCGGAGTTGGTGCCGATCGTCCAAACGTAGTGTGCAACCCAAATCGGGGTCCGCATACGGTACGGGAATGGTTCGATGTCTCATGCTTCCAGCGTCTGAGTCCAACGGCAAACGCCGGTCAGTATGGCAACGAAGGGCGCGACATCCTGATCGGTCCGCCGTACCGAAATTTCGACTTTGCGATGTCGAAAGATTTCCCGATTCGGGAAGCACTCGGTCTGCAATTCCGGGCGGAGTTCTTTAACTCCTTTAACCATCCAAACTTCAATCTGCCCAATTTGACGGAGGGGCCGGCACCACCCACCGGTTCATTCGGATCGATCCAGAGCGCACTGGATCCTAGAATCCTTCAATTCTCACTGAAAGTGCATTTCTGATTTTCACCCCCCAAAACCGAGGTTGCGAGTTGCCTTCAACGGAGGCAGCTCGCAGCCCGGCCGGATAGACCGCAGAACTATGTACGATGAACCTTACGGGAGGCTGATGATTGGAGTCGCTCACGAGATCGATCCTTGCGAGACGAACACCTGATGTCCGGCAGCTCGCCGGTACGTCCAGGCCCGAGTCGGTGCCGGAAGAAGTGGCGCTTCAGCGTAGAGCGACGGTTCCTGCTTATTACGGAGAATTCTGAAGAGCGGTGAGGACTATGGACAGACGGGATCTCTTGAGCGGTGCGGGGTTACTCACGCTAGGTGCGGCGGCCTCACGCTGGGCAATGCCGATACTTTCCGCCGAAAAAACGCTCAGTATCGCGGCCGTAGGAGATTGCCTGATCACAAGGGGATTCCTCCGTGACGACCCCGGTTTGCAGCCCCTGCTTTCCATTCTTCGCGGCGCCGATGTGACATTCGGCAATTTCGAGATGACATTGCCCGATCCTGGGATGTACCCCGCAGCTACGGGTGCCTGTGGGGATTTAAATAACAGCGTGGAAGGCCCGATGCCTGAGGAGTTGCGATGGGCCGGGTTCAACCTGATGTCCACAGCGAACAACCACGCCCTCGACTATGGGGCTGACGGGATGTTCGCCACTTCGAGAAAGCTCGGCGCAGCCGGTATCGCGTACACGGGGACGGGTAGAAATCTGCAGGAAGCGCGCGCACCTGTTTTTTATGACTCTCCGGCTGGACGGGTCGCCTTGATTGCGTGCGCATCCACGATCCGGTCGTGGTCGGCAGCCACCGAAGGGAATGGCGAGATTCCCGGCCGTCCGGGATTGAATCCATTGCGGTACCACACGCGTTACCGGGTGGACGCCGCGAGGGTCGAAACGCTAAGGCAACTCGAGCGGGAGCTGTTTCCAGGCGGTCACGGTGCGCTAGTGGAGCCGGCGAAGTCGGAGGGATTCAAGTTTCTAGGGAATGAGTTCATAGCGGGTTCTCCAGCGGACGTAATGACATTTCCGGATGCGCGAGATCTTCAGGGGATCGTGGCGAGCGTGCGCCGGGCGAGACGGAACGCAGACTTAGTCCTAGTGAGTATCCACGCTCATGAGGCGCATCGCGAACGCGAGTCGCCTGCAGACTTTCTTCGGCAGTTTGCTCACGCTTGTATTGATGCCGGCGCAAGTGTGTTCGTCGGACATGGTCCGCACGTCTTGCGGGGAATCGAGATTTACAATCGCAGGCCGATTTTCTACAGCCTCGGCAACTTCATCTTCGAGGCGGAGGGAATGCGCCAGATTCCACAAGAGATCTATGACACTTGCGGAATCGCCGGTGACGATCCTTCTGACTTCTTCGATCAAGCGATGCGAGGATTCGCCGATACGGATTACTGGGAGTCAGTAATCGCGCAGGCGACGTTTCAGCACGGAGAGCTAAGCGAAGTGTGGCTGTATCCGGTTGACCTACAGCGGGAGCTGACACGCGCAGAGCGAGGAATGCCAACTCGCGCAAACCGGACGCAAAGCATGGCGATTCTGGATCGGTTGGCGCGCTTGTCACAGGCGTTCGGTACGAAGGTGGTGCAGGATGGGGATTTTGGAGTAATTCGGATCTAGCTGGCCGGATCGGATTCATTTCCAGCTTGTCGGGCGATGTGAAATATTGAGCTGAATCAGCTAAGGACGATTCAAGGAAGACTCTCGCTAAGGAATCAGGTGCATGCTCTCAGACGCAGAGATTAGTCGAATACGAGGCAGGTTTCGTGTTTTCGAGAACAAGTTGTACATGAATTCGTGTTCTCAGGGTGCTCTTTCGGATGCGGTGGAGGCCAGTTTCCACGAGTTCCTCGAGAGTTGGCATAAAACTGGCTCGCCCTGGGACCTTTGGGTGCAGAAGTACGAGCAGGTACGCGCGCAATTTGCCAGCTTCATCGGCGGCAGCGCCGATGAAGTGGCTGTTGTGCCAAGTGCTTCGGCTGGGATCAACGCGATTGCCAGTTCGCTCGATTTCAGCAATCGAGATAAAGTCGTCATGGGAGAGCTTGAGTTCCCGACGATGGGACATATTTGGATGGCGCAGCGGCCTCGCGGCGCGAGGACGGAATTCCTGCCGCCGCACGGCGACGAACTTCCAACAGACTTATACGCACAAAAAGTAGATCACAAAACGGCAATCGTGCCGGTCACGCACGTTTGCTTCATGAACGGCTTCCGCTCCGACGTGAGAGAAATCTGCCGCATCGCCCACGCGAAGGGCGCTTATGTCCTGATGGACGATTACCAAGACTGCGGCACACGGCCCGTGAACGTCAAAGCTCTCGGCGTAGATTTCTACGTGAGCGGCACTCTTAAGTACCTTCTTGGACCTTCCGGCGTTGCATTCCTTTATGTACGCAAAGAATTGATACCAACGCTTACGCCAACGATTTCGGGCTGGTTCGCGCAGCGCAATCCGTTCGCGTTCGACGTGACACATTTGGAGTTGGCGCCGAACGCGCGCCGGTTTGAGTCTGGGACGCCTCCGATCCCGAATATCTACGGTGCTAGCGCGGGGATCGCACTGCTCCAGCAGATCGGCCTGGAGAATATTGCGGGTCAGGTCCGCGCGCTGGCACAGCGCCTTATCGAAGGCGCGCGCGACCTGGGAATTCATAGCAAGACGCCCCCGGACAGCGTGGGTCCGCTCGTGGTTTTGCAGTCCAGCAACGTAGAAACCATTATTGAGCGGCTGGCGTCCGAAAATGTCATTTGCTCGGGACGTCATGACGGCCTGCGGGTATCGTTTCATGTCCATAACACGCAGGATGACGTGAATTCCGTTTTGGAAGTACTTAAGGAGAATCGGAGGCTCATGCTACCGAATGCGGGCGCTGCATGGCATCGTGCGGAGGTCCGCGGCTGATTCAGTTTGGGCTTAAGTTCAGTTTCTAGGCGACGGAATGAAAATACCAATGTGGCAATCGGTGTTCGCTGCGGTTACCGTGCTGACAATCGTGCTTGGCGCGTCAGCCAAGCCACGCGTGGAGAAGTTGGCCCCCAATCTTTACGCGTACGTCAGCGACAAGGACCACAGCTCCAATTCAACCTTTCTGATTGGGCAACATGGGATTCTCGTCGTAGACACCGGGCTGAACAAGTTGGAAGGTCAGAAGCTCCTCAGCGAAATTCGTGCGATCTCATCCTTGCCGGTGCAGTTCATCGTCAACACGCACTACCATCCCGATCATCAGGGCGGAAATGGGGTTGTCGGTCCGGACGCTGCGGTCATCAGTTCTCCGTTTACTCGGGAGCGCACAGTTCGTCTTCTTTCGGGGCTCCAAGCGCCGGGAAACAAAGCGGGCGGCGATAGCGCTTCGGAGCCGGCGCTCCGCCCTGCAACGGAGACTCTCGAGCAGAAACTCATCATCTTTCTTGATGATATTCCCGTGGAAATCATCTCGCCGGGGCCAGCCCACACGATGGGCGATGTCTATGTTTACTTTCCTCTGCAAAAGACCGTGGCCACAGGAGATCTTTATCTGACGAATAGTTCACCGGCAATGGACCAGGGCAGTGCTTCGAATTGGATGCGTGCTCTCGACGAAATGCTCGCCTTTCAGGCCGAGCATTTCGTGCCGGGGCATTTCGAAGTCAGCAACCGGGCCACGATGAATCGCTTTCGCGACTATTTGTCGGAGCTCTATGCACAGGTCGAAAAACTACAGCGGTCGGGAGCCGCTGTCACAGAGGTACGCGAACGGATCGACATGAGGAAATATTCCGAGTTCCGGCAGTACCCACAGTTTCACGCAACCTACGCGGACAATGCGGAGGCAATTTACCACCAGCTTCAAGGCTCTCACTAGCGGTAGACGGTTCTCGGGAGCTTTAACATCGATTGACGCATGGAGGGACCATGTCATTTCGCGCAACAGCTCGAATGCAATTTATCTGCCTGGCGGCGTTGCTTGTGCTATTGGGGCTCGTACCGGCCGTTCCTGCGCAGTCCGTTCCGAGTAGTCTTTACGACGGCATGCAGTGGCGTCTGGTCGGCCCGTTTCGCGGAGGCAGAGCGGAAGCAGTTGCCGGCATTCCAGGGAATCCGAACGTCTACTACTTCGGTGCAGTGGCGGGCGGTGTCTTCAAGACCACCGACGGCGGTGCGACGTGGACTCCTATCTTTGACCACGAGCGGGTCTCCTCGATCGGGGCGCTCGCGCTTACCCCTGCAAACCCCAACATTATTTACGTGGGCACGGGCGAGCAGTGCCTGAGAAACGAGATTTCTTTCGGCGATGGCGTTTACAAGTCCCTCGACGGCGGAAAGACGTGGACCAATATCGGTCTGCGCGATACCCAGCATATCGCCTCGATTCTGGTTGATCCGACTAATCCGAATATTGTTTTTGTCGCGGCGATAGGACACGCCTTCGGTCCAAATGAGGAGCGCGGCGTATTTCGCTCCACGGACGGCGGCAAGACCTGGCAGAAGGTTCTCTATGTCGATGACAAGACCGGCGCCACAGATCTTGTGTTCGACCCCAACAATTCGAATGTTTTGTTCGCGGCCATGTACGAGGCTCGTCGCTCCGCGTGGAGCATGTCGAGCGGTGGATCCGGCAGCGGACTTTACAAATCGGTTGACGGGGGAACTACTTGGAAACGCCTCGAAGGGCGCGGTCTGCCGTCCGGGACCTTGGGCCGGATCGGAGTCGCGGTTTCAAAGGCGAATTCGAATCGCATCTACGCCATCATCGAGGCCAAGGAAAACGCGCTCTATCGCTCCGACGATGGCGGCGAGAACTGGCAGATGATGAATAACGATCCCATGTGGGTGCGACCCTGGTACCAGAATCACGTTTACGCAGATCCGCAACACGAAAATACCGTGTATCTGCTCGATCTCGGTCTTTTTCGCTCCACCGATGGCGGACGACTCTTCGACTCACTCCCGATCCCGCACGGAGACAACCACGCGCTTTGGATCGATCCGACGAATCCCAATCGCATGATCGAGGCGGACGACGGCGGCGTGACGATTACAGTTGATGGAGGCGCAACGTGGACGCCTCAAAATAACCAGCCGACCGCCCAGTTCTATCATGTGGCCACGAATAACGAGTTCAACTACCGCATTTATGGCTCACAGCAGGACAACACAACCGTCGCGATTCGCAGCCGGAGCGACGACGGCGTAATCGATGAACGAGACTGGCATTCTGTTGGTGGCGGCGAATCGGGATACAACTGGCCCGACCCTCGTGACTCCGAACTGGTTTACGGAGGCGATCACGCCGGACACTTCACTTTGTATAACGGCCACACCGGTCAGGTCATGAACATCGCTCCGTGGCTCGGCGGCCGTGCACACCCCGCCGCCGATCTCAAGCATCGCTTTCAATGGACGGCCCCGATGGCTCTCTCGCCCCACGATCCGAGTGTTCTCTATCTGGGAGGTGAAGTATTGTTCAAGACCTCAGATCGCGGAATGAGCTGGACAATCATCAGCCCCGACTTGACCCGAAACGACAAATCCAAACAGCAATCTACGCCAGGGCCCTTGACCCCAGACAATTCCAGCGCGGAGTACTACGACACGATCTTCGCGATCGCCGAATCTCCCCTCCAGAAAGCTCTTCTTTGGATCGGGACTGACGACGGATTGTTGCACCTGTCAAAAGACGGCGGCAAGAATTGGACAAACATTACTCCGAAGCAGCTTCCCGAATGGTCCCGCGTCGATCTCATCGAACCGTCGCCATTTGACGCTAATACGGCCTACGTCGCAGCGGATCTGCACTTTTCGGATGATTTCCGCCCCATGATCTTCAAGACAACCGATCTCGGCAGGACCTGGGCGGCAATCACAAACGGCATCGCCAAGAATGCTTATGTGCACTCCGTCCATGTGGATCCGCAGCGCAAGGGCTTGCTGTATGCGGGAACAGAACTCGGTGTTTATATTTCGTTCGACGACGGAGCCAACTGGCAGTCGCTTCAACTCAACCTGCCGGTCACTCCTATCTACGACACCGCTGTGCACGGCAACGATCTAATCGCAGCGACGCATGGACGGTCATTCTGGGTCCTCGATAACATTACTCCGCTGCGTCAAGCCACCGCACAAATTGCATCCCAGCCGGCACATCTCTATACGCCGGCGATCGCATATCGCGTACGCGCGCCAGGCGGATTTGGGGGCGGTCGTGCCCGAAGGAACGCAGGACAAAATCCGCCGGACGGAGCCATCATTGATTACTACCTCAGTTCGACGACCCCCGGACCCGTTTCGCTCGAGATCTC
>Ga0153915_10007091_pt1 | contig 10553 bp, 11 predicted proteins | sample Opewatmetagenome_2_FD_107003 | JGI IMG/M metagenome (GOLD analysis project Ga0153915, IMG submission 107003) | Freshwater wetland microbial communities from Ohio, USA - Open water 3 Core 3 Depth 3 metaG | ecosystem: Environmental > Aquatic > Freshwater > Wetlands | place: USA: Ohio, Lake Erie... | reverse complement strand
TTCGGGCTGTGGACCGAGTTCTATCTCACCCCGCCCAATGACAACCCCGGCGGCGAGTGGGGCATCGGCAACTTCACGTTCGACGAGTACGATCTTCGCTACGTGAAAACCGTGGGTGACAACAATACGATCGGCCTGGGCTTCTCGAACCAGGGCGTCGCGGAAATCTCGGGCTTCGGTCCGTGGTCTCCGGGCGGCTCGATGATCACGACCGGTGGCGTGGCCGGGTGGGCCCATCCCAACCGCGGCCAGCTGTTCGGCTATGGGTGGGTTCATGATCAGCTCTTCTTCACAGTTGGCGCACAACCGGGCATGGACAATCTGAGCTGGTCGAAGAGCAGCATCATCGGCAACGTCGCGTTCGCGCCGTTCCATGAAGACCAGAAGGAAGCGTGGGTCAACTTCGAGTTCAGCTTCGGGAACGACAACATCCCGCTGCTCACGAACCGCAGCTCCGTCACCAACAACACGACCTGGAACACGACTGACGCCGTTGGTGGCGTGTCGGCCACGCATGGTGGCGTGCCCTTCTCGGCGCACGACATCAAGACGACCCGGCGCCTGACGGGCGAGCTGCTGTACGGCTTCGTCGATCACGGCCCGCACAGCCTGGATCTGGGCGCCAGCTACAACCTCAACAAAGACAATTACCAGAATACGGCGTTCGCTCAGGTGAACTCGGTGTTCGGCCGCCTCCGCTACGTGTATGAGCGCACGTGGGGGTTGGACCTGCAGGTCGGGAAGACCGTAACCTACAAGTACACCGACGGCGCGGCGGTCGCGCACACCGTCCCGAACAAGCTGTCTTACAACGCCTACGGGACGTTCCAACCGGCCATGAACGTGCTGATCGCACTCAACTATGGGCGCTCGCAGACCCTAGCGCTCGACACCCCGGCGCTCACCGGGTGGAACTGGACCCTGAACATCGACTATCTGTTCTAGTCGAAACGCCTGCAGCTCGAGGCGAGTGGTTCGACGCGCCGCGCGGCATCCGCCGTGCGGCGCGTTCCCTTGCTGGCCCTCTCGAGCCCGGCGATACTTGATGCCATGAACCGTCGTCCCGCTTCGACTCGAGGATGATCTTCCATGACTAGGCTGCCTCCCACCGGACGGCTGAGAGTCGTCGTCGTCGCCGCGCTCGCCGCCGGCTGCTTTCATCCGTACGGCAAGGTGACCGAATTCCAGAGTCCCACGGTTCCCGGCACGCACTTCCGGACGTTGAGCGTGATCGCTGGCGAGAGCGACCATTCCTCCATCCAGATCGCGGCGCGCGTGCGGGATTCGCTGACGGCGTCGAAGATCGTGAACGTGGTCAATCGTTCGGGCCGGTGGGTGGATGAAGCGGGAGCGCTGAAGGGGATCTGCCCGGACCCCTCCGACACGAGCGCCGCCACGGCGGCGAGCCGTGAGGCCATCGCCAACGACACGAGCGGGACCCTCGGCTCGATGGCGCCGGTGGATGGGGTAGTGATCGTGTGGTGGAACCGCGTGTCGCTCCGGGATTGCCGGACCCAGGTCGTGGCGTACGATGCGACGGGAGCGGCCGAGATCGGGATTGACGGGCTGACGCGACAGCTGATCCGCTATCTGAAGACCGACGGGCGGCACTGACCCGAGCCGCCTCTATTTGTAGCGATAGGTAATCCGGCCGCGAGTGAGGTCGTAGGGCGAGAGGTCGACCGCCACACGGTCTCCCTGCAGAATGCGGATGTAGTTCTTCCGCATCTTGCCGCTCACGTAGGCCAGCACCTCGTGGCCGTTCTCGAGCTTCACGCGGAAAGTCGTGTTGGGGAGCACTTCCGTCACCGTCCCCATCATCTGAATCGCATCGCCGGCCACGGACGGAACAAGCTCCTTTCCCTGTCGCCCAGGCGCGGGCCGGTAATCCCGCGCTGCCTTTCGGCTTACCCACTTTTCGGCCGCCCCCAATCTAGCGATCGACTCGCCGCCTTGACACTCCCCGCTCCACGCGTATCTCTCGCCCGAACAGGAGGTTGCGGCATGGATGCTGCCCCGGAGTTTCAGCGCCTGGCCGAGATCCAGGTCGATCTCGTAAAGCCCGAACACAACGGGTTCACGCTCTCGGGGCAGGGTGCCGACCGCGCCGAGTACCGGCTCGACGTGCACTTCGACATGCCGTTGGACGCTCGGACGCGCGCGGTATTGGGGGAGCTACTCGCTCAGTCCGAGTTGTCGATCCTGCGACGGCCTGCCCCCCCGCTCGTGGCAGATCGCCCGCGCCGTGACCGGGCTCACCGGCCCCCGCGTCGGCGGATCACCGCCGATTGATCGACCCCGGGGCTATGCTGCCGAGCCCGTCCGGGCAGGCGGCACGTGGTTTGCTTTAGCCGAGAGGAGCCGATGATGACCTCCCGCTCGCGCGCGTTGGTCGTCGCCGTCGCGTGCGCGGCGCTTGCCGCGTGCGCCCCGGGCGGCGCTCGAACGACGTCGCCCAGTCCCGAAGGGCTGGCGGCGTTGGAGGCACAGCGCGCCCAACATCCCACCGATCCCGATCTCAACCTGCGGCTCGCCAAGGCATACTACGCGGCGAACCGGCTCGCCGACGCGCGTGCCGCGCTTGCCACGGTGCTGTTGCAGCAGCCCGACAATCGCGTCGCCCAGGCCTACCTCGGGTTCACCTACGAAGGGCTCGAGCAGTTCGACTCGGCCCGGGCCGTGTACGGCACGCTGCTCGCCGGCCGGCCGAACGGTGAGGTGAGTCGTCTCCTCAACGGGCGGCTGGCGCTGCTCGCCCGCAAGGAGCTGCACGCCACGGCGCGAGCCGCTCTGGCCCATGAAGCCGAGCTGGCCCGGACACCGCCCGATCCGAGCACGGTCGCGGTATTTCCCTTCCGCTATACCGGACAGGACTCGGCGTTGCGCCCCTTGGAGCGCGGGCTGGCCGCGCTGGTGGTCAGCGATCTGTCCCATGTGCGGAGCTTGCGATTGGTCGAGCGTGAGCGGCTCCAGGCGCTGCTCGATGAGATGCAGATGAACGCCACGGGGCGGGTCGATCCCACCACCGGCGCTCGGTCCGGGCACCTCGTGGGGGCCGGCCAGGTCGTGCAGGGGCAGTTCCAGGAGCTCCCGTCCGCCGGCGTGCGGCTCGACGCCGCGATGGTGCGCGCTACCGATGCGAGCGTGGCGGCGACCGGCAGCGGCCGCGATCAGCTCAGCCTATTGTTCGATCTCGAGAAGTCGGTCGTGTTCCAGCTGCTCGGGAAGATGGGCGTGCCGCTGACTCCCGCGGAGAGCCTCGCCATCAGTGAGCGGCCCACGCGCGACCTCCAGGCATTCCTCCTCTACAGCCGTGGGCTCGAGGCTCAGGATCAGGGCGACTTCGGTGCCGCCAGCGCCGATTTCCGGGCTGCGGCGCAGCGTGATCCCAGCTTCCAGGCGGCCGCGCAACAGGCGCAATCGAGCGATGCCGCGCAGTCGGCGGGCGGTACGTCGGAAAGCGACGTCGCCGGGGCCGTGGGTGGCGCCGGTCAGGGCGGGCCTTCCGGCCCCACGACCGATGCGCTGACGCTCGCCATCAACGCCACCGTGCCGAGCGGCGCGTCGATCGTCTCGGGTACACAGACGACCACTGAGCTCAATCTGCCGGTGCGGAACGATCCGGTGTGCGAAGCCGCCGGGTGCGGCGGACCGACTCGACCCCCACCGCTGGCGGTCGGGACGATCATCATCATCATCAAACGGCCATAGGAGCCCGGACCATGCGCACGCGATGGACCATCGGCGCGGTGCTCCTGCTGGCCGGTCCGCTGTCGGCCCAGGGCGCGACCGCCCTCTACACGCACTGGAACGCGCTCACCGGATTCGAATTCCAGCGGTACGGATTCAAACAGGGCCTCGGGATCGAGAGCGCTTCGCAGTGGAGCCTGCCGCTGGTCGTGGTGGCCCCGCTCGGGCGGCAGATGTCACTCGACATCACGACTCACTTCGCCCACAGCGAGGTCGTCGACTCGGCGGGTGCCGCGCTAAACGTCACAGGACTCACCGATACCCAGCTCCGGCTGCTCTACACCGTGGGGCGCGACCGCGCGGTCGCATCGCTCTCCCTGAACCTGCCGACCGGCAAGCGCTCCTTCCCGGTCGCTCAATTCGGCGTGTCGAGCTCGATGAGCTCGAACTTCCTGTCGTTCCCGGTAGGCAACCTCGGGACCAGCTTCGGAGTTACGGGCGGGCTCGCCTACGCGGTGCCCGCAGGGCGCTGGAACGTCGGGCTCGCCGGGTCGGTGCGCTATCAGGGCAACTACCGGCCGGTGCACGATTCGTCGTTCACGCTCGCGTACAATCCGGGACTCGAGGGTCGACTGCGAGTCGGGGCGGATCGCCTGATCGGGGCGCGGGCCCGGCTGTTGCTCGGACTCACCTATAGTACGTTTTCGACCGACCAGTTCTCCGGTGGCGCGGTGGTGAACGGCTTTTTCAATCCGGGCGGGCGCATCATCGGCGAGCTGGGCTACGCCTACAGCTGGGGTCGCACCACCCTGACCCTGGGGGCCTGGGATTTCTATCGGATGGCGGGGAGCGCCAACGGCGTCTCGACCCCGGACACCAAGGAGAGCGTCTTCAACACCGAGCTGCGGCTAGGGCGTCAGCTGTCGCCCAAACTGGTGATCGAGCCGCTGGTGGGCTTTCGGCAATGGAGCCCGTCCAACTATCGCGGCGGCCGGCTCTACACATTCGGGGTGAACGGCCGCTTCGGCCTCAACGACCGGCTCTCGGGCGTCGCCAGCGCGCGACTCGGCCCGGGGTGGGTGTACGACGCCACACGCCATCGCCGGGCGGATGTCTCCGCGACGGGGTTGTCGGTGCTCCTGCGGTACCAGCGCTAGGGGGCGACGAGCGTCGCAATTCTTGACGCTCCCGTGAGCGGGTGGTAGGTTGGCGCGACCTTCAACGTCGGAGTGTCGCACCAGATGCCAGCCGAGTTGGGCGGATCGCAGATCTCTTCGCTGCTCGAGGCCCTGCCGGGGATTGCGAGCGTCCTGCGCAGCCCAGTGGCGGATGCCCTCGTCAAGGCGATCCGGGCGGCGGCGGGCGTCGGCGAGTTCGAGATCGCCGACGCGGAGGAGCTGGTGCGCTACGCGGTGCGTCGCGGCCTGATCGGGTCGGATGAGGGCGACCGCGTCTTGTCGGATGTCCAGGGCGCGTTGAAGGTGAAGCGCAAGCCCGTGCGCGGCGCCAAGGCGAAGCCAGCGAAGAAGACGGACAAGAGAAAGAAATCTCGCCGCTGACGGCGGTGATCGTTACCCCGTAGCCCGCTAGACCCGGAAGCCCTTCACGAGCGAGCGCAGCTTCTCGGCCGCCTGCAACAGCGTGCTGGCGCCGGCGGCGAGCTCCTGCGTCGAGGCCCCCTGTTCCTCGGCCGCGGCCGAGACCTCCTGGGCCCCGGCGGCGTGCGAGCTCGCCCGCGCGGCGACCTGCTCCGTCTTGTGGGAGAGATCCTCGGCGATCATGCGGTTCTGCTGTGCGACGGCCGTCACGTGTGCCGCCGCCTGCTCGACCTGCTCGACGGCGCTGGCGATCTGGGCGAGCGCCGTGGCCGCGCCCTCGGCGACGGTCTCGATGCCCCGCACCCGGGTCTGGCCGTCGCCCATCACCGTGGTCATGCTGTCCATCTGCAGGCGGATCGCCGCCGTCGCGTGCGCCACTTCTTCCGCCGCCCGGGCCGACTCGTCGGCGAGCTGACGCACCTCCTCGGCGACGACGGCGAAGCCGCGGCCGTGCTCACCCGCGCGAGCCGCCTCAATCGCGGCATTCAGGGCGAGCAGGTTGGTCTGGGAAGAGATGCGCCGGATCAGGTCCACGAAATCGTCGATGGCGGCGCTCTGGTCCACCAGCTGCGTCACCTGTTGCGCTGTGGTCAGCACGACTTCCCGGACCCCGAGCAGCGACTCCCCGGCGTTGTGAATGTCGTCGCGGTGACGCGTGGCGGCGACCCGGATTTCCTCGCCGAGGTGGGACGCGCGGGCCGACGCGTCCGCCATGTCGACCGCGGCGCGGCGCAGCTTGTCCAGCCCGCCTTCGATCGCCGTCAGCTCGTTGCGCTGCAGCTCGGCACCGCCCGATATGTCCACCATGGCCGTGGAGACTTCGCTGGACGAGGCCGCGAGCTGCTCGCTTACGGCGGAGAGGTCCCCCGCGGACGTGGTGATCCGGTCGGATTCGCCGATCACTTCCCGTACAATACCCCGCAGCCGCTCGGCCATGTCCCGCAGCGCGTGCGCCAGCACCTGGAATTCGCGCGGCATGGCTCCGGTGGTCACCGGCCGCAGGTCACCGGCGCCGAATCGTTCGGCCGCCGTCACCAGGCGCGAGAGCGGCCCCTCCACCGACCGCACCGTCAGCATGGACGCCACGGCGCCGAGGGCCACGAAGACGGCCAGGACGAGCCATAGGAAGAGCTGGCGGCGTCCAGCCACCAGGGCCAGCCGGTCGGCGACCTGGGCCGCCTTTTCCGATTGCCGGGACGACAATCCCCGGACCAGCTGGAGCAGCTCGGTGACGGAGGCGTGCACCTGCGTGACCCGGGTCTGCGCCTCGCGCGTGCGTCCCAGGTCGCGCAGCGCGTGGGCGAACGCGTAGTCGACCTGGATGGACGCCTGAAGCAGTTTGATTCGGCTCACGACGAGACGGTCCTCGACCGTCAAGTCGCCAAGCTGCTCCAGGCGCTTCTCATACTGAAAGGCGCTGTCGGCGGCATCCTGGAACTCGGTGCGCGCGCGCTCCTCCGGGACGGCGAGGTACTGCTCGGCGGCGCGCAGCTCCGTGAACACGGTGGTCAGGATCCCCGTGCTGATGGCCGTCGCCGCGCGTACGGCGTTCATCTCCGAGCCGATCCGCTGCCGGATCGTTCCCAGGGCGGCCGCCCCGGTCGCGGCCGTGATCACGAGCCCCACGGCCAGGGCGCCGAGGCCCACGAGGATGCGGGCGCGGATCGTATTCAGCCGAGGCCGGAGCCTCATTGGCTGGCCTCCGCCACCAGTCGCCCGTTGCGGACCACCGCGATGGTCAACGGCTTGCCGGGGACGTCACCGTGTGCGTCGAACGCGATGCGGCCGGTGACGCCGTCGAACGCCTGCCGGCGCCCGCCTACGCTCGCCACGAAATCGCGGAGGGCTCGCCGGTCGGGGCCGACCGCGTCGAGGGCGCTGGCGAGCAGCTCGACGCTGTCGTAGGTGAGGCCGGCGACGTCGTTGGGGCGCTGGCCCTGGGTGGCGCGGAAGAACTGGACCACGAAGGCGGCGTTCTTGTCACCGCTCCGGTCCGGCATGTAAGCGGAGGAGACGTGCACGCCTTCGGCGAGCGGACCGTCACCCTCGATGCCAACCAGCGCGTCGCTGCCGATCACAGGCCAGGCCAAGCCTTGTCGCCGCAGCTCACGGAGGGCCAGCTCCGCGCCGGGGACATCGGCCGCGAGCATCAGGACGTCCACGCCGGCGGCGCGCATGCGGGAGATGTACGGCTCGAGCGTCGGCGTCATCGGCAGGAATGGGTCCTGCTCGACCACCACGCCGCCCAACCGGGTGAACTCCTCCGCAAACGCCCGGCGGACGCCCCGGCCATAGTCATCGTTGAGGTATACGACGCCGGCCCGGTGCGCCCGCAGGGTCTCGCGCGCGAACCGCGCCAGCGCCGGGCCGTGGGAGAGGTCGCTGGGGCAGACGCGGAACACGAACGGATTGATGCCCGAAAGCTCGGGGCTCGATGCCGTCGGGGAGATCGCCGGCACCGGGCTACTGCCGCCGCCATAGATGCGGGCGGCGGCGATCGTCGTCCCCGAAGTGATGTGGCCCACGACCGCTGCCACCGCGGGATCGTCGTACAGCGCCTGCGCGACGCGCAGGGCCCCGTTCTCCGTACCGCTGTCGTCCATGATCCGCAGGCGGAGCAGCCGGCCGTGGACCCCGCCGCGCTGGTTGATCTGGTCCACTGCGAGGCGCGCCGCGCGCGCTTCCGCGATGCCGAGGGGATCCTCCATCGGCCCGGCCACGCCGATAACGATCGGCCCGGTCTCGCGAGCGCAGGCAGCGAGACAAAGCACCGCGACGGGCACGAGACGCCACGGCGGGTGGCGAAGGACGGCGGGAAAGACGCGCATCAGGGGACGGGGGGCAAGGTTAAGCCGGGGGGAAGGGGAGCGCAATGCTACGGGCCATGGCGGTGACTCGCCACGTGTCCCGGGTGGTCGTATGTTGGCGCTGTGGAGGTGCGCGACCGGCTCTACGCATTCACCGCGGCCCTCGGGCCGCTCCTGGACGCCCCGGACGACGCCGCGTTCGAGGCGACTTGGGAGCGCGAGCGCCTCGCCGAAGTGGGTTGGGATGCGCTGGCGGGTGCGCGGCGCACTGGAGCCGCGGCGCTCGCGCCCGCCCTGGCGGTTCTGGACCGGCGGCTCCTCGCGGTCCTGGAGCGATCCCGGGCGTTCTCGGACCAGCACGTGGTCACCTTCCGCATTCCCGAGCTGGAGCGCTGGCAGCACGCGACCGCGGCCGCCCTGGTGGGGGCCCGCTGGGGTGTCGCAGGATTGCGGACGGTGATCGACGATACTCGGGCCCCATTCGCGCGACGCTACTTCGCGTTCCTGGCGCTAGCCGAACGGCATCCGCCCGAAGCCTGGCCCGTGTTCGAGCGCTACCTGCGGGCGCCCGGAGCGCATCACGCGTTCGTCGGAGTGGCGGCCGAGGCGGCTCGGTTCTATCCGGGCCGCGCGCCGGAGCTGATCGCCCTGTTCGAGCGGGTCCGCGGCGATCAGCTGCTGCGGAGGTTTCTCGGGCCGCGGGTCCTCGAGTCCCTGTACCTGCTTGGGGACGACCGGGCCCTCCCGCTGTTTCAGGAGCTGCTGGTGACCGGACACACCGACCCCGAGCCCGACCGGTGCGAGGTGACGCGTGCCCTGGTGGCCGTGCGGAAGTTGACGGGCCGCCTCGCGCCCTGCTCGAAGTACCCGGACACCGATCACCCCGACGTGAGCCGCGTCCTCGACGTGGCCGAGCGCCGGTTCGAAGAAGAGCGCGATCGATTGGAGCCGGTGACGGTCATTTAGGGGTGGTTGTCCCTTGTAAGAACGCCCACAACTTGTCGCGATACTGCCGCCCGCCCATCGCGTACGCGTCGTTGTGTCCCGCCCCCTCGATCAGGACCAGCTCGACGGGGCCCGGGGCTGCGGCGGCGACGCGGCGCCCCATGTGCGTCGGGACCAGTCGATCGGCGGTGCCGTGAAACACGAGCACAGGGCAGCGGATGCGCGGCATGACCGCCAGGGTGTCGAGCCGCACCCGCAGCAACGCGGCCGGGAACAGGGGGTAGTGGCGCCGGGCCATGTCGCGGGCACTCGTGAAGGGCGATTCGAGCACCAGGCCGGCCGGCGGGCGCGTTGTCGCGAGGTGCGATGCGACCGCGCTGCCCAGCGAGCGTCCATAGATGAAGACTCGTGACGGGTCGATGCCCGGCCGTGTGACAATCGCGTCGTATGCCCGCTCGGCAGCCTCGTAGAGCCCCGGCTCGCTCGCGCGGCCCTCACTTGCCCCGTAGCCCGGGTAGTCCACCACCAGCACCGCCGCGTCGGGCGGCCGGAATTCGCGCAACACGGGCGCGATCAGCGCGATGGTCTCGCTGTTGCCGTACAACCAGAGCAGTGCGGGGAAGGACGGAGCCTGGGTCCTGGGCGGGAGATACCAGCCGGCGAGCAGCGTGCCGTCGCCGAGCGTGAGGCTGAGCACTTCAGCATCGGGCAACCCGGCCCGGGTAGGATCAGGGAGGGGGGCTCGAGGAGCGGGGAAGGCGAGCCGGTGCTGGATCAACCACAACAGTCCGGTCAGCAGCAGGTAGCCGGCCAAGACTCCGAGCGCCAGGCGGACGACGAGCATGAAACAAGTGGCTGGGTGGCGTGGCCGCTCAGTGTCGGTGGCGGGGAACGTAGCGGGCGATCCGGTTCATCAACGGCTCATCCCAGAGGGCGACATAGACCCAACGAGCCGGCCCGCGGCCCCGCCAGGTGAGACGCACCACCTCACGACCCGATCGCCACTCCCACATCCCTGCGCGTGAGGCGTGGGGCCTCCCGAACCGCCCCTCCAGGTCCTGCTGCAGGCGCTCCACCAGCGGAGCGCTGCCCGAGTCGCCGAACGAGAGAAATGCGACCTGTCCCTCCAACACGTACGCCGCGAGGTAGAACCGGGCGCTGTCCGCCGGGTCGCGGATCGGGGCGCCGCATTCCATAAGCTGTGCGGTGCGGTGTGACGTGTTACAGATGAGCGGCCTCGCTTGGGTCTCGGCCAGCAAGCGGGCGCGGGCGCTGAAATCGCCATAGGGTGCGGCGAGGACGAACCCTCGATAGGCAAGCGGGACTGTCTGCGAGCGGAGCACCGGCGAGAGCAGCACGGGGATGGCAACCTGGAGAATGCGGCGCACCCGCCGAACATACGCTTTGAACATGCGCGGAGCGAAAACACACGGGCCCGGGGTTTCCCCCGGGCCCGCGCTACTACCGCGACCCGACAGCGGTCACTGGACCTTGCGGACGTTCTGCGCCTGCA
>Ga0153915_10007090_pt1 | contig 10553 bp, 5 predicted proteins | sample Opewatmetagenome_2_FD_107003 | JGI IMG/M metagenome (GOLD analysis project Ga0153915, IMG submission 107003) | Freshwater wetland microbial communities from Ohio, USA - Open water 3 Core 3 Depth 3 metaG | ecosystem: Environmental > Aquatic > Freshwater > Wetlands | place: USA: Ohio, Lake Erie... | reverse complement strand
CGCGATACACGTGGGTGGTGTCCGGAATGAAATAGTCCAGCCAGCCGTCCGTCCCCATGCCGTAAAAGAGAATAAAGTCCGACTCGTTAAATACGCCATCGCCGCCATCAAAGACCTCAATGGCGCATTCTTTCATCCATCCGTCCAGTGATGAGGGTTCTCTTGCCGCAGGGAGAGGAAGGCCACCGCCATTGAACAGCTTGAGGGTGAGAGGATTTATGCTCCCCAAGTCGGTCACGCCCGCCGCCACCAAGTCGGAACCGGTCACCTTGTAAATTGCCCGCTCACTGACAAAGATTTTGCACCAATTGGGCGATGAAGAGAACGAGTCTCGCAATTGCGTGACAGGTCTGGGAACCAGTCTCGCTCTCCAGCCGCGCGCCTCCTCGTAGTTGAGAATGGTTGAACGATAGAGAGCCTCAAGTGCGTCCGGTGCTCCGGCCTCGATTCTCGTAACCTGGCGGCCGGGTGGGCTTTTCACTGCGCCCGAGTGCAGAGTAACAGTGACCCGGATGCTCTTATGGAGAACGAGCGTTTTGGAGGATGGATTGTAGCTCACCGGAGAGATGTCGATTCCGAGAAGTCTCTGGTTTCTCATCCAGGATTCTCTTACCCCGAGAAGAGGGCTCAAGGGAGTGAGCTCATTCCTGCTATAGAAACTGGCCGAAGGAGCAAAGCTCTCTTCGTCGATTCCATCACTGCCGACTGACACAATGGGAATTGGAATTATGAGCTTGGATTCAAATACAACATCAGAAAGAGAGAGAACCGTAACGTCATAGCCGGCATCCTGCGGGACGGCCACAAGAAATGCACGGTGCGGTAGTTGTGCTTCGCCTGGCCTTCCGTAAGAGAAAAAGCCCGGAATCCTCAGGACCTCAAAGGTCCCGGCCGGCGTTTCCCGCGTGGTGAAGCTCGGATTGTCTGCTGCTACCTCGAACTCGATGATCTGCTGATCCGAGCGAATCAACCTGGCAGGCAACTTGAGAGCAAGAGGTTCAGATAGTGAAGACGCAGGAATCAAAACTTGGCAGGTCATCGCCAGAAAACCCGCTCCAAGCAGGACACCGCAGAGCGCAAACTTACTAGAAGCTTTTCCTATCATCAGAATTTCTTCCCGCCGTTAGAATCTTCTCCCATCGTCAGAATTTCTCGGCCTCATCTATCAACATTATTGGTATATTGTCTTTGATGCAATAGCGGAGCCTGCAAGCATGACAGATAAGCTTCTCATTTTTCCTGTCATATTCGAGGTCCCCTTTGCATTTAGGACACGCGAGTACCTTGACAAGCTCTTCGCTCAGCATTGCCACCTCCGGTTTCACTCACTGAGTCACGCTCGTTCTCTTTCGAACACGCCCATTGATCTATATTTCGAAGCCCTTCTTGTGAGCAATCCCTCTGTCGACAATTCTGCAAGATCGTCCAGCCAGCGCAGCACAGCTTCCTTGAGTGCCGAAGCCGCCTTCTCAGGATCCCTGTGCGCTCCACCCAGCGGTTCCGCAACGAGCTCGTCAACCACGCCCAGTTCGAAAAGATCGGCTGCAGTGAGGCGCAAAGCTTCAGCTGCCTGGGGAGCCTTTGTCCTGTCGCTCCAGAGTATTGCCGCACACCCTTCGGGCGATATCACAGAGTAAATTGCGTTTTCCATCATCAAGACCGTGTCTCCGACAGCCATCGCGAGTGCGCCACCACTTCCGCCTTCCCCTATGACGGCTACTACAATCGGGACAGGTATGGTGGCCATTTCCCTGAGATTTCGAGCAATGGCTTCGGATTGCCCTCTTTCCTCTGCCCCGATCCCTGGAAAAGCCCCCGGTGTGTCTATGAGACTGAGAATGGGACATCGGAATCTGCCTGCCATCTGCATCAATCGCAGAGCCTTCCTGTAGCCCTCCGGGTGCGGCATGCCGAAATTCCTGTAAAGATTCTCTTTTGTGTTTCTACCCTTTTGCTGACCTACTATCATGATCGGCCGCCCGTCTATTTCTGCCGGGCCGCCAATCACGGCTTTGTCATCGGCAAAATTCCTGTCCCCGTGCAGCTCCTGAAAATTCGTGCACATGGCCTCTACGTAATCCAAAGAGTAAGGCCGGCGAGGATGCCGCGCGAGCTGGACTTTTTGCCAACTGGACAGACCGGAATATATTTCGCTTTTGAGCTTGCCAAGCCGGCGCTCCAATCTCCTCAGCTCTTCGGTGAATTCAATGCTCTCCTCAGCGCCGAAGTCTTTCAAATCCTGTATGCGCCGCTCAAGCTCAATGATCGGCTTCTCGAAATCAAGCCAAGTTCCGTCCGTGCTCATCTAACTTGCTTACCTCTGATCGATTGACGAAGGCCACGGCGTCGAGTCGGTAATAGCCGGAACTGCCCTCTGTACCCAACCTACTTTAACTCCCTCGGGGCCTATAAGTTCCCCGAGGGCATTGAGTAGCAGCTCGTCTGCACTGACTCTTACCGAACGGACTCTGACTTTGACGGGCCCGCTTTCCTCTCGCGGCACAATTAGGATGACCTCGCTTTCCCCGGGAAAACTCTGGAGAACGTCCCTAATGCGGGTGGCAAGCCCGGATTCACAGGAGGGAAGCCGAATCTCCAGACGAGGCACGTCCTTCCGTGACGTCGAATCTAGAGATGAGGTCGTCAAAGCAGTGGATGGACCCGGCCCAGAGGAGGAGGCCCCGGGTGAAATCGCGGACGAGTTCGCGGGTGAAATTACTGGTGAGGTCGCGGCATAGGAGGTATCCTTAAACTCTTCAACTTCCTGGGCAATCAGTTTTATCTCTTCTTCCTTGGCGCTTGTTCTGCCTTTCACGATTACGATCGAGTCAACATAGATGTCCTTTCTGGCTTTCTCATATAGATCGGGGAACACCAGGCACTCGACAGAACCCGAGAAATCCTCGAGCGTAATGAACGCCATCGGTCTGTTGTTCTTGCTTACGATAGTCTTGCTGGAGGAGATTACTCCAACCACCTTGGCGTTCGTGGCCTCGGAAAGCTCGGACAGTCTTCCAATCTCACACGAGGCCAGCTTCTTGATTCTGTCTCTGAATGGAGCGAGTGGGTGGTCAGAGAAATAGAAGCCAAGCATCTCCTTCTCTCTGGCGAGTTGAATGCCTCGAGACCACTCACTCACCTCGGGCAATCCGGTTTCGGCAAGCTCGTGCCCACGCGTGTCAAGAAAGGACACCTGCCCGTTTGTCTTTTCCTTCTGTCTCTTCTGCCCAGTTCCGTAAGCAGCGGCGAGAGCGCTCAGAAGTTGTGCCCTATGACCTGGAAGCCCATCGCAGGAGCCGGCGCATATGAGGCTCTCGAGAACGCGCTTGTTGACCAGGCGCAGATCTACCCTCTTACACAAGTCAAACACGCTTGTGAATCTGCCGCCGCGCTCGCGTGCGTCAACTATTGACTTTATGGCCCCGGTACCAACGTTTCTTACAGCCCCCAGGCCGAAGCGGATGCCCTCAGGCACCACCGTGAACTCACCCCTGCTTTCGCTGATGTCCGGAGGCAATATCTTGATCCCCATTCTCCTGCACTCCTCGACCAGGATCGACACACGATCAGTGCGATCCATTTCGCTGGTGAGGGAGGCCGCCATGAACTCCCGAGGATAATGCGCCTTGAGGTAGGCGGTTCGATAGGAGATCATTGCGTACGCGGTGCTGTGGGATTTGTTGAAGCCGTAACCGGCGAAATTCGCCATCAGATCGAAAATGCGTTCAGAGGTTCTCCGATTTATTCCGTTCTTCTTTGCACCTTCGACGAACGTCTTTCTCTGCGCGTCCATCTCGTCTGCCATTTTCTTGCCCATGGCCCTTCTCAAAATGTCGGCCTGACCAAGAGAGAACCCCGCAAGTTTGTGAGCGATCTCAAGAACCTGCTCCTGATAGAGTATTACCCCGTGAGTGTCCTTCAGTATGGGTTCCAGAAGAGGATGCTCGTAAGCTATCTTCTTCTGTCCGTTCTTTCGAAGGATATAGTCTTTGACCATCTCTCCCTGCAAGGGGCCTGGTCTGTGAAGCGCGTTCACGGCAATGATGTCTTCGATGCACGTGGGCTTCATCCTTCTCAGGAGATCTCTCATCCCAGCACTTTCAATCTGAAAAACCCCCACGGTATGGGCGTTCCTCAGCATTTCAAAAGTCTCCGGATCGTCCAGAGGAATCTCTTCGAGCATGAGTTTTCCCCCGCCGCTCCTGTTTATGCTCTCGACGGCATCCTCTATGACAGTGAGAGTCCTGAGTCCGAGAAAGTCCATCTTGAGGAGGCCGATTCTCTCTATGGACTTCATGTCGTACTGAGTCGTGACTACACCTTCGCCTGACTTGAAGAGGGGCACATAGTCAGTGAGCTTTCCCGGTGCGATGAGAACCCCGGCCGCATGGGTCGAGGCATGCCTTGCAAGACCTTCTAGCGTTGAGGCGCATCTTATGAGTTTCTCGTACGTGCTGTCGGAAGTCGAGAGTGCCTTGAGCTCAGGAACCGTTGCCAGAGCCCGTTCCAGGGTCATGTTGAGCTCATTTGGTATTAGCTTGGCAAGACGGTCGACCTCACCGTAGGAGACTCCCAGCGCCCTTCCCACGTCTCTCACCACGGCGCGTGCCGCCAGGGTCCCGAACGTTATTATCTGGGTCACGTTCTCCTTTCCATACTTCTGGAGGACGTAGTTTATAATCTCGTCTCTTCGTTCGTACCCGAAGTCGACGTCTATGTCCGGCATGCTGATCCGTTCAGGATTCAAAAATCTCTCAAAGAGCAATCCGAATTTGAGAGGGTCGACGTCTGTGATCTTCAGACAATAAGAAACCAGACTGCCGGCAGCCGATCCCCTGCCCGGACCGACCGGAATTCCCATCTCTTTCGCCTTCTGAATGAAATCCCTGACTACGAGTAGATATTCGGCAAAGCCCATCCTGCATATGGTATCGATCTCGTAGTCAAAACGTTTTGCGATGTCGTCTGTTATTTCGTGATATCTCTCTCGAAGACCATGTTCGGCCTGCGTGCGCAGGAAGTGTTCGGCGCTGGGACAATCATCGGGTAGTGGAAACCGAGGAAGGTGCATCTTGGAGAACTCGAGAACGACGCTGCATTTCTCGGCGATCTCGATGCTGTTTGTACATGCTCCAGGAACGTCCTTGAAAACCTGCATCATTTCCTGGGGCGACTTGAAATACACTTGATCCGTGTCGAAACGCAAACGATCTGCATCGTCAACGGATTTCCCCGTCTGAATGCAAAGGAGAACGTCGTGTGCCTCGCTGTCTTCTTTCTTGAGATAGTGGCAATCGTTCGTTGCGACCACGGGTATTTCCGTTCTCTTGCTCACCTCCAGAAGCCTGGGAAGCACAACTCGCTCGTCCTCCAGATCGTGGTCTTGGATCTCAATATAGAAATTTCCCTTGCCGAAGATGTCGAGATACTGTCCCGCGGCTCTCACCGCAGCATCGAGGTCGCCGCCAGCAGCAATGCGCGCCACCTCGCCGCTGAGACATCCACTCAAAGCTATGAGACCGGCAGAGTGCTTGCCGAGCACTTCCTTGTCAACCCTGGGCGTGTAGTAGAAACCTTCCAGGTAACCGGTGGAGACGATGCTGAGAAGATTCTTGTAACCTTCGTTGGTGGACGCGAGAAGCAGTAAATGATGAGTCCGAGCAACAGCGTCCTTGTTCTTTTCATTCCTGTTCCTGGCAACATAGACCTCACAACCCAGGAGAGGTTTGATTCCTGCATGCATTGCCTTGTCGTAGAATTCGATGGCTCCAAACATGTTTCCATGATCGGTAATTGCGAGGGCAGGCATCTTGAAAGTTTTGGCAGCACCCACAAGATCGCCGATCCTGCAGGCACCGTCAAGCAGGCTGTATTCGGTGTGATTGTGAAGATGGACAAATTGGCAGTGTTCCAACGAAATCACCTTGCGACCCTGAATCGGGTCTCAGCTAGACTCTTATTACCTGCCCTGTCGCTCACGTCGAAGATCGCAGTGTGCTCTCCCTCGCGCAGAGGCTCATTATACACCACACTAAGTCTTGAAATCCTGGGATCCCATTCAGCCAACACCTTCTTGCCGTCGACTAAAACACTCATCTCCTGCCACCTTACACCGGAGCCAATGTCTCTGACAACGGCGTAAAGTGGAGGAGTGCCGGAACGAGTAGCACGACCCCTGCGGGGCCTCACTATTGAGACCGAAGGAGCTGCCTCATCCCTGATGAGCGCAAACTCGCTCAGTGTTCTCACGCTTGCCCCGACAGTTCTCTTCAAGGTGTCGACAATCGAGCCGACGTAGCTCCACTTTTTCTGCGATTCTTTTCGATACAAGCCGATTCTGTCAGCGACTGATAAGTCGCCGTCACATCTTATGACTACGGTGCCGGGTTTGTCAAAGACTACGTCATCCGGAGAGATGGAAAAAATATCGCTCGCAAACCTCAAACCCGGTTTGAGAATTTCCCTTTCCCTTTTACCCAGGGTCAGGTACGTGTCCTCGTAGAACGTCTCCGGACCGTAGGTGAACCCCGCACTACCGTCCTGGTTCCAGATACTCCCCTCCCACCCTCTCCTAGCCGTTTGAACTCCCAGAGCTTTTGAGGCAGAAATGGGACTCGAGTTTCCTGCTTCCAGCAGGGCGACAACTGCCGCCCCGTCTGACGCGACAGGCTCGTACTTGTATTTGGCCAGATACTGACCGTCTCCTCTTTCTTCCACTTTGAGCCACGTCGTGTCGCCCTGAGCAATCCCGATCTTGGGCCTGAGGAACGACGGAAAAGCCCTCGCGATGATCTCGGCGTAGTCCCTGTCGCGAGCAAGCTCAAGACTGACCGAAGCGTTCTTGATTGCCTCTCCTCCCAGCGAAACGACCGTGAACGGGCTGGAGGAACGACCTCGCTTGTCTTTTGCCCAGACTCTGAATACTCCCTTTAGCCTACTCGCGTCAGTCTCAGCGAGCGAAGACGGAAGCTCAAGCCGGGCAGAATACGACGCCGTCGCTCCCGGCAATCCGGATTGCTCCTCATTGTTGAACGTGAGCGTGGAGAATTCTCCACTCAGAGTCCCGAGCAAATAATCCGCCCAGACTTTGCTCACGCTGTTCTCCGCATCGTCGACTTCTGCTCTGACGACCAAGGAAGAGCCTCGCTTTTGAAGAGCGACCGAGGTCACTGCCGGCTTTCTGTACACCAGGAAGTTCAGGAAGGCAGTGCGCGAATTTCCCGCAGCATCGCTCGCCTGTATGCGTAAGACGTGCGCACCGGAGAGCCCCAGAAGATCTGTATCTATGATCCCTGCCCCTTGCTTCAACCCCTTCAGCAATCTGAGCTTGCTCCCCTCGAATCGCGCAAGATTAAACGTGTACACCTCTCCTCTTCTTGCGAGGCCACAATCGTAGGCTAGCTCGACTTCGTGCGTACGCGCGGATTCTATTTCATCAAATTTGCTCTCAAAAAGAAGTGAGTCATCAAGGAACAGCCTGAGCTCATATACAGACAGCCTGTTACTTGCCTTTTCAGTTCTATCGAAGACGGACACTGAAACGAGAAACGTTCCCGCCACTTCGGGAACGGTGGAAGTCACGTACGTACCTCGCTCACGAGGTCCTCTGAGAGAGAAGATACGTGAAGAGTTTTCTCCCTCTATCTCCGAGTTGGGACCCATAGGAGTGAGCTTTATGAACTTGAACGTGGGAGGAACATAATCTGCCAGGAGGAAAATCCGGGGCAACGGGTTTACCGCCACTTCACCACGCCTCAGTTCAAAATGAAGGTGAGGGCCGAACGAGAATCCCGTGTTGCCCGAATAGGCAATGGTCTCACCGGCAGCCACCGGTATTTCGGAGGGCGAGGGGAAAACGTCCACCTCGTAGCTTCCAAACTCAAGTTGCTTGGCGCGCGCGAAAGAGTCTATTCTCGCAGAGAATCTATCGAGGTGCCCGTAAGTGGCGAGCATGCCGTTGTCGAGGAGCAGGTCCACTGCCTTTCCGTACCCCGCGCCAGAGACTCGCACCCTGTAAACGTAGCCGGAGCGAACGGCTGCCACGGGAATACCAATCTTACCTCCTGTGGACAGATCGATCCCTGCGTGAAAGTGACCGCTCCTATATTCTGAGAACGTTGACGTGAGTGTGCCCTCAAGCGGCAACGGAAATCGAAATCCGTTGCTGGCAGAGTCAGGAGCGGCAGCACGGGCAACGTTCGCCTGAAGAAAACCGAAAAGCAGCAGACTAAGAAAAGCGAGTTTTTTCGTTTTCATAATTCCATTCACACTCTTGTACCCCGTGTGCAACCCTGCGTCAACATTCCTTTCCGAGGCAACGAGGTCGCTCTGCACGTCAGAGCGAGAAGCTATCACCGCCCGCCAAACAGTGTCAAGGCTCGCCGGAGCGACCTTCGTGATGCAAGAAGTGCGCGCAACGGTTTGTAACGTAAAGCCATGACGTCACACCTTGAGAGGAACGGCCGATCGAGCTCACGGAAATCTCGCATTTTGCAAAGGCCTAGTGCAAGTCGCTATCAATTGACCCACGCACCAAGGCCGACGCCATGAGCTGCGCCCCAGTCGTTCTCTGCCACCCTGCGGTAATCGCATTTGATTTCAAGTGGATCCGGGTTGCTTCTTCATCCGAGACGCTCAGGAAGTCACAGTGGTACGCTTCTTGCGGTCTCCCACTCTCGTTCGCTGGCTAGCCTGCATGAGGTCTAGCGCTTCAGGCGGGTAAAACCATAGCTCTGGAGTCGAGCAGTACGAGGATCGGTTTTTCTTCAAAAGGAGGTAGGTCCAGATGCTCACGAGGCGATCCACGCTCATTGTTCTTGCTCTGCTTCTCGCACCTTTCGTACTGTCAGGGTGTGGCAGCGACAAGACCACGAGTCCCGTTATCGCAACCCCCGACGCAGTACCCCCAGCGGCACCGTCCATGAGTCAGGTCAGAACAGTCTATGGTGAGGCCTCTCTGAGGTGGCAAAAAAACGCTGAGGCGGACCTTGCGGGGTATAACGTTTACGAGTACGCACCGAGTCCGGATAATGAAAACAGCTATCGGCGTCTTAACACGCAGGTCGTGGCCAACAACGGCTACATGGTGGATGGACTGATCCCGGGAAGCATCTGCTACTTCAGGGTGTCTGCCGTTGACAAGTCGGGCAACGAAAGCGCCCTCTCCAGACCAATGGCAGTCACAGTGGCGACCGGTCCAGACGCAGGCGACTACAACGACAACCAGGAGCCGTATCAACTGCAATAGCTTCCTTCCCGTTGAACCCTTGGAACACGGCTTACTAGCTGAAAAGAAAGGAGGGCCTGTTGACCCTCCTTTCTTATTGAAACCTCCCTGTAGAGTATTATTCATCCCCAAAAGCACAAAGCCGCTCTTCACTCCTTGAAGAACACTATCTTGCCGCCTGCCTTGCGACCGTCAACTTCGGCCTTGTAAAAGTAAACACCCGATGCAATCTTATGACCATTGTCGTTCCCGCCGTTCCACGCCACGCTCACTGAAGAACCGTCTCCTATCACGGGTATTTGAGCCACACGTCTGCCGGCAACGTCATACAGCTCAATTTTTCCGCGTTCTCCACTGCCCGCCGCGCTGTCGCCCACCGTAATGTTGAAGGTCACCGTTCCCTGGAAGGGATTCGGAAACGCGGTGACGGCAAAACCTGGCGTCGGAGGGGCAATCGGCAGACTTGCCAGCGCTGCGTACGCGTCGATCCGCCCTGCGCCCAGCTGCCCTGCAAAGTCAGGATTGAGCGCATCGATCGGGTCGCAGGTTGATGAAATGGTATTGAACACCTCGCTCCTGGAAAGCCAAGGAGCTTTCGAAAGTAAGAGGGCTGAAAGCGCACAGACAAAGGGCGCTGACATTGACGTGCCGGTGGCGTACGCATAGGTGTGTACCCGGTATCCGACTCTTCCATCATAATAAGTGCTCGCGATATCCGCTCCCGGCGCACTAAAGTTCACCCACGCGCCGTAATTGCTGTGAGGCTCTCTTATATCGCTCGAGTCCGTCGCAGCAACTACGAAGCAGTCGCCGCGTGTGCTCAGGTAGTTTCTTTCCTGGGAAGAGCCGAGATTGTTTCCTGCGGACACGACAACAATCGCTCCCCTTGCAATCGCGCTATCGACCGCAACGCCAAGACCACCGGAGTTGTCGTTTTCCCAGCTACAATTGATTACTCTGGCACCATTTCTTGCAGCGTAGAAGATGGCCTGCGCGCAGAAATCTGTGCTGACCTTGCCCACAGGGGCGCCACTCATACCATAGTCTGACCATCCGGCGCGAACAGGCATTATCTTGCACTTGTTCGCGAGGCCAGCGACTCCTATCGTATTGTCAGTGATGGCCCCGACGATTCCGGCAACGTGCGTACCGTGTCCGAAGAAGTCAGACGGGTCGTTGTCCGGCGTGCTTCCGTCCTCGCCTGAATAGGTCGACACACCCGTGACAACATCCCAACCTCTAGTGTGATCAATGAAGCCGTTGTGATCATCATCGCCGCCGGGGGTGACGTAAAACTCCGCCCAGTTGGTCCATATGTTTCCGCCGG
>Ga0153915_10007089_pt1 | contig 10555 bp, 8 predicted proteins | sample Opewatmetagenome_2_FD_107003 | JGI IMG/M metagenome (GOLD analysis project Ga0153915, IMG submission 107003) | Freshwater wetland microbial communities from Ohio, USA - Open water 3 Core 3 Depth 3 metaG | ecosystem: Environmental > Aquatic > Freshwater > Wetlands | place: USA: Ohio, Lake Erie... | reverse complement strand
CGTGAAAACGAATAATTCTTAAGAAGTATTCTTCTCAGCCGATATTTTGGTTGATTTTCCTGAATGGATCGATTACTATATGGCTGTGCTTTACAACCATAATACACCATCGTTTCATCAATTATTACTGGGAGGTCGCCAATGAATCAGAAGAAGCTAGCCCAGGTGGGTTTATTCATTATCATTTTGCTGGTCTCTTGTGATATGGCATCTTCTAGGAATGAGAACCCAAAAATCACCATACCCGCTAGTCCCGAGAAGGGGAAAGCTACATTGGTTGGGCGAATTCTTTCAAGTGTGGGCGGCAAACCGATGGGAAGTATAGTTGTACGCCTGGCTGAGGTTGTCCGGCAAGGGGAAGAGGGCGCTTATGTTTTAGACGAAGCCTTCAGTCCGGGGGTCAGGACAGACGCTGATGGATACTTTATATTTGAAAATGTAGACGTTAAAGAGTATGTGATCATAGTCGGAGATGTCTATAACCAATATCGAGTCATATCTGGGGAAGATAAAAAGGCCAAGGTATGGAATACGATTGACGGGAACGTCTTGGATGTAGGCGAATTAAGAGTGGACTTAAATCCGTAGAAGGGGAAACGGAAAATAATTTTCCTAGGTTTTCATTGGGGGAGAATGCGGCTTAACCGCAACAACCAAATAGTTCTTACAGTGTCCGATCTGCGTGTTTTTATGATGGAGATCAAGACGTTCATAGATTAATGACAAGAAATAAAATAATGGCTTCAAGGTTACCGCCAATAGGGTGTAGAGAATTCCGGTAATCCCTCCCCCATAACTATCGGGCATGAGCGGAAGCGTTTTTGAGGCGAATTCTAGCTCGAAGGATAATGTACCGTAATATCCTTCGAGCCATTCCAATCGCTTGATTTCAAACCCCGATTCTTTTAGTAAATAGGACAATCCATACTGGGTATACCTGAAGAAGTCAAAAGGGATTAAGTGTTCAGGGTAAAACAACGGTGCTGAGATCCACAATTCCTTTCCCGGTTTCAGTACTCTGAATAACTCTCGAAGCACTGCCGCAGGGCTTGGCACGTGTTCTAATACCTGGGTGCATAGGATGAGATCATACCGACAATCACTGACTGGTATTGAGGCGAGATCGCAAATATATGTGATGTCTCTGTATGCGATCCCTTCAGCTTTGCCAAAATCGGTTGATTCATAATTTACGTGAGTAAACAAATTTCTGTGAGGCGAATCTCCCGATCCGGCGTCGAGTACGTAACTTGCCGGCTCCAAGGATTGAGCTGCCTCCAGAATATATTGTTTTAGATGAATTCTCGAAGGGTTGATCTTTAATTGATTGATTTTGGATTTCAATCCTTGAAATAATTGGGTTCTCTTCTGATTCGAAACCATTGATTACAGACCTTCTATTATCGATCGATTCAACTCACTTTGCGCGGCGTTACATCTATTCTGTAGGGTTGCAGAGACTTTCGTACAAGGCTTCATATTCCTTTGAAATTGATTTGATTGAAAATCGATCGACATCAATTTGAGCCTGGCGAGCTATTTGTAATCGTAAAGTTGGCGACTTGATCATATAAATAATTGCCTTGCCAAGCTCTTCGGAATTAGATGGGGGTACTAACCAACCGTTTTCTCTATGCTTGATCAATTCCTTTGTCCCCGGGATATTTGTCGCCACGATAGGGATATTGCAAGCCATTGCTTCTAATAAGACTGTCGGTAATCCTTCCCACAAAGAGGACGAGACAAACAAGTCCATACACGCCAATAATTCCCCAACGTCAGAGCGCCCCCCCGTGAAGATGACCTGTCGGGCGATATCCTTTTGCCTGGCCATATCTTTCAATTCGTCGGCTAATGGTCCGTCTCCGATGATCAGGAAGAATGCTTGAGGGTATTCTTGCAGGACCAGCTGGGCAGCTCCAATAAGGTATTCATAACCTTTTTGATCCGCTAGCCTCCCCACTGTCCCGATGACAGTTGCAGAAGGAGGAATACCCAAGGAAATTTTTTTCTCTTGCGTGTTAATCTTCAGGTTCGTGAAACTTTCCACTGGGATGGCATTGTGAATGCACACCGCTTCACGGCGAAACAAGCGGGCGATCCGCCGCCGGTTAAGACGAGTTGTGTTGGCCTGGCTTACCCCGATCTCGGTGTGAAACAAGATCGGATAAAAGAAATTGGTTAATAAAATTCGCCGCATGGGTTTGGTCCGCCATTCATATTGGTAACCGTAGTGAACAGTGCGAATGACGTATGGTATTTTATTGGTAAGTTTTAGAATAATCGCAGATACGTCCGTGTATTCTGAATGGCTGTGAAGTATGTCCACTGGATGGCGAGCGATTTCTTTAGAAAGGGTTTTAATAGACTGCAAAAAGCTTCGGTAAGGTTTGTTCTCCACCCATCTGGTCGCCTCATAAGCTCTAATACCTCCTGCGTTGAGTTGGTCAATACATTCTTGTCCTTTTTGCGAATGATAAAATCCAAGGCTAACCAGGATTACATCAAATAAATCTGGGTCGAGACCCTTCCCCAACTCGACAGCAAAGCGCGTCAGCCCGCCCCCTCCCACTTCAATATCGAAGGTATAAAACATTTGAAGAACCCGAATGCGTTTTGGCATTCTAGTTCCTTTCAATGAGACGCGTGTAATCCAAGGCCGTAAGCCTTCCAGCTTCGCGGCTTTTTTGCTGGATCGCAGGCATCCTTCCCCTCAAATCTTCGCGAATTTTTGATCTTACAGACCATAGGTCTGAAAGCTTTTCAATTAAACACGCTTCGTTGATTTGTTGAATGTCCACAACCCAATCCTTTATTCCTGCGCTCTGTGCAATGCCGAGTGTTTTATGTAAGTATCCTATAGCAATGACCGGTACCCCCTGGCTTAGAGCGAAGATATTGGAGTGCATGCGTGTGCCGATCAAGAGATCCAATTGCCCATAAACGCTATAGAGCAATCCAGGCGAGAGGGGCAAGATTGCTTGAAACACGGATGTACCCAAATGTGAGACTCTTTTAGCGACCCGACTGGCTGGTAGGCGATCATCCTCGGCAGGCGTCGGACCGCAACTTTGTGGGAGCAACAACACTCTTCCCCCAAGCTGAGCGATGAAATACTTTATCGCCGCCGCGATTGCGTTTTCATAGGCCTCCTGATTCTGGAATCCCGGGTACTGTGCTCCCCAGTCCAACATGGTAATCCCAAGCATTGGACGGTCGGTCTGGGGATTTATACCTTGAGAATGGAGCCAATTCAGAGCGTAATCCGGTGGGTCACCTTTATAGGCGAAGGCGCTATCGGGGAGAATGTGGCATTTAGAGATCGGGATCCCCCAGTTGGCCAGTTGCTCATACGATTGTGCTTCACGTGCCATCACCAAACGAGAGTGTGAGAGTAGCCAACCTGCTAGCCAATGTTCCCACTGAAATTGTAAAGGTCCGAAAGATTGAGGGAATAGATAGAGGGGCTTACCAGAGAAATGCGCCAGACTCATGGAAAAGGCGATGTTAATCAGTGCTCTGCCTCTGCCATAGCTATAAAAATAACCCCCGGGAACACTGACAACCAGATTCGCCTCCAGATAGGCCTGGATTGTTGCCCGGATGTCTCTGGAGATCGGGAAGAATATGGCTTTTCCGAACAGGCGATTTGTTATGGATGCGACCAAACTTACACAAACCAGCCAGATAAATCTAACTGCCTGATGATTTATATTCTTAGTAACCCAAGTATGGAAAGATAGGACGACCTGCTCGTTTCCAGTATAGCTCTGGGGGTCATTCATTACGAGGGTAAGTCGGGAATCTGGAAAATTTTCTTGAATTTGATCGATAGCGACCTGACTAAGCGCGGCATCCCCCACATTATTGAAAGAATGGATATTAATTAGGAGAACTTTTAAGGTCATCTAGGCAGGCCCAGTTCCAATAGTTGAAATATTTGGAGTAGTCCTCAGGCGATATTTTATGACTAGCCAGGAATATCCAGCCAGTAATACGACTTCGGTGATGATATAAACGATGGCGACGCCGTTGATTCCAGCCCTTTTAACGACGAGCAGGTTCAAAACAATATTTATTATAACTGCGATGAATTGAACTAAAGAACGACTGGTCTGTTGGTTTGTGGCGACCAGAATTGAGGACACGCCATAACTGAGCGAATGGAACAGGATGATGATGCTGAGGATTTGCATTACTTTTGAAGTGTCGGCGTATGCTGGACCGAATATGAATACAAGGATCGGCGCACCGAAAAAGATCGCCAGGAACATTCCAGCACCAATAAATACGTGTAAAATCAGCGAACGCCCTGCCGTCAACCAAGCCTGGCGGACATTCGTGGAAAAAAGATTGCTCAATACAGGTATGATTACAAAACTTACAATGCCGGGAACGAAAAATAATGTATTCAATACTCCCTCTGCCGCTGAATAGATACCAACGGAGTATTCATCGAGCCTGATTGCAATAATGAGCAGGTCTACCCGCATAAACATCCAGGCTAAAAGTTCGGAAGCAGCATAAGGGGGGGACTGGTAGATGGCGCGTCGTACTGTGGATAAGTTATATCGAGGGTGCAGGAGGGCGAACGCCATAGCGATCGAGATTAATAAAAAAACAAAAAGAACTCCAGCCCGAGATGATACATAGTGGTTTACGTCTTGATCTCCTTGATAGATCAGTATAAGCACGACAAACAATTGACCAATGACTGATAGTGCTTCAAGCGATGAATTATATTCGTTGCGTAATATTGCTTTGAAACTCGTTAGTATTGTAGTATATAGGCTACTGATCAATATCGTTACTGCAGCCAATAGAAACAGCTTACTAGGAAGCGCAGATAGGTGGATATATTGTGCAATGAGAGCAATCAGAATAAGCCAGATAATACCCGAGAATAACTTTACGGCGAAGATGCTCCCGATAATTTCACCAATTTTTGATGGACTTTGACCGCCTTCACGAAGTAACCATAAATTAAATCCCAGGTTGAAGAATATCGATAACAGGGTCGCAAGGGTCATGGTGCTGGTATATTGTCCATAATATTCCGGACCAAGTTGGCGGGCGGTCAAGATAAGAAGCAGTGCGGTTAACCCCTGTGTGATAACAGTACCGGTGAAAAGCGTGGCAATATTTCGGACGATAGTAAATCGGTCAAACTTTATTTGGCTAATCTCGATCCTGGTCATTTGTCAATAAATTCTAGAAGTATATACATTTTCCAATTGTCGAGCGAGACCATCCCAGAAATACATTTTTATTTTTTCTCGTCCCAGGCTGACAATCTTGCTGCGCTCATCGGGATGTGTGAGTATGAAATGAATCGACTCTGCGAGGGAGTCCGGATCACCGGGTTGAGCCAGCACTCCAGCAGGCGGATTGCCCAAAAGCTGTCGGCGATCTCCTACATCGGCAGTGACAATTGGAACCCCGCTCACCCAACTCTCGAATAATTTTAGCGGAGACCGTCCCCGGCAAGCATCGTTGTCGTAAACAGGGTCGACTGTTGTATCTGCAAGATTGTAGTAGAGCTTGATATCGTTGGGATCAACTCGTCCAATAAAATGGATTGTTTTTGTCATGCCTAACGATTGCGCTTGGATCTTAAGTGTATCAATATCTTCGCCCCCTCCTATGACGAGCAGCACTGCCTGTGGGTGAGATTGACATAAGATGCTAAACGCTTTTAGTAAAAGATCTACTGGATGGCTTGGCAGACTAACCGTCCCAATGAAGGCAACCACTTCTCTGCCTTCAAGCCCAAGTTCTCGACGAAGTCTCTCTACCAATGCTGGATCAGGAAGCGTAAACCGGGACAACTCCACCCCGTTGGGCAGGTAAAAAACCTTTTTGAGGGGAATTCCAGCGGCTTGTAATCGGTCCCTCATAAAATATGTATTTGTAGTTATGCAATTAACTAAACGGGGCATCGTCAATTCAAAGAATGCAACCCCTCTTTTCTGCCAGATTGAATTAAAGCGGTTCGAGGCGATTTCAAGGTCATCACAATCGAGAAAAATTTTTTTGGCTTTCAATAGTCCTATTACTAATCCAGCCAGGCTATTCATGGGGTGTGGCTTACAGATGTGTATAACATCGGCCTGACTTTCCATTGCGGCTTTAGTTAGCATCCACGTCGCGCGGGAGGCTACCCCAAGGAGCTTGGATGATGGGTAATAAGATTTTATACTGCCGCGCTTCTTTACGTGCATCGGGGCTACATAATGAATATTAACGCCTCGATCTTCGAATCGCGTTTGTTGTAGCGTTTCGAAAGCAGGGTGGAGTGCAATAATTTCAACTTTGTGACCGAGCTGTGCTAGGCCACGCGCAAGCGGCCCATAGCGGCCTAACCCACTAGGGCTATCCAGGCTCTGAGTGAGCAGGAAGGCGATTTTCATACCAGCACTATATTGAATACTTCAATTTTCTATTGGTATTGCCAGATCATTGAGGACTGCAACCAATTGTGACCAATTCCTTGGTTCTAGTCGCTGGTCGTCGCGTAAATTTTTCAGCTCGGGTAATAAGTCGCGGACTGCGTTCGCTAATGCGTTTGCGTCTTTAGCTGGAACGCCTTTCAAGATCCGGGCATTATTCTTATCTATTCCGGGCGCCACTGGCTCAGTTACAATGAGGGGGAGACCATACCCGATTGCTAATGAAGCTGCGGCGCTCTGGGTCCCATGGATATATGGCGCTACAAGAGCATCCACTGCAGAAAACAGCAGGTCGGCATCCTCGTTAGGTATGTACCGATTGTCCAAGGAGACCCTATCGTTGATCTTGAGATCGGATATCAGCTTGTGATAAGGAGCAATATCTTCCCAAAATTCTCCAGCGACGATGACGCGTACTTCTTCATTCTCAAAATTCAATTTCGCTAATGCTTCCAAAAGATAGCGTAACCCTTTGTAGGGGCGCACAATGCCGAAAAATAACAATATCGGAGTATTCTCGGGTAATCCAAGCTGGTTACGCGCCTCCTTTTGTGGTATAGGAGATGCACTAAAGCGTTGAAAGACAGGCATAAGACATAGCCGGAAATCTGCGTTGGGGAGTAAAGCAAGTAGACTCTCTTTTTCATTCTCTGTTTGGACCACGAAGGCTTGTCCCTGGTGAAGTGCAAGTTTAGCCAGGAATTTATCCCAGGGTCTGGTCTCGTGTGGCAAAGTATTGTGGATAATATAGACCACGCGAATACCGCGCCTCCGGATTGTCATCGCCAGCGTAGCAAAAGCAGGCGCCCAAAATGTTGTCCACCATTGTATCACGCACAAGTCGGGCTTCTCATCAATGATGCACTTTGCCGAGTGGAACCATTTCCACGGTTTTAATGGATCGAGAACATATTTTGCATTTACTCTCATTGGATCGCGACTTGGGTCCAAATCGCTTTTACCAGGATATAGCCAACCAGGGTATTGTCGTTGAAATGAGATGACCTGTACCTTGTGACCGAATGCTGATAAAGCTTGCGTCAATGAGGTTGTGTAATGTGCAATCCCGCCTCGGTAAGGATAAACTGGGCCGACGATGCTGACCTTCATATTATTTAGGAGTGTCATTCACTTTGAATACCCAGACCCGATCCTCATGATAAACCTGGGTAAACTGAGGGAGAGTAGATATCATATTCGGATCTAACACTATCCCAGGGTTGTTTACATGCCCTTGCTGTTGACCGATAAATATGTGAGTCACTCCCCGCTCTTCGAGCATCTTTAATACACCCTGATCGCCGATGCCTTTCGTTCGAATGGCTGAAGTGAGTGAATTGATCCAATCTCTATAGCCCTCGAAGGGCCCCTCTTCAAAACCCAGGTTTATGGGCGGAATGGTTATCGCCCTCTCAGCAATAATAGGCAGCCACCAGCCTGCGTCTGAGCCGACAGCCACATAACCCCCATATGCCAGAAAGGAGTTGACTAATATTTTAGCTTTAACAGGCGTATTCTCCTGAATCCAAGTCGCTGCGCGCAGGTCAGGTCTGGTCACCAGAGCATAAGTTGTGAAGTGTAAGTCGCTTAATCTAAGCCATGCACCCCATATCCCCAAGCTGACGATTACAGCAAGATAGATCATAGGGGAATAATTATGGCGGGCCATTTTCCTCTGAGCCGAATCAACATGACTAGAATATCCTTGGATGGAATTTAATAGCCATCCGGCTGTAGAGCCCACGATGATACTGGCTGGGATATATACGGCGATCAGAGTTGTGAAATTTGTAATGATGCCTGCACCTGGCAAATTTACCCAATTTGGATTTGTAACGAATAGAATTAATACCCACCAAATACTTACCAAAATGATTCCTCGATCGCGTCGAACGAGCCCCCATCCGATCCCTAGAAGCATGAATAACCATATTCCGACTGGAAGATAAGAAAAGGCCATCCCAGCTACATTAGTCGGATTGATAGCGGAAGGATCCTGGCTGGGGAGACTGGTCATGAGACGATCGAATAGCATATCCATGTTTCCGCTGTACATACGAATCAGCCAGGGAAGAAAGAGAATCGCTCCTAGAATAGCTGGACTAACTATGTTGACGAAGCTCTTGAGCCGATTTGAGGCGCGTATGAACAATATCCAACTGGCCACAAAAAATAGGATGGCGAACATTAAGATGCGATAATGGGTGAGGGCAAGGCTTCCCCAAATGATACATGTCAATCCGACAATCTTCCAATTGGACCCATTGTTCTCAGCAGCAGTCCAGATTAAATAGACCAATGCGGGTAAGATGGCCTGGCCTGCCAGCGGGGTATAGCGTCCCCAATTCACGTAGACCATTGGGTATTGGGTTAACAGACCGGCGACCAGCACCGCGACGACCCCACTCCAAACGCTTCTCCCTATGCGCGTAGCCAATGGTATGATGGCTAAAATGGAGAGTATGTTAATTAGCTGTCCAGTCCATAGGACTGCCTGAGGAGATGGTGTGCCCGTGAACCAATGAAAGGCTGCGGCAAAAGTGTGGAAGCCGAAATGGTATGTGAAAGTGGTTAGATCGGCATAGGGTTGCCACGAATTGAATAATCCATCGTGGTCGACCAATAACTGAGTGATCACGGTATGCTGGTAAGAATCGCCATATAGGGGAATATCCACGTTGCGGATAATCCAGAGACGAGAAAAAATAACCAGCAGGATCACTGTAATTAGGGCTACTTCTGCTAAGATAGAATTAACTCGTTTTGCATTAATTGGAATTGCATGAGCCATGTGTGGATTGTTTTTTTCTCTGAATTTCAAACGAACGTAGTTCCAACCGAGCAGCATCAAGCTAAAAACAACCGGTATCCAGGCGTACAGCCAACCTAGATGGAATCCCAGCAGGTGGGTCCATAGTATAAAAATGGGGTAAATGGATAAGCTGGCACCGATCGAAAGGCCGAGTCTTTCACCCCAATGAATGGAAGACCAACTTGGTAGAATATTAGATAACACCGCCCAGCCTGGTAAGACGAATAAAAACATTGCCGGGGCTAGTTTGCCTAACCAGGACAAAAGTTCAGTCAGTATACCAATACCTACCAATTCGGGTTTATGGATCATACGAAGAGCCGCCTGAGCATCGAGGGGACTATCATTCGAATAGAGCGCACCACTAAGGTAAGACTCCCCAGGGCCTATACCAATCCGAACGGAATTTTGGCCTTCGTAGGTCAACCGCGCATAATAATATTGATTTGTGGAATGGATAATCGGTTTAAATTGAAAGCGAATATACCCACTCGATTTGATTTCGTTTATTGTTACCGACGATTCGCGGATGATTTCTGAATTGTTCTCTGGCTCTGCATGTAATATTAGCCGTAAAACGCCTTCACCCAGACGATCGGTTTGGATGTATAAGGCAATCCCCTCAAGCCCATCGAAGCGCGAAACAAAGGTCTGTCCTACAGACTCGTCACTGCGTATAGATATATAATCTGTAATGTTGGATTGCTCGTGAAATACCAGGGGCTTGCAGGCTGTGGTAAGAATGGTAAGTAGAAATAAAAATAGACAGACCTTAAGTGATAGCTTAAAGTCCGACATGAATTTAATTAGATCGGTCATTTGGATAATCGGGGTTGGTATTATCCAGCTCAATTCGCCTCAATCGAAACAAAAGGTCTTCTAAAATAATCCGGTTGAAGCCGATCAGGTCCGCCAGCACACCGATCAAGTAAGTCTGGAAGCCGATGATGGTCAGGACGGCTGCAAATATGAGCGATTGGACATGGCCACTGCCCTTTCCAACCGCGTAAAAGTATAGAAAACGCAAACCTAATCCAGCACCCCCAGCGATCATCAAAATACTCAATGTTGTGAAGGCCCTTAATGGGCGGTACATGGCGTATGAGCGTATGATCGTTTGAGCTGATTGTGTCACATAATTGGGAATGTTGCGAACGAGACGAGAAGGACGTGTCTCAAGGTTGGTCCGGACTGGCACATAGACCACAGTCAAATGGCGTGTACCTGCCTGGATGAGCGTCTCCAGCGTATAGGAGTAGTCGTTCATCACCAAGGTACGTAAAGCTGCCTCCCG
>Ga0153915_10007088_pt1 | contig 10555 bp, 10 predicted proteins | sample Opewatmetagenome_2_FD_107003 | JGI IMG/M metagenome (GOLD analysis project Ga0153915, IMG submission 107003) | Freshwater wetland microbial communities from Ohio, USA - Open water 3 Core 3 Depth 3 metaG | ecosystem: Environmental > Aquatic > Freshwater > Wetlands | place: USA: Ohio, Lake Erie... | reverse complement strand
ATGAGACGGATATCTATGATCCCAAGGTAGATCTCACCCACCTCAGGAGACGGATCGGGATGGTTTTTGACCTCCCAACCCCACTTCCGATGTCCATCTTCAACAATATTGCTTATGGTCCTAAATTGAGCGGCACACATCGAAGGAACCGGTTGAATGAGATTGTCGAAAAAGCACTTCGATCCGCTGTGCTTTGGGAGGAGGTCAAGGACCGCCTGCATACCTCGGCCCTCCGCCTCTCGGGCGGGCAGCAGCAGCGTCTGTGCATCGCTCGTGTCTTGGCGTTGGAACCAGAAGTTCTGCTGCTCGACGAGCCCTGCTCAGGATTGGATCCCATCTCTACAGCCAGCATTGAGGAAACACTCTTCCAATTAAAAAAGGATTATACGATCATTCTGGTTCCTCATAACATTCAACAGGCCTCCCGCGTGGCGGACCGAGCAGGATTTTTTTTGAATGGCGAGTTGGTTGAGGAAGGACCCGCTTATCAAATCTTTGCCAAACCAAGAGATAAGCGAACAGAAGATTATGTCACCGGGCGTTTCGGTTAGAAAATAGGGATAAGAGAAGGAGTGGATCATGGCGACAGAAACTCATTTTCAAAAAGAATTAGAAGCATTGAAAGAGAATCTCCTAAAGATGGCGGCGACGGTAGAAGAGGCTCTACGTAATTCCGTCCAGTCTCTCGTCAAACGAGATTCTGATCTTGCCCGAAAGACATTCGAGGTTGAGGATCGAATTAATAAAGTGGAAATTGCCATCGATGAGATGTGTTTAAAGCTCCTTGCCTTAAGACAGCCGATGGCGGCAGACCTCCGCTTCATCACCTCTGCCATGAAGATCACCACGGATCTTGAAAGAATGGGGGATCAGGCAGTCAACATCGCTGAGCGCGCCCTCTCTTTGAACGAGGACCCCCAACTCAAGCCCTATATCGATATCCCCCGCATGACCGAGATTGTCCAATCGATGGTCAAGGATGTCTTAGATGCTTTTGTGAACCGAGACCCCAAGTTGGCCCGATCCGTCTGCGCGAGGGATGATTTGGTCGATGGATTAAACGACCAGGTGGTAAGAGAACTTCTCACCTATATGCTGTCAGACCCAATGACCATCACCCGGGCGGTCCACTTAATGATTGTTGCCCGATGCCTTGAGAGAATTGCTGACCATGCGACCAATATCGCCGAGGACGTGATCTTTATGGTCGATGCGCTGGTCATCAAACATCACGCCGACGAGAAAAAGGAAGAAGAACCCTAAACCCAAATTTCAAAATCCAAATGTCAAATCAAATCCAAAGCTCAAACTTCAAATTTGTCACTTTGAACCTGGGTATTCATTTGGCATTTGAACTTTGACATTTGACATTTTAACGAATGGCAAAACCCCTTCTACAACAATTTGATACGGACCTTGAAATTCTTAAAAGACAGGTCACCGTTGAAACCTACCGGTCGAAAGGACCGGGCGGTCAGAGGAAGAATAAAGTCGAAACCGCCATCCGCTTAAGGCATTTTCCCTCTGGTTTAACCGTGATCGCCGCGGAACGTCGGTCCCAAGCAGAGAATCGAAGGCTTGCCTTTGAAAGGCTTCGCAGCCGTCTGATGAAGCTGAATCGGCCCGTCAGACGCCGAATACCAACCCCCACCCCACTGAGAGCCGTTGAAAAGAGAATGGAAGAAAAAAAGATCCGTTCCAAGAAAAAGCGCTTCAGACGAAAAGAGGTGGAGGACTGGGGTTAGAATCAACCCGGCCCGTTAAAAGGAGCACGATGGACGAAAGGGTGAAAGAAGCGATCTTCAAGAAAGTCGAAACAGAACCTTTTGCGCAAAAATTCGGGATCAGACTCTTAGACCTCGAGGAGGGATATTCTAAGGTCGAGATGAAATTGACTTCCGATATGGAGAACCTTTTCGGCATGGCCCATGGGGGGGCATTATTCGCCTTGATCGACGAGGCGTTTGAGACCGCTTCCAATTCCCATGGAACCCTCGCCGTGGCCTTGAATATGAACATTACCTATATCTCTCCCCCTTCTCTCACGAGCAGGCTCATCGCCGAGGCGCGAGAATTTAGCCGGACCCAAAGGACGGCCGTCTATGATATCAAGTTGTTCGATGACCAGGGCCATCTGATCGCCTCCTGTGAAGCTCTGGTCTATCGAAAGGGAGTAGCCCTCCCCTTTCTCAAGGAGTAAGAAAACAGGTGACTTTGAAGGAGAAAATGGATGAGGGTATACGCGAATGGTTTAGAAATATCGGGGCCTTAGATGAATGATAAGGAGTCCCTCCGCGTAAGATCTTCGTTGTATCCAATGCTTTTATTCTTTCGTTGTGATATAATTCTGTTACATGAAACTGACCATATTTTCCAGACTACTCACGGGGCACCTGATTATCTTCACGTTGGTGATAGGAATGAGTGCTTACGCCATTGTCCAAATCAGCCGAATCAACGACGTGACACAATCTGTCCTCACGGTCAACAGCCGCATGAGTGACAATGCGGAGAGACTATCGGATGTCGTTTTCTCACAGGTACGCTACGAGAGAAAGTATCTCATTTCTAAAGACGAGGTATTTTACAATCAGTTCCTCCAACTTAAAGCTGATTTTGATCGATCCCTCGGAGAAATGATGTCCACTGCGGATTCCCCCCAGGCAAAAAACATCTTGGACACCATCAAGGGGTCTTATCAAAATTACCAGTTTCTGGCCCAGGAAGAATTTAAGTTTCTGAGGACGGGCCGTAGCTATTCTCGCGAGGAGTTCAACCGGGAGAAGCAAAAGGCGACACAATCGATCATCGACGAGCTCGAAAAATTGAGAACCTACACCGCGAGGAATGCCACCGATAAAATTAGGAGTTTGCACGCGATCGGGACTGAATTGCGCCGGATCGCGGTGATGATGACCGGGGCCTTCCTCATATTTGGGATTGTTGTTTCTTTTTTCATTAACAGAAGCATTACCCAACCCCTCTCGATACTGGAGAAAAAGACCAAAGACATTGGGAAAGGAAATTTCAAAGAGGATCTCACTATTTCCTCTCCCCCGGAATTAGCGGGGTTGGCAGGTGCGTTCAACCTCATGTGTAACAAGTTAAGCGAATTGGACAAGATGAAGTCCGATTTTTTCTCTTCCGTAACGCACGAACTCCGCACCCCCCTCTCGACCATAAAGATGGGGATCGTCCTCCTTAAGGAAGGCATCGAAGGACCGCTCACAGAAGGGCAGCGAGGTCTCTTGAAAGTACTCGAAAAGGAGACTCTTCTCTTGATAGGCCAGGTCAATTCTTTATTAGACCTTTCTAAGATGGAAGCGGGAATGATGCGTTTTCAGCTTGAACCCAAAAACATTGGTCCTCTGATTGATCAAACCGTTGAGGAAATGGGCCCCTTGGTGGAAGCGAAAAAAATCAACGTCGAGATATTGGTCACGGACGGGTTGCCCACCTTAAAGATGGACAGTGAGAGGATTCTTCAGGCCCTAAGAAATATCGTCGGGAACGCCGTCAAATTCACCCCCGAGAAAGGCAGGGTGAGAGTATCCGCTCGCCGTGCTGACCACGGGGTGGAAGTCTCTGTGGCCGACACAGGTCCTGGTATCCCGGAAGGAAATCTCATCACCATTTTCGAGAAGTTTCAACAGGCGACGACTGAAGGATTACACCCAGTCAAGGGAACGGGCTTGGGTTTAGCGATCGCCAAGCAGATTATAAACCTCCATGGTGGCAAGATATGGGCAGAGAGCGAATTGGGGCGTGGAAGTACATTTATTTTTGTGTTGCCAGCCTGATTTTTCTTTCACTTTCGAGCTGCGCAGCCTTTCGCGAGTACAGGGAGAACAAGGAACTCCGGACCTATCTCCTGCGCGGTCAAACACTTCTGGCTCAGAGGAACTACGATGCTGCCCTGGAGGCGTACCAGAAGGTTCTTTCCCTTTCTCCCCACAAACCTCCGGAAGACGAAGCCCTTTTCAACATGGGTTTGGCCTACGCTCATTTTGGAAATCCCAAAAAAGATTATAAGAAATCGATTGATCTTTTCCTGAGAGTTTTGAATGACTACCCTCAAAGCCAATTCGCGGTCCAGGCCAAAATCTGGGTGGGCGTGTTACTGGAGAGCACGGAATCCATCAAAAAGGTTGAAACTTTAAAAGAGACGATCAAAGATCTCGGGAGGGTCAAGCAGACAGAGAAGGGGTCAGAAAAAGCAAAACAGTCGGAAGCAAGATGGGAGGAATATGGAGAGGCTCGAGAGCATCTCCTCCGAAGCCAGAAGCTCCTCGCCCAGGGAAATTACGAAGGCGCCATCACTGAAAACAAGAAGATTTTGTCTTTGTCTGACTCCCGATCGCCGAAGGACGAGGCCCTTTTCAATTTGGGGCTCATTTATGCTCATTACGGGAACCCTCTGCAGGACCTTCAAAAATCGATCGAATCCTTCAAGACGCTCATAAAGAACAACCCCAAAAGTCCTCTGGCCGAACAGGCAAGGGTATGGGTAGAGATTCTTCAGGAAAACGCAGGACTCAACCATCTCCTCCAGAAGCTAAAGCAGGTGGATATTGATATCGAGGAAATGAAGAGGAAGAAGACACAATAACAGAAGGATAGGCAGATGCATTTCTCAGAGCAGGAGAGAGACGGACGATACGGGCTCACGAGAATGGCCATGCATTTTAGATTTGGTCTCTACATATCATCCACGCATAAAAAAGATCACCACTGGCGGAGTTCGATGCTCAGCCCATCAGGGTCCTTGATCTCGGCCCGTTTCGATTTCCCGAGCGTGACAGGTCCCCAGGACACCTCGACGCCTTTGCCTTTCAGGTACTGGACTGCCCGATCCATGTCATCGACTTCGATCGCCATCGTTCGGAAACCTACCTGAGGGCCTTTCGGAGGTGGCGCCGAATTATTGATCGCCAATAGCTCGAGCATCGTATCCCCAAGAGTGAGGAACACAATCTCCTCTATCTCCGGCGATGACGGTTTAATTCTCTCTTTGAGAGCAAAGCCAAACACCTCCTGATAGAATCGGATGCTCCTCTCGAGATCGCCCGATGTGATCTCCACATGGTCAATTCTTTTGAACATACCGGCCTCCTTGGGATCGACTTATTTTGTCGAACAAACTGAGCCTAAGTTTAACCCAAAACCCTTCCAAAATCTTCTCTCTTGCTGTGTCCTCTCCGCGTCTTATTAAAACGGCCATGCCCAGTCAGGTCCTGAACCTTGCCCTGAAACAAGTTCAGGGTCTACCGAATTAGCACTACAATTTCGGAATCCCCTGAATTCGTAGACCTGATTCTGAAATAAATTCTGATGATACTATTTTTCCAATAAACCCGGAGCTTGTGTTTCAGCTGTGATGATTATATGATTAAAAATATAACCCTGATTAAGGAGAACTTCTATGGGCAATGGGTACCGAGGTAAGATTCTTCATGTCGATTTGAGCCATCGAAAGATCGAGGTGGAAGAGAAAGACGATACGTTCTACCGAACTTACCTGGGTGGACGAGGGATTGGCTACCACTATCTCCTCAAAGAGGCTTCACCTCGGATGGACCCTTTTTCACCGGATAATCCTCTCATTCTTGCCACCGGCGTGATGACCGGCTCACCGATCGCTGCCTCTTGCCGATTCGCTGCCGTGGGAAAATCGCCGCTCACGGGGACAGCGGCTGAATCAGAGGCAGCCGGCTTTTTTGGCCCTGAGCTGAAGATGGCAGGGTTTGACGCCATTATCTTTCGAGGAAAAGCAGACCAAGCCGTCTATCTCTGGATCAATGATGGAAAAGCCGAGATTAAGGATGCCTCTCATCTGGCGGGCCAGGGAGCCCGAGAAGTTGAGGATAGGATCCGGGAGGAGATGGGAAGCAAGAGGATACGGGTTGCCCAGACGGGGCTTGCTGGGATGAATCTCGTCCGTTTTGCCAATATCACAAACAATCTCGGCCATTTCAACGGTCGGGACGGATTTGGAGCCCTCATGGGTTCGAAGAATCTCCGGGCGGTCGCTGCCCTAGGGACAGAAAAGATCGAATTTTTTGACCCTGAGTTCCTGCGCAAGACTGCCCAGGACTACGCCAAAACCTTCAAAGATAATCCCCAGGGGAAAACCCTGTTTGTTTATGGGACGACCATCTTTTGCGAAGTCCTCTCTGAGGCAGGTGCCTTGCCGATTAACAACTTCAGACGGACCAAACTCGAAGATGCAAAACCTGTCAGCGGCGATACCTATAACGAGCTTCTTCTAAAAGAGCGAAAAGGATGTTACTCCTGTCCCATCCGATGCAAGCGCGGCATTGCGCTCGATGATTCGAAGTACGGTGTCGACTCCCGTTACGGAGGACCCGAATATGAGACGATCGCCGCTCTCGGAACCAATCTTAATATTCTCGACCTGAAAGCCATCGCCAAGGCCAATGAGATCTGTAATCGATACTGCATGGATACGATCTCTGCCGGGTTGGTCATCGCCTTTGCCTGCGAATGCTTCGAAAAAGGGGTAATCACAAAGGCGGACACGGACGGGCTGGAGCTTCGGTTTGGGGATCCGGATCTGGCGATTCAATTGCTGGAGATGATTGCGAAACGACAGGGCTTCGGAGATCTTCTGGCAGAAGGGATGACACGGCTTGCACATCGATGGAAGGTCTTGGACCAGCCCTATCATCTGGCGGTCAAGGGCATGGAGCTCCCCATGCACGACCCTCGTGTAAAGGTAGGAGTGGGAATCGGCTATGCCGCCTGCCCCTACGGGCCCGACCATATGAATGCCCCTCACGATACTCTATTCTTTGATGAAAAATTCTATTCCTTTCAATCCGTCAAATCGCTGGGCATCTACAAGGGGATGCATCCGACACAAATCACCAATGAAAAAGTGAGGACCTATGTTTTGCTTGACAATCTGTGGAAGATGATGGATGCCCTGGGACTCTGTGTTTTCGGGTTTGCGCCCCGCGGCGTGATGCCTCTGGATTTGATGATTCAGTGCTTGAATGCGGCGACCGGCTGGAATACCAACCTGTTTGAGCTGATGAAGGCTGCAGAGCGAAGCACGATGATCGCCAGGGCCTTTAACAGTCTCGAAGGATTTACGATGAAAGACGATCAGTTGCCGCGACGGCTATTCGATCCAAAACCCGATGGGCCACGTGCTGGCGAGAAGATTTTCACGGAGAATGAATTCCAAAAAGGGATCGAGATGCTCTACGACGTGATCGCCTGCGATCCCAAAACAGGCCGTCCTAGCAGGGGTAAGCTGATCGAACTCGGGTTGGACTGGGTGGAAGAGCTGTTAAGAGAAAGACAGGGCGCGTAAGGCAAACCTCCGGCTCCTTTGCGATCATCCGGTGGGCGGCAGATCGTTGGTTCAGTGGTCTCTCTTTCAAAACCGTATAGGCTTGTCGAATTCGATGCGATGGCCCTCTTGTACGACTCCTAGATTCTGACGAGTTCAAAAGCAGATCCTTCCCCTTATTCTCTTGCCACTTGAGAAAGTACGCCCAAAGGGGTCTCTCGATGTGATGAATCAACCTATTTCCTGAGAAGATAACGCACGAAGGGGGGCATGCACCTCGTTACCACCCGCTCCTGATCTTTTCAAATTCATTCTCCTTTATTCGAAGTATCCTCTACCCAAGCATTCCAATGCATCAGTTCTGAACCTGAAACGATTGAATGCCTTATCTTATATTTATGTCCAGCTTCTGTCGTAAAATCGATAACCCGATCATAACGAGACCGGAACCCAGAACTAGAATATCCTACCTGAACCTTATGGTCCCCCGGAAACAATTCTATTCGACTACACCTCGGGACAAGCCTCCCATCGACAAGAATGACATTGATGGCAGAATCCCATCGTAAAAAAGCAACTTGGCTCTTGGGTAATCGAGGACCAGAATACATTCTAAACGTACCGGAGCCACAACCCCATAGAATCAAGATAGCTGATAAAATAAAAATGGACAAGATGGATTTGACTTTCATTTTCTCCTCCTTCTTCTAGCTTTCTAAACAAATGGCGTGTTCTTCTTATTAAAGAAACGCATGCTTAAGAAGTCCTACTCCTCGCTGGTCTCTACTATTCTACCTCCCCTCCCAACATAATGCCCGCAGCAACATCAACATTGTTTGTTGTCAAGTCCATCGCCACCAAGAAACCATCTCTCCTTCGATGGCTTTAACTTTTGCGGCAAGGGGAGAATCATACGGAAAGGAGACAATCATACGACCGGATCGACCATCTGAGATATGAATCCTGCCATCCGTCGCCACCCTCTTTTGTTCGGTTTTGGAGCAAAAACCTCTAATTTTACAAATTATCATACCTAAACAATATGTCAAATTTTTTTCTTGATCTTGTTTTCTTGATCTTTTTGAAACACCCTGCGAATCTGGTAGGCGGGGACGGGGATGAACCGTGCCTGTCCCGTCCTGACGGCGCGGGTGGTTTTTTTACTTCTCTGTAGTTGAACCAAATTGCAGCCCGCAGAACTGACAATCCTTTGCTAATTCAGGAGTAACTCTTGAATCAATCCGCTTTCTTCCCGCCAACAGGGTTGACCGGGTAGAGTAGATTGGTTTCTTCCTTTCCAGAGTCCTTAGGATATCTACAGGAACCCGCCCATTCTGCTGAGAGCTTCACCTGTATTCGCCGCCATGTGAGGAGGAACGAAATGAATTTTCGGTTGAAGCAACTGTCTTTCAACCCAGCGAGGAAAGGGAAATTCCTAATGACTTGCCGAGGGAGACCAATTCTTGCAAAGTGGAGGGTTCGAGTGGGATGCCCAGCTTCAGGCGCTCGGACTCGGTTCGGTATTCCGGTTCTCCAGGCATCAGAATCTCTGTTACGTTCTGCGCCTTCGCACTTTCTTTAATGCTTTTGATGTAGCGGTCCATCTCTTTCTTAAACTCCTTTCTTCCGGCGAAACATTCCGGATCAATGGCCATAAAAGAGTGGCAGGTACCCTGGATACCCGTCTTATCCTCCTCGTAGAGACTCTTAATGTGTCGAGTCCATTTGCCATCCGTGAGAACGGAGGTCAATATCTCATGGGCTAAAACCATTCCATACCCTTTATGCCCTCCGATCGGGGCTAAGGAACCTCCTCCTTCGTAACCTTCATACGGATCTTCCGTGGGGAGACCGTTTTTCTCATAGGCCCATCCCAGAGGGATTTTCTCACCTTTCTTGCGACACAAGATCAATTTACCCGAAGAGACCACACTGCAGGAGAAATCGAGAATAACCGGGAGATACCGATCGGCCGGGAAGGCATAAGCGACGGGATTGTTTCCGATGATCCGCTCCCGTCCGCCCCATGGCGCCATCATCGGAGCAGAGTTTGAAACGATGTAACCGATGAAGTCGTTCTTCAGCGCCATCATAGGAAAGAGACCTGCTACACCGAAATGGCCGCTGTCTTTAACCGAGACCCACCCGATGCCGTGCTCTGTTGCTTTCTGTATGGCCATCTCCATCGCCTTGTAGGCGACGACATGCCCCATCGATCCATGGGCTTCGAAAAAAGCGGTGGGGCCTTTTTCTTTAACCCTCGTGATCTTGCATACGGCGCGGACATAGCCTTTTTGAAGCCTCTGAATATAGATGGGAAGTCTCATCACACCATGGGTCTCCACCCCCCGAAGGTCAGACCTTGCGAGAAGCTCGGCCACAAGTTCTGCCTCGTTCTCCGGAACTCCTACTCTCAAATAAGCTTGTTTACAGAAAAGTTTCAAATCATCAAAGGATATGCGTTGGGAAACGTTCTCTCCCATCCCATCCTCCTTCCGGACACAGACCGTCTCTCTTCCTACTCTTCAATCCCTGCCAATCGTATGGCGCATTTCTTTTTATGGGTAATATCCGATTCTCTGAAAATCGTGAGCCGATGAGCTGCGGGAGAACCTCCTCCATGAATGTCGGAGATCGTATCCGCACTCTCCATCGCCATCTTCTCGACCAACCGCAACATCTTGACCCTTTTTTCCACCGGTACTCCAGTGGCTCCCTTCAAATATTTCTTGAGCAACTCGCCGATGTCCGGGTTATCGAAATCCCTGTCCGAAGGGAGGTCTGCCACAAAGCCGCCCGAGATATCGACCATGAGGCGGACGGCCTCTGCCATCTCCTTTCCCTCGTGGATCTTCGACGCATTGGCCAAAACAGGATCGATGAAATAAGTCCCCGAAGCCTCTTTCTTTCCTTCATAGGAGGCGGCCAAACTGCAGCCGTAAAGGGTCTCCGCCATATGAATCATATTGATCACCTTTTCTTTGTGGTGGCTTATTTTGGTTGTTCCGTTATAGTCCATCATCATCAAGGCTGCTCCGGTCATGGCATCGATCTTTCCCGATTTGCAGCCGCCGTGGGATTGACGGTGAAAGGCAGAGAAGCGACTCACCATCTCGGCCGCAAATTCAACCTCCCTGAACATGAAAACCCGGTCCCACGGCACCAGCACCTCATCAAAGATGAGCGTGGGACAGTATTTGCTGTAACGGATGTTCCCGCAATCCACTCCCTCGATCT
>Ga0153915_10007087_pt1 | contig 10557 bp, 5 predicted proteins | sample Opewatmetagenome_2_FD_107003 | JGI IMG/M metagenome (GOLD analysis project Ga0153915, IMG submission 107003) | Freshwater wetland microbial communities from Ohio, USA - Open water 3 Core 3 Depth 3 metaG | ecosystem: Environmental > Aquatic > Freshwater > Wetlands | place: USA: Ohio, Lake Erie... | reverse complement strand
TTCATAATCTCACCTCTAGTCCGGCTCCTGATATGTCTTTATTTCACAAGAGAGAGCGGTATTCAATCATATTCTTTGAGACCCGCTTCAGATCAAATGGGTTTGGAACATATAGTGACCTGAACCGACCTCGAGGACGGCCCGTCCTTTCTCGTCATGAAGGAACCGAACGCCGAAGCTCCGGCTCGCGGGATTTCCGCTCTCCATGACGGCGTCTGCCTCCTTGGCCGGGATACTGACGACGGCCGTCGTACCGGGCGGGATCGTGAGCGAAAGGGTGAAAGCGCCGCTTTCTATTTTCCACTCTGAAGCGATCAGGCCGCGGACGGAATCGAAGCGGGCCCTGGCCCAAGTCACATTCCCCACGGGTTGGGGACTGATGACGATCTTCTTGAATCCCGGTTCTGCCGGGTCGGTCCCCAGGCCGGCCAGGTCGTGGTAGAACCATTCCATGATGTGGCCCAGCATGAAGTGGTTTTGCGAAGATGCACGGCCGGCATCCCAGGCTTCGGTGAGGCTTGTCGCCCCTTGCCGGAGTTGATAGCCGTAGCCCGGCTTGTCCGATTGGTTGTTCATGTCGAAAATTACGTCGGACCGGCCGCCCTCAGCAAGAGCTCGCAGGAGATAGCGATAGCCGACGTCGCCGGAGGTCAAGGCATTGCCGCGGCCTTGGACGTCTTTCACGATGAGGTCGAGTACGGCGGCCCGATGCTTGGGCTCGACAAGTCCCATGACCAGCGGCGTCGCGTTCGCGGTCTGGGAGCCGGTTGCATAGCGGCCAGCGGCGGGATCAAAGAATCTTTTATTGAACGCTTCTCGGATTTGTGAGGCGCGGAGCTCATAAGCTTTTGCCTCTTCCGGATAACCCAGGACCGCGGCGGCCTGGGCCAGAATCCATGTGTCGTAATAATAAAACGCGGTGGCCGTCACGGCTTTAGGCGTGAGCTGGGCCTCGCCGGGCGGTTTTGGGCCGATGTCATACCAGTCGCCGAGGCCGTGCGAAACGATGTGGCCTTGAGCTTTGGAAGCGAGGTAATCGACATAGCGTTTCATGCCTTCATAGTGCCGCCCGAGAAGACCCAGATCGCCGGTCCATTCATACTGCTGCCAGGGGACGACGATGAAGGCGCTGCCCCATTCCGGAGAATCACGAAAGCCGGCCTGGAACACAGTGTATTCCGGCGCGATGTCGGGAATAAGGCCGTTTTCCAGTTGAGAGTCCGCCATGTCGTTCATAGTCTTGGTGAAAAGCTGGGCCAGGTCCCATTCGTAGCGCAGAGACGGGCCGTTGAGATGATATTCTTCGAGCCAACCCAGCTTCTCGCGGTGGGGGCAGTCGGTGAGCAGGCTCATCATGTTCGCCCGCTGGGCCCAGCGGACGAGCGTCCGGATGCGGTTGAAGAGCTCGTTGGAGCAGGCAAATTCACCGATCGCCGCAGAAGACGAGTGGACGACGACTCCTTCGAGCGATTCCACGACGGGAAGAGGTTCCCCAGCCACGGCGGGCTGGCATTCGACCTGGAGATAGCGGCAGCCATGGTAGAAAAATTTTGAAAAGTAGCTTTCCGGGCCGCGGCCGGAGAGCGTGTATTTCCAATAAGCCTCGCCCCCGCCGCAGGAGACTCGGTCCAGGGAACCATCAGCATTGTTCAGCTCCGAAGGGATGAGTTTTACGGACGAGCCCGCCGGACCCCGGACGGCCAGCCGGGGCATGAGCGGAGCGTTTTGACCGAAATCGTAGACGGCTACTCCCTGCTTGAGCGGCCGGATAGCGGCCGGTTTGAGCGTCTCGATCGCCCTCACTGGAGGTGCGGACGAGCTGAAGCCCTCGAGCGTCCCACCCGGGCCGGGAACGACGACCGCACCATCCCACGATGAGTCATCGAAATTCGTCCTTGTCCAGCCGACGGGCTCGAGCCGGCCGTCATAGTCCTCTCCGCCGTAAACGCAGGAGAATGTGATCGGACCGCGATGGACGCGCCACGAGCTGTCGGTGCCGATCACCTCGGTTTTGCCGTTAGAATATTCAAGCCGGACCATGGCGATGGCCTTGAGGGGCCCGAAAGAGCCGACGTACTTTATGTAGCGTCCGCCCCTGACATTATAGAAGCCGTTGCCGAGCAATAGGCCGACGGAGTTACGGCCTTTATGAAGAAGGTCCGTGATGTCATAAGTATCATATGTGCATGTCTTGTCGTATTTCGTCCAACCGGGAGTGAACAGGTCCGCGCCGACCCGGCTCCCGTTGAGAGTCATCTCATAATGCCCCAGGCCGCAGATGTGGATGACGGCGCGGACCAGACGGCGCGACACTTTAAATTCTTTCCTGGCCAGAAGAGTTTCGTATGTCTCGGCGGATTCGCCGGCTTTGCGGGGCCCGACGGCCCCGAGTGCATCTTTTGCGCTGATCCAGGACGTCTGCCAATCCTTTGGATTAAGAATACCCATGGTCCAGGAAGCCGGAGCACTCCACGGCGAGGGCCGGTCATCCTTATTCCAAACGAGGACCTTCCAAAAAACTTTCTGCGAAGAATGGAGCGGCCGGCCGGAGTACGGAATATAAAGAGTCTCTTCCGATGCGATCTTTCCGCTATCCCACAGGTCGCCGCGGTCCTTCTTCAAAGCCTTGGCCGAGGATGCGACGAGGATCCGATAGGCCGTCTGCCGCTCACCGCGCTCGCGGCTTTCGAGTTTCCAGGAGAGCCGCGGTGATGGGACGTCCACTCCGAGCGGATTTTTGGCGAGGTCGCAAGAAAGCTGTATGGGCATCAATAGCGACGCTTCCCGGCCTGCTATCGAACGGCGCGCGATTAACCCTGATCCAAAAAACAGAAACGCGAGGGCCGCTAAAGCGACCAAGCCGATGGCGCGGTGATGAGGGAAAGTAAAACTCATATGTTCCTCCCGGGCATCTCATTTTTTTTACAGCTAGTAGGTCATTGCGAGCCTCTTGGCGTGGCAATCTCGTGTTCTCTGCACGATAAGCGGAGATTCCTCGCTCCGCTTGGAATGACAACGCAACTTTTTATATTGCGTCCGCATTAGTTTTAGAGAATTTCGCCGACCATACGATTTCTTCATCCCCGCTGGGCATCAGTGTCAGCCGGAGAAGACCGCCGGAGCGCTCTGTCTTTTCAAGTTTAGCGCCCTGGGCGTCGAGCTTATCGAAAGTGAAGCCCGTCGGCTCCGTGACATAGAGTGTGTATGGATCTTCTTTGATGCCTCGGCTCCTTCCCGAAAGCGTTATCCCATCCCAGCGCGCGTCAAGAAGGTCGACGCCGCCGCAGGTGACGTGGCGGCTTGTGGCGATGAGCTGAGGATGCGGCTTGCGCTTCCGGATGCAGAACGCCTGCGACCGGAATTTCGGGTCGAGCGGACCCGGCGCGAACGAGCCTGTGAAACCGCCCAGGAGCTTCTTCGACCAGAACTCGAAGACGAAATACTCGCGATCTGGGTCGAGGCCGAGGTCGGAAAAACGGATCTCGGCAAAATCACCTCCCGTCCGGCCGAGGACAAGCCAATTTTCGAAGGGGCGGTCGATCTCCAGCAAGTACAGGAAGCAGGCCGGCGTGTAGCCGCCGTCGAAGAGGCGCGGGCCTGAGCCGCTGACCTCGACGTCGGCGCGCCAGAGGTTCAGCGAGCGCGAGGGATCGACATCGAAGGTCTGGCCGGGCCGGGTGAACAGGACGGGCGCGGCGCGCTTGGCCGGCTCAACGGCCTCGGTCCGGTAGAGGGCGGGTTTGTCGGTGAGCATGAGCAGCGAGCCGGTGAGCGTCGTCACCAAGGTCGATCGGAAGGCGTCCTCGTTGAGCTCAATGTGGTCCGGGTCGTTCCGCCAGACGACATTGTTGAAAGAATTGTATTGGGCGAGGCCGGCGTAGGCGAATCCGTCGTCACCGATCCGGCAGCCGTCGATGAGGCCGGTCAATTCCGGGCGGACTCCCCAGCAGCCGAGTACGAAATGGTCCCGCCCGAGGACGTCGCGCACGGTTTCGACATAGCGGCGGTAGGCATTGACCCGGTCGATTTTTTTCCGGTCGAAATAATCCCTGTTGGCGTTATAACCTTCATAGCGCAGATGGCGAAGCCCGTCCACTTTGAAATATTCCCAGCCCTGGGCGCGGAATCCCTGAAAGAGCGGCCGGACAACATTTTGGAGAGCTTCAGGGTTCGACGCGTCCAAGGGGAAACTGATCCAGTTGCCGCGGACGGGATTTCCCCGGACGTCGCGGACAAACCAGTCGAGGTGCTTGCGGACGAAATCCTCTTGAGCGACCTGGACGCCCATCCAGATGCCGGGGATTAAGCCTTTGCTCTTGATATAGCCGGCCAGGAAGTCTAGGCCGCGCGGAAATTTATCGTTGGGAGTCAGCCAGAATTCGGGCGCCCCTGCGGCCCGCTGATAGCCGTCGTCCATCTGGAAATATTCGTAGCCGTACGGCCTGAGCGTTTCGGAGAAGACATCGGCCGTCTCTATCATGTCTTTCTCGGTGACTCTGTCGAAAAAGGCGAACCATGAGATCCAGCCGGCCACCGAGCTCGGCCAGGGCTTGTAAGTCCAGGGCTCGAAATAGGCGAGGCCGCGATGCTTCTGGTAAAACCGGGGTCGAAAGCGGAGGACGATCTCATTCCCTTCGGCGGTCAGGGCGAAAGAGTTGCCTTGGGAAGACGAATCGATGGGTAAGATAGACGCTCTCGGATTTCCGTCCACCGACAGGACCCAATCCTGTTTGCGGTCGTAGACGGCGCGGTTGAGGAGGCTTCGGCTGAGTCCTGAGACGTGGCGGACGATGAGCGGGCCGGCGCCGCGCCGGTCGCGGCGGTCCGCTTCGCAGGGGAATGCTTCCTCGGTGCCGCGGATCGTTCCTGACAGTTTGACGCGTGTCCTGCTGTTCCGGCTGAAGAGAAGTAGCATCTGCTCGATTCTTCCGCCGGCTGTATAGACCTGCGAGCGCTGCTCGAGCGTGTTGGCTTCCGCCTCGATTGTTCCCTCGAAGATGGTCGGGCCGGCGTATTCGATCCTAATCTTTTGGCCGGCAAGATTAAAGCGGGCAGGAGAGTTCGGGGCGGGGTCGATGGGCGACGGCTTTTTCTGAGCGGCTAAAAATAGGCTCGCGCCGATCAACAACGCCCCTCCCGCGAAAAGAATTTTGGACGATTTCATGTTCGTTTTCCTTCGCCATCCAGTGGCAAGTCTACTCTTCAGGCACACTTTTCCTGGGAATTCAGTCACGCGCAAAGAATTCTATTTGCGGCGTTCGATAAATTTTAAGAATCCCGAAGGTCGGGCGCGGTGCGGAAATTTATGCTCCAAATCCGGGCTATTTCACCGGTTTGACGTCGACAATGTCCTTGGCTGCCGTCGTGGACGACTCCATCTCGATCGTGCCTTGCTCGGTGATCCGGATCTTGGCGGCTTCGTAGATTTTCCCTTCGCCCTTGTAATTCTTGTCCACGTTCATTTCGATAACCAGGAAAAGATTTTCCGAATAGCCCTGGAGGTTGCTCCCGGGCTCGACGCTTTGGCTTTTGCTGAAGAAGACGTACTTGAATCCGTTGTCCGTCGGCTTTTCGTAGGCGGCATTGAGACCGATATTGAGGCCAGCCCCGCCGACGAAGCGCAGGGAGCCCTTCTTGAGCTTGCGAAAAGCGGCATATAATCCGCTATCACCTCCGGAATTGTAAGCCTGGGCCAATTGGCGCACTTCGTCAACGGTCGTGTAGCTGTCGATCTTGACCCTAATGTTGGCCGGGCTGGCCATGCTCCCGCCCGAGCCCAGCATAAGCCGGCCCCTGAGCTCGACCTGCGCCCATAAAGTAGACGTCGACGCCAAAAAAATGGCCAATAGAATACATACAAAAAAACGATGGCGAATGATTTTTACCATGAGGCCCTCCTCCTTCGGATATATTTGTATATTAGGCGGCGGGCAAAAGCCTGTCAAGCATTATAATCAGGTGTAATCCGGGGTCAAACCTACTCGCTACGCACAATTCTCCAGGGGAGCTTGCGTAACGAGTAGGTTTGACCCCAGTCCTCATTTTACGAGGCCGACCCCGACAAGGGCCTTGGGTGCCCTCGTATACGATTCCATTTCGAGCGTGGTTTGCTCCGTGAACCGGATCCTGGCATCTTCATAAACCTTCCCCTCGCCCTTGTAATTCTTGTCCAGATTCAATTCCACGACCATGAAGAGGAACCCTCCATAGATCAATCGTTTGGACCCCGGCTCAATGCTCTGGCTCCTTGAAAAGAGGACGATCTTGACTCCTTTGTCCGTGGGCATCTCATAAGCGGCATGAATGGAGATTTTCGTGCCGAGGCCGCCGAGAAAAGTCACCGCTCCTTTGTCGAGCTTGTAAAAAGCGGGCCAAAAGGCATCTTCGCCGCCGGAATTGTAAACCTGCAACAGTTGGCGCACTTCGTCGGCATCCGAATAGCTTTTGATATTGATTCTCAGGTTGATCGAAGCCTGGACGTTCGGGCCTCCGCCTGTCAACAGACGGGCTTTGAATTGGACCTGTGCCCAGAGGGACGACGTCCAGCCCAAAAGAAGCAGGCAGAGCCCATATATAAAAATCTTTTTACACATTTTCTTGTTCATAAGGCCCTCCTTCTCGGTCTCTCTTTGTATATTATGTTTCATCCGAAAGCCTGTCAAGCCTTTAGCCTGAAGCCTTTTTGACGGACACCGATGGGCCTTTTTGATATAAAAAGTTTGAAACAGCGTTGAGGCTGACCTCGCCTTCGGGTAAACTAAAAGGACCTTTGAAATCAGCGGCGCCAATGTGTCTGATTTTCAGTCAGTCCCCTCAGCCCGTCCGCCTGCTGTTCGAGGAGAGACTGAATCCGCGGCTTGGCATGACCGGAGATCGCTGGCTGAGCGTTTGGAGAATGGGTACATATTTCCATTTTTTGCAGATTGTAATATATTGGAATCAATTCTTTTTCGTGCGGAGCATGAAAGACCGGATTCCGGCATCAGCCGCACGAGATGGACGAGATCCTTTTGCCGGGCTATCTAGAGGGTGGCCTTGAAAGGAGGAGGGATAACCATGAAAAAGCGGAGTTTTTTTTGGCTTTTCCTTGTTTTCTGCGGGCTGTTGATATTCGGCGCGGGCTGCGTCCAGAAACCTAAATCGGATTATTCCGTCAAGGCGGTCCCCCTGACCGATGTGAAATTCACGGGCGGCTTCTGGGCGGAGCGCCAGGAGATCGACCGGACCGTAACGATCCCCCACAACATCCAGGAATGCGAAAACACGGGACGCGTCAAGAATTTCGAGATCGCCGGCGGAACGGCGCAGGGCAAGTTTTGCACCCGTTACGCTTTTGATGATTCTGATCTTTATAAAGTCATCGAGGCGGCGTCCTATTCTCTGGCCCTCCATCCCGATCCCGAGCTGGACAAGAAGGTCGACGAGCTCATCGGCAAGATCGCCAAGGCCCAGGAGCCTGACGGCTATCTCTACACGGCCCGGACCATCGATCCCAAAAACCCGCCGCGGATGTCGGGCAAGGAGCGCTGGGTCAACCTTAAGGACAGCCACGAATTGTACAACCTGGGGCACCTTTACGAGGCGGCCGTTGCCCACAACCAGGCGACGGGGAAGAAATCGCTCCTCGATGTCGCCCTCAAGAGTGCCGACTTCATCGACAAGACATTTGGACCGGGCAAAGACCAATTGAAGCTCGTCCCCGGCCATGAGGAAATCGAGATCGGCCTGGTCAAGCTCTTCCGGCTCACAGGGAAGATGAAGTACCTGAACCTGGCCAAGTTCTTCATTGACGAACGGGGCAACGCGTCCGGCCACGCACTCTATGGCGATTACGCCCAGGACCACAAGCCGGTTGTGGAGCAGACCGAAGCCGTCGGACACGCCGTGCGGGCGGCCTACCTCTATTCGGGCGTGACCGACGTAGCGGCGCTGACCGGCGACCGGCGCTACATGGACGCCCTCGATAAAATCTGGGACGATGTCGTTACCAAAAAGCTCTACCTCTCAGGCGGCATCGGCGCGGCCGGCGGCTGGGAAGGCTTCGGCCCGGCTTACGACCTGCCCAACGCCAGCGGCTATGCCGAAACCTGCGCCACAATTGCCTATGCCCTGTGGAATTATCGAATGTTCCTTTACTACGGCGACGCGAAATATATGGACCTCTTTGAGCGGGCCGCCTACAACGCTTTCCTTTCGGGCGCGGGCCTGCCCGGGGACAAATATTTCTATCCCAATCCTTTAGCCTCCTTCGGCCAGCACGAGCGCAGCACCTGGTTCGGCTGCGCTTGCTGCCCGCCCAACATCGCCCGGTTCATCGCCGAGTTGGGAGGATTCGCCTATGGCGTGGCGGGCGACAACATCTATGTCAACCTCTACGCCCGGGGAACGGCCGACGTGAAGACCGGAACCGGCAAGGTCAGGCTCGAGCAGACGACGGATTATCCGTGGCAGGGCGACGTCAAAATCCAGGTCGCGCCCGAGAAGGCAAGCTCCTTTACGCTCTATGTCCGCATCCCGGAGTGGGCTCAAGGCAGGCCCCTGCCGAGTGACCTGTATCGCTATGCCGACGGGACCGAAGAAAAGCCCGTCGTGAAGGTCAACGGCGAGACGATTCCCTTGAATATTGAAAAAGGCTACCTGCCGATCGCCCGCCCCTGGAACGAGGGTGATACGGTGGAAATCAGCCTGCCCATGCCGATCCACCGCGTGGCGGCGAATGAAAAAATCAAGGCGGACGTCGGCCGCGTGGCCATCGAGCGCGGCCCGATTCTCTATTGCGCGGAGTGGCCGGATAACAACGGCCTGGTCAGCAACCTTGTCTTGGGAAGCCAAGCGTCCTTGACGGCCGAAATGCGCAGCGATCTTTTGGGCGGCGTCATGGTCATCAGCGGCGAAGCGACGGCTTACAAAGCGAAAGCCGGCAAGATCGTCGGCGAAAAGCAGCCGCTCGCGCTCATCCCGTACTTTGCCTGGGCCCACCGCGGCAAAGGCGAGATGGCGGTCTGGCTGGCGGGCGAACCGAAATTAGCCCGTCCCACGCCGGAGCCGACGGTCGCCTCTCTGGCCAAGGTCAGCGCCTCCGGGGGAAGGGGCGTTTCCACGATCAACGATCAGTTCGAGCCCGAAAATTCCAACGACCATTCCGTCGGCTACTTCCACTGGTGGCCGAAGAAGGGGACGACGGAATGGGTCCAGTATGATTTCAGAGGCCCGACGCTCGTATCTGAAATTTCCGTCTATTGGTTTGACGATACGGGCGAGGGGGAATGCCGCGTGCCCAAGTCCTGGCAGGCGCTTTTTAAGGCGGGCAACACCTGGGTTCGCGTGAAGAACATCGACCCCTACGGCGTCGACAAAGACGCCTACAACACGGTCCGCTTCGAACGCATACGCACGGCCGCGATGCGGCTGGAGATCCAGATGCCGGAGAAGTTCTCGGCGGGCATTCACGAGTGGAAGGTGAAGTAATTTGGCAGGGGCTGACGGTTCGTGAGAGCTTTGGGAAGGGATTCGCTCCCTAACGGGATTTTTTACGCCATAAAAATATCGTCTTTATCGGCGGCTGCGTTTCTCGCATGCCTGATAGCCGCGCTAAAAAGAAGTCCTTGTCCAAAATTTGGCGTTTCTCATTATGCGGAGCTAGCTCGAACATTCTCGCCGGCCTTAAAGAGGCTTCCCTCAAAAGACGATATTTTTAGGCTAAATCCCTCATGGTCGCTTCTTCCCTTCCCAAATCTCTTATCCAATTTTCTTAACCGTGCCCGCCCCTCGCCAATTTTTGAGATATTATGAATGGCTGTCATCGCGCGCGAAGCGTGACCATCTTGTTTTTGTTTAAATGTAAGGTTTGAATGGAGGATATGACATGAGATGCAGAGGGAAAGATATTGATGCGCCTTTTCTCAAGGGTTTTGTTTTTCTTCTAGTTGTCATCCCGGCTCTCCTCGGGTACACTTTTTCCATGCAGGAAAAGCAATCTTCGGGATTTGCCGCATCGGCAAAGAACCCGATTGCCAATCCGTCGTTCGAAGACGTCGAGAAAAACCGGCCCAAGGGCTGGCGGACGGTCAACTGGCAGCCGAAGGCCGAGTTTGCGGTTGACGAATCGGTGGCGCACTCCGGCATGCGCAGCATAAGGATTTCTTCGGCCGACGGCGCGGATTCGTCGTTCCAGAGCATCGTCGTCGTCCAGTCCTATGCCAAGTACCGGCTGAGCGGCTGGATCAAGACCCGCGACCTTAAGCCGGGGACGAGCAAAGGGGCGCTGATCAACCTCCATGGCATGGACATCATGACCAAGGCTGTCAGCGGCACCCAGGACTGGACCCGTGTCGAGGTCGTCTTCGACACCGCGGGCTCGGATGCAGTCTCGGTCAACTGTCTATTCGGCGGCTGGGGAAAAGCGACGGGAACGGCCTGGTTTGACGACATCCAGCTCGATCTCCTTTCGGCAAGGACGCTGAAACCTGAAGCCGCTATCGATACGACTAAGACCATGGCTCCGATTTCCAAGTACATTTATGGCCAATTCATCGAGCACCTCGGCCGCTGCATCTA
>Ga0153915_10007086_pt1 | contig 10558 bp, 8 predicted proteins | sample Opewatmetagenome_2_FD_107003 | JGI IMG/M metagenome (GOLD analysis project Ga0153915, IMG submission 107003) | Freshwater wetland microbial communities from Ohio, USA - Open water 3 Core 3 Depth 3 metaG | ecosystem: Environmental > Aquatic > Freshwater > Wetlands | place: USA: Ohio, Lake Erie... | reverse complement strand
TGGTCTAGGGGAGGGTTGTAGCCGATGGTAGGGTTTTTGGCCATGTAGATGAAGTCAAAGGTCGCCAGCATGGAAAGGCGGGTATCTTCATCGCTGACATTGACATAATTATCACCGTTCGGCGGATCCACCGGCGGGAGCAGGCTGCCGTACTCTGTGATCCACAGCGGTTTACCCTGCGCTCCATTATCCTTCATCCATTGGCGAAAGGCCGTCACCCAACCGCGGAAAATGGTGATGTTATGCGTCTTGCTGATCTCGGTCGCGGCGTCGATGACGAACGCGTCAGCATGATCATTTTCAAAGCCCGGAGGGATACCCGCCCCCCACTGACCGAGCTCTTCGTTGAGTATGAAGGCGTGGATGGTGAAGACATCGATAAAATTCAACGCATTGGCCAGGCTTCCAAACAAGTCCGGATCATCCAGGCGGGCAATCATTCTGTTCATATATCTGATGCGGAGCGGAGATGGCTGCACAATGGGCGCAAAGCCAACGCGGGCGTTGTTATCAAGGTTCTTGATTTTAGTAGCCATCTCGTAATAACGCTCGGCATATACCTCTGCGGAGAGGTTATCCTGGGCCCAGGCGTCCGGTTCGTTGCCGATGATCCAAACAGCTCCAGGATATTGCAGCACCCAGGTGTCCAGACTTGCAAGGTGGGACGCATACACAACATTCTTCACGCCCACCACCTTGACGTGTTCGATATTGCCGGCGACATCGCCAGGTCGTATAACATCCCAGTTAAGGAACGACGCCACCCCAAGGGTCGAGAGGTCGTATCCATCCAGGGGGCGAACAGCCGTAATGGCAAGATGGCATGGATCGCCCAAACCGCTCGTCTCGGCCCGGGCGCGTTGCGAGGCTTCCGGCAAAATGAGTGGGAAGATCGCAAATAGGAGTAGTAAGTATGGGATCAGTCTTCGCAAGAGCATATCTCCCCTGATCCTGCATTTCCTTTTATTCGGGGTTCAACTATAACATCCCGCCATAATTGAGTCAATAACGCGACTTAACGAATCTTTCATCGATCGGCAGAGCCATCTTGCTTTCTCATGGCGCTGATTCGAGGTGATAGATGCAAATCTCCGGCCCCCTGCACCCAGGAACAGACGCGACGCGCATTTGCATTTCCTGCCAGGATGTCGCTCCTGGCTTTTTCACGGGGCAGGTGCGATCGACAGCTCCAGCACCTGGTCCCGGTCAAGCTGCGCCGACCAAATCCAGGAGGAGGGCGAGCTCTGCTTCCAACCCTGCGAGCCGGAGCTGATCGCATACCCTTCCGGCAAGATCACCTCCACCTGAATGGCAGAGGATCCAATCCCGGGCTGTTTTTGCACGCGCAGGGTATAGCGCCAGCCGCCAGAGCCATCGGGCACGACGACTGTGCCCGGCAAGGCGTACTCCAGGCGAATCTTTTCCTGGGCACGGGTGGGCAGCAGCAGGACGCCGGCAAAGACCTGCGTCCCGTCCTCGCCCGGATAGGATTCGACAACGCCCGGCCAGGCTGTCCCTCCCAACAGCTGCTCGCCGGGGACGGGTTTCGCCTGCGCCGCGGTCAAAGCGCTGCCGGTAGGGGTGTACACTCGCCAGTAATCCCAGTAGCAACGCTCTTCAAGATCGCTATAGGTGCCAGTGCCGTAAGAGGCTTCGTGGACGCAAGCGACATCTTTTTGTCCCGTGTGGGTATATCCCAGAGCAAGCCGGGCCGATGGATGAGCGGGATCGCTCAGATCGACCCGGTAATGGATGGAGCGCTGAATGAGCGCATCCGTCTTATTGAAACCGAAATTCGAGTCGACTACCATCAGGTAATCCCCTGTGCCAGGCTCAAGGCGATGCGCCAGCCCGATACTTTCCAGCAAGTCCTGGGCTTCTGGCTGGTTAAAATAAACCAGCAAGTGGCCCGTTTCCACCAAATCCACGACAGCCTTGCCCAGGCTGAGAAGCGCTTTGGGCTCCTGAGAGTGCAGGATATTCTCGATCAACGCCTTGCCCAGTACACCCATAAAATCTTTGCGCCCTCGCCACCACTCTTCGGAGAAGCCACTCCCCGGCTCGGGCTCCCAGGACTGCTGCATGATGGATTCAACGTTTTTCGCGGTGACCGGCTCCGGCATATCCGGTAGGGAGATGGGGCCCGTGGCTGCGATCAGCCCACCCACCGCAGCCTGGTCGAATGCGATCACGCCCTGTGTTTCGACCCCGGTGGAGAGCGTATACAATGCCTGTACCTGTTTCGCTGCGCTGGGGAAATCGGGCGACCAGTTTCCGTCGCGCGTCACCCAATATCCAGCCAGCATCAAGCGCTGGATAGGTTCCGGCGGCGGAGGATAAGGCTTGGAGTAATCGTCTACGGTGTAAGAGTCGCCGATCTGGAAGCCCGCAATGCGCCCCTGCTCCAGTGAGACCACCCCAAGGCCGGAGATAAAGCCACCCGTGGCGCGCAGCTCATCGCGGTTCTGGGCAAGGACTAGATATGGAGCGGGTCGGGAGTCGCCCATCAGGTCCGGCGCCAGCGCCAGGAATGACACGCCGGATTGCAGAAGCGGATAGCCCCGGTCGATTTGTGCTATCAGGGAACGGAGGCGCTCGGGCAGCACCTGCGGCGCGATCTGACGGCGTGCCTGGCTGGCTTGATCCAGCGCCTGCGAAGCGGTGTCAAAACGAGCCCGACCTGCCTTCAAAACCAGGAAGAGGCGCTCCGGAGCCGGTTTCGCCGCCAGGGTTGGGTCACCTGAGGACCAAAAAGGGGCCAGGCCCGCTATAGTCTGGTCACCTGCCTGAGCCAAAAACGCGGCGAACTGGATAAGCGGCTGCACCTGCCCGGCTATCTCTCCTACAACCGGCAGGGCCGAAACCAGACGTAGCTGAGGATAGATCAGCTTCAAGCCCCCATCGAGCGCCGAGAGATGCTGGCTGGCTCGATGGAGCAGGTCTTGCGCCTGGTCGGGTTTCAGGTTCTCCACACCGCCCTGTACAGTTTGTTGAGCCTGGAAAGCCAGCCTTAATAATTGGGTTGTGTGCCAGCCCAGATAGCCCAGCCAGGCGGCTGTCATCGAGTAGGCCAGGATAACCAGGACGAGCAGGATATAAGTGGTATACTTTCGAGGATTTTTCATTTTCATTCAGCTTACCCGCCCAAGATGAGTTTTCAAGGAGTGATGACGTTGGCAAAGACCCATTTTAAGTTGGTTGTCGTAATTCTGACAACCCTCTTTTTAGGCCTGACGATTCCTTACAGCCAGAGTTGGGGCGCGCCCGTTTTCCAGACCGTTCCCACGGTTGGTCCCCCTCCCACCTCCCCCCCTACTCGAGACACCCGGCCCACCCGCACCAGAGCTCCAGGTAGGACACCCAAGCCGACTACTGCTGTCCCCAGCGCGACCCGGCGGACAGCTACCCAGACCCCTTCCATCACGCTGGAGGTCGCGGCTGCGCTGGGTTCTCCTACTTCCACCATGACGCGCACGCCAACCGCGTCGCCTGCGCCGAGTGATACCGTCTCCCCTCCCAGCAACACGCCCACAACAGTAGTCCCTTCTCGAACGCCAACACCAAGCGCCACGCTCATCCAGGCAAGCGATACACCCCAGGCTGCCGCCTCCGGTGGAGCCTCCTCCCGAATGCCCTGGATCGTGGTTATCCTGGCCCTGCTGGTGGGAGCTGGCTGGTATCTCTGGCGACACCGGGTAAGCCCCAACGTGTGAGGCCGGCTTCCCCGCCAGAGGTCAGGCGAGTATACAAGGCGGCGATTAATCCCAATACCATCCAGAAAACAACCCCGGGTTTAGCCCCCAGCGCCACCGTATCCACCAGTCCATAGAGCAAATGTGCCAGCAACCCGCCCCCCAGGCCGAGGACTATCGCCGGAATGGGCACCCTTTCGTTTCGCGCGGGGGCAGCACGGTAAATGCGGAGCAACATCGTAAAGGCGCCCAGGTAAACTGCAACGAAGGCGATCAGGCCAGGGATACCCAGGTCGAGAGCAGTCTGTAAGAATTCGTTATGGGCATGCGCCAGGTCGACCTCGGGGCCTATCAGGAACAGGGGGTACAGGCGGTGCACGGCTAAACGGAAAACATTCATCCCCATACCGGTCAGATGGAAATCCTGGATAGCGTAGATAGCTCGCGACCAAACCTCCAGGCGTTGCTCCATCGTAACCAGCGACTGACCGCTTTCCTGCGCGAACTGAAAATCCAGAGAGAGCCGCGGCTCAGCCCCTCCCCCCGGCTGCCGGATCAAAACTACCAACCCGATTAAACCGACCAAAGCAATACCCCATAACACAAACCGCCAGGGCCGCGAGGAGGCCAACCAAAGCAAAGCAAAAAGGGTAATCGCCAGAGCCAGGTAAGCGGTGCGGGACTGAGTCAGGAGGAATACACCCAGGACAAACAACGTAGCCAGACTGGCAGCTATAGGCTGCACTCTCAGCAACGAGCCGGGCTTCCGGACTGTACCCGGCATTTGCCCTGCGGTAGGCTGGCGCAGCCAGGTTATAACCCAGCAGATCATCACCGGCAACACCCACAGGAGAACGCCGGCCACCTCGTTCGGATGAAAACCTTGCCCACCTTGGACCAGTGCGGACAGGCGCGCCGGGAAGAACGAAGTTATCTTCCCCAGCGCCCCAAACTTGCCTGTAGTCCACTGGGTCCCTAACAAGCTGATGCCGGCGATCGCCAGGCCAGTCAAAATCAATGCGATCAAAGTCCACTTCAAGCCGTCCGCTCTGCGCCCGTAGCGCGCAAAAGTAAAATAGACGGCAAACCCCAGCAAGATGCCGGTGACCTTCGGCAGGCTGACCCCCATGTCGTAGGTCGCCCACAAACTGACCAGGACCATCAGAGCCATCAGTAGCAAGCTGCCGTTGAGCGGAGTAGCCGGGATAGCCTCGCCCCGCGCCAGCCAGGAGACCAGGAAGATGATCGGAATGACCAGCAAGGCCAGGCTGCGTCCCGGCGAGGGAAAGAGCAAAAAAGGCGCCGCCGCTGCCAACAGAACCCATTGGTAGCGATCTGCGAATTGAATTATGCGGTTGAAGGGATTATCAGAATGTTTGTGCAATGCTTCTGCAGCTAACCCGGCAGTCTCAGCCAGTGCCGAATCCACAAGCGGAGGCGTAGCGGCAGCCAGGCAAACACCAGTGGGCGCAGCCTGGCTTTGAAGACCAGCGGCGAAAACGGGCTACCCCCTTCCCGATAATGTACGCGCAGCATCTCGGGCCAGCAACGGTCATCAGAGACAGTCGTTTTGCCCTGGCTGTGCAGGCGGAATTTCGCCCACAGGCGCGGCTTGTAGTACAGTTGGGATACCTTCGCCAGCCGCACCCACAAGTCATAGTCCATCGCAAAGAAGAAAGTCGGATCCAGGGGGCCTACCTGCCGCCACAGGCTGGCACGAAAAAATGCCGCCTGCTGGGGGATATGTACATAGCCGTCGCGCAGGCGCCGATAATCCGTCTGGCGAGCCGGGAAGCGCCCGATCACCTGTCCGGACCCGTCCACAAGGTCGGCATCTCCGTAGACCAAGCCCGCTTCAGGATGGGCTTGCAGGGTTTCCACCGCATCCGAAACGGCGTTGGGCAAGTAAGCATCGTCCGAGTTCAGCCAGGCCAGGATATCTCCCTGCGCCCGGGCGAAGCCTTTGTTAATGGCATCCGTCTGCCCGCGGTCAGGCTCCGAGACCCACCAGGCCAGCTGGTGGGCGTATTTCCGGATGATCTCCAGACTGCCATCGCTGGAACCGCCATCGACGATGATGTATTCCAGGCGCGGGTAAGTCTGCGCCAGCACCGATTGGATGGTTTCCTCCAGGTAAGGCGCCTGATTGAAGGATGGCGTAACGATTGAAACGAGAGGGGGACTATCCGATGACTGGTTATCAGTCACCGGGGAGAGCACACTCCTCGTCTCATTTCCGCGATCACCATTCAATGTTCCCTCACCACTCATCCCTACTCCCAGGAGCTATCCGAGTAATAGTTCTCCACAACGCCGGCAGTCAATTTGCGGAGGCGAGCGATCTCTTCGTCGCTCAGACGGCGCTTCCAGTTCTGCAGGTTGGCGCGGCTGTCAACCTGGTAGGCATGCACGGCAGCTGCAGACACCTCTTTGGGGTTCTCGGCGCTGCTGGCATTCAAGACTGTTACCTGGGCTTGGAAGGTGAATGCGAGATCGAGAGCCGAATAAAGCGCCCGGAAACCGTGCATGGGATCGAGCGAGAGGTCTTCATGGCAGACGATCTGGAACTGGGGATACCTGCGCCGGTATTCGCCCACCACAGTGTAGATCATTTTCCACAGCAAGCCTGCCCGGCCAATGGTATCCCCAGGCATCATCGATTCCATCTCGCCGCGGAAGGGCTCCAACCAGTCGCGCATCAGCAGAGGCTGGGCGAGCAAATCCTCATGCTGGAAGGTCCAGCTCAATCTTTTGAGGCTGCTGGCAAAGGCTGCCGGATGGCGCACCGTGATCACCACCTCGCACCCCAGCCTGGCAGCGAACCAGGGGGCGGAAAAAACAGCAAAAGGATCTTTCAGCAATGGACGCAGGCGGTTGAAGCGACCCTTGACAAATGTGCTCCAATCGCGACCCATGCGCAGCAAATCCTTGCGCGAGCGTAGAGACAGGATCTCTGCCACCAGATGGTAGCGAAAGGCCAGGGTCTGCCGTAGGGCGGGCAGAATCGTGGACTCGTTTTCGGCACAGATGTACGGGTACCAGCGCCCCACAGGGGCGTTCATCACCCCGGACCGGTGCAGCACGTTGAGCGGCTCGCTGATATAAGCCACTTCGCCGCTGGCGGCCAGCATACGGCCGATCCAGGTCGTTCCTGTGCGGTGCCCCCCGGTGACCAGGATGGGTGAACGATTCTTGGTGTGAGCCAGGTCAGATTGCATCGATTCTCTTTTAATTCTATGAGGAAACCAGGAAGAGAAGAAGCATTGGCTCTCGCAGGGTCCGACTTGCCTGGCAGCAGGCCATGGTGAGCCTGCGCCTCCATTAACACGGAGGTCAAAAACCGCCTACGAGCCAATCGAGCGCTTGCGCCGAAGCCGGTAATATACATCCCCCAATCCTTTCCCTCCCACCAGGCTCAAGACAGCATACAGCATGCGGTGCCAGTGCCGTAGGGCAAATCTTGGGCTGCGCAGCAGGGCGCGCCCGTAAGCCCGCAGGGCGGGACCAGGCTGCCCGCCGTCCAGCAGGTAGCGGGCATTCAAGCGATACGCGCCGGCCTCGACGCGGCGTCGGTTGGCCGATAGGTAAGCTGCCAAACCCGGCTCAGCCTCCATCCAGGCCAGGACGCGCAAGGTTTCCTGCCCAAAGCCGGCCGGCTGGGCGACGTTCTTTGCGCCGGGATGGTGCCGCGCCGCCGCCCACACCTGCGGAATATGGCGTATCGGAGCAATCTGTGCTATGCGCAGCCAGAGCTGGTGGTCGAGCATGTAATGATAGGATGGGTCAAGATGGCCGGCCTGCTCGAGCACCTGCCGGCGCATGAAGACCGCCGGCTGGCAGATGATGCGGAAACATACCAATTCGTCCAACCCCCAGTTGCCGAAGGACAGACGGTTGAGCTGGAGCCCCGCTGTATCAATGGTCACTGCGTCGCCGAAGACCAAGCCGACCCCCGGCTCTGCCTGGAAGGCGGCCACTGCCTGGGATACTGCACCGGGGAGGTACAAATCATCCGAGTTCAGCCAGGCAATAATCTCCCCGTTAGCACGCCGCAACCCCTTGTTGATGGCGTCTGCCTGTCCGGCATCGCGCTCGGAAGCCCACCAAGCCAGGCGAGGGGCATACTTCTGGATGATCTCCAGGCTACCATCTGTGGAACCGCCGTCCACAACCAGGTACTCCAGCGGTGTATATTCCTGAGCCAGAACCGATTGGATGGTCTGCTCCAGGTAGGCCGCCTGGTTGTAGGAAGGGGTGATGATGGATACGAGGGGCACGGTTTGTCAAAGGTTGAAGGTTAAAAGACGAAAGATGATCGACGAATGGCGGAAGAAGGTTTTCGTCCTTCGTCATCTGTCATTGGTCTGGTAACGGATTCGCCAGGTCATAGATCAGGTACCCATTGTTATCGGCGATGAGCGGGAAGTGCGCTTGCAGATGCTGCTTCAGGTCAGGCTGGTCGTTGAGCTGGCTGAACGAGGTGATGAGGAAATAGTCTTTGCCCTCCGTCCGCTTGGCAAAGTAATCCTCAAATTCCTTGTTACTCCCGCGCAGGCTGGAAAGCGTCCGCTCGCCACGCACCGGCCAAAGCGCGACCTTACGCCAACCGTAGTACATGAGGCGATAGCCATAATCTTGGGTGAGGGCGATGATCTTGCCGTCAGATGGCAGGTAGGAAGCAATCTGCTGCCAGTAGGCCGGCTCGCCGCGGAAATCCTCGCGCTTGAACTCGGCTATCGACTGCCAGGCAGGGAAGGCGATCCCCACCAGAGCTATTCCGGTGAAGAGCGCGTGGTAGAAACGCGTCTGCCCGGCAAGCCGCTCGAGGAGCGCCAGCGCTACAGGCGCCAGCGAGAGCGCGATGATCGGCACCAGCTGCAGGTGGTAGTAGCTATGGGTGTACATCTGGTAGGGCAGGAAGAGGCCATAGACCCCATAACCCACCCATAAGCCCAACAGAAGCGCCCGCAGGCGAGGCGTAGCGATCAGCACGCCCAGCAATCCCAGCAGCAAGGCTGCCAGCCCCATCAGGTTTTGCACCAGGTTGAGCCAGCGCACGTAGAAAGAGGGCTCCAGCAGCAGGTGAGAGAGGGAGAGGGTCCAGCTTTCGAAATACTCCGAAGCACGCCCCTGGCGGCTGGCGTAATAAATCACGGTAGGCGCTATCATCAGGAGCGCCATAACCCACACCTGGAGGCTACGCCAAGAGCGGCGCACGCCCAGGGTGGAGAGCGTCATGGCCACTGCAGCCCCGCCAACGATAAAAGCCGCCACCGCCTTGGTCAACACGCCGACCCCCCCAAAGACTCCCGCCAGAATGGCCCAGGACCAGCCCCCACCCCTTACTCCTTTCTGCCCAGACCAACGCCAGAGGGCATAGACGGTCAGGACGATCCACATCACCATCCCCGGATCGGGCTGGAATGACCGGCTGGCCTGCACGCTAAAGGGCAGGATTAAATAATAGCCTAATGCTGCCAGCGCAGCCCCCGGCGAGACGGCCCGCCGCGCCAGGTCGAAGAGCGCCAGCCCGCCGATAATCCAAAACAAGGAGGTGTAAATCCGCGAGATCCACAGGTACTCCCCGCCAACCAGCAGGTAAGTGCGGGCAACGATATACTCCAGGATCGAAGGCTCATACTGCCCAGTGGAATTGGCGAAGCTGACTGCCTCCCGACGGGTATCATCGTCGACGTTGGGCAGCATCTGGTAATACATACCGCGGGCGATGATCGCACCGCGCAGCTGGCGCGTGGCATGGAAGTCGATGGGCTGGTCGGTCAGGTCGTACAGGCGCAGGCCCAGCCCCAGGGCCAGCAGCGCCAGAGCAGCCAGCCAGGGTAACCACCTAGAAGAGAGATTCATACGCCACCTTCTTAAACACTGCCAGCTTGCCCCCCACCGTGGCATCCAGCACCTCCCGCCCTGCCTGCTCGTAAGCCTGGCGCGCCATGCGATACCCCCGCTCGGAGGTTTCCAGATCGGGGAGTTGCCAGCGGAAGCCTTTGCCAAAGTAAGCGGTGTGGAAGTGGTCGGGGTCCTCGCCCTGCGAGACCACGGTGGTGTTGGGTTTGCCCTGGGTGGCGAAGCTGTGATCCACACCGATCAGGATCACCTGCCGGAAGCCCATGTGGTAGGCCAGCTGCAGAGCCACATAGGTGACCGTGGCGCCCTCCCACAGCCGGCCGCGCGCATCGCGGGCGAACTTTGGCCCGGTGTAGGTGGTATGCAAGAAGACCATATCCTCCGTCGGTTGGATGAGCTGCCGCGAGCGCCAGGATAGGAACTTGGGCACGGGCAGGCGGCGGATATCCTCGGCGCACTGCTCGATCACCAGGCTGTTAATGGAGACATAGTAGCTGGTAGTAAAGCCCAGATCTGGGAACGCCAGGTAGATGCGGTTCATGCCAAAGGTGAACTCGTCTCGCAAGCAGGTGAGGTCGGTCTGTTTGAGGCTGGGGCCGTTACCGATAATGAAGCAGCGCTGGCCGCGGTGCTTATCCTTGAGGTTTCCCAACTGGCGGATGCTCTCCCGCCGCCAGGGATGGAAGGCGGCTGCCGGCCATTGGCCGGCACGCAATATAGCGTATCGCGCCTCACTGGCCGCGCGCCAGAGTGGGCCGGGGAGGGTGGCTTTGATGGCTTGTCTGATGAATGACATTTGGTGTAACTGAACAGGATGGACAGGATATACAGGATTTCAGGACAATTTGATGTGAATAATGACCACCATTATTCAGTACTCAGTCTGGCGGTAGCACCGCCGTCGATAATCAAGGCCTGCCCGGTCATGAAGGACGACTGTGTCTCGTCGGCCAGGAAATAGATGGCGTGAGCGATCTCCCCTGGCTGTCCAATGCGCCCGT
>Ga0153915_10007085_pt1 | contig 10558 bp, 10 predicted proteins | sample Opewatmetagenome_2_FD_107003 | JGI IMG/M metagenome (GOLD analysis project Ga0153915, IMG submission 107003) | Freshwater wetland microbial communities from Ohio, USA - Open water 3 Core 3 Depth 3 metaG | ecosystem: Environmental > Aquatic > Freshwater > Wetlands | place: USA: Ohio, Lake Erie... | reverse complement strand
GGGATGCGCAAGGTGACGAGGTCGAGCTACGACGACGCGCTCGTGAAGGTGCCCGAGGCCCTCAAGGTCGAGGGATTCGGCGTGCTCACCCAGATCGACGTGAAGGAGACGCTGAAGCAGAAGATCGGCGCCGACTTCCGCCGCTACAGGATCCTGGGCGCCTGCAACCCGCAGCTCGCTCACCGGGCGCTCCAGGCCGAGCTGGAGATCGGCGTCATGCTGCCCTGCAACGTCATCGTCTACGAGGGCGACGACGGCAAGGCCGTGGTCGTGGCGGTCGATCCGATGCAGACCGTGGCGGCGGCAAGCCCCAAGCTCGCCCCGATCGCCACCGAGGTCCAGCAGCGGCTCGCCCGCGTGCTGGAGAAGCTGGTGTAGGATCGGTGCCTGATGAACGACCTCGGCTCGCTGCTCCTCTTCCTCGTCGCATGGGTGGTGCTGCAGCGCTTCGTGCTGCCGCGGTTCGGCGTCGGGACGTGAATGGCGCCGCCGCGGCCCCGGACCGGGGCCGGCGACGAGCCGCCGCGCTGCTGAGCGGTCCGGCCCCTAGAAGGTGAACTGCTCGCCCTGCGCGCGAAGCGCGGTGAGCGCCGCCAGGTTCACGATCGACTGGACGCCGCACCCCATCTGCAGGACGTTCACGGGCTTGTTCATGCCGAGCAGCACGGGGCCGATGACCTCCGCGCCGCCCACCCTCCACAGCATCTGGTAGGCGATGTTGGCCGCGTCCAGGTTCGGGAAGATGAAGACGTTGGCGTTCTCCTTGAGCGTGGAGAACGGGAACTCGGGCACCCGCACCTCGGCCGCCATCGCGATGTCCACCTGGATCTCGCCGTCGATCTCGAGGTCGGGCCGCCTGCGGCGAACGATGTCAGTGGCGTCGCGCACCTTCTTCGGGCTCGCCCCCTTGGCGGCGCCGAAGGTGGAGTAGGAGAGCATGGCGACCCGCGGCGTCACCTCGAAGTAGCGGGCCAGGTCGGCGGTCGTGACGGCGATCTCCGCCATCTCCTCCGCGGTGGGGTCGATGTTGACCGTGGTGTCCGCGAAGAACAGGAAATCGTGCTTCGTGACCACGATGTAGACGCCGGCGGCGCGGCGTGCGTCGCGGGTGTGGACGACCTCGAGGGGCGCGCGGATGGCGTCGGGGTAGCTGGTGGTGAGCCCGGTCACCATGCCGTCGGCCGCGCCCTCGTTCACCATGACGGAAGCGAAGTAACTGCGCATGCGCAGGCGGCGGCGCGCCTCCTCGAAGGTGACGCCCCTGCGATTGCGGATCTCCCAGAAACGGGCGACGTAGCGGTCGAAGTCCGGGCTCTCCAACGGATTGATGATGGTGACGCCCTCCAGGCCGTCGAGGCGCCGCTCCTCGATCGAGGCGCGGATGAGGTCCACCGGCCCGAGCAGGATGGGCTCGCAGATGCCGTCCTCGCGGAGGATCTGGGCGGCCTGGTGGATCTTCTCGTGGTGCCCCTCGGGGAAGACGATCTTCACGAGCTTCTTGCGGGCCTTGGCGTAGATCCCGCTCATCACCTGGTGGCTGCGGCTCTGCATCTTGCGCAGCCGCTCCCGGTAGTCGTTCACGTCGATCTTCTGCCGGGCCACGCCGCCGTCCATGGCGGCCTGCGCCACCGCCGGCGCCACCCACAGGAGCACGCGCGGGTCGAGGGGCTTCGGGATGATGTACTCGCGGCCGAAGCTGAACTTCTCGCCGCCGTAGGCGCGCGACACCGAGTCGGGCACCTCCTCCTTGGCGAGGGCCGCGAGGGCCTTTGCCGCGGCCATCTTCATCGGCTCGGTGATGGCCTTGGCGCGCACGTCGAGGGCCCCGCGGAAGATGTAGGGGAAGCCGAGGACGTTGTTCACCTGGTTCGGGTAGTCGGAGCGGCCGGTGGCCATGATGACGTCGGCGCGGGCCTCCTTGGCGTCTGGGTAGCTGATCTCGGGGTCGGGATTGGCGAGCGCGAAGACGATGGCGTCCTTCGCCATCGACTGGACCATCTTCTGGGTGACGAGCCCCTTCACCGAGCAGCCGAGAAACACGTCGGCCCCCGCCATGGCGTCGGACAGCGTGCGCGCCTTCGTGTCCAGCGCGAACTCCGCCTTCCACTCGTTCATGCCCTCGGTGCGCCCCTTGAAGACGACACCCTTGGTGTCCACCATCATCACGTTCTCGCGCCGGACGCCGAGCGACAGGTAGAACCTGGTGCAGGCGATGGCCGCGGCGCCGGCGCCGGAGACCACCACGCGGATCCTGTCGATCTTCTTGCCGGTCAGCTCGAGGGCGTTGAGGAGCGCCGCGGCGGAGATGATGGCCGTCCCGTGCTGGTCGTCGTGGAAGACCGGGATCTGCATCTCCTTCTTGAGCCGGTCCTCGATGACGAAGCACTCGGGCGACTTGATGTCCTCGAGGTTGATGCCGCCGAAGGTGGGCTCGAGCGCCTTCACGACGCGGATGACGTCCTCGGCCTCCTTCGCGTCGATGTTGATGTCGAAGACGTCGATGTCGGCGAACCGCTTGAAGAGCACGCCCTTGCCCTCCATGACGGGCTTGCCGGCGTGCGGGCCGATGTCGCCGAGGCCGAGGACCGCGGTGCCGTTCGAGACCACCGCCACCAGGTTTCCACGGGCGGTATATTTGTAGCTGAGGTCCGGGTCCTTCGCGATCTCGAGGCAGGGCTCGGCGACGCCCGGGGTGTAGGCGAGCGACAGGTCGCGCGCCGTGGCGCAGGGCTTGGTGGGGACGACCTCGATCTTCCCCGGCCGGCCGGACGAGTGGTAGTTGAGCGCGTCCTCCCTGCGGATCTTCTTCTTCGGGGTCTCGAGGCTCTTGTCGGTGGCGAAGTCGGTGGCCATCTGTCTCTCCTTGGCGTGAGAGGCGGACAGAAACCACCAACACATGGCAGTGTCAAGCTTCGGGCCCGAGGGGGCACGATATTTGCACGGCGTCCCGCGGGTCGACGTCTCGCGGGCCGCCCGACGGCCTCTCCCGCCAGCGATCCGCGCATCTCGAGGTGACGCCGCGCATCACTCGGAGCGAAGTGCGTCGCCGGCGCCGCAGCGTCGCCACGCTCGCGACGCAGCGCTCAGGCGCTGGAGATCGGCGTCGCCTCGATCTGGACGCCGTAGTGGATGAGCACCTGCGCCACCACCTCGGCCACCACGGCGACGATCGCGGTGCAGAAGTCCACCCGCTCGTCCGAGTGGAACATCGGGAAGCGCTTCACGAGGTCGTTGCAGACGAGCGTCGGGCTGCCGCCGCGCTCGAGGCGACGAGCGATCTCCCGGGCGTAGAGGGCAATGGCCTCGCGCAGCTGGAGCGAGACCGGCGCGGTGGGATCGGGGTAGCCCAGGTACTCGCCGAGGACGAGCTGACCCGCGACGACGGCGCCGCAGAAGCCGTCGCCGGAGATGCCGCCCCGCCGCAGGGCCTGGTACGGCCGCGTGGGCAGGTTGAAGGCCTCGGCGAGCGCGATGCCGCAGCTGCGGTGCGCCACCTCGCGACCCTCGTAGAGGATCCGGGCCTTCTCCCGGATGGACCACACGATCTGGTTTCGCTCTTCGTCGGTCACGGAGTGCCCCCCCCACCGGGCGATTCTAGCGCCGTCTGCCGCGAAGCGCCTCGTTTCGCTCCAGCTCCTCGAGCGTGCGCGGCCAGTCGTCCTTGAGCAGGCGGGCGAGCGACCGGTCGGAGAGGATGCGGCCGCCGGTCTGGCAGCCGGGGCAGTAGTCGGTCTCGTTCTCCGCGCGGACGATGCGCTGCACCGGCGCGCCGCAGTCCGGGCAGGGGAGGCGGTGGCGGCCGTGCACCGCCATGCCCTCCCGGAAGGCGGTGACGCCCGTGGGGAAGCCGCCGCCGGCCTCGGCCCGGAGCCGCTCGGTCCAGTCGCCGAGGACCGCGCGCGCCGCCTCGAACAGGCGCGCCACCTCCTCGTCCGAGAGCCGGGACGCCAGCGTCACCGGCGAGAGCCGCGCCCGGTGGAGGATCTCGTCGGAGTAGGCGTTTCCGATGCCGGAGAAGAGGCGCGGGTCGGTGAGCGCGCGCTTCAGGGTGTGGCGCTCGCGCGTCAGGGCCGCGCGGAACGCCGGGAGGTCGGCCTCGAGCACCTCCAGGCCGCCGCGGTCGAGCGCGCGGAGCGCCGCCTCGCCCCGGACGAGGTGCAGCGCGGCCCGCCGCTTCGTGCCGGCCTCGGTGAGGAGCAAGGTGCCCCTCGGGAAGCGGAGCTCCGCGAGCGCCCGTCCGGTGCGCCCGATCTTTCCGCCCGGCTCCTTCCAGTGGAGGCGGCCGGCGATCATGAGGTGGAGGGCGAGGAAGAGGTCGCCCTCGAGGGCGAGGACCACGCGCTTGCCGAGGCGCCGGACGCCGAGAACGCGGCGCCCCTCGGCCGCGGAGATCGGCGGGTCGGCGGTGCGCAGGAGGAACGGGCTCGCGATGCGTACGCCGAGGAGCGGCTCCCCCGGAACGCGGGCGCGCAGGGCGTCCACGTAGACCTCGATGTCCGGCAGCTCGGGCACGGTGCGATCCTAACCACGTCCGGTGTATAAGGCGCCATGCCGGGCGCCCCGCGCTTCCCTCCCTCCCTCGTCCCGGCCGTCGCCGCCCTGTCGTACCTCGTCACCTTCGCCGCCATCCTCCTGTGGCTCCCGGTGGAGGTCCTGCTCCTCGCCGTCACCTGGCCCTTCGACCGGACCCGGCGCGTGCCCGGCCGCTTCCTCCGCTACGTGGCGGCCTTCCTCACCTACGCCTTCCCGCTGTGGCGCATCCGGGTCGACGGGAGGTGGCCGCCGGACCGGCGCGCCTACGTGGTGGTCTCGAACCACCAGTCGATGCTCGACATCTTCATGCTGTCCCGGCTGCCGCGGGAGATGAAGTGGGTGGCCAAGGAGGAGCTGTTCCGCGTCCCGTGGATCGGCTGGATGTTCCGCGTCTCGGGCGACATCCCGCTCAGGCGCGGCGACGCGGAGAGCGGCCGGGAGACCCTGACGCGGGCGCGCTGGTACCTGGACCACGGCATGCACGTGATGATGTTCCCCGAGGGGACGCGCAGTCGCGACGGACGCATGCTGCCCTTCAAGTCCGGCGCCTTCCGGCTGGCCCTCGAGGCAGGGGTGCCGGTCCTGCCCATCGCCGTCTCCGGGACGGCGGATGGCATGCCCAAGGGGAGCCCCTGGGTCCGGCCGGCCCGGGCGATGGCGCGCATCCTCGGGCCGGTGGAGACGGCCGGCATGACCGACGCCGACACGAACCGCCTGCGCGACGTCGTCCGCGAGCGCATCGCCGCGGGGGTCGCCGAGCTGGAGCGCGAGCGCGCAGCGGCCGGGCCGCCGCCGGGCGTCTAGCTCGAGGCGGCGCCGGCTCGCGCGTCACCGCCCCTGTCCGCGCCCCGGCCCGTGGACGTGTCCCCATGAGAAGGCCGAGGCCGGGCCCGCGCTGGTCACCACGCCGAGGGTCTTTCTCTTCTCGACCACCGGCGCGCGCCTCTCCTCGATCCAGGCGATCCACGCTTCCATGCCCTCGCCGGTCCGGGCCGAGACCTTCAGCATCCGCCGCCGCGGCATGACGCGGGCCAGGGCGTCCTCGATCTTCTCCACCTTCACGTCGAGGTGGGGGAGGAGGTCGCACTTCGCGAGCAGGACGAGGTCGGCCGCCTTGAACATCACCGGGTACTTGAGCGGCTTGTCCTCGCCTTCCGTGACCGACAGGACGACGACGTTTGCCGCCTGGCCCAGGTCGTAGATGGCCGGGCAGACGAGGTTGCCGACGTTCTCGATGAAGAAGACGTCGGTGTCGCGCCACGGGAAGTCGTGCAGGGCGTGGTGCACCAGCTCGGCGTCGAGGTGGCAGGCCTGGCCGGTGGTGATGGCCTTCGATGGGATGCCCGCCGCCTCGAGCCGGCGGGCGTCGTTGTCGGTGGCGAGGTCGGCGGAGACGGCGCCGAGGCGCCACCGCCCATTCGCCGCCCGGGCCGTCGCCTCGAGCACCGCCGTCTTCCCGGAGCCGGGCGAGCCCATGAGGTTCAGCGCGAGGACGCCGGCCTCGACGAAGTGATCGCGGTTGTGGCGGGCAACGCGGTCGTTGCCGGCCAGGATCTTCTCGTGCAGCTCCACCGGGACCAGCTCCGGGTCGCCGCAGCCGCAGGTCGTGCACATCAGGGCACCTCCATCTCGATCGTCTCGAGCAGGATCGCGTCCGAGCCCTCGTCGAGGGCCGCGGGCGCACCGCAGGCGGGGCAGGAGAGCACCGCCCCCTTCTCGATCGGCCTCCGGCAGGCCGGACAGCGCCAGGCCGCCTCCACCCGCCGCATCTCCAGCTCCACCCGTTCGCAGGCCGTGCCGGCGCGGTACGTGTCGTAGGCGGTCCGGAAGAGCTCGGGGTCCACGCCCGAGAGCTCTCCGATCTTCACCACCACCCGGTGGACCGCCACGGCGTGGTGCGCGCGGGCCTCGGCCTCGACGCGGGCGACGAGGCTCTGGATCAGGGAATACTCGTGCATGGGAAAGGGGGACGCATCAGCAGATCCGCGGGAGCGGCTCGCCCTCGATCTCGGCGAGCAGCCGCTTGCCGAAGCCGGTGTCGAGGATGACCGAGCCGGGCCGCTCGGCGATGGCCGTGCCCACCACGGCGGCCTTCCGCCCGAGCGGGTGGGCGCGCAGCGCGGCGAGGACGCGCCCCTCCGCGCCGGGGCGGACGCCGATGACGGCCTTCCCCTCGTTGGCGACGAGAAGGGGGTCGATGCCGAGGACTTCTCCGGCGGCGCGAACCTCCGGGCTCACCGGGACGGCCTGCTCCTCGAGGACGATCCCGACCTTGGCCTTGCCGGCCATCTCGTGGAGCACCGAGGCCAAACCCCCGCGGGTCGGGTCCTTCATGGCGACGACGTCCTCGCCGCCGGCCGCGAGCGCGCCCCGGACGAGGCCGTTCAGCGGCGCGACGTCGGAGCGCAGGTCGCCCTCGAGCCGCAGGTCGTGGCGCCGCGTCATGATGGCGAGGCCGTGGTCGCCGATGGTACCGGTGACGAGGATCCGGTCTCCGGGGTGCAGGCCCGCGTCGGAGACGACGCGCCGGGCGAGCCCCACGCCGGCGGTGTTCAGCACGATGCCGTCCAGCTCCCCCTTGCCCATCACCTTGGTGTCGCCGGTGACGATGGGGGCGCCCGCCTCCCGGCTCGCGGCCAGGATGGAGTCGCGGATGCGCTCCAGGTCGGAGCGGGAGAAGCCCTCCTCGACGATCACGGCGCAGGTGAGGCCGATGGGCTCGGTGGCGCCCATCATGGCGAGGTCGTTCACGGTCCCGCACACCGAGAGCCGGCCGATGTCGCCGCCGGGAAAGAAGATCGGGTGGACGACGTGGCTGTCGGTCGTGATGACCAGCCACTCGTCGCCGAGCCGGATGGCGGCGCCGTCGTCGAGGGCGGCGAGGCCGATGCCGTCCACCGGGGTGGCGAGGGCCAGGAACACATCCTCGATGAGCGCCCGCATGGCGCGCCCGCCGGCGCCGTGCCTGAGGCCCACCCTGTCGTCGCCCGCCATCTACCCCACCCCGCGCAGGTCCGGGACGCCGCCGTACATGTGCCAGATCTTGCAGGCGCCCTCGGACGACACCATACAGGCGCCCACCGGCGTCTCTGGCCGGCACTCCTTCCCGAAGAGCTTGCAGTCCTTCGGCGAGGCGAGGCCCGACATGATGGACCCACAGAGGCACTGCTCGGCGAGGACGTTCTTCTCGAGGCCGCCGACGCGGCTCGTGTCGATGCGGAACCGGCGCCGGGCGTTCAGGTGGTCCCACTCGGGCCTGAGCTCGAGGTTGCCCCTCGGTACCGTGGCGATGCCGCGCCACACGCCGTCGGCGACCTCGAACACCTTCCACAGCTTCTCCTGCGCGGCCCGGTTGCCCTCCCGGGTCACGCAGCGCGGGTAACAGTTCGCGACCTCGGGCCGTCCTTCCCGGATGAGCTCCACGCACTTGAGGATGGCGGCGAGGATGTCGAGCGGCTCGAACCCGGCGACGACCACGGGCGTCCCGGTGCGCCGCGCGAAGGGCTCGAAGATGCCCCAGCCGGTGATGATGGCGGCGTGGCCAGCGGCGATGAACCCCTCGATGTTCGTCTCCTCCATCTCGGCGACCACCTCCATGGCCGACGGGACGTACTTGTGCGTCGAGAGGATCGAGAAGTTCCCGGGCGTGCCGGAGAGGACGACGGCCGCAGTGGCGACGGCGGTGGTCTCGAAGCCGCTCGCGAAGAAGACCACCTCCCGGGACGGCTCCTTCCGGGCGAGCTCCACCGCCTGGGAGGCCGAGTAGATCACCTCGACGCGGCCGCCGTCGGCCTGGGCGTCGGCGAGCGACTTCACCGTTCCGGGCAGCTTCAGCATGTCGCCGTAGGTGCAGACCACCTTGCCGTCCGCGGCGAGGGCCACCGCCTCGTCCACCTCCGGCGTGTCGGTGATGCACACCGGGCAGCCCGGGCCCATGATGACCTCGAGCTCCCGCGGCAGGACGGCGCGCAGCCCGAAGCGGGCGATGGCCTGCTCGTGGCTGCCGCAGACGTGCATGAGGGGAATGGGGGCCCGCCCGATGGCCTTCACCTCGCGGGCGAGCGCCTCGGCGAGGGCCCGGGCGCGGGCCGGGTCCCGGAACTTCATCTCCGACAGGAGGTCAGGCACGGGGCTTGCCCTTCTCCCCTCCAGCTGCGATCTCCCCCTTCACGTCGGCGGCCATGAGATCGTCCGCCGCGGCCACCTTCAGGATGGCGTCGAAGAGGGCGAGCGTCTCCTGGACCTCCTCGGGCGGGATGCGTCGGATGGCGAAGCCGACGTGGTTGAGGACGTAGTCGCCCGGCTGCACCGGCTCGTCCACGATGTCGAGCCGCAGCTCCCTCGTCACGCCGAAGAAGTCCACGACCGCCGTGAGCCCGTCCACCGAGAGGACCTTGCCGGGAACGCCGAGGCACATCGCTTGCCGCTCCTTCTGCCTCACCCGGCGGTGGCCTCGGCCACGAGCGCCTGGCCGAGGGCGAGGCCGCCGTCTCCGGGCGGGACCTGACCGTGCAGATATACCTCGAATTCACCGGAAAGCCCCCCGGCCACCCCCTCCGCGAGCCGGGCGTTCTGGAAGCAGCCGCCGGTGAGGACGACGGGAAGCCTGCCGTGCCGCCGCGCCACGCGGCGCACCAGATCGGCGGTGGCGACGGCCAGGGCGGCGTGGAAGCGGGCGGAGACCTCGCCGGCGCCGCGCCCGGCGAGGAGGTCCCCGGCTGCGGCGCGGACGAGCGGGCGCCAGTCGAGCTGCCACGGCGACGCCGCCTCGTCCACGTCGAAGGGGTACGGGCTCCGGCCGTCCGGGCCGGCGGCGTTGTCGAGCGCGACGGCCACCTGCCCCTCGTAGCGCGAGACGCCTCGCCCGAGCGCGAGGGCGCCCACCGCGTCGAAGAGGCGCCCCATGCCGTGCGCGGGCGGCGAGTTCAGCCCCGAGGCGATCATGCGCCGCACCACCTCCACCTCCCGCGCGGTCACGCTCCGGAAGAGCGCAAGGGCGTCCAGGGGAGGAGCGCCGGCGAAGGCCTCGTCGAGCGCGGCGAGGGCCGTCCTCCAGGGCTCGCGCACGGCCCGGTCGCCTCCCGCGAGCGGGATGGGGCGCAGCGTGGCGGCGCGCTCGAAGCCCGCGTAGCCGGCGACGAGGACCTCGCCGCCCCAGGAGGCGCCGTCGGTCCCGAGCCCCGTCCCGTCGTAGGCGACGCCGATCACGGGCCCCGGGAGCCCGTGCTCGGCCATGCAGGCGGCGACGTGGGCGTGGTGATGCTGGACCGGGACTGCCGGCACGCCGAGGGCCCTGGCCCGCTCGAGCGCGTAGCGGGTGGAGAGGTACTGGGGATGCAGGTCGTGGGCGACCAGCTCCGGCCGCAGGCGCAGGAACCGTTCCATGCGCGCGACCGCCGCCTCGAGCGACGCGTAGGTGGAGAGGTCGTCCAGGTCGCCGATGTGCGGCCCCAGCGTCGCCTGGTCGCCCGCGGCAAGACAGAAGGCGTTCTTGAGGTGGGCGCCGCAGCCCAGGACCGTCCGCGAGAGCGGGCGCGCCACGCGCACCGGCCGCGGCACGAAGCCGCGGGAGCGGCGCATGACGAGGGGCCGGCCGGCGACGAGGCGCGCCACCGAGTCGTCGGCCCGCGTCTCGATCTCGCGGTCGTGGAGGAGGAACAGGTCGGCAATGGCGGAGAGGCGCGAGAGCGCGTCCGCGTTCCGGTAGGCGATGGGCTCCTCCGAGAGGTTCCCGGACGTCATGACGAGGGGGCGCCCCGCGGCCGCGAGGAGGAGGTGGTGGAGCGGCGAGTACGGCAGGAACAGCCCGAGGAGCGGGCTGTCCGGCGCCACCTCGGGCGCGAGGCCCGAGTCCGGACGGCGCGGGCAGAGCACGATGGGGCGCTCGACCGACGCGAGGAGCGTCCGCTCCAGGTCTCCGAGCACCGCGAGCCGCTCCGCCGACGCGAGGTCGGCGGCCATGACCGCGAGCGGCTTCTCCTCCCGGCGCTTGCGCTCGCGGAGCAGGCGGACGGCGGCGGAGGAG
>Ga0153915_10007084_pt1 | contig 10558 bp, 11 predicted proteins | sample Opewatmetagenome_2_FD_107003 | JGI IMG/M metagenome (GOLD analysis project Ga0153915, IMG submission 107003) | Freshwater wetland microbial communities from Ohio, USA - Open water 3 Core 3 Depth 3 metaG | ecosystem: Environmental > Aquatic > Freshwater > Wetlands | place: USA: Ohio, Lake Erie... | reverse complement strand
TCCTCGACGGGGGTCCGATCTAAGGGCCGGCCTTGGCCTTCGCCAGGGAACGGGGCCCGCCGGCGCTACCTCACCGGACGAACCGGCGACGCCGTCGCGCTCATCCCTCGGGCTTGTGGCAGACCGCCTCGATGTTGTGGCCGGTCGGGTCCAGGACGAACGCACCGTAGTAGGTCGGGTGATACTGCGGCCGGAGCCCGGGCTTGCCGTTGTCGCGCCCGCCGGCCGCCATCGCGGCGGCGTAGAAGGCGTCCACCTCCTTGCGCGAGGCGGCGACGAAGGCGAGGTGCATCGGCTTCGCCTGCGGATCCCCGGCCAGCCAGAGAATGGGCTTGCCGGCGGGACCAAAGGCGACGGACCCCTCGAACTCCATCTGGACCGAGTAGCCGAGCGGCGCGAGAGCCGCGGTGTAGAACGCCCTGGCGCGGGCGGCCTCGAGAACGTGGAGGGTCAGGTGGTCGATCACGGCGGCCTCGTCTTGCGTTCGGGGAAGACGTCCCGGGCACAGTCTACCCCGGTCCGGAGGCGGTCGGGGCCTCGCTCCCCCCTCGCACGGCCCAGGCGACGGCGTCGTCCATCCGGTCCTGCCCGAAGAACAGCTCCCCCGCCACCACGAAGTCGGGAGCGCCGAAGATCCCCAGCCGCGACGCCTCGGCCGTCCGCGCCCGAAGCAGCTCCTTGGCGGCCGGGGTGGCCGCCCGCTCGAGGAACGCGGGGGCCCCCTGCCCGAGCGCCGAGAGGATCCCGCCGATCACTCCCGCCTCGGCGATGTCCCGGTCCTCGGCGAAGTTGGCGCGGAAGACGGCGCGGACGAATCCCGGCAGCCACGGCTCGGCCGCGGCGAGGCAGCCGACGCGCGCCGCCAGGAGCCCGTTCCGCGGGAAGGCCGAGGGGCGCCTCCAGGGGAGCCGGTACCTCTCGCAGAGCCGCTCCAGGTCCCGCCACATGTAGCGGCCGCGGACCGGGAACACGTTGAAGGGCGAGTCCTTGATGCCGAGCTGCTCCGTGAAGATGGGGCCGAGGAGGAACGGCTTCCACTCGAGCGGGGCGCCGGCCCGCGCCGCCGCCTCCTCGATCCGCATCGCGGCCAGATAGGAGTAGGTGCTGGCGAAGTCGAACCAGAACTGGATCGGGGACGCTGGCATGGCCGCATGCTGCCCGAAGAACGCGGCGCTTGCCACGGCCGGGCCCGGGCCTATCCTCGTGGCTGCCGTGATCTCGAGACTCCGCCAGGCCATCGCCGTCGCCGTCGCCACGCTGGTGACGGTCCTCACGCTCGGCCGGGTACGGGTCGACTGGACCGGGCGGCTGGCCACTCCGGACGATGCCGACGACCCCGGTCGGCCGGCGGCCACCCGGCAGGTCGGACCGGGGAGGCCGCGGACCCCCTAGCCCACCCCCGTCGCGATCTCGTCGTAGCCGCGCCCCTCGAACTGCAGCAGGCAGAAGCCGTGCCCGAAGGGATCGGCGAGGACCGCCATCTTGCCCCACACGTGGCCCTCGATCGGCACCTCGAGCGTCGCTCCCGCGGCCTCGGCCCGTTTCACGGCCGCCTCGATGTCCTCCACGGCGAAGTCGAGGTGCACCGGGGTCCAGTGGCGGCGGTAGTCGCGCGTCACCGGCGCCCCGCGGAAGGGCGGAGTCCCGGGAGCGGCGACGAGCATGTAGATGGGGATCTCCGCCCCGACCAGCTCGATGCCGCCGCCGGTGAAGCGCCTGCCGACGCGCAGGTCGAGGGCAGCCGTGTAGAAGCGAACCGCCCTGTCGAGGTCGTCCACGTCCACGTTGACGATGAGGCTGGGCATGGGGGAACGCTATCACGTGGAGCCGAGGCGCCGACCTGCCCGTCCGTTCGCGGAGGTGCTCGCCGCGGCGCGCCCGACCAGGGAACGGCCTCCCGTGTAGCGTGACTTGACGAGGATCATATGCAATGCTATGCATATGAGCCGTCATGCATGTCGACGTCTTCCAGGTCCTCGCCGACCCCACGCGCCGGCACATCGTCGAGGCGCTCCAGGGTGGCCAGCGGGCGGTGAACGACATCGTCGAGGCGGTCGACATCGACCAGTCGGGCGTCTCGCGACACCTGCGGATCCTGTACCAGGCCGGCTTCGTGCAGGTCCGCCCCGAGGGTCCGAGGCGCCTCTACTCGCTTCGTCCGGAGCCATTCCGCGAGCTCGACGCCTGGGTCGGCCGGTACCGGAACCTCTGGGAGGCCCGCCTCGACAGGTTCGCCGAGGCGCTCGACCGGAAGCAGAAGGCTCGCGCCGCCAGGCGCAGGGAGCGTACCCCATGACCGACAGGACCGCGTCACCGGCGTCGAGGCGGCGGATCACCATCGAGCGGACCTTCCGGGCGCCCATCGAGGACGTCTGGGATCTCTGGACGACGAAGGAAGGCATCGAGTCGTGGTGGGGTCCCGACGGGTTCTCGGTGAAGGTCCGCAAGCTCGACCTGCGCCCCGGCGGCGAGCTGCTCTACGCCATGACCGCCACCGCCCCGCCGCAGGTCGAGTTCATGAAGAAGGCCGGGATGCCGCTGACGACCGAGGCCCGGATCACCTACACCGAGGTCGCGCCGCGGCGGCGCCTCGCCTACACCCACCTGGCCGACTTCATCCCGGGCGTCGCGCCGTACGACGTCGCCCACCTGGTCGAGCTCCACCACACCGCGCGGGGCGTGCGGATGGTCTTGACCATCGACGCCATGCACGACGACGTCTGGACGCAGCGGGCCGTCGCCGGCTGGGAGAGCGAGCTCGGCAAGCTGGCCAGGGTGCTGGAGAGGCGGGAGTCGCCGTGAGCGAGACCCCTCCTCCCCGGCGCCTCCTCGCCAGCATCGGCGCGGTGCTGGCGGGCTTCCTCGCCACCTTCGTCCTCTCCATCGCGACCGACGCCGCGCTGCACGCCGCCGGCGTCTTTCCCGCCCTGGGGCAGCCGATGGCCGACTCGCTCTTCGTGCTGGCGACGGCCTACCGCATCGCCTACACGGTCGCCGGCGGCTGGGTCACGGGGCGGCTGGCGCCGCATCGGCCCATGGCGCACGCCATGGCGCTCGGCGCCATCGGCCTGGTCGCGGCCACCGCGGGCGCGGTGGCGACGTGGCGTCGCCTGCCCGAGATCGGACCGGCCTGGTATCCCATCGCCCTGATCGTCCTCGCGCTGCCCTGCGTCTGCGCGGGTGCCAGGCTCCGGCAGCGGCAGCTGTCCCGCTAGCGGCGGCGCCGGGGGCGCCTGCCGGCGTCAGGGTCGGCTGCTATGGATCTCCCTGCCCGAAAAGTTGTAGGGAGTCCCCTGCGCCTTGCCAGACTTCGTCCACCTCCACCTCCACACCCTCTATTCGCTCCTCGACGGCGCCATCCGCATCAAGGACCTCGTCGAGACGGTGAGGGCCCGGGGGATGTCCGCGGTCGCGGTCACCGACCACGGCAACCTCTTCGGGGCCATCGACTTCTACCGGACGGCCAGGGCCGCCGGGGTGAAGCCCATCCTGGGCATGGAGGCCTACGTCGCCGGCGAGAAGGGGCGGCAGGACCGGACCGAGCGCGTCGGCCGGCACCTCATCCTGCTCGCCAGGAACAAGGAGGGCTGGGCCAACCTGCGCTACCTCTCCTCGATGGCATTCACCGAGGGTTACTACTACGACCCGCGCGTCGACAAGCAGCTCCTCAAGGAGCACTCCCGGGGGCTGGTGGCCCTCACCGCCTGCCTGGCCGGGGAGGTGCCGCGCCTCTGCCGCCAGGGAGACATGGACGGGGCCCGCCGCGCCGCCCGCGAGTACAAGGAGATCTTCGAGCCCGGCAGCTTCTTCCTCGAGGTCCAGTCGAACGGGATGCGCGAGCAGGTCGAGGTCAACGCCCGGCTGGCGGAGCTGGGCCGGGCGGAGGGCATCCCGCTCGCCGCCACCGCCGACGCCCACTACGTGAACCGCTCCGACGCCAAGGCGCACGAAGTGCTCATGTGCATCGCGTCGAACAAGACCTTCAACGACCCGAAGCGCCTGCGCCACGAGACCGACGGCCTATTCGTCACCAGCCCCGGCGACATGGCCCAGGCGCTGCCCGGCTTCGAGGAGGCCATCGCCAACACCGTGCGCATCGCCGAGATGTGCGACCTCGAGCTGCCGCTCGGCAAGACCTTCCTCCCCACCTTCCAGCTCCCGGAGAACGTCACCGAGGGCGAGTACCTGCGCAAGCTGGCGCGGGAGGGCCTCGACAGGCGCTTCAGGGAGATCGACGGCAGCTACCCGCACGACCGCGACCTCTACCGGCAGCGCCTGGAGATGGAGCTCGGCGTCATCGAGAAGATGGGCTTCGCCGGCTACTTCCTCATCGTCCAGGACTTCATCAACTGGGGGAAGGAGCGCGGCATCCCGGTCGGTCCGGGGCGCGGCTCGGGGGCGGGCTCGATCGTCGCCTGGTCGCTGCGCGTCACCGGCCTCGATCCCATCCGCTGGAACCTGCTCTTCGAGCGCTTCCTCAACCCCGAGCGGGTCTCGATGCCAGATTTCGACGTCGACTTCTGCCAGAACCGACGCGACGAGGTGATCCGCTACGTCGCCGGGAAGTACGGCAAGGAGAACGTCGGCCAGATCATCACGTTCGGGTCGCTCAAGGCCCGCTCCGTCATCCGGGACGTGGTGCGGGTGATGGGCCTCCCCTTCGCCGAGGGGGACCGCATCGCCAAGCTGGTCCCCGAGCCGGTGCAGGGCAAGACCCCGCCGCTCCGGGAGTGCATCGAGAAGGAGCCGCGCCTCAGGGACCTCCACGAGCACCCGACGGTGGTCCAGCAGTGGGTCGACCCGGAGGGCGTGCAGCAGAAGGTGACCACCCGCGACATCCTCGACATCGCCATGTCGCTCGAGGGGCTCAACCGCCAGGCGGGCCTCCACGCCGCCGGCGTGGTCATCGCCGACAAACCGCTCTGGGAGTACGTGCCGGTCTACAAGGACGACAAGTCGGACCTGCTCGTCTCCCAGTTCGCCAAGGACGACGCGGAGAAGGCCGGGCTCGTCAAGTTCGACTTCCTCGGCCTCAAGACCCTCACCGTCATCGACGACGCCATCCGGCTGGTGCGCCGGAACCACCCCGACCGGGCGGAGCTGGTCGCCGACGCCATCCCCCTCGACGACAAGGCGGTCTACGACCTCATCAGCCGCGGCGACACCGCCGGCGTCTTCCAGATGGAGTCGTCCGGCTTCACCCAGATGGTCACGGCGATGAAGCCGTCGCGCTTCGAGGACGTCATCGCCGCCGGCGCCCTCTTCCGCCCCGGCCCCCTCGACCAGAAGCTCGACGACGGGCGGACCATGGTCGACGTCTACATCGACCGCAAGCACGGCCGGGAGCGCGTCAGCTACCCGCACCCGAAGCTCCAGCCCCTCCTCGAGGACACCTACGGCGTCATCGTCTACCAGGAGCAGGTGATGCAGATCTCGCAGGTCCTGGCGGGCTACTCGCTGGGGCGCGCCGATCTCCTGCGCCGGGCCATGGGGAAGAAGAAGGCCGAGGAGATGGCCAGGGAGCGCGCCGGCTTCATGGAGGGGTGCGGGAAGAACGGCATCGACGACGCCACCGCCGGTTCCATCTTCGACATGATGGAGAAGTTCGCGGCCTACGGCTTCAACCGGAGCCACTCGGCCGCCTACGGGCTCCTCACCGTCCAGACCGCCTGGCTCAAGGCCCACTACCCGGTCGAGTTCATGGCGGCGCTCATCTCCAGCGAGGCCTCCGACACCGACAAGGTGGTGGCCCACATCGCCGAGGCGCGGGAGAGCGGCATCGAGGTGCTGCCCCCGGACGTGAACGAGTCGCTGCGGGAGTTCAGCGCCCTTCCCGCGGGCCCCGGCCTCTCCTCGCCCTCCCCCGCAGGGGGAGAGGGCCAGGGGGATGGGGCTCGCCAGCCGGTTCCCGCCAGGGGCCGCATCCGCTTCGGCCTCGGCGCCGTGAAGGGCGTGGGGGACTCGGCCGTCGAGGCCATCGTGGCGGCGCGGGCCGAGGGCGGCTCCTTCAAGAGCCTCTTCGACTTCTGCGCCCGCATCGACTCGCGCCGGATCAACAAGAAGGTGATCGAGGCGCTGGTGAAGAGCGGCGCCTTCGACTTCGAGGGCGTGGAGCGCTGGCGGCTCTTCGCCGGCATCGACGCGGCGCTGGCCACGGGCAGCGCCGCCCAGGCCGACCGCCAGAGCGGCCAGGCCAGCCTCTTCGGGGCGCTGGGCGCCGCCGCCGAGGCGAAGCCCCGCTACCCCGAGGCCGGCGCCAAGGTGGGCGACGTCACCGTGGAGGAATGGCCGGAGCGGACGCGGCTCGCCGCCGAGAAGGAGGCGCTCGGCTTCTACATCACCGGCCATCCGCTGGAGGGGTACGAGAAGGAGGTGCGCCGCTACGCCTCCTGTACCTGCGCCCAGCTCGCCAGGAAGCGCCACGGCGACAAGGTGTCGGTGGTGGGGGTCGTCGCCTCGGTCCGCGAGCGGACCAACAAGGAGAAGGGGACGCGCTTCGGCTTCTTCACGCTCGAGGACCTGACCGGCACCGCCGAGGTGGTCTGCTGGGGCGGGCGGCCGGCCCAGAACGGTCGCCAGGCGCAGAAGGGCTGGATGGACTGGGAGGCCGCGGTCAAGAGCGACGAGCCGCTTCTCGTCCACGGAGAGGTGCGCATCAACACCCGCGACGAGGAGAATCCCCGCGCCGAGATCACCGCCATGGAGATCGAGCCCCTGGCGGTGGTCCGCCGCCACAAGACCGTCGAGGTGGCGCTCCGCATCGACGCCCGGCTCCTCGACCCGGATCGCTCCCAGGCGGTGAAGGCGCTGCTGGTGAAGCACCCCGGGGCCTGCCCGGTGACCGTCCGCGCCGTCATCCCCGAGGAGACCGAGACCACCCTGCAGGTCCCGCTCAGGGTCACCCCCTCCGACGACCTCCTCGACAGCGCCCGCCGGCTCGGGTTCGAGGTGGAGCTGCGCTAGGCGGCAGCTCGCGATTCGCGATCACCGGCCGTTCACGAACCACGATCGCTCGTCCAGCGGACCGATGGCGAACGCCTCACCTGCTCGGCGTCGGCGAGGCGGCTCCGCAGCGCCCGGGTCAGGCCCTGGAGCAGGCGCTCCACGCGCGCCTCCTGCCCCTCCTCCTGCTCCTCCTCCAGCTCCTGGATCGCGACCCGGTAGTCCCCCACGACGACCTCGAGGTAGGCCGTGTCGAGAAGCGAGCCCTGGAGGCCGTCGAGGCGGCGGAGGGAGGAGCCTCCGATCGGCGCGGCCCCGTTCGCCGCCCTGGCGGCGTCGAGGTCGATGCTCGCGTCCGAGGCCATCTGCCTCACGCGCGCGTCCAGCCTGGCATGCTCGTCGGCGAGGAGGCGCGCGAAGGCCTTCAGCTCCGCGGACCCGCCGCGCTCGCCGGCGAGCCGCGCAGCCTCGATCTGGCGGATGTTCAGGTTGTGCACGATCGACAGCACCTCCGCGGTCTCGCTGGTGGCGTTGGGGCCGGAGTGCCAGCCTTCGCTGGCCTCGTGGCTCGCCCGGGCGGCGGAATCGGGGAGGGCCGCGCCCTCCCGCGGCCAGAAGGCCACCGCGATCACCACGAGCGAGAGCATGCGGATCATGGGACGTGTCATGTCGACCTCCTGGGCGGTTGAGGCTGCTCAGAGGCGACCTCCGGACCCGGGAGCCGGTCACACCCGCCGCGAACCCGCCCGGGGCCCTGCGGCGGGACCAAGAGCTCTTTCTCGCCGGGATCCGCGCGCCGCCCCTGCCCGGCGAGCCCCGAGAGGAGCGCGCCGGTCGGATCGGGCTACCTGCGCCGCGCGCTCCCGCTCACGTAGACCTGGTAGGGCTTGCCCGGCGGCGCGATGGAGAAGGTCGCCACCACCTCGTCCGCGCCCCGCCGCTCGTAGACGAGCTTGAAGCGCGGTCCCGGTCCCGGGTCGCTCTCGAGGGTCACCCGACCCGGCGCGACCGCGACGAGGTAGTGGATGACGTGGCCCTCGTTGTCGAAGTAGACGGCCCGGAGGCCCGGCGGCGCGGCGTAGACGACCATCAGATCGTCGTGCACCACTCCGTCCGCCTGGCCCGGCTTCGGGGCGTACTCGGCGTGGTTGCGGCGCAGCAGGACCTTGCCGGCCAGCTCGCGGGCGAAGGAGAACGAGCCGGCCCTCGCCTGGCCCGGCTGCCCGCCACCCGCCGAGGCGGCCCATTCGCCCACCAGGAAGGCCAGGCCATCGAAGGGATCGGCCCGCTCCGCCGGGACGGCGGCGGAGAGAAGAAGGGAGAGCGACAGGCCCAGCACCGCGCACATGGCGCCAGGGTAGCCCGAAAACGAAGAAGGCCCAGCCTCTTTCGAGACCGGGCCCTCCAAGAGGTGATGTGGCGATCGCCTAGGCGATCTTCCGGACGTTCGCGGCCTGAAGGCCCTTCGGGCCCTTCTTCACCTCGAACTCCACCTTCTCACCCTCGGCCAAGCTGCGGAAGCCTTCGGACTGGATCGCGGTGTGATGGCAGAAAACGTCCTCGCCACCGTCGTCCTGCCGGATGAACCCGAAGCCCTTCGCATCGTTGAACCACTTCACTGTACCAGTAGCCATCTACTCTTCTCTTCTTTCTCTACTTCATGATTCGAGCGGCGACGTGCCGCTCGACGCCAGCCCGAGTCGGGGTGGGTCATTTCCTTATAATTTTCGGCGATCGCAAAGTCCAGCCCGCCCCCCCGAATCGGTGAAGCGCCGCGGCCACCAGGTGCGACCCCCCAGGTCCCGGAAGACCCACGCTCCGGCCATCGATGTGTGCCGAAGGCGTACTGGCGGTGCTCGTCGTCATTCGCGGCCCCGCCCGGCGCCGCGAACGGCAAACGACATCCGCTAGACGACGATCAAGAACAAACCCTTACGAGACGGGTCACAATGCCCCCGCTGGTGTACTCGCTTCGTTGTACCACCTGGGAAGGGACCAGGGGACAGAGTCCGACTCTGTTGGGGGAACAGATGATGCGAGCGAACGCACGCGCCGCGCTTCCGCGTGGCGCCACCGCCCAGAGCGATCTGGGCAGCGGTTTCCGTTGTGATCGGGCCGCCGAGGAGATGCTGAGATCGTTCTGGGAGGGGGCAGGCGACGGCGCCGTCATGCCTCCCGAGCTCCGGGGGCTCGCCGAGGCGGCGCAGACCGGTCCGCCGGGGGTCCGCCGCTCGCTGCTCATGGAACACTCGGGCGAGCGGCTGCGGATCGAGGTGACCGCGGTGGGGCGTGGCCGAACGCAGTTCCATCTCTGGCGCGAGTCGCTCCAGGGCCCGGTGCACGTCATCGACGCCCTCGACCCGCAGGCGCGATCCGACGGGCTCACCCATCGAGAGCGGGAAGTGGCGCTGCTCGTGGCCGACGGCCTGCGCTCCCGCGAGGTGGCGGAGCGGCTGGACATCGCTCCACAGACGGTGAAAAGCCACCTCAAGACGATCTTCGACAAGCTCGGCGTGCGCAATCGCGTCGAGCTGGCGAAGCGGCTCTCGCTGCGCTAGCCGGGCCGATCCACCTCCTCCTCCGCCCGTGGCGGGGGAGGAGGTTCTTGCTTTTGCAGCGGCCTTCGGGTTTCATTCGACCCCTTCATGGTCACGCTGCAGGACGTCCAGGAAGCTCGCGCCCGCATCCAGGATCAGATCTATCTCTCGCCCTGCGCGCGGTCGGAAACGCTCTCCCGGCTCACGCGGACGCAGGCCTATCTCAAGCTCGACAACCTGCAGATGACCGGCGCCTACAAGGAGCGGGGAGCGCTCAACAAGCTGCTCACCCTCTCCCGGGCGGAGCGCGAGCGCGGCCTCATCGCCGCCAGCGCCGGCAACCACGCCCAGGCGGTCGCGTACCACGCCGGCCGGCTCCAGGTGAAGGCCACCATCCTGATGCCGGAGGCCACCGCCATCATGAAGGTGGCCAACACCCGCAGCCACGGCGCGCGGGTGGTGCTGCACGGCGCCAACTACGACGAGGCCTACGCCGAGGCGCGCCGGCTGGAGGGCGAGGAGGGGCTCACCTTCATCCACCCCTTCGACGACCCGGCGATCATCGCCGGCCAGGGCACCATGGGCCTCGAGATCCTGGAGCAGGTGCCCGACCTCGACGCGGTGGTGGTCCCCATCGGCGGAGGCGGGCTCATCTCCGGGATCGGTGCGGCGGTCAAGGCCCTGAAGCCGAAGATCCGGGTGATCGGCGTGCAGACCGAGGTCCTGCCCTGCATGCTGGCCGCCATCGAGGAGGGGCACGTCGTCACCATCGAGGCCGCCAGCACCATCGCCGACGGCATCGCCGTGAAGCGAGCCGGCGATCTGACGTTCGAGCACGTGAAGAGGCTCGTCGACGAGATCGTCACCGTGAGCGAGGAGGAGATCGCGAGCGCCATCCTCTACCTGCTGGAGCGGGAGAAGACGGTGGTGGAGGGCGCCGGCGCGGTGGGGGTGGCCGCCCTCATGAACCACAAGATCAAGGGCGTGGACGGCAAGCGCGTCTGCGCCGTCATCTCCGGCGGCAACATCGACGTGAATTTGGTGGCCCGGGTCATCGAGCGCGGCCTGGTGAAGGACGG
>Ga0153915_10007083_pt1 | contig 10559 bp, 10 predicted proteins | sample Opewatmetagenome_2_FD_107003 | JGI IMG/M metagenome (GOLD analysis project Ga0153915, IMG submission 107003) | Freshwater wetland microbial communities from Ohio, USA - Open water 3 Core 3 Depth 3 metaG | ecosystem: Environmental > Aquatic > Freshwater > Wetlands | place: USA: Ohio, Lake Erie... | reverse complement strand
GTGAGGTGGTGAGGCATGCTTTCTGACACTGAAATCAAGCACGAGGTGCGTGAGTTTTACGACCAGGTCGGCTGGCAGGAGCAGAGTGACGGCTTCTACCAGAACGCCTCTTACGAAGACCTGCGCCCGGTGTCACATGAGTATATCCACCGCTGCCATCTGCGCCTGCTACGCCACCTGAACCCGACCGGGCGCTTCTTGCTGGATGCCGGCTCGGGGCCGATCCAGTACCCGGAATACCTTGAGTACTCCAGGGACTACCAGTACCGCGTGTGTGCCGATCTATCCATGGTCGCCTTGCAGGAGGCTCGCAAGCGTATTGGCTCCCACGGGTTGTTCGTGGTATGCGATATCGCCAACCTGCCATTCATGACCGGTGCCTTTGATGGCGCGGTATCTCTGCACACCATCCACCATTTACCTCCCGCTGACCACGTCCAGGCTTACGATGAGCTGTACCGCACGCTGGCTGCCTCGGCCAAGGCGGTGATTGTCAATGGGTGGGATAACCCGCCCCTGGTCAGGATCGCTAATTTCTGGATCAACGCCTGGAAAAGGCTATACGCATTATTTGCAGCCAGCCCGAAAGGGACCGTTGATACCCAGCCTGCGCCAACAACCGCCGGTGATGCGCCAGCAAGGGGTACTTACGTGCGTAAATATAATGCTGCCTGGCTGCAACGCCAGGTCGGCAGGCGAATGCCCCTCCAGGTCTGGTGCTGGCGTAGCGTGAGCGTCAGCTTCCTGCGCACATTTATCCACGCCCGCCTGGGAGGCAGATGGCTGCTCAGGCTGATCTATTCCAAAGAAGAGCTGTTCCCGCATTTCTTAGGAAAGTACGGGCAATACCCTTTGATCGTCGTGGTAAAAAACACATGAGATTTCTGATCTTATAAGGCTATTTATTTTATATGGAGATCCTATGAACTGGAACGAATCAGTTGTCCTCGTCACAGGTGGCACCGGGTCATTTGGCAGGAAATTTGTCGAGATGATGCTGGCTGAGTATCACCCAGCCAAGTTGATCGTCTTCAGCCGGGATGAGCTTAAGCAGCATGAGATGCGCGTAGCAGGCCTCGACCATCCCTCCCTGCGCTATTTCATCGGCGATGTGCGTGACGTGGATCGCCTGCGCCGTGCCATGCACGGGGTGGATTACGTCATACACGCCGCTGCTCTCAAGCAGGTGCCAGCCTGCGAGTATAACCCGATGGAGGCCATCAAGACCAACATCCTCGGTAGCAGCAACGTGGTCGAGGCCGCCCTGGATGCCAACGTTAAAAAAGTGCTGGCACTCAGCACCGACAAGGCTGTCAATCCCATCAACCTGTATGGAGCCACCAAGCTGGCAGCCGAGAAATTGATGGTGCAGAGCAATTCCTATGCCGGTGGCATGGCCACCCGTTTCAGCTGTGTGCGTTATGGTAATGTGGTCGGCTCACGTGGCAGCGTGGTCCCCATCTTCCTGCAGCAAAAGTCTGCCGGTAAATTAACCATCACCGATGAGCGCATGACCCGTTTCTGGCTCACCCTCGAGCAGGGTGTGCGGTTCGTCATCCACTGCCTCGAGAAAATGCACGGAGGTGAGGTCTTCGTCCCCAAGATCCCCAGCATGAAGATCGTCGATCTGGCAAAGGCCATTGCCCCAGGGGTGGGTTTGGAAGTGGTGGGTATCCGACCGGGAGAGAAGCTGCATGAGGTCTTGATCTCTGAAGATGAGTCCCGCTCCACCGTTGAGATGGAGGAGATGTACGTGGTCCAACCGAGCGCTCGCTCATGGTTTGGACAGGAATGGCAAACGGAGGGGCACAAGCTGCCTGCCGGGTTCCGCTTCGGTAGTGACAATAACCCCAACTGGTTGAGTGTTGACCAGATCCGTGAGATGGTAGCACCTTTTGAAGGACGCCTGGTGAATAGCTATGCCGAAGAATAAGTGACATGCGTATCCTCATCACCGGGGCCAGCGGCTTGCTGGGGTTAAACCTGGCGCTGGAAACCACCCACCGGCATACGGTCTTCGGGACGGCCAACATCCACTCTTTGAAAACCGATGCCTTCACGGTGATCCAAACCGACCTGCTGGCTCCTGGCGCTGTGGAGCACCTGCTCGAGCGTACCCAACCCGACTGGGTCATCCACTGTGCCGCACTGGCAAATTTAGATGCCTGCGAGGCTGACCCCCTCCTGGCGAGACAATTGAACACCGAGCTCCCTCGCACACTGGCAAAGCATGTCGCCAGGGGCGGAGCGCGGATGATCCATGTTTCGACGGATGCGGTTTTCGATGGCTTGCGCGGCGATTACTCCGAGGACGATCCTCCCAGCCCGGTGTGCGTATACTCCTGCACCAAGCTTGAAGGTGAACGAGCCGTGGCCGAAGCCTTTCCTGCTGCCATCATCGCCCGGGTCAATCTCTTCGGTTGGTCCCTTACCGGTGACCGCAGCCTGGCCGAGTTTTTCTTCAATAACCTCAGCCAGGGCCGGCAGGCGATGGGGTTCACCGATGTGTTTTTCTGCCCATTGCTGGCCAATCACCTGGCGGGGATTTTTACCAGCATGCTTGAGCGTAATTTGAGTGGCATATATCACGTGGTCAGCCCGGAATGCTTGAGCAAGTATGATTTCGGCTTGCGACTGGCGGGATTATTCAACTTGGATGGCAGGTTGGTCATCCCCACCCCGCTTGCCCAAGCTGGGCTAAAAGTGGCACGCTCACCCAATCTCAGCCTGCGCTGCGACAAGCTGACCAACGCATTAAGCCAGCCCCTTCCCGGGCTGCAGGCTGGATTGGATAAATTGTATGAGCTTTACCAGCAAGGCTACCCCCAATTTATCCGCAGCATACGATCAGGCTGACCTGATGGTCTTTATCCACTGGAGGAATTAATGGAAATCAAGATCGGTGCCCATACCATTGGTGATGGTCATCCCACTTATTTCATCGCAGATGTCGCCGCCAACCATGATGGCGATCTCGAGCGCGCCAGGATGTTGATCCACCTGGCCAGCCAGTGTGGGGCAGATGCGGCCAAGTTCCAGAATTTCCGCGCCCCCAAGATCGTCTCCGATTATGGCTTCACCCACATGGAAGGCCAGGTCTCCCACCAGGCTGCCTGGAATAAATCTGTCTTCCAGGTCTACACCGAGGCTTCCATTCCCTTCGAATGGACCCCCCTGCTAAAAGAGGAATGTGACAAAGCTGGGATCGAGTTTTTTTCTGCACCGTATGACTTCGAAGCCATCGACATGCTCGATCCTTACGTCCTGATGTACAAGGCCGGCTCGGGTGAGATTGACTGGATCGAAGCCCTGGAGCGCATGGCTTCTAAAGGCAAGCCCTTCTTCGTTGCCACGGGTGCTTCCGATATCGGTGAAGTGCAGCGCGCTGTGCATGCCATCCTGAAGATCAACCCCCAGCTGGTGTTGATGCAGTGTAATACAAATTACACCGCCAGCCCGGCTAATTACGACTACCTGCACCTGAACGTGCTCAAGACTTATGCCACCATGTTCCCCGGCGTCATCCTGGGTCTCTCCGACCACACCCATGCTCTCGCCCCTGTGCTGGGCGCCGTGACCATGGGGGCACACGTGATCGAGCGCCACTTCACCGACAGAAACGATCGGGAGGGTCCTGACCACAAGTTCGCCATGAACCCTGAGAATTGGGCCAGGATGGTCCAGGAGACCAGGATCCTGGAACGCAGCCTGGGTAAGCCTGATAAATCCGTAGCCGGGAACGAGCTAGAGACAGCCATCATCCAGCGCCGCTGTCTGCGCGCCGCTCGTGATATCCGGGCAGGCGAGATCTTCAGTCGCGATATGATCGATGTGCTCAGGCCTGCCTCACCGGGTGCCATCAAGCCGCATGATATCGCCGGGGTGATTGGCAAGCGCGCCCTGCTGGACTTTCCATACGGTAAAGAGCTGCGCTGGACCGAGCTGGGAGAGTGAATTCAGGTGATTGGCAGGACGAAATTCTCCTAAGCTGAACTGTCATGGCACGCATCCTTTATTTTTCGAGGGATTACACACCTCATGACCACCGCTTCCTCACCGCCCTGGCTAAGACCGACCACCGGATTTATTATCTCCGTTTGGAAGCAGCTTCTAATGTGATCGAAGACCGGCCCCTGCCTGCCGAGATCGAGCAGGTGCAATGGGCCGGTGGTAACCACCCACCCACACTCAGGGATGGACTGCGGCTACTGACTGGCTTGCGCCGGGTGATCCGCCAAGTTGAACCTGACCTGGTCCATGCCGGTCCGATCCAACGCTCGGCATTCCTGGCAGCATTAACCGGGTTTCGCCCATTGGTCAGCATGTCTTGGGGTTACGACTTATTGCATGATGCGCGAAAGAACCCCCTGTGGGCCTGGTCCACCCGCTATACCCTGCGTCACAGCGCAGCCATGGTGGGAGATTGCGATACCATTCGCCGGTTGGCAATCTCGTATGGCATGCCAGACGAACGCATCGTCACCTTCCCCTGGGGAGTTGATATACACCACTTCAACGTCAAAACCTTCGAATCTGCTAGCCTGCCAACATTCTCTTTGTTGTCCACGCGTGGCTTCGAGCCCATCTACGGCATCGATGTGATTGCCCGCGCATTTGTCATCGCCGCCAGGCAGCAGCCCAACCTGCGCCTAACCATGATTGGCGATGGCTCCCAGATGGCCTCCATCCGCCAGATTTTCCTGGTGGGTGCAGTCTACGACCGGGTGCATTTCGTGGGACAGGTCCCGTACGATGATCTGCCCTCTTATTATCGCAAGGCCGATGTTTATCTAAGCGCCTCACATAGCGATGGCTCATCGATATCTTTGTTGGAAGCTTTCGCCTGTGGCACACCCGCCATTGTCTCAGATATCCCCGGCAACCGGGAATGGGTCACTCCAGGCGAGAATGGCTGGTTGTTCCCTGACGGGGATGCAGGGGCACTGTCAGCCGCCATGCTGAATGCCTATGCGCAACGTCAAAGCCTGCCTTCCATGGGCAGGAATTCGCGCTGGCTAGCTGAGCAGCGCGCCGACTGGGAAAAGAATTTTCCCCAGCTTGAGAAAGCCTATGCTATTGCTCTGGGCTTACCTATCACCAGTGCTCCTCTACATTTGCGATGAATAAAATCGCCATCCTCCAGGCACGCATGTCCTCCTCCCGCCTGCCGGGAAAGGTTCTGCAGGAAATTTCCGGGCGTCCATTGCTGCAATATATGCTCGAACGCCTCCAGGGATCTAAACAGATCGATAGCCTGGTTCTTGCCACCACCACCGACCCATCCGACGATGTCCTTGAGGGGTTCTGCCAGAAGCTTCGCCTGCCTTGTTACCGGGGTAGCCTGCACGACGTACTCGACCGCTTCTACCAGGCTGCTGCCCGCTTCAGCGCTGACGTGGTTATCCGCCTGACTGCCGACTGCCCGCTGATTGACCCCCAGCTGCTTGACCTTACCATTGCGGTCTTCCTGGGTGAGACGCCACCTTCACAAGCACCAATTTTGCCCCAGCTGACCGATCATCAATCCCAAAATGCCGGTCCTTTTGATTTTGCCGCCAACCGCCTGCCTCCACCCTGGAAACGTACCCTGCCCATCGGCCTGGACGTAGAAGTCTGCTCTTTTAATACTCTGGAACGCGCCTGGAATGAGGCCACCGAGCCATACCAGCGCGAGCATGTGATGCCATATATGTATGAAGGCGTCATCTTCCCCGAGGCAGGCCCTTTGCCACAGCTGAATTGGTATATCCAGCACGGCATCACTCCCCGCAGGACCAGGGTTGCCGTGCTCAACCACCAGCCGGATTACGGCGACCTGCGCTGGACTGTGGATACCCCGCAAGACTTGCAATTTGTCCGCCAGGTAGCAGCCCATTTCGAAGGTCGCTCAAGCTTTTCATGGCTGGATATCTTGGCCCTGCTCGAGCAGCAGCCCGAGCTGGCAGCCATCAATGCGAACGTCAAGCATAAATCGGCCTTCGACGTCGACCAGCGCTCACCGGGAGCTTAAACACTCACACTATGCCCCAGCCCACGCCATTTATCACCCTGTTCACCGCCCCCAAGGCTTTCATCAACCCGCATATCGCCCTGATCCAGCGTAATGCGCTTCAGTCCTGGCGCCACCTGGGTGATGAGGTTGAAGTGCTCATGGTGGGTAACGAGGCTGGCATGTCGGAGCTAAGCGCTGAGCTCGGCATCCGCTACCTGCCCCAGGTGAAGTGCAACGAGCTGGGCACACCCCTGGTCAGCTCGATTTTTGAGCTGGCGCGCCAGAACTCCACCTCCCCTTTGTTAGCCTACGCCAATGCGGACATATTGCTCACTCCACAATTCATCCAGGCCGCCCGGCTGGTTTCTAGCCAGATGAGGGAATTCCTCATCGTCGGGCAGCGCTGGGACCTGGACCTCCGCCAGGCCCTGGATTTCAGCCCGGGTTGGGATACCCGCTTGTTGGCCGAGGTTAAGCAGCGCGGTCGTCTGCACCCACCCGCCGGCAGCGATTATTTCGTTTTTCCCCGCCAGTGTTTCACTGAGCTGCCCGGGTTCGCCATTGGGCGCGCCGGTTGGGATAATTGGATGTTCTACTTCGCTCGCTTGCAGAAATGGTCCGTGGTTGATGCCACGTCAGCCTGCATCGTAGTCCACCAGGATCATGATTACTCACACCTGCCGAACGGTCAATCCCATTATCACTTGCCTGAGTCTTACTCGAATATCCGCCTGGCGGGTGGCAGGCGCACCAATTTTCACCTGGAGGATGCCAATTGGCAAATAAGGGATGGACAGGTGCAACCCGTGCCGCTGCGCGGGAAAAAGTTGTTGCGTGAGATGGAGATTTTCCCACTGATCCACCTTCACTCGCACGCCCTGTCACAGGTATTGTTTGCCATTTTTCACCCCATAAAAGCCTGGAAGGAATGGCGTGGGCGGATTGCCTACAAGTTTAGTCAGCTGCGGGAGTCGCATGAGTGAAATTGTTCGGTCTTGCCCGTTATGTGGTGCATCGGGTGCCAGGCTATTCGACCGGCGCGAATTCCGTGGTCTTCCGGTGGAGAACCACATCTGCCGTACCTGCGGTTTCGTCTACCAGTCACCGCGCATGACGGAGGCAGAGCGACAGGATTTTTACCGGGAGGAGTACCGGCAGCTCTACCAGGGGCAGGCTGGTCCCAATCCAAAAGAGATGGTCATCCAGTATGCCCGTGCCGGGTCAATCCTGGAATTCATCATGCCTTACATTCCGCAGTTAACCAACATTCTGGATATCGGCTGTTCGACCGGCGCTCTCCTGCAGCAGCTCCAGATGGTTTACCAGGCCCATCCATACGGCATCGAGCCCGGGGACCTTTACCGCCATTATGCCCAGGGCTTGAACATGCAGGTGTACCCAACCATCCATGACTTACCCTCCACCAGCCTGAAAACCTTCGACATGGTCAGCCTGATGCACGTCCTGGAGCACCTGCCAGACCCAGTGGATTACTTGCAGCACCTGCGCGAGAATTTCCTGCAGCCCAAGGGCTGGTTGTTATTGGAAGTGCCGAACTTGTTTGCACACGACTGCTTCGAGGTAGCCCATCTCACCTCATTCAGCCCGCATACCCTTAATCAAGTGGTAAGAAGAGCTGGTTTCAATGTCACCCAGCTGCGCTTGCACGGGATGCCGCGTTCAAAATTAATCCCTCTTTATATCACCTTGTTAGCCCAACCGGACGGCGCGGTATCTGCTCCGGTAAAGCCTGACCATCTGGTGTCCCTCAAGCGTCAGATCGGGTTTCTCAGGCGTCGCCTCGTGACGCGCTTATTCCATGACCAGGCCTGGTTGCCAATTTAAGAGAGAGAATTTGATCTCATGCCAAGAATAGGAATTAACCCCAGTCGCGGCCAGCAGACGGATTACCGCCCATCCCGGCTTACCCTGGCGATGCTTACCTACCTGCCCAACCAGGCGGGTTATTTCGCCGAGCGCCTGGCAGTGACCCGGCTGAGCCTGGAAAGCCTTATTGCCAATACCCCCAGGCCGTATGATTTATTCGTCTTCGATAATGGTAGCTGCCCGGAGCTGGTGGAGTACCTGTGCCAGTTGCGGGATAAAGGGGAGATCACCTATCTGATTCTTTCGGGGAGGAACATTGGCAAAATCGGCGCTTTGCATGTGCTATTCCAGGCTGCTCCTGGAGATATCATCGCCTACTCCGATGACGACGTGTTTTTCCTGCCCGGTTGGCTGGATGAACACATGAAGATATTGGAGACTTACCCAAAAGTAGGTCTCGTGACCGGTTTTTACATCCGTTCCCACCTGCGCTATGCCACCCACAGCATCCAGGCCTTTGCACAGCGGGAGAATGTCCAAGTCACTTCCGGGCAGCTGCTCCAGCGTCAGCTCGAACAGCATTATATTGATAATATGGGCCGTACTTGGGAGTCTTACCAGCAGGAAGTGCAGGGTCTCAATGATATCGAGTTTGATTATCATGGGCTGAAATCCTGGGCTTCTGCCGGGCATCACCAGTTCGTAGCACATAAACAAGTCCTATTGGATACATTACCCGTCTGGGATGGTCAGCTGATGGGCAAGATGATCGAGCTGGAGAATGCGGTGGATAACCTGGGCTATTTACGCCTGAGCACCTATTCCCCCTGCACCCGCCTCCTGGGGAATGTCATCAGCCCCGAGAACGCTCAAGAAGCCTCGCGCCTGGGTCTGGGAGTGCAAGCCGGAAAAGTCACCCGGGCACCGTCAGGCTTGGCTAAAAGCCTGATGCGCCTGCCCCTTGTCCGGCGCCTGGTCCAGGCACTCTATAATCGCTTGCATGGGATGATCAACCTATGAAATTTCTAATTGCTGGGTTTGGTTCAATCGGCCGCCGCCATTTTCGCAACCTTTTGTCTCTGGATGAGCACGACATCTTGCTCTATCGCACGGGCCATTCCACCCTAGCGGGCGATGAGCTGGCTGGTTTCCCGGTCGAGACAGACCTGCGGGCTGCCCTGGCATATACCCCGGATGCGGTCATCATCAGCAATCCCACTGCCCTTCACCTGGATGTGGCTATCCCCGCCGCCCAATGTGGCTGCCACCTGTTGATTGAAAAACCCGTCTCCCACTCGATGGCACGCTTGGGTGAGCTGGAGCACGCCGTGCAGAACAACGGGAGCAAAGTGCTGGTAGGTTACCATTTCCGCTTTAACCCCGGGTTGCAGCAGGTGAAGAAACTGCTCGAGGAAGGTGTGATTGGAGATCCCCTATCGGCGCGCGCTCACTGGGGTGAATATATGCCCGATTGGCATCCCTGGGAGGACTACAAGACTAGTTATGCTGCCCGTCCCGAGCTGGGAGGGGGAGTGGTACTCACCTTGTGCCACCCGTTGGACTATCTGCGCTGGCTCTTGGGAGAAGTTGAATCACTGGCCGCTATCACTAGCCACAAGGGCCTGGACCTGCCCGTGGAAGATACCGCCGAGATAAGCGTGCGCTTTGAAAATGGAGCCCTCGCCAGCGTCCACTTGGATTACAACCAGCGCCCGACGGCACATACCCTTGAGATCATCGGTTCTCTCGGCACCCTGCGCTGGGATAGTGCCGACGGTGTTGTCCGTCTGTCCAGGGTGGGGCCGGACGATAAGGCTGGCCCCTGGAAGGAATTTCATCCTCCCAAGGGATTTGAGCGAAACTGGATGTTCCTGGATGAGTTACGTCACTTCCGTGACGTGATCAATGGCGCGGCTGAGCCTACCTGCACCCTACAGGATGGCATCCAGGCTTTGCAGCTCGCCCTGGCGGCTCGCCAGGAGCAGCTGGTTCATTTCGTGCGCAATCAAGCCTTAATCTAAGAGCATAGTCCTGCGCTTCAATGTTTGGTATCTTTCTCAAAAGGAATTATGAAACCCCAAAATATCCTCCATAAATTTGACCTTACCGGCAAGGTCGCCATCGTCACCGGTGGACCCGGCTTGCTCGGCAAGGAGTTTTGCCGCACCCTGGCAGAAGCTGGCGCAGCAGTTGTCGTTGCCGATATCAACGCGGATGCCGTCAATTCCTTTACCAGGGCGCTGATCCAAGGTGGTTACCATGCCCTGGGTGTGGCCACGGACGTCACCCAGCCAGAATCTGTCCAGGCTCTGGTGGATGAGACCCTGTCAGTTTTCAGCCGCCTGGACATCCTGGTTAACTCCGCCGCTCTTGACCCCAAGTTCGACCCCCAGGCCTTAGCGGAGATGGCCAAAAGCGAGGCAGTCTCAGGTGCCTTTGAAGATTATCCGCTGGCTTCCTGGCAGGCTGCCATAGATGTCAACCTGACCGGCCTGTTCCTGTGCTGCCAGGCAGCGGTTAAACCCATGCTTAACCGGGACAAGAAAGGCTCCATTATCAATATTTGCTCCACCTATGGTCTGGTTGCGCCCGACCAGCGCATCTACCAGCGCGACGGCCAGCAGAAGTCTTACAAGCCGATTTATTATTCGGTCACCAAGGCCGGTGTGCTGGGGCTCACGCGCTACCTGGCAGCCTATTATGCCGGCACTGAAATCCGTGTCAATGCCCTCACCCCGGG
>Ga0153915_10007082_pt1 | contig 10559 bp, 9 predicted proteins | sample Opewatmetagenome_2_FD_107003 | JGI IMG/M metagenome (GOLD analysis project Ga0153915, IMG submission 107003) | Freshwater wetland microbial communities from Ohio, USA - Open water 3 Core 3 Depth 3 metaG | ecosystem: Environmental > Aquatic > Freshwater > Wetlands | place: USA: Ohio, Lake Erie... | reverse complement strand
GTGATCTCCTCAAGGGTGAATTCATCATTTGACGTTTCCTGAGCGAACAGATTGGGAAGTTCACCAAGGATTAGACCAACGCCTAAGATTAAAGCAAAAAATACCATGTAAAATTTTTTCATCTAATCTTCCTCCTTTTTTATTGTTTTTATGATTAGGCCGGCCATTCCGACCTTATATCTATAATTTAGATCTTGGTTAATCATTCCTTAATATTGAATGGAACATGAGGATAATGCCTCTAAAACATTTACCCATAATATTCTCATCATTAATTGATCCATAAAGACGCCATGATTATACCGGTAATTCCAAGATATTATAATTACTCATTATAAAGAAACAGACATAATGCATAGTGATGGATATATTATGCTGATATTATGTTTTTATTATGGATTTAAAAAAGGCAGGAGTTCAGGCCGTCGGAAGGATAGAACAAATTACCAATAATTGAATTTTATTAAAAGGTCTTTTGATCCGGCAGGAAGATCTATTGCTTCAGACTTTCCCATATCTTCCAGAATGACGGGAATGATTTATCTACGCAATTTTCATTTATTATCCTGATTCCCGGAACCATTAATCCGGCAACGGCAAGGCTCATCGCCAATCGATGATCCTTGTGTGGATCTATCTCCGATCCTGAGAGTTTATGACCGCCATGGATAATAAGTCCAGCTTCAAGTTCCTCTATCTTTCCGCCGATGCTTCTTAATTCACGGGCCGTATCTCCGATACGGTCACTCTCCTTATAACGCAGATGACGGACATTACGGATAACTGTTTTGCCCTCAGCGAAAAGGGCTATTGCTGCAAGGGTGGGGACCACATCAGGCATTGATTTCATATCAGTCTCCACACCTTTGAGCATTCCGCCCGTGACAGTCACCCTGTCATCTTCCTTTTTAACGGAACACCCCATCTTTTGGAGGATATCCAGAAAGGCAATATCACCTTGCACTGTTGTGAACGGATGGATATTTTCGGTTGTCACCGTTCCTCCGGCAACAGCCGCCGCCCCCCAGAAATAGGATGCCGAGGACACATCGCCTTCTATGGTGAAAACGCGGGGGTTATATCTCTTTCCCGGGACAATGATGAAGCGTTGATAATCTTCATGAAATACCTCTATCCCGAAGGACCTCATGACATCAAGGGTCAAATCAACATAGGGCCTGGATACGAGCTTTCCAGCGATCTCGATCTCAATCCCTTCCGATGCATAGGGTCCTGCAAGGAGCAAGGATGAGATATATTGACTGCTTATATTGCCGCTGATATTCACCTTGCCTCCCTTTATGCCTGAAGCATTTATAGAGACAGGGGGATAGCCTTCCCTTTCAAGGCATGTGATATCCGCCCCAAGCCGGTTAAGGGCAGTGATGAGATCGCCCAGGGGTCTTTCATGCATGCGGGGGCTCCCTGCAAAGATATATTCTCTTTTCCCAAGCGCCGCGATGGACAGAAGAAGGCGATAGGACGTCCCTGAGTTGCCCAGAAATATCTCCTTTTTCTTTGATGTGCTGACGAATCTTCCTCCAGTGCCGGAAACGAAGACATCATCGCCTTCAAGGGATATGGGAACTCCCATTTCACGCAGGGCATTAAGTGTATATAATGTATCTTCACAGCTCAGGAACGACTTAAGCAGGCTCTTTCCATCAGCAAGCGCTGCCGTTATAAGCGCCCGGTGAGTTATACTCTTGGAGCCTGGGATTTTGACGGTTGCATTGATATTTGATCTGGGAGTTATCTCTTTCATAAATTTTTGTACGTACTCAGCTTGCATGTGGAAGAAGGTATAAGGTTTAAGGTATACGGTATAGGGTTTAAGGTTCAAGGCTAAAAATTTAATTCCCTTTTCACAACCTCACTCATAACGGCTACAGGCACCTCAATACCGGTCCATAACCTGAACTGTTCCGCTCCCTGATATATGAACATAGGAAGGCCGTTAATGATCAGACAACCCCTGGCCTCGGCCATGGCAAGAAGTCTTGTCTTAAGGGGATTATAGATAATATCCATAACGACCATGCCTTCCTTAAGCGCATTCTCCTGGACAGGGGACATATCGATTTGTGGCGACATCCCGACCGGCGTAGTATTAATAAGGATATCCGCATGCACATCAGCCGGTTTATCGAGTCGAATAAATTCACAGTCCAGCGACCTGCAAAGATCCATCCCTCGCTCAATAGACCTGTTGGCTATAATAATCTCCAGACCTCTTTCCTTCAGGATATATCCGATAGCGCGCGCAGCCCCGCCCGCGCCTATAATGACAACCCTCTTACCCGATATATCCGTCTTCTCCTCCAGCGCCCTGAGCGCTCCAAGGGCGTCCGTATTATATCCCTTCAAATGCCCGCTATTATTGACCACGGTATTAACGGCCCCTATCCTCATGGCAAGGTCATCCACCTCATCAAGGAAGGGGATAATATCCGACTTGAAAGGGATAGTGACGCTCAATCCTCTTATCCCCAGCGCACGAATCCCCCTGATACAATCTTTAAGATCCTTTATCTCAAAGGCCAGGTAGATCGCGTTTATGGCCTTCTCCCCAAAGGCTGCATTGTGCATGGCAGGACTCAGGGAGTGTCTGACAGGGTTCCCTATGACCCCATAAACCTCTGTATCCTGATCTATCATCATGTTGAAAAAAATCCTGTTATCTTTTTCATCTTGTCAATGGAGATCTGTCCGTTTGCAGATTCCTGGCCTGTCTCAAGCGAGGCAAAGGTCATGTACGCGCCCATGAGGACGGAAAAGACCCTGCTCATCCTGCCCAACGGCCCCATGCAGAATGCGATGATCTTTATATCATCTTCATTTGCCTTATGTATAAGATCCAGCACCCTGAGATTATCTTCCCAGTTCCTGGCCATGGTGACAATTTTTACAATATCGCCGGCGGCTGCGACGCTGTCCTTGAATATCTTTTCAAGCTCAGCGCTGGAAGGCGTCCCTGTATTTATATGAGTGGAGACAATAATCTTTGACCTCCCCCTTGCCATTAATAATCTTTTTCTTATCTCCTGCGGCAGGCCCAGCTCTACATCCACAAGATCCGAACCTGATTCGATGGCCGAGAGCAGATGATCCGCAACCATCTCCGGGCTGTCCTTGCCCATCCCGCCTTCCCTCACGGAACGATAGGTTATAAGCACCGGTTTCTCAGCCGCCTTGACAAGACATGAGACATCAAAGGAATCCATAAGGTCAAGACGCATCTCAAGGACATCCGCGAGCCTTCCGGCCACCTCCATCTTTTTGATTGCCTCTTCAGTGTTTGCAGCAATAATCGGGACACAGAACATGACTGAATTGATTCCTTCGTTTATCAGGTAAATATTTTTGTATTCTTATCTTCCCTTGCGCCCTGAGCCTTTAACCTTCAGTCTTCAGCCTACTTTCCTTTCCTTATAACACCCCATAAACCTGAAATTTACAGTAACAGCCTCCACATCCCTGAGCGCGGCAATAACATTTTCATCCCTGTTGGAGCCGATAAAATCCAGGAAAAATGTGTAATCCCCCATACTGCTTCGGATAGAACCGATGCGCGTGAGGTTGATGTTTTTCCTGGCAAAAACCTCAAGGGCGTTGAAGAGCGTCCCCGCCCGGTGCTCCGTGGAAAAGACTATGGAGCATTTATCACCCTCTTCCTTGTTCTCTTCCTTTGAAAGTACAAGGAATCTTGTTACATTATTTCCAAAGTTATCCATGTCTTCTTTAATTACATGAAGGTCGTATATCTCAGCAGCCAATTTGCTTGCGATTACAGCGGCCCCCTGAGGCATCTCCTCTGCCAGCATCTTCGCCGCCCCGGCCGAATCATAGTATTGAACGGCTTCGAGATTATTCCTTGAAAGGAAGTTGGTGCATTGAGCGAGCGCCTGGGAACTGGAATAGATTGTCCTTATTTCCCTGTGATCTGCCCCGGATAGGACGAGGAGGCAGAGAGATATAGGAAGTTCCACCGCACCCACTACGTAAAGATCAGTGTTTACCAGAAGTTCGTTCACCTCTCCAACTATCCCGCCGAGTGTGTTCTCCACGGCGACGATGCCGTAATCATGCAACCCGGTTCTGACACCTTCAAAGACCTGGGAATACCCGGCGCAGGGGATTGAAATAAGGTCCTTGTCCCATTCCCTTGATGCAATCTCATCGTATGCCCCATGCTCCCCCTTGAACCCGATGAGGCTGAAATCCCCCATTTGAAGATTCTTGCTCTCCTTGATGATCTCTGTGTAAACCTTTTCAATAAACTCCGAATTGATCAAGCCAGGGGAATTCTGCCTGATCCTGTCAAGGAGGGCCTTCTCTCTATCGCTGTCCTCAACGTTAGTCTTAAGCTTCTTGGCCATAAGGGCCAGCTCCATCCTGTCATTCAAAATCCTCAATATCTTGGAATCAAGAAAATCGATCCGTTTTCTTATATCCTTCAAGTCCATAATTGACCTCCAAGTCTTTCCCTAAAATCATTTTTTTACATCCCCTCTATTTCCTTCATGCATATGTCCAAATGGGTAAGCTTAACCATCATGGAAGCGAACATAGCAGGAGACAGGCTCTGATCGCCGTCGCAGAGGGCCTCAGCAGGGTTGCAATGCACCTCTACCATGATCCCGTCCGCCCCTGCCGCCCTGGCTGCAAGACTCATGGGCTCTATAAGCGTAAGCTTCCCGGTCCCGTGGGAGGGATCGACAAAGATAGGGAGATGCGATACCTCTTTTACGGCGGGGACAACACTCAGGTCAAGTGTATTCCTGGTGTAAGTATCAAAAGACCTTATGCCGCGCTCGCAGAGTATAACATTTGGGTTTCCCTCTGCAAGGATATATTCAGCGCAGTTAAGCCATTCCTCAAGGGTGGAATACATGCCCCTCTTCAGGAGCACGGGCTTATCTGTCTTTCCCACCTCCTTTAGAAGGGAATAATTCTGCATGTTCCTCGTCCCGATCTGAAGCACATCCACGTACTCACAGACCCATGACACATCCCTGGGGTCCAGGACCTCTGTTACAACGGGAAGGCATGTCTCCTTTTTTGCCTTTTCAAGTATCTGGAGGCCCTTGATGCCGAGACCCTGAAAGGAGTAGGGAGACGACCTGGGCTTGAAGGCGCCTCCCCTTAACATATGAGCGCCCGCCTCCTTGACCGCGCGGGCGGTCTCCAGTGTCTGCGCCTCGCTTTCCACGCTGCAAGGGCCAGCGATTACCGTGAACCCTTCGCCTATTGTAACCTCGCCCACCCTGATCACCGTCCTCCTGGGTGGACCTCCATTTAATGCAGTTAATCTGAGATTTTTCATTTTTACACCTATGTTTTTTATTATTATGCTTTTTCAACTCAAAATTCTTTATTCCGAAACCGTATACCTTATACCGTACACCTTACACCGTATACCATACACCTTTCACCTTTATTCTCATTCCCCCAACTCCCTACCGCAGGGATATGACCCCAGTCTCTTAAGCAGAACACAGTGCTTCTCCATCTCTTTCAGCGCCTCGCTCACCTTGCCGTCCTGCTCATGACCCTCTATATCAGTCAAAAAAAGATACTCCCAATTCTTGGTCTTCATGGGCCTTGATTCTATCCTGGTCATATTTATCTCCCTCTCAGCCAGGACGGCCAGGGCCTTGTACAGGGCGCCGGGCCTGTCAGGCAGGAAAAACAGGATGGACGTCTTGTCCCTTCCCATAGGCGCTGCCTGCCTTTTGCCTACTGCCAGGAATCTTGTAATATTATCAGGATGGTCCTCTATATCCTCTTTAAGTATCCTGAGACCATATATTTCTCTTAAGGCCCTGTTGCCTATTGCCGCAGATCCATGCTCTCCGGAGGCAATCCTTGCAGCCTGTGAAGTGCTTGAAACCTCTGTAACAGGCACGCCGTGCATATTGGCCTTAAGCCATGAACGACACTGGGCCAAGGCCATAGGGTGTGAATAGATTCTTTTAATATCCTTAGGTTCTTCTTCCATGCTCAACAGTTGATGCCTTATCCTCACATATGTCTCGGCGCATATCTTAAGATCATATTTATAAAAAAGATCCGATGTTATATTCACGGAGCCCTCGTAGGAATTCTCCACAGGCACGACTCCCATGGTGCAGATCTCCTTTTCAACCACGTTGAACACATCCTCTATGGCATCCACAGGATTAAAGGATACAGACCGGCCATAGAGGGAAATTGCCGCCATGTGACTGAAGGTCGCCTCAGGCCCTAGGTATGCTACAGTAAGAGGTTGTTGCATTAAATCATCTTCCCGTTTCATCCTGTCCTCCTTGCAATGCCCTCATAGCCCTGAACCGCAGATAATGATCAGCCAGGGTCAGCTTCACCATGGCCTCAAGCACCGGTATAACCCTTGGAATGGCGCACACATCAAACCTCCCGGTCATCCTGATCGTGGAAGGACGGCCCTCCCTGTTAACAGTATCCTGTTCAATGCCGATGGATGGGATCGGCTTTACAGCCGCCCTTATAATAATCTCATCTCCATTTGAAATCCCTCCAAGGATGCCCCCTGCCCTGTTTGTCCTGAAGCCTGACGGCGTTATGGGATCATTGTTTTCCGATCCGCTGAGTCTTGCCGCCTCAAACCCTGCACCTATCTCCACGCCCTTTACAGCGCCTATGGACATGACCGCCTTTGCCAGATCCGCGTCCAGCTTGTCGAATACAGGCTCTCCAAGGCCCGGAGGACATCCCATTGCCTTGACCTCCACAATACCGCCAAGGGAATCTTCCTCCAGCTTGGCCTTTTTAAGCGCCTCTTCCATTAATGCCTCTGCCTTTGGATCAGGACAATATAAGGCGCTGCCATTGACCTTGCCCATATCAAATGATTTCACCTTTATGCCGCCCAACTCAATAGTATATGCCGTGACCATGATCCCGACCGGGTCGAGCAGCTTGCCGGCTACAACCCCTGCGGCCACCCTGGCTGCCGTCTCCCTTGCTGAATACCTGCCTGCCCCGTGAAAATCGAAATGACCGTATTTCTTAAAATAGGTGTAATCCGCGTGTCCGGGCCGGAAAAGGGATTTTAATATTTCATAGGTCTTGCTCCTGGCATCCTTATTAGGGATGAACAGGGATATGGGCGCGCCTGTGGTAAGGCCCTCAAAGACACCGGAAAGGATCTCCACCCTGTCCTCTTCCTTCCTCGGCGTGTCAAAAGTCCCTTGTCCGGGTCTCCGTCGCCCCATTTCAGATTCAAAGTCCTGAGGCGAAAGACCGATGCCTGAGGGGCAACCGTCAATAACCGCGCCGATACCCTTTCCGTGGGATTCACCGTATGTTGTCACCCTGAAAATTTCTCCGAAGGAATTGCCTGCCATATTATTCTCCAGGTTTAGTTGTTAATTAGATTCTTACAAAACATATCTGAGAGATTTTCTCTCATATCTATAATTGCTAAACAGTCCAAAGTTCTGTCATTCCCGCGAAGGCGGGAATCCACAACTTATTTATTTTCCTGGATTCCCGCCTTCGCGGGAATGACAAAAATTTGAATTTCCAGACTTTTTAGAAGGTCATCAAATTTCAAATATCTTTGCTTAATCTTTAGCTGAAAGCTGACTGCTGAAGGCTTTCATTATCCTGTCCGCAACCTCATCAAGAGAAAGCCTGTCCGTATTGATCACAAGGTCCGCTGCCTTTTGGTACAGAGGATTTCTCATCTCCAGGACCTTCCTTGTCTCGACCACAGGATCAACTCCTGTCAGAGATGGTCTATTCCTGCCTTCCCCGTTGTCCTTTTCCATCCTCTTCATAAGGATATCAACATCCCCTTCAAGCCAGACGACTCGCCCGTTTTTCTTGAGGTTCTTTATATTATCCTCGAACATCACCGCGCCGCCTCCAGTGGCTATCACGGCGTTGTTCAGCTCAGATACATCCCTGATTACGGCCTTTTCAATCTCCCTGAATCCGTCCCATCCATCCTTCTCCACAATCTCCCCGATGGATCGTCCGGCGCTTTTCTCGATCAGCTCATCCGTATCATAGAAGTTCATATCGATCCGTTTTGCTATGATCTTTCCAACGGATGTCTTTCCGCTGCATCGATATCCTGTAAGCACGATGTTTGATCTCTTCATGATAGATCTCCGACCATCATATAAACTTAAACAACTAACAACGCTCAACTCTCTATACGCAACGCCGTTAATTCAACGCCAAAAAAAAAGCCGTGAGCTTTTATCTGCTCACGGCTTTTAATTGAAAACAATAACATCAACATCAAACCATGGGCAGACTTATCCCCCTAAAATAAAAAAAGAAGCCCTGCCATGTTTGATAAGATTTTGTAATTTTCATCATTAGCCCTTATTCATTAATTTTAAGTAATGGTATTAAGGATGATAATATTTGTCAATATAAAATTGGTCTTTCTCCAAATTAGTGTCTCTTATTCTTAATCTTGACATATATATTTTACCTTGAGAAGATGTGACCAGCAGAGGAAAAGGTTAAGCTGAGAATTTTTTAATTGGAATAAATATCGAAAGGAATTTTCACATGGATTTTCAACTGACAAAAGAACAGCAGGATATTAAAAAGGCCGCGCGTGAATTCGCCCTGGGCGAATTCACTGATGTGGCGAGGGAATATGATATTAATGAGACCGTGCCCATGGAGATTATCAAAAAGGCCAAGGAGCTTGGGCTGATCGGGCTTTATATACCGGAGGAATATGGCGGCCCTGGTTTCGGGTTCCTTGAATGGGCCATGGTGCTTGAGGAATTCTGGCGGGTAGATCCCGGGATAGGCCAGCAATTGAGCGCCGTTGCCTTCGGCTCGGAGGAGTTGCTGCTTTTCGGCACAGAGGAACAGAAAAAGAAATGGCTTCCCCGGCTCTTTGAGAGTGATGCTATAATGGGTTTCGGCATAACGGAACCTGACGCGGGCAGCGATACCGCCTCGGCGTCCACAACTGCCGTACTTGAGGGAGACGAGTATGTCATAAACGGATCAAAGATTATGATATCAAACGGCAATATCGGCGCGTTCCTTCTGGTCTATTGTCTTACTGATCCTGAAAACAAATCAAAGACCGGACGTCACAGCATAATTATTGTTGAAACGGACCGCGAGGGATATCAGGCTGAACCCATGCACGGAAAAATGGGAGTAAGGGCATCCGATACGGCTGCCGTCTATTTCAGCAACGTGCGCGTCCCAAAGGAGAACCTCGTGGGAACACGGGGGAACGGCTTTATGCAGCTTATGAAATTTTTCGATCATTCCAGGACCTATGTGGCAGGTCATGGGGTTGGTCTCGCCCAGGGGGCGCTTGAAATGGCCGTTAAACATGTTAAGGCAAGAAGGCAATTCGGCAAGTCCATAGCTTCCTTCCAGGCTACGCAGTTCAAGATAGCGGAGATGGCAGCCAAGATAGAAACAGCCCGTAATACCGTGTATAAGGCAGCGTGGCTCCTGGATCAGGGAAAATCCGATCCCATGATTACCGGCATCGCAAAACTCTACGCGAGCCGTATTGCAGTAGAGGTAGTTGACGAAGCCCTTCAACTCCATGGCGGTTACGGATATTTTAACGACACGGATATCGAGAGATTTTACAGGGCGGCCAAGGTGCTTGAGATCTATGAGGGCGCCAAAGAGATTGAAAAGATGCTTATTGCAAGAGAGATGATGGGGAAGATGTGAATCAAGCACAGGGCGTAAGATGCAGGGTTCATGTTTCAGCGATCTATCTCAACCCCAAGATTTTTCGGTTCGCTCGGTGATCGAACCCTGCAAAAACATCAATGACAATCTTTCTGTAGGGCCCGTTCGCCGAACGGGCCGATTTGATTCCGGCTTGACCGGGTTAGGACATTAAACAATTAAATCTGTCTCGATTAATTCGGGAGACTCATTAGGAAGGAGGATAATAATATGCCTGTAGGAACATACGACGCCTATGTAGCGCGTCTTAAAAAGATGAAACCAAATATATATCTTCATGGCAAGAAGGTAGACAGAAGCGGCGATTATATGAACGGGGGCCTCTTTGTTATAAAGGAGACCTATGACTGCGCAAATGACCCCAAGTATGCGGATGTCTGCACGGCTACCTCTCACCTGACGGGCGAGACGATCAACCGCTTCAGCAATATCCACATGTCAAAGGAAGACCTTTTAAAAAAGCAGCTCATGACCAAACTGCTCTGTCACAGGGTAGGCGGATGCATCCAGCGCTGCATGGGGATAGACGCCCTTAATGCCCTGGCAATCGTTACCTACGACTGTGATCAGGCAAACGGCACAAGATACCATGAGAGGTTTAATAAATTCCTGGAGTATTTCCAGAAAAATGACCTTGTGGGAAACTGCGCCCAGACGGACGTCAAGGGCGTGCGCGGCCTTCGCCCCAGCGAACAGCCTGACCCTGACCAGTACCTGCGCATCGTGGAGGTCAAGGAAGACGGGATCATAGTCAGAGGCGCAAAGGTATGCAACTCCATCGCGCCCTATGCGGATGAGATTGTAGCGCTTCCTTCCAGATTAATGGGGCCTGATGAGGC
>Ga0153915_10007081_pt1 | contig 10559 bp, 11 predicted proteins | sample Opewatmetagenome_2_FD_107003 | JGI IMG/M metagenome (GOLD analysis project Ga0153915, IMG submission 107003) | Freshwater wetland microbial communities from Ohio, USA - Open water 3 Core 3 Depth 3 metaG | ecosystem: Environmental > Aquatic > Freshwater > Wetlands | place: USA: Ohio, Lake Erie... | reverse complement strand
CCGGCCGCGGACAGCGCCTGCAGGCGCGCGATTCCCGATCCCGTGCACTCCATGCCGGCCGCCACCGCCAGTCCCCCGGTTCCCGCCGCGGTGAAGGCGGAGGTGAGGCTCGCTCCCATCTCCCAGAGATGAGTCGGCTTCCATTCGAAGGCCCGGCGCTCCGCTTCCACGACGTCGGCGGCACCCATCCCGTTCCACGCATGGGCATTGGCGCCTCGGGATTTCAGCCGGTCCACCACGTCGTCACGCACGGTCGCGGGGTTGCAGGTTGTGATGAACAGGGCGGCACCGTGATCCATCAGCCCCTCGAGGGAAGGACTGATCTTGAGCTCGAGGTGGATGGAGCACGCGAGGCGCACCCCGCCGAGATCCGGCAGGAGCCGGATCTCCTCCTCCGTGAGAGGCATGTGGCGTCTCGTCCACCGGAGAGGGGAATCCAGGGACGCGGCGTCGGCGCGACCATCGCTCATGGTTCTGATATGATACGAACATGAGTCCGGACCAGCAACAGGCAAACCGCGAGGCAGGCGCGATCCTGCTCCGGGACTGCTTCTTCATCCAGCCGTCGTCCCGGGCGGAAGGGCTTCGGGGCGTGGACCTCCTTGTCCAGGGCGGAACGGTTGCCAGGATCGGCCGCGGGATCGCGGCTCCGAAGGGTGCCCGGGTCATCGACTGCTCCCATCACGTCGTGGTTCCCGGGTTCGTCAACACCCACCACCATTTCTTCCAGACCCTGACCCGCAACCTGCCGGCCGTGCAGAACGCGAAGCTCTTCGACTGGCTGGTCTACCTGTACGAGATCTGGAAGAAGATCGACGGCGAGGCGGTCTACTGGTCCTCCGTGCTGGCCATGGGGGAGCTGCTGAAAACCGGGTGCACCTGCTCGACGGACCACCTGTACCTGTACCCCCGGGGAGTACACGACGACTTTCCGGGCCTGCAGTTCAAGGCGGCGGAAAAGCTGGGAATGCGCTTCTCGCCGTCGCGCGGCTCCATGTCCCTCAGCAGAAAAGACGGCGGCCTTCCGCCGGACACGGTGGTGCAGGACGAAGATACGATTCTCGCCGACAGCGAGCGCGCCATCTCCGCCTACCACGACGCCTCGCCCCGGTCCATGCGCAAGGTCGTGCTGGCCCCGTGCAGTCCTTTTTCCGTCAGCGAGAACCTCATGCTGCAGTCCGCCCGGCTCGCCCGGAAGCACGGCGTGCGGCTGCACACCCACCTCGCGGAGACCGCCGACGAGGAGGAGTACTGCCTGTCCCGCTACAACGTCCGGCCGGTACAGCTCATGGAGCGGTGCGAGTTCATCGGGCCCGATGTCTTCTACGCCCACGGCATCTTCTTCAACGACGAAGAGCTCGGGATCCTCCACCGCCACGGCGCCCACATCGCGCACTGCCCGACCTCCAACATGCGCCTGGGGTCCGGCTTCTGCCGGGTTCGGGACATGCGGGACCTCGGCATCCCTGTCTCCCTCGGCGTGGACGGGTCGGCTTCCAACGATTCATCCGACTTCCTGGGGGAGCTGCGCCACGCGCTGCTCCTGCAGCGCGTCTGGAAGGGCAGCGACGCCCTCGGCGCCCGGGATGTCCTGGACATGGCCACGGAGGGAGGCGCCCGCGCCCTGGGGTTCGAGGGCATCGGCAGGATCGAGGAGGGGTACGCCGCGGACCTGGCCGTCTTCGACGTGGGCAGGATGGAATACTGCGGGAGCCTGTCCGATCCGTTCGCTGCGCTGCTCTTCGCGGGCTACGACCACGGCACCGCCTACACCATCTGCAACGGCCGGCTCGTCGTGGACGGGGGCAGGCTCACCGGCGTGGATGAAGAGGAGCTCGTCCGAGAGGCCAACCGGATCGCCGCTCGGCTCTTGCAGGCAGGCTGACACCGTCATCCTCGGCTTGATTCCTGCCATCCCATCTATATCGTCAATGGCGATGCGTTCAAGCCCCGCCTGACTCGGCCATCGAGACTCCGCAAGGACCGCCGTCTTTTTCTCTTGACTTTTCCCGCGCATTTCGTATCATAGCAATCGATTGCGCAAACGATTGGCCAATCGTTTGCAAGAGGAGAGAAGATGGACGGAAACATGGGGTTCTACTTTCTGCTTCCTGGACAGAAGTCAGATCTGCAGCGCATGGGCAGGGCGGTAGCGGAGCCATGGAACCTGAATGAAGAGCGGCGGTCCGGCGAGATCCGCCGCAAGCCGGGATTTCTGATTCGCTTCAACCACCTGCACGAGCCCCGGGAGATTCACGGGGTATGCTGCTGCCAGACCTGACCCGAGAAACGGGATCCGTGCTATCGTGGGTCTCAGCAGACTGGCGCGCGGGGAGGGTGAGTTGGCCACGCTCAGAGACGTTGCCCGGTTGGCGGGAGTGTCGATCACCACGGTCTCCCACGCCCTGAACGGCACCCGGTTCGTGCAACCCGAGACTGCTGCACGGGTCTTCGCGGCAGTGAACGCCCTCGGTTTCCGCACGAACCGCATCGCCCAGGGGCTTCGCACCGGCAGCTCCCGGACCATCGGTGTCATTGGACCGAGTGCGCAGGATCCGTTTTTTGCTGAGGTGGTAGTCGGGGTAGAGGAGACCTGCTTCGCGCGCGGCTACGAGGTCTACCTCGGGTTCGTGGAGTACCCGGTGGGAGTGACCTGCGGGGAGCCCATCTCGGAGCTCTCCGTCGAGCAGGAGTTCCTGCGAGCGGTCATGGACGGAAGGTTCGACGCGCCCTCGCCCGAGCACGAGGAGGAGTTTCCGTGCGCGGAAAAAGAAGAGGAGCTGGTGAAGAAGCTGCTGGCCCGGGGGATCGATGGCCTCATCGTCAATCCCGGACTCCCCGACACGCAGGTCGCGAAGCTGCTGGGGGGGCTGCCGGCGAAGCTTGCGCTCTTCCAGCGGCGGGTGGACGGCGTGGAGGCGGACCTCTTCGGGTCCGACGACTACGCGGGGACCCTCGCGGCGGTGGAAGCGCTGCTCGGCCTGGGGCACCGCCGCATCGGCATGGTCTACGGGTACTCCTGGCCCGGCCATGACGTACGGGATCGCTTCCGCGCATATCGGGACGCTCTGCAGCGGACCGGCGTTCCGCTGGACATCGGTGTTTTGCTGAACGGCGGCTACGAGATGGAAGTAGCCGCGGAGGCCACGCGGGCGCTGCTCGCCCTCCCGGATCCCCCCACCGCCATCCTGTACTGGTCCGACCTCATGGCCATCGCCGGCATGGATGCCGCCCGCGCCGCCGGCCGCTCCGTGCCGTCCGACCTCTCCGTGGTCGGGTTCGATGACCTGCCCATCGCCGCCCGCGTCTTTCCGCGGCTGTCGTCAGTCCGGCAGGAGAAGCTGGGGATCGGAGCCGCGATGGCGGCGCGTCTCATCGACAGGATCGAAGGTCGGCAGAAAGGCGCTCCCGAGCACATCGTGCTTCCCACGAGCTTCATTGCCCGGGACAGCGTGGCCCGGGTGCTTACTCCTTCCGTCCGGTGAGCTTGATGATGTGGTAGCCGAACTGGGTGGAGACCACGTCGCTGACCGCGCCGTGGGAGAGCCGCTTGCAGGCAGCCTCGAACGCCGAGACCATCTTGCCGGGTCCGAACCACCCGAGGTCGCCGCCCTGCGATTTCGTGGAGTCGGTGGAGAACTCGCGGGCGAGTCTTTCGAAGCTCGCGCCCTGCTTGATCTTTTTCAGAATCTCGTTCGCCAGTTGCCGATCCTTGACGAGGATGTGGCTTGCCCGCCATTCCATGCGTGTCCTCCGTGATGACGCCCCGATCATAGCCGAAATTGCCGGCAGTGAACACGCCCGGCGGAGTTGGCCGAAGGAGGTGAGCTGTTCTGCTGGCTCCAGCCCCAGTATACAACCTGCTGATCCGCGCCACGGAGTACCACCTAATCCCGGTCTGCCGCGGCGGGAAAGACGATGGTCCAGACCGCCCTGCGCTGGCTGATGCAGAAGCCCGCCGTGCCCGCTCCCATCCTCGGCGCCGGGTCACTGGCCCGGCTGAAGGACAACCTCGGGGCCGTGGGATGGAAGCTCGGGGAGGGGCTCATGAAGCGCCTGGACGGGGCCAGCACTGCGGTCGGGCCCTATCCCTACGACGAGGCGGGGGAGAAGCAGCAACGCGAGGGGTGTCCCTGGACTTGATGGCCGGCATCAACGGGAGTATCCTTTTCTCCAGAGAGGCAGCGATGACCAGCTTTTTCACGGCCAAGTATGTGCCAATTGACTCCGGCTACATGGGACAGATTGTGGAATGGCCGGAGGTGGTCACGGAAGGATCAACTATTGAGGAATGCAGGGCGATGCTGGAAGATGCGCTGAGAGAAATGGTCGCCGCCTATGCCGACCTGAAAAAAGAACCCCCATTGAGAAAAGCGATGTTCGAACAGATCCCTGTTGAGATCTGAGCCGCGTGTCGGTCAAGAGAGCGGAACTTGTCCGTCTACTCGAACAAAACGGCTTCCGTCTGATACGCGAAGGTGGGAATCACTCCATCTACTCTGATGGCACTCATACGATTCCAATCAAGCGGCACAGGGATTTCGATCGGATAACGGCCAACGAGCTCTGCAAGCAGGCAGGGCTCCAGAAGCGTTTCTAAGGCGTCGAGCACGCCCCGTTCAATCGTGGTGCGGAGAGAGTAGTCCTTTCACAAGCTTGTCGATTTCCTCGAGTTGCGCCGCCGCTGACTCTCGCGCAAGCCGCCTGCGTGTTCCGAGCGTCCCGGCTGTCGTTCCGCTTTGAACAGCCGATGTGACTGCCTTGGATGCGGATTCGCCGAGCTCCGCGAGTCGCCTCAGCTCTTCGACGCTCGAAGGGAAGAGTGCCTGAAGGAGAACCAGGAATTTGTCCCGCCGGGGTGCCTCTTTGAGGTCCGAGCCCTTGAGCTCCCTGTGGTACCGGCCGATCAGCTCGATGCGATCCACGGTTCCTCCAAAGGGAGGATAGGCAATCGAAGGAGACCGCGCAAGCGACGGCGGACCGGCACCTATGTACGCTGTACGCGCATGAAAAGGACGTCCCGCCCGGACTCGCGGAAGCCCAGCTTCACGTACGGAGCGGCGCTCTTTCGGCCCCGGGGGAGCTCGATGCGGATGGACGTGGAGCCCTCGGGTGCGACCTTGGAAAGGAGCAGGAGGAAATCCGCGGCCAGGTCCTGGTCCCGCATCTCGGGAACCACCCAGAACTCGTCCGCCACGATGGCCGTCCCGCACTGCTCCGTGCTCCAGCAGTTCACCAGGATGCAGTACCCGGCGAGCTTCTGCTCGCGCTCGAAGACGTAGACGGAACCCCTGCCCCGGGCGGGCTGCAGTTCCTTGACCGTGGCCAGGATCCGTGCCGGGTCGAACATGCGCGTGTCGCCGGCTTCCGCCCGCGCGGCCTGGACCATCCGCAGGAAGAGCGGCACGTCCGCCGGGGTGAGCAGCCGGTAGGTAGCCTTGGGGGATACCAGGGTGTAGTCCAGCATCGGCTTCCGTTCTAGAGCAGCCGGGGGCGCGTGTCAAACCCACGCGGCCTGACCTCGCCCTCCTGACCTTGCCCTCGAGCCGGCGGGCACGTACAATCGCACCATGATCACCGACATCGCCAGGCCGAAGACCGTGACGGAAGCGGTCCGCGCCGGGTCGGTCCCCGGGGCCGCCTGGCTGGGCGGAGGAACCTGGCTGAACTCCGGACAGGCGGGGAACGTCACCACGCTGGTGTCACTCGAGCATCTCGGCCTGGACTCCATCCACTCCGACCAGGGCCGCTGCACCGTCGGGGCGGCGGCCACGTTCCAGGCCATCGCGGACAACGTCCACCTGCCGGCGGGTCTGCGCGACGCGGTGCGTCTCACGGCCTCCCGGACTCTTCGGAACATGGTCACCCTCGGCGGCGAGCTGGGCCGCAATCCTCCGGACTCCGCGGTGATCCCGCTGCTCATCGCCCTGGATGCCGAGGTTGCGCTGGCAGGCAGGAAGAAGCCGCTGCCGATCCGGTCGCTTCTCACCGAGAAGAAGGCCGGCCTCATCCTCTCGGTGTCCTTCGATACACGGCACGCCGCCGCGGTTCGCGCCGTGTCGCGAACGTCCCACAGCCCCAGGTCTCTCGTGGTGGCCATGTGCGGTACGCGCATCGTGGCCAGCGACTGCATGGGCCGGGTCGTGCTCCTGGAGCAGCCGCAGGCATTCGAGCCGCGGCCGGACGTCCATGCCTCTGCCGAGTACAAGCGCTACATGGCCGGCGTGCTCATCGCGGATCTCCGCGCTGCCCTCGCGATAGGAGAGCGCCGGTGAGCATCACCTTCACGCTCAACGGGTCTGCCCGCACCGTGGCCGCGGAGGTCGGGGAGAATCTCCAGGCTCTTCTGCAGAGGATGGGGATTCCCTCCGTGCGCCGGGCAGATGACGGGGAAGGATTCGCCGGCGCGGACACGATTCTTTTCGACGGCAGGCCGGTGCTCGCCGGGCTCATGGTGGCCGGCCAGGCGGAAGGGCACGCCATCGAGACGGTGGAAAGCCTGATGGAGAACGGCCGGCTCTCCGTGCTGCAGGGAGCCATGCTGGACGCGGGGGTGGTCCAGTCCGCGTTCAACAGCCCTGCCGCCGCGCTTCTCCTGGAGGACCTCCTGCGCCGGTCCCCGCATCCCACGGAGGAGGAGGTGCGGGACGCGCTCTCGGGGCTCTTCAGCCGCGCAACGGGCTACCAGCAGTTCTACCTCGCGGCGGAGCTGGCGTCCAAGCGCAGGAGTGATTCGACGTTCACTCGGTCGGTCGCGGAGGAGTTCCGCGATGACCTTCGCGTCATCGGCAAAAACCGTCGCCGGGTGGACGGGGTGAAGCTCGTGGCGGGCATGAAAGCGTACGTCGAAGACCGGGTGGAGCCCGGCTCCTGCGTCATGCGGATGCTCCGCAGCCCCCACGCTCATGCAAGGATCGCGGACATCGACACGAAGGCCGCCGCGGCGCTGCCGGGCGTCGTGGCGATCTTCACGCACCGCAACTGCCCGGCACTGTTGTACACGTTCGCGGGCCAGGGCTACCCCGAGCCCTCACCGTACGACTTTCGCATGTTCAGCCCCGTGGTCCGGCACGTGGGGGACCGGGTGGCGGCGGTGGTGGCGGAAGACGAGCGCGCCGCCGAGGCGGCCCTTGCCCTCATTTCCGTGAAGTACGAGCTCCTGCCCGCCGTGCTCTCGATCGACGAGGCAACGGCGAAGAACGCGCCGCTCGTACACGGGGACCAGGTGGACAAGGTCCGGTGCGAGCTCTCGTTCGGAGCAGATCCCGGGCGCAACCTCGCGGCCAGCGCGTCGGGATCCACGGGAGACGTGGAAAAGGGCCTCGCGGAGGCCGACACCGTAATCGAGCGGACCTACACGACGAGCAAGGTGCAATGCACGCCGCTGGAGCCGCACGTCGTCTACACGAAGATGGACGGCGAGCGCCTGGTCATCCACGCCTCCACCCAGGTGCCGTGGCACCTGCGGCGGATCGTGGCGCGCGCGCTGGGGATCCGGGAGAACCGCATCCAGGTCATCAAGGAGCGAATCGGAGGAGGGTACGGCAGCAAGCAGGACATCCTGCTGGAGGACGTCTGCGCGTGGGCCACCCTGCAGACGGGGCGGTCCATCCTCTACAAGTACACGCGGGAAGAAGAGTTCATCGCCGCCACGACCCGCCATCCCTTCCGGGTGAAGGTGAAAATGGGCGGGAAAAAGGACGGGACGATCACCGCGATCTCCGTCTCGACGGACGCGGACACCGGCGCCTACGGCAACCACGCCCTCACCGTCCCGATGAACTCCTGTTCCAAGTCCCTCGGGATGCTGCGGTGCCAGAACATCTCCTTCGAGATCAGGAGCTGGTACACCAACCACGTCGCCTCCGGCGCCTACCAGGGCTACGGCGCGCCGCAGGGCACGTTCGCCGTGCAGCTGGCGGCCGCGGAGCTGGCGGCGGAGCTCGGCATGGACCAGGTGGAGTTCCTGGACCGGAACCGGGTGCGCGAGGGCGACGTGCTGGACATCCTCAAGTCCCTCGGCGAAGGCCGGCCCGGCGAGGTGGCCACCGTCGGGAGCTGCGGGCTGGAGCAGGCCCTCGCCCTCGGGCGGGAGAGCATGCAGTGGGCCCGCCGCGCGGCCGCCGCCGAGCCGGACGTGAAGATCGGCAAAGGCGTCGCGATCATCCAGCAGGGCTCGGGCCTGCCGGGGCTCGACCAGGCCTGCGCGGACGTGCGGCTGCTCTCCGACGGCACCTTCATGGTGCTCTCCGGCGGCGCCGACCTCGGGACCGGGCTGGACACGGTGCTGGCCAAGATCGCCGCGGAGACCCTTTGCTGCGACGTGGATCACGTGTCCGTCCTCACCGGCAACACGGACACCACGCCGTTCGACAAGGGCGCCTACGCCTCCAGCGGAACTTTCTTCAGCGGCAACGCGGTCCTCCAGGCCTCCCAGGCCCTGAAGGAGAAGATGGTCGGCCTGGTGGCCTCCATCCTCAAGGAGCCGGCGCAGGGCATCACCCTGGAGCATCCCGGCGTCCTTCGGGGAAACAAGGGCAGCTTCACCTACGCCGCCCTGGCGCACCGCTGCGCGGCCGGTCACGGGGAAGGGGACCTGCTGGGAAGCGCCTCCTTCACCTCGCGGGACAACGCCATCCCGTACGCCGCGCACTTCTGCGAGGTGGCGGTGAATACGCGCACCGGCGCGGTGGAGGTCCGCCGCTACCACGCCGTGCACGACAGCGGCACGCCGATCAACCCCGAGCTGGCCCTCGGCCAGGTCTACGGGGGCGTGCTGAAATCCATCGGCCACGCGCTGTACGAAGAGATGATCTTCGACGACGCGGGCAGGTGCCTGACCACGCGCCTGGCGGACTACGGGGCGCCCATGATCCAGGAGCTGCCCCGGGATTTCCGCGCCCGCATGATCCAGACCGACGACCGCTTCGGGCCGTACGGGGGCAAGAGCGTGGCGGAGATCAGCGTGAACGGGGCCGCGCCCGCCCTTGCCGCCGCGATTCACGACGCCGTGGGCGTCTGGGTGCGCGACTGGCCCTTTACACCGGAAAGAATCCTTCGAGCTCTCGGGAGGCTTGCATGACCGCATTGACCGCGCACGACATCCACCGCCTGATCGACGGCCTCTCCGCGGGAGCGCTGGAGGAGCTGAGGGGCCGTGACTTCCTGCTCACGTGGGACAAGAGCCGCGAAGAGCTGGAGACGGTCCTGCAGATCGGCCGTGTGCTGAAGCTCCTGCGCACGACGAACGTCTCCACCCGGGTGTACGACAGCGGGCTGGGTGTGTCCATCTTCCGCGAAAATTCCACCCGGACGCGGTTCAGCTTCGCCTCGGCCTGCAACATGCTGGGCATCGCCGTCTCCGACCTGGACGAGGGAAAGTCCCAGATCGCCCACGGGGAGACGGTGCGGGAAACGGCGAACATGGTCTCCTTCATGGCGGAAGTAGTCGGGATCCGGGACGACATGTACATCGGCAAAGGCCACACGTACATGCTGCGGGTGGCCGAGGCCCTGGAGCAGGGGCACCGCGACGGCGTGCTGGAGCAGCGGCCCACGGTGTTGAACCTGCAGTGCGACATCGACCATCCCACGCAGTCCATGGCCGACCTCCTGCACGTCCTCACCGAGGCCGGGGGCGCGGAGAAGCTGAAGGGCAGGAAGGTCGCCATGACCTGGGCGTACTCCCCGTCCTACGGCAAGCCCCTTTCCGTGCCGCAGGGGGTGATCGGGCTGTTCACCCGCTTCGGCATGGACGTGCGGCTGGCCTACCCCGAGGGATACTCCCTCATGCCCGACGTGGTGGAGAAGGCGGGAAAGTTCGCGGCGGAATCCCGCGGCGCTTTCCGGATTTGCGGGTCCATGAAAGAGGCGTTCGAGGGTGCCGACTTCGTGTACCCCAAGAGCTGGGCCCCGTTTTCCGTGATGGAAGAGCGCACCGCGATCGTGGAGACCGGAGACCGGCAGAAGCTGCAGGACCTCGAGAAGCGCTGCCTGCAGAACAACGCGCGGTTCCAGGACTGGCAGTGCACGAAGGAGCTGATGGCCGGCACCAACGGCGCGATGTACCTGCACTGCCTGCCGGCGGACATCAGCGGCGTGAGCTGCGAGCGCGGCGAGGTGGCGGCCGACGTGTTCGAGAAGTTCCGCACGCCCCTGTACCGCCAGGCGAGCTGGAAGCCCTATGTCATCGCCGCCATGATCCTGGCCTCCCGGATGGCAAACGTCCGTTCCGTGCTTTCCACTCTCCTGGACCGGTCCGACAGCCGGGTCGTGTAGAAGATCCAATCGTTCGTTCCCGCAGGAGGTCGTCCATGGACCAGAAAGTGCTGCTGCTGGATGCGCGCACGGGCTTCTATCGGGTGCGCCGCTACCCGGTGGGACGGTTCTTCGGTCCCATCGACCTGGGTCTGCACCTTTCTGGGGAGACGCAGTCGATCAACATCGGCGTGGGACTGCTCGCCGGCTCCATCTTCCCCGGCTCCAACCGGCTGTTCGTCACCGGCTTCTCCCCCTGCTGGCGCGGCTTCTATGTCTCCTCCATGGGAGGGGCAGGCCTG
>Ga0153915_10007080_pt1 | contig 10560 bp, 8 predicted proteins | sample Opewatmetagenome_2_FD_107003 | JGI IMG/M metagenome (GOLD analysis project Ga0153915, IMG submission 107003) | Freshwater wetland microbial communities from Ohio, USA - Open water 3 Core 3 Depth 3 metaG | ecosystem: Environmental > Aquatic > Freshwater > Wetlands | place: USA: Ohio, Lake Erie... | reverse complement strand
GAGGCAAAGGCCTACGGGCTGGTCGACGAGGTTTACGAGAGAAAGAAGAGATAATCGTAAATTGCCGAAGGATAAAAATAAGAAAATACCGCCCGATAATTTAGATCGCTGCGATTTCTGCAACAGGACATTGGGGCGCTCCAGACGGCTTTTCGCCGGCGCGAACGCGGTCATCTGCGAGGACTGCATCGCCATCTGCAATGAGGCGCTGGCGGTCGAGAAGGAGCCGGTATTCAAGTTCGATTTCGCGCTTCCCAAACCCGGCGAGATCAAGGAATTCCTCGATCAATATGTCATAGGGCAGGACCACGCCAAGAAAGTCCTCTCGGTCGCCGTCTATAACCATTATAAGCGGATAATGAATCATTCGGCAAAGTCCGATGACGATGTCGAGCTGGAGAAATCGAACGTGCTCTTGCTGGGACAGACCGGCACTGGCAAGACGCTTCTGGCGCAAACACTGGCCCGCATGCTTCATGTGCCGTTTACTATCGCCGACGCCACCGTCCTTACCGAGGCCGGTTATGTCGGCGAGGACGTGGAAAATATCCTGGTGCGGCTGTTGCAGGATGCCGAGTATAATGTTGAGGCCTGCCAGCGCGGGATCGTCTATATCGACGAGCTCGACAAGATCGCCCGCAAGACCGCGAACCCGTCCATTACCCGCGACGTCTCCGGTGAGGGAGTTCAGCAGGGGCTGTTGAAAATCCTCGAGGGCACCATATCGGCGGTGCCGCCCAAGGGGGGACGCAAGCATCCCGAGCAGGCGCTGATCCATATCGACACCAAGAATATCCTTTTTATCTGCGGGGGCGCTTTTGACGGCCTGGAGAAAATAGTGGCCCGTCGGCTGGGCAAGAAGATCGTGGGATTTAAAAGCGAAAGCGCGATAATATCGAATAATGCAAGCGACCTTCTTGAAAAGGTCGAGGTCGAGGATCTTTTGCAGTTCGGGCTGATCCCGGAGATTATCGGCAGGCTGCCGGTTGTCTGCGCCTTGAGGGAGCTCGACGAGGCCGCCCTGAATATGATACTCTTAAAGCCGAAAAACGCCCTGGCCAAACAATATCAGAAATATTTCGAGCTCGAGGGAATCAAGCTGGAGTTCGAGGAGGCCGCCCTCAAGGAGATCGTGCGGCAGGCCATGAAGAGGGGGACCGGCGCCCGCGCCCTGCGTTCGATAATGGAATCGGCCATGACCGATATCATGTTCGATCTGCCGTCCTATAAAAATCTTCAGAAATGTATCATAACAAAAGACGTGATCGAATCTAAATCCGCCCCGAAATTGATATATAACCAGAAGAAAAAATCGGCGTAACACTCAAATAGATTCGCAAGAATAAAATTACATATCCGTAGGTCGAAACCTTTATGGTTTCGACTATTCACCTCGTGCGGTCAAGTCTCCGCACTTGACCGCGCTGGCGGCCGTGAAATACGGAGATTTGACGGCACAAACTGACCTTCATGGTTTCGACTATGACGGCCCGAAATGTCGAAAGGATAAGCCTTTCGGCCTATGCCGCTATGTAAATTTATCTTGACAATTGTATTCCCCACGCTATTAATTAAATTAAGAAAATCTCACGGAGATCGCGCGATGAAGGCTGTTCGGTTTTGGCCCATAATATTGAGTTTTGTGTGCCTATTTCCTTTTCCCGGCGCAGCAGCCGACCCCATAGGCGAGGTGCATATCGCCGGCAACACCTGGTGCGAATTACAATGGGACCGCAGTATTGAAAAGATGATAGCATTGGATACAGTTGACAATAGCATTTATGTTGTATGGACTTACGCGCCACCACCACCTTACTCATATCATCGGCGAAGTTATTTCAATAACTTCAACCCAGAGACAGGGTGGACTTATGAAGAACCCGGCTATGAAATGTTCCCTGGTGTAAGCAACCAAGAATATCATTCGATTCTTCTTTTAGATTGCTTTGGGGGGCGAGAGAAGCTGGAAATCGGGATCAATTCGATAGATCCTTCCATGTGGAATATGCGTGCTTGGTGGCAAAACGATCATTTTGAAAGCATGCCGCTTGATTCCATTTGGTATCCTGAGGAAAGATTGGTTAGAAAGGCATACGGAAGAGATGGGTATATCCATATGGTTGCGGAGGGAATTCATGAGTGGCCTATTGATATTAGAGAACTGTATTATGGCCGATATCGGCTGAATCCGTTCGAATTCGGTGGATGGGAATTTGTGGATACGCTCACTAATGTTGATTATGGAATATCGAAATCGCCGGTTTCGGACAGGACGGCAATCGTGTATCTCAAGCAAAAGAGTTTTGGCGGACCCGAATACTACTATTCGTTGGATTCTGATTTTTACCTGTTAGATTCTGATGATGGCATGCAATGGGATTGGCAGGACCGGTTAGATATTACCCACTTCGCGGAAAGCGATGTTTTTCGGCCGCCCTTAGATTCCGATGTGGATATCGTGATTGATTACAGCAATCAGATTCATGTGGCTTTTTCAGCCTCGGAAACTCATATAGATCAGAGCTTCCCCGAAAGTACTGATGTAAATCTTTATATGACCTATATCTGGCACTGGAGCGAGGCCACGGATTCATTTTCGGTCGTCGCCGACGGTTGGATTCAGAATCCACCGCCCTCCTGGGAGTGCTATTTTGGGGCAAACATGTTGCCAGTTGGAAAACCGCAGATGGGGATCGATCCCTATAGCGGCAATCTTTATATCCTGTACGAGCGAAATGACTGCGAGGATTGTTCACACGGTCCAAAACATCCCAATACCGATCTTTGGGTCACGGTCTCAACAGATAACGGATTAAATTGGTCTATTGGAACCAATATTACCGATACTCAGACACCCGATTGTGCACTCTGCGAATGCTCTTCCGAGATTCAGGCGTCGATAAACGATATTGTAAATGATAGTTTACACGTAGTCTATATTCTTGATAAGGACGCCGGTATTTATCAATATGATAACGGATTCTTATGCGAATCGAAGGTAGTGTATCAAAAGATCCCGATCGATTTGATTCCCTCAGAGCCGTTAATTCCTCAATTCTCGATTCGCACGGGGCCTCCCACCTACGTTGAGGATGGCTCAGTCAAGCCAGTACCGAAGGCCATAGAAATCTCTCAAATTTACCCCAATCCTTTCAATACGTCTACGATAATAAAGTATACCGTAAACAATACCGGACAGATAGATCTTTCGATTTATGATTTGCTTGGTCGGAAGGTGGAAACCCTTGTAAATAGAGAAACACAAGCTGGTAATCATCAGGCTATATGGGACGCGTCGGATTTTTCGTCCGGCGTCTATTTCGCTGTTGCGAGCAGCGGAGATCGCAGCGCTTTCCAGAAAATGGTTCTTATCAAATAACAGAATTGGCATGAAAAGCCCCGGCCCCCCCGGGGCTTTTTTCTTTTCAGGCAAACCTTGCATCGGTAGATACTATTTCGTATAATAAGGCACCGGGAGATAAAATGCGTTTTACCGATGCCACTTTCGCGGGGTCGTTCCCCGATTATGAAAAAGCGCCCAAAACCGGACTATCCGAGATAGCCTTCGGGGGCCGGTCGAATGTCGGCAAATCCTCTTTGCTCAACTCCCTTCTTAAGCGCAAGGAGCTGGCCCGAATCTCGAAAACCCCCGGCAAGACGAGGCTTCTGAATTTTTTCGTCTTGAGCGACAAAGAGGGCAAACCGCTGGCCTGTTTTGTCGATCTTCCCGGTTTCGGCTACGCGAAAGTCTCCGCGGCCGAGAGAAAAAGCTGGCAGTCGATGGTCGAGAGGTATATCGAAAAATCCTCGCTATTGAAAGGCTTTCTGCTCCTGATCGACTCCCGGCGCGGAGTGCAAGAAGAGGAACATCAGCTTGTGGAATATCTTCTGCATCAAGGCAAGATGGTCTGCCCGGTGTTGACCAAATCCGACAAGCTGAACAGGAGCCAGAAAGCTGACGTAGTGAAAAAGACGACTGAAATTCTGGGGCCTTTCGGAGAGAACGTCAATTACCCGATACTTCACTCGTCGAAAGACGGGATGGGCAATGATTTGATATGGCGCTGGATGAATGAAAGGATAAATGATGAAAGTTAAGAGCATCGCGGTTCTGGGATTGCAGTGGGGCGACGAGGGGAAAGGGAAGGTCATCGACTTCTTGAGCGATCAGTGCGACGCCGTCGCCCGATTCGGCGGCGGAGCCAACGCCGGACATACGATAGTCGTCAACGGCGATAAATTCATACTAAAGCTCGTGCCCTCCGGAATCCTTCACGAAGGGAAACTATGTTTTATCGGAGCGGGTGTGGCCTGCGATCCCGAGGTTCTGCAAAATGAAATTTCCGAACTTGAAGCGCGAGGCATTTCGACGAAGGGCAGGATTTTTATCGATTTTGGGGCCCATTTGGTCTTGCCGATTCATAAAGTCTCCGACGGTTTCCGCGATGCCGGCCGCGGCAAAGGAGCTATCGACACTACCAAACGAGGGATCGGCCCCACCTACGCCGATAAATCATCGAGGGTCGGCCTCCGGGTCGCGGATATCTTTGATGGAAATACCCTGGAAACCAAAATAGGATATGTCATCGATACTCATCGAAACAACCTCGGGGATCGTGGAACCGATGAATCTATAGTCAATGCCTCGCGGCTTGCTCAAAACCTCCGATCTTACGAGCCTTTGTTCAGGGAAATCGTTTCGGACGTGGGCCCGGAGATTCTCCGGCTTCTCGCCAACGGGAAAAGAGTCCTATTCGAAGGCGCGCAGGGGGCGCTGCTGGACCTGGATTACGGCACCTATCCTTATGTGACATCATCTCATACCACAATCGGCGGAATCTTTATCGGTCTGGGAATACCGCCGTCAAGCCTGGGAACCGCAATAGGTGTGGTCAAGGCCTACATGACACGTGTCGGCTCCGGGCCGTTTCCGACAGAGATCAACGGGAAATTGGCCGATTCTCTTCGCGAGAAAGGCCGGGAGTACGGTTCGGTAACGGGACGGCCGCGTCGGGTAGGATGGCTGGATCTCGCCAATCTCAGGAGAGTGATAAACATCAACGGCACCGATAAACTGGCCATCACCAAGCTCGATGTTTTAGACGAGCTCGATGAAATCCCGGTCTGCGAATCGTATGAGGTTGACGGCGCCAAAGTGTCGGATGTCCCGTCCAACCATCCGGATTTCTGCAAGGCTAAGCCCGTATATTCGAAGATTAAGGGATGGAAACAATCGACCGCGGGCATGAATAAAATCGATCGTCTGCCGAAAAACGCCCGTGCTTATCTCGACTACATTTCCGAAAAAACGGGCGTGCCGATCTGGCTTATTTCCACGGGATATTCGCGCGAGGATACGATCTTTGTAGACGCGGATCCATTTTCATCATGATTAAAAATCGATTGGGCTTGAATAAACATTACCGAATATTGATGTCCAAACGGTTGATTATCGCATGTCCGCGAAAGACTTAGGCCTGACCGGGGACGCCATTCGATTGCCCGGCGAAGCTCGAAAATCGGCCACCTGAGATTCTGAATTTCATCGATTTCTAATTGGATGATAGCGGCGCCGAATCAAAATGAAAAAAATTAATCATCGATTGAAAAATTTACAGGGCGCGCAGAAAAAATATTAAACTAAAAAAAATTAAAGGGAAAAACGGCTTGCCAGTTTATCGAAATCTGGACTATAATTGGCCGCGTATAATCTAAGCATCAATGACGGGGTGGGAAATGGCAAAGACAATTAATCTGGATGATCTGAGTTTCGATGAAAGAGTCTCGAAATCATCAAAGCCCGTTGTAGTAGATTTCTGGGCCGAATGGTGCGTTCCATGCAAGTCGATAGCCCCTGTTCTGGAGGAACTTGCGACGGAATACGGCGGGAAGGTTATCGTAGCCAAGGTAAATGTCGATGATTATCCTAGGATCGCCGCGGGGCTGGGTGTACGGAGTATTCCTACAATGGTAGTTTTTTCAGGCGGCGAGGAAAGAGAAAGGCTGATCGGAGCTCATTCGAAAATAGAGATAAAAAAGAAAATAGACTCTGTATTGAATTAGAAATATATTTCAAGGAGGGAAATTGAGAATCAAATCGATTGCCATACTGATATTCATAACTATCCTGGCGTCGACATCCGGGGCGGTCGAATGGAATGGCAAAATAGGGATCGGACTCCGCGGTCCGGTCTTATCCCCTCTGTTTAGGGGATCGGATTATTCCAACACCAATTTCAGGGGACCGACTTATCAGCATTTTATGATGGGCTGGGATATCGGGCTCGATCTTAAATATGGCCTTTCGCAAAGCATGGTGATCGCCCTGACAGGAACGTACACGTCTACGTATGACGACTCCACGGCGGCCAGCGATCAGTCGTTTAAGCTGAATAAATCCGATAACGCTTTTGCTAAATTGTCCGGTTTGAGGCTCGGACTCGAGGGCCAGTATTATTTCATGCCCCAGGGAAATGTCCAGCCCTATCTTATCGTCGGTCTGGGAATGGATAAATGGACGCTGGAGGAAACGGGCGGGAATAATTCCTTCGGGATAACCGATCTCGGCGGAAGATTCGGCGCCGGGATCTGTTTCTGGCTCGGGGAAAGAGCCACTCTCGATTTCCAGGGAAGAGTCACATATTATTTGAAAAATCTTTCTACCGATGTCCCTGTCGGATTCTACGGCCCAGGCGACTGGTCGAGCATGAAGTCCAGAGTTTTCGCCGGATATGTCGAGCCCTCGATAGGATTCACATTTTTCCTGACGGGCGCGCGTGACAGCGATGGCGACGGCGTTAAAGATAAATATGATCAGTGTCCCGATACTCCAGCGGGAGCCATAGTTGATCAATACGGATGTCCCCTGGACAGCGATGGCGACGGCGTTTACGATGGTCTGGATGCCTGTGCAAATACTCCAAAAGGGGCGGTGGTTGATATTACGGGGTGCCCGCTGGATACCGATAAAGACGGCGTCTATGACGGTCTGGATAAATGTCCCGATACGCCGCTGGGTGTGGCCGTGGACATCAGGGGATGTCCCCTCGATACCGACGGCGACGGCGTACCGGATTTCAAGGATAAAGAGCCTGAAACCCCCAAAGGGGCAATCGTTGATCAGGATGGCGTGGCGCTGGATAGCGACGGCGATGGCGTGCCGGATGGAATCGATAAATGCCCCGACACACCCGCCGGTGTCGCTGCGGATCAATTCGGCTGTCCGATCGCCAAACCTCTGCTGGAAAAGATCGAGCTCAATATTAAGTACAGTTCGGGATCATTCCAACCTGACAAGGAAGCGCGCGACGTGCTTGACGGGCTCGCGGAAACGATGAGGGCTTATCCGACACTGAAGATCGAGATCAATGGCTATACGGACGCTCTCGGCTCGGAAACCGGTAATCTGAGACTATCCGAGAAGCGGGCAAAAGCTATAATGGATTATCTGCTTGATAAAGGTGTCGGGGCCGATAGGATGACCTATAAGGGGTATGGCGAAGATCCGAAATACTTTATCGGTGATAATTCTACCGATGAAGGACGGCAGAAGAATAGAAGAGTCGAGATAGTCCCGGTGCAGAAGCAATAGAGCGGATTTTTCAAAAAAGGCGAGGCATGCCGCCTCGCCTTTTTTTATCGATCTATTTTCCCCTTGGCTTCCTGCCAGATGTTTTCCATCTCCTCGAGATTTGATTGATCCAGCGTCTTGCCGCGTTCTCTTAATCTGTCTTCGATATATCTAAAGCGTCTTATGAATTTGCCCGTCGTGAGATTCAACGCGCTTTCGGCCTGCAGTTTATGATGGCGGCCGAAGTTGACGAGCGAGAATAGCAGATCGCCGAACTCCTCCTCCAGCTTATCCCGGTCCCCCCCGCTCAATGCCTGACGGAACTCGTCGATTTCCTCGATGATCTTCTCCATGACGTCATCCGGTTTCTGCCAGTCGAATCCGTATCTCCCGACTTTCTCCTGGACCCTGAATGCCTTGAGAAGCGCCGGCAGCGCGGACGGAACGCCCTGTAAGACCGAATAATCATCATTTTTGGCCTGCTTCTGTTTTATGCGTTCCCAGTTATGAAGAACCTCATCGGAGGTAATTTCCTTTTTCTGGCCGAATACATGCGGGTGCCTCTGGATAAGTTTCTCGTTTATCAACCCGGCCACTCTTTCGATATCGAAAGCTTTCCGTTCGGCGGCGATTCGGGAATGAAGAATAATTTGCAGAAGCAGGTCGCCCAGTTCCTCGGCGAGTTTGCCGTCGTCTTTCTCGTCGATTGCCTCGATCGTCTCGTAGGCTTCCTCGAGCATATAAGGCCTAAGAGTCGAATGAGTTTGTTTCTTGTCCCAGGGGCAACCATCGGGCCCGCGGAGCCTGGCCACGATTTCCACCAATTTCTTGAGATTTTCCATAGGATCAATACTATCGACAGCTATCGTCAATGTCAATCTGAAACGGAATTCAGGTGATGATGCAGATAGTTGATTCCTTATCTGGCAGTTGACAATCGTCTTGTCTCGGCTTATGTTTGTTGGCGGTTTCGGAGAGATGTCCGAGTTGGTCTAAGGAGCACGCCTGGAGAGCGTGTAGCCCTCAAAAGGGGCTCCTGGGTTCAAATCCCAGTCTCTCCGCCAGAATTTGACTACTGTAAGTTATGGATATTAAAGAAAATCCAATTGCATCCAATCGAATATCTGGCAACCGAATGTTGAAATAACCCTCCATCGATATCAATAACCTGCAATTTCATGCGCCGGAGGTAAATCAAACGAATTGTGTCCATCAAGGGTGATTGCATCTGCTTCTGGTTGAACCCGGAAGCTTGGATGACGCGCTCAATCGTGGCGCCCTCCTGAACCTCGACCTCCTTGGCGGCCTCACCAGGCTTCAAAACCTTGACCTTCATGAAATGCTCCTTTCGTTGAAATGAATAAGCCCCGCGGATGCGAGGCAGTGATCACTATATTCTTATGCCAGAAAAAGAGACGGGCGTTTCACGTCAGATAATAGGTTTTGGCGTTGTTCGATTTGAAGAAAGGTTGGGTCTTTAGCCCTGGGTTGGTGGCGTAAGGTGAGGGAAAATTTGAACCGGAGACTTTCGGGTTATGAGCCTGCTCAATAGTCCAAACAATAGAAAGCACCGGACAGTAACCTGTAATATCAGTAATGAGTTACAGGGAAATAAATGTCCGGTGTTTTCCTTCATTTTCTGCTGTTTCTGCTGATTCTGTTAGAAAAATGTTAGAAAAGTCTGCATATGATAATGATGACGTTAATTCGTTATCGCAAACGAAATCGAGTTTGAGTCTCGTTCCCTCTATTGTAGCCCCGGTTGGTATGTAACGATCTGGCTAGCACGAACGATCCAGACATCCCAAAGATGGCGCCGGAAGACCTGGTCGTGTCTTCTACCACAAATTCGCGCGCTTTGAAGGTGGCTCAGGATTCGGTCTGACATTCGCTAATTAGGTAGTCAAAAATCGCGGGAGGTTGGATAGAGCTTAGAAGCAAACCTGGCGAATTTACGACCCTCACAATCAGATTATCGCTCCATGGCGGAGGCGATTTAGGACGGCCCGTCACTTCCCATTTTAGATACTTAGTATACAATTCTCCCGTAGTGCTTCTTTAAATGAAATTCCGCATCTGTATGGAAGCCCTGACCTTATAGATGTTACGCTTGCCGCATGTGCTTGGCAAGATATCTGCTTTACATGGCAGTATATGATAAGCGCAAACGGTTTTCCCTTAGAATATGGGAAATTAGGAAATTCAGACGCAGCAAATTTCCAAACCATGGGGGAGAAGTCTTATCGCCTGGAAGCAAAGAGATCTTTAAACCGTAAATTTGACGGATGCTGGAGGTCTTATGAAGTGCCTTGTGAATATTTTGCTTATCGCCATGCTGGCTGAGGCATCCAATGCCATTGCCGATCCCATCTTCAGCGCCCGGATCGACTACAGAGTGGGTCCCAGTCCTACTTCCGTCTTCGCCTCGGACCTTGATGCTGACGGGGACATGGACCTGGCTATAGCAAATGAGGGTTCAGACGACGTCTCGATCCTGATAAACAGAGGAGACGGGACATATCAGCCAGCCGTTAATTACGTGGCGGGGGACGGGCCTACTTCCATTTTCGCCTCAGACCTCGATAGCGACGGCGATGATGACTTGGCCGCGACGTATGGGGGTTTCGAAGGCAACGTCTCGATACTTTTAAACGACGGTGATGGGACATTTCAATCGGCCGTCAATTATGCAGTGGGATACTATCCCTTTTCCGTTATTGCCTCGGACCTCGACAGCGACGGAGACATGGATTTGGCGGCAACAAATTGGGGGCCTTGGTATTCCGGCGGAGTCTCCGTCCTGAAAAACAACGGAGATGGAACATTTCAGACGGCCATCCATTACGCAGCGGGTGACCATTCCCATTCAGTCTATGCCTCCGACCTCGACGGCGATGGTGACAGCGACCTGGCAGTGGCAAATTGGGGTTACTATCCTAATGTCGGCGATGTTTCCATATTGAAGAACAATGGCAATGGCACATTTCAAG
>Ga0153915_10007079_pt1 | contig 10560 bp, 7 predicted proteins | sample Opewatmetagenome_2_FD_107003 | JGI IMG/M metagenome (GOLD analysis project Ga0153915, IMG submission 107003) | Freshwater wetland microbial communities from Ohio, USA - Open water 3 Core 3 Depth 3 metaG | ecosystem: Environmental > Aquatic > Freshwater > Wetlands | place: USA: Ohio, Lake Erie... | reverse complement strand
TGGACGGCTATTCCGCCCAACGGGCGGGGATCCTGCCTGGGGATAAGCTGGTCAAAGTTGCCACGCTCGTTGTTGGTAACAGAAAGCCGGATGAAGTTCGGAGCTTGACACGGGGAGAGCCTGGAACAGAAGTCCATATCGTCATTGAGCGCGATGGGGAGCCGAAACAACTCGAGTTCGTACTGATCCGGGAAGAGATTCAAGTGAGGAACGTGACTTACTCTGGCTATGTAGACAGCACCATCGGGTATATCCGGCTGGAGCGATTCTCGCGGAATGCCGGTGAGGAGGTACGTCAGGCGATCAGAGAGCTGAAGCTCCGCAGAGAGCCAACAGCACTGATCCTCGATCTGCGCGGGAATCCCGGAGGCTTGCTGGATGCCGCAGTCGACGTTGCAAGTAAGTTCCTGCCCAGGGGGAGCATGATTGTGAGCACCCGTGGTCGGCGTACGGAAGCGGAGAAGAAATACTTCTCGAACGAGGAACCGATGGTTCCACTGTTGCCGCTTGCCGTCCTGACAGACCGTGGAACTGCAAGTGCAAGTGAAATTGTCGGCGGTAGCCTGCAGGATCTGGATCGGGCGGTGATTGTCGGAACGCGGACTTTTGGCAAAGGCTTGGTGCAGACCATTGTGCCCCTGAACTACGGGTCGCAACTTAAGATTACAACGGCGCGCTACTATACGCCGAGCGGGCGCAGCATTCAAGAGATCGACTACAATCACAAAGAACGGAGCGGCGTCTTTACGACCGTTCCCGACAGCCTGAGGCGAGCATTCAAAACGCTGCATGGCAGAGCGGTTTTTGAATTGGGCGGCGTGACTCCGGATTCTGTGGTACAGGACATCGACGATGGGCCGATGGTTCGTGAACTCTTCCGAAAGGCGTTGTTCTTTAAGTTTGCCAACAAGTATGTTGCCGCTCACAAGGATGCCGACGTCTCTGTGGTGAATGAGGAAATCCTGACCGCGTTTCAGAGATTTCTCAAGGAAGAACAATTCGACTATCAGGAAGATACCGAAGGAAAGTTGCGGGACCTGAGGAAACAAGCAGATCAGCTTCACTATGCTGCGGAAGCCCTGAACGATCTGGATCTCCTGAGCGCCGCCTTGGAAAAAGAGAAGAAGCGTGCGTTCGAACGATACAAAGACCATATTGCCACCGAGCTGGCTGTTGAGCTGATGGCACGGAAGAATGGGGAACAGGGTCGGATTGCAGAATCGTTGAAGGAAGATCCTCAGCTGAAAGCTGCAATTAGCATCCTCAAGAACTCAAAGCTCTACACCCATAAGCTTGGCGGTAAGCGCTAGCAGGGAGACGTGCCGTGGATGTTCCTGTCATCTTCACTCTCCTCCTAGGTGGGTGCGTGTCGGGATTCCTGGCGGGTTTTTTCGGCGTAGGCGGGGGAATCATCCTGGTGCCGTTTCTCCTCATCTACTTTGGGTCAATCGGCGTTTCATCTCTCCTTGTCACTCATCTTTCTTTCGGAACCAGCCTACTTGTAATCATCTTTGCCTCGCTCGGCTCGGCGTATCAGTACCATCGAAATGGCTACATCATCTGGAAAGCAGTCCTCGGCATTGGCCTTGGGAGTATTGTTGGGGCAGGGATCGGCTCGATGGTTGCTGGCGGGCTGGAGGGAAAGATGCTTCAGCGCTTCTTTGCGGTTGTTGTTGTGATTGCGGCAGCTAGGCTGTTGTCGGAGCAGCGTAGGCCGAAGGGGGACCTGGAGCCAAAGCTTGGTGTCCCAGGGCTCGCGGGGACCGGTCTTGCAGTAGGCGCGGTATCATCGCTTGCTGGTGTTGGCGGCGGGATGATATCGATACCGATCATGTACACCCTCCTCCATTTCTCAATGAAGCGTGCGCTCGGGACATCTAGTGCGACTATCGTTTTAACTGCGGCGGCGGGAGCAATCGGTTATGCGGTGCGTGGCTGGGGAAACCCTCTGCTGCCTGGTGGTACTGTGGGATACGTTGACTTCCTTCATGCCCTCCCCCTTATCGCCGGAACTGTACCTCTGGCGATTGTCGGAGCACGCGTGGCATCAAAGACAAAATCATCAACATTGCGGCAGATATTCGCCGCGTTGTTGCTGATCGTGGCCTTCAAGATGTTCTTTCTCTGACCACCCTCCTACTTTTTCCTTGGACTCCTGAGTTTTTCTCGAACGGCTGTCACGATTGCGTCAAGATCCCTCTCGTTGTTTACAAAATCCAGTGAATCCGATTCGACAATCAGTAGCTTACCACGGTCATAGCGCGTAATCCACGATTCGTAGTGCCGGTTGAGTTGTTCGAGGTATTCGCGCTGGATAGAGAGCTCAAAGTCACGCCCCCGCAACGATATCTGTCGCAGCAGTGTCTCTACGTTAGCGCGCAGGTAGATCAACAGATCCGGCGGACGCAAGTACTCCGTCATCACACCATAGAGAGCGACATAGTTATCATAATCTCGCTGGTCCATCCTTCCGATCTCGTACAGATTCCGGGCAAATATCTCAGCATCTTCATAGATCACCCGGTCGAGGATCACCGATTTGGGGCCCTCGCTGATTGACTTGTGGCTGCGAAATCGATTGGAGAGAAAGTACACCTGCAGGTTAAACGACCACCGTTTCATGTCCGTGTAGAAGTCGCTCAGATACGGGTTGTCCTCCACGGATTCAAAGAAGGGAATGCATCCCATCTTCTTGCCTAGGAGCTGTGTTAAAGAGGATTTCCCGGCGCCGATGTTTCCGGCTACAGCAAGGAAGATTTTCTTACGTCGGGCACGAGGTAGCGAATGTTTGGATGAGCGTGGGCTCATGGATTTCCTCCGTGAAGACATGCGATAAGAAGTTCAAGCCCCTCTACAGCACGTGGCCCAGGTCGTGAGACGATATCGGCCTCGAGTCGATATACTCTATGCTGACGGACCGCCTTGAGCTGTGTCCATTCAGGAAAAAGCATCGTCAAGGTTCTGAAGTCACCTGCAAGGTCTGCGGTCATCAATAACACGTCGGGGTCTTCGTGAAGCACAACCTCACGACTAATGGCGGGGTAGTTTCCTACCAGGTCTGCGGCAATATTCCTGGCTCCAGCAATGGTCAGCAGTTCATTCAGTAGAGTGTTCTTGCCTGCGACGATGAGAGGCTGAAGTGAAATGAAGAATAGGGTTGTGGTACGCCGAGTCGAGCTCGCCGAGGATAAAAGCTGCTCTCTCTTCTTTAGCGAATCAACAAGGGTCCGTGCTTGAGCGGCCAAACCGGTCAATATCCCCAATTGTTCGATGGAATGGTAGATAGCATTGAGCGTTCTTGGGTTGCTGACATAGACAGGGATACCGAGCGACACAAGCTTTGTGAAATCTGTTTGGGTGTTTCCCTCCATTGAAAGCGTAATCAGGTCGGGGGAGCGAGAAACAATTGCCTCAATGCTTGGGTTCGTCATCCCCCCCACCGGGGGAATGCTGCGTGCACGCTCTGGGTAGTTGCAGAATGTTGTTACACCGACAATTCGCGATTCTGCACCAATAGCGAAAAGAGACTCAGTCAGGCTGGGTGCGAGCGAGACGATGCGGCGCGCCGGAGCACGGAGCGTAACCGTTCGTCCAAGATCATCCGTCACAAGGATCTGTGCATTCGCAGCAACGGAGGCGAGGACGCAAAGACACGTGAGGAAGGCTCTGCAGGAAACACTCATGAAGTGGTGCAGGAAGAATCGTTGGTCAATATACCTCCCATGCCCCGGAGAAGCAAGGTCTAGGCATCAGTAACTGTCCGGCGTGATTACCACCTTCCCCTTGAAAGCCCGGTAAATGAAAATCGTGTAGCCGATTACGAGGGGCATGCCGATCAATGCAATAATCGCCATGGAAGTCAGTGTCGCTTCCGAAGATGAAGCGTTGTACACTGTAAGACTGTACTCGAGATCTATGCTCGAGGGCACAAGGCGCGGAAAGAGACTGATGGCACTGATACCCACCATGCAGGCTATCATCACCGATGATCCAACGAATGCCCGGCCATATTTGGCGCCTGCCAGAGAAAGCGAAACGGTCATCGTTGCAGCTATCTCCATAAGAAGAAGCAACCAGAACAAGATGTTTTGACCAAGGCCCTGGAAAAGAAACGGGGCAGCAAAGAACGTTGCCACCGTGACGATAAAGTAGACGGAGAGAACAACCATCCAGAGCCGGGAGGCTGAACGAACAAGCTTCTGACGAAGGGAGCCCTCGCTCTTCAGGGTAAGATAGATTGCGCCATGCATGGTAAATAGTGTCACGGCGAGCACACCAGTGAGGATGGGATAGGGCTTGAGCAGTCCGAGAAAATTCCCGGTATATACCGCTCCCCGTTCCAGAGGCACTCCCTGAAGAATGTTTCCATAGGCAACACCAAGCAGGAGTGCTGGGACCAGACTGCCAAGTCCGAATGCCCAGTCCCATGCTCTTCTCCAGTCCGGCGAATTGACCTTCCCACGGAATTCCATAGCTACAGCTCGAAATATCAGTGCAACCAGAAGAACCATGAAGGCCAGATAGAAACCGCTGAAGACGGTGGCATACACCACCGGAAAGGCAGCAAACAGTGCCCCACCGCCCGTAAGGAGCCAAACTTCATTTCCATCCCAGACAGGCCCGATGGCGTTCAGATACAGTCGGCGTTGGTGCTCTTCGCGAGCGAAGAGATGCAGGATCCCCACACCGAGATCAAAGCCGTCAAGAATTGCATACCCGGTGAACAAAATACCCAGAAGGATAAACCAAAGTATGTTCAGGTCCATTATGCGACTCCCTCCTGTGCAGGCTGTACTTCGGGGCCATGCTGCACCTTCTTGACAAGCAAATAGACGTAAAGAACTCCAAGGAGCACATAGATCACACCGAAGAGAATTAAGGAGAAGAGAATTTCCTGGGTTGTTACGGTTGTTGATACGGCATCGGTGGTTTTCAACAGACGGTAAACGATCCATGGTTGCCGTCCTACTTCCGCTGCGATCCAGCCAAGCTGGCATGCAATAAGCGGGAGGGGGATAGACCAAATCAACAGCTTGAGCAGCTTTGTGCTCTCCCACAAGGTCTTTCGGTAAAGCCTGTATGCACTGAATGCCATGATGCAGATAAAGTAGATCCCGAGAAGCACCATGTTATGGAACGAAACAAATGTCAACCAAAGTGGGGGGGTCTCATCTGACGGGAATTCGTTCAATCCCTTGATGGGTGCATTGACATCACCGAATGCGAGCCAACTCAACAACCCAGGGATTTCAATTGGAGCATGCAATGTGGGCGGCTTCTCTGTCGGGACAGCGAACATGACGATGGGAGCTCCGCTCTGTGTAGTGTAGAGCCCCTCAATTGCGGCGAATTTCTCTGGCTGCGTACGGGCAACCTGGCGTGCGTGTTCATGTCCCGACGGCAGTACTTCCAGGACCGACACGATGAGGCCGAAAATTACGGCAATGTTCAAGGACCGCTTCGCAAGCGCTACATCCTTTCCTTTGAGGATAAGGTAGGCGGAAATACCAGCCATAAAGAAGGCACCTGTGATCAAGGCAGCATCAACGGTGTGAAAATAACGGACGACGGTGGATGGATTGAATACCGCTTCCCAAAAGTCGGTCAGCTCTGCGCGGCCGTTGCGAATGGCGAATCCTGCGGGGGTTTGCTGCCAGGAGTTGGCTACAATGATCCAGAATGCCGAGAGTGTTGCTCCTAATGCAACCATGAGCGAGGAGAACCAGTGGACAGGTTTGGATACCCGACCACGCCCAAAGAGGTAGAGCCCAAGGAATCCCGATTCTAGGAAGAATGCTAACACTCCCTCAGCCGCGAGAGGCGCTCCGAATATGTCGCCGACGAACTTTGAGTATTCTGCCCAGTTTGTTCCAAATTGGAATTCCATGACAATTCCGGTTGCAACGCCGACAGCGAACGTAAGTCCAAGGAGTTTACCAAAGAAGCGACCCATGCGCACATATGTCTCATCATTTCTCCGCCATCCGAGTGTTTCCACGATTACTAGGAGCCATGCAAGACCGATAGTGATTGGGGGAAAAAGAAAATGAAACCCGACTGTGAACGCAAACTGCACACGGGCAAGGAAGACTGCATCCATGGATGGTTCTCCTGGTAGGATTGCTTTTCCATACGAATTTCTGGAAATTCTAACAACAAGTCAACCTACTTTCCTCTTACCCACGTGCGGAGTCATCGTGGATAAATTCCTCATTCGTGGGGGCAGACGTCTTTCGGGAACTGTCACGATTAGTGGTGCAAAGAACGCCACGCTCGCACTCATGCCCGCGGCACTTCTTGCGAGTGGGACATTCCACCTTCACAACACTCCTGTGCTGCGAGATGTGAACACGATGGCGGCACTGCTGCGTACAATGGGCATGGAGATTGATCTGCAGGATCATCTTCTTACCCTGCGAACGGGTAAGATCAGCAAGTACGAAGCTCCGTATGAGCACGTTAAGAAAATGCGAGCGTCAATCTATGTGCTTGGTCCACTAGTGTCTCGTTATGGAGAAGCGCGGGTTTCCCTCCCCGGCGGATGTGCCTGGGGCCCGCGACCGGTGAACCTCCATATTGAGGGGATTCGGAAACTTGGTGCTCAGGTTGACTTACAGGGCGGCTACATCATTGCAAGAGCTCGACGACTCACTGGCGCACGAATCCATTTCGATGTTTCAAGCGTGGGAGCGACGGGGAATGCTATGATGGCTGCGGTGCTGGCAAAGGGGACAACAATTATTCAAAATGCTGCCATTGAACCGGAGATCACCGCTCTTGCAGGATTCCTTATGTCCATGGGGGCGAGGATCGACGGAGTAGGAACAAACTGCCTCGAGATTGAAGGGGTAGATGAACTTCACTCCACTGATGCAGAAACTATCCCGGACCGCATCGAAGCGGGAACATTCCTGGTTGCAGCAGCAATCACCGGCGGCGATGTTACGCTGGAACATGTCAATGCAGAACACTTGACGGCCGTGTTGGATAAGCTGGAAAATGCAGGGTGTGCGGTTAGCATCACTCCTACACAAGTTACCTTGAAGTCAGTTCAATCGATCAAGCCCGTAGATGTTACCGCTGCCAACTATCCCGGGTTCCCAACTGATATGCAAGCCCAGTGGACAGCGCTGATGACCAAGGCAAATGGTACGTCTGTAGTGACGGACACGATCTATCTCGACCGTTTCAAGCACCTTCCGGAGCTCACGCGCCTAGGGGCCGATATTGAACTCAAAGAGAACTCGGCTGTTGTTCGCGGGGGCAAGAAGTTAACAGGGGCGAAGGTGATGTCGACTGACCTTCGTGCCTCAGCCTCACTGATCCTCGCCGGTTTGGTTGCCGAGGGGACGACCGAGGTCCTGCGCGTTTATCATATCGATCGGGGCTACGAGACGATCGAGAAGAAACTCTCAATGATTGGTGCCGACATCGAACGCATTGCCGGCGAAGAGTTTTGACCGTATTTGCCGGTGACAGCATGGACCTCCGTTCTGCGATGAAGTCCCGCGGTATCCTCCTTGCCGGATCTATATACTGTGGTGCTGCAATCATCTGCACACAGATTCCTCTCGTCAATTCACTGGGATACGAATCTTCCGCTGCGATGGCTCTCATAGGGTCTTGCATCGCAGGCTACACGGCTATCAGGCAATTCCGACTGTCATTCCACAACGGAGGAGTCAACCGGTGGTCTGGCGCAGAGGTGTTCGCGGTCTTCCGTAAATGTCTCCTTGTCAATATGCTGCTCCTGATCGTTCCCCTGGTTGTCCTCTTGGCAAATGCGCTGTTCGTTAAGAACTGCTCAGTCCTCACGGGAGCGTTGTTCTTCCTCCTGCTCCCGGTGGTGAGTGTGTGTTTTTCGACAAGCCTGGGGCTGTTCTGCGCCGTTCACTACCGCTGGAGCCGCATAGCATTTACAGTCTTTGTTCTGTCGTCGATCGCATATGCAGTAGCATTGGGGTATTTCACGCCGGCCATTTTTTCGTACAATTTCTTCTACGGATTTTTCCCAGGCCTGTCTTATGATGAAATCTTGAGGATTACATTTCCATTAATTCTGTTCAGGTTGGCCACCGTAGCACTCGGTGGTCTCCTGCTTTGGCTTGCCCTTCTGCTTGTTTGCCACAGCAAGGCAGACGATTCCACAATACAGAAGGGGAGTGCTCTTCTGCGCACGCTTGCATCTCGCAAGTACCGGGTGCTGGCGGTGGGCGTGCTTGCAGCGTTGGCATTGCTCTACACTTTTCGGTGTGAACTTGGCTGGGAGGCAACTGCTGGCTTTATCCAGTCACAGCTGGGTGAGAAATATAGCACGACCCATTTTGAAATCTACTATTCTTCGACAAGCATTCCCGCGTCCGACATCCGTCGAATTGCAGGAGAACACGAATTCCGTCTTGCACAATTGCTCGCGGATTTTGGCCTGACCACATATTCTCGAATCGAATCATATGTCTATCCGACAAATGAGTTCAAACGGAGGCTCATCGGCACCGGAACCACGAACATTGCCAAACCATGGAATGCGCAGGTTCATCTGACGAAACAGAGTCTTGATGGATCGCTGAGGCATGAGCTTGCCCACGTGGTCGCGGGAAAGTTTGGCCTGCCGGTTATTCACGCAAGCCTGAGCACTGGATTGGTGGAAGGATTGGCCACTGCGCTGGACTGGACATGGGGCAATCGCACGTTGCATCAATACGCGGCGGCGATGAAAAAGTTCGAAAGCACGCCGGATATTAGCCATATCATGTCATTCTGGGGCTTCGTGGGCCAGTCAAGCGCCGTAAGCTACATCGCAGCGGGATCATTCTGCCGTTACCTGCTGGATGCGTATGGTATGAAACGTATGCTGTCGGTATACCGGACTGGGGAGTATGAAGTGGCGTACGGGAAGTCACTTGAAGATCTGGTGAAGGAATGGAACCGGTTCCTGGGTCGAATCCGCGTCGATGAGAACGAACGTGATATGATCAATGTGCTCCTTCGCCAGCCGACGATCTTCCGAAAGACCTGTGCACGCGTTGTTGCCGAGCGCAATGAACGAGCGCGTGCGGCCCTGGCGAACCGGGATTACATCGGGGCACTAAACCTCTATCGAATATCCTTTGGTGAGGCCGGAGGGTATGAGCCACTCAGTGGGATCATCACTGCGTTGGTCCGTGCGGGTGACTATGCAGAAGCATCACGGCTCGGCGATAGCTTGATCCTAAAGCAGACCAGATCGACACAATTCCTACCACTCTTCCTTTGGTGTGGAGACGCTTGGTGGGCTCTCGGTGATACTGGTAAGGCACGCGTGCTCTTTGACCGAGTTCGGGTCGCAAATATTACGGACAATCTTACCGAGGCGGCAACTGTCCGCTTGGTTGCACTGCGCGACAGTGTCTTGCGGCAGCCAATGCTGCGCTATTTCTTATCGGGTATCCCCGACAGCAACCGAGTGGAAGAACTTGATTCCTTGGCTCACCTGATTCCTGATCGTCAGCTTCTCATTCGTTACCTTCAGGGTCGCTTGCTTGCCCGGCTGGGGAAAGCCGCACAAGCAATTGCACTCCTAGATCCATTGGAGGTCTTTGGACTGTCTCGTGAACTTGAAGCGTTGCGCCGGAGAACGGTTGCAGAACAGCTCTCTACACTCGGCCGCTATGACGTGGCGCGAAATACCTTCTGGCAGTCGCTCAACGTGCTGGTGAATGAGGCTGAGGTTACAGAGACGCGTGAATGGGTCACGCGGTGTGAGTGGATGGCGCGGCACGGCTACTGAGGTAACCTTAGAACATATCATTCCTTCGTGGCTGCAACCTGTGGGTCGTATCGCTTTTACGACGCCAGCTATACGTTCGGTGCAATAGACCTTTCTAGCTTCCTTACTGTGCTGTGGATGATCGTGTGGCAATTCACAGGCAGGTGTCCTGTCATGCATGTCACCTGTACGCGTGTAATTGCAGGGAGGAGCGAGCAGATGGAATGCATGAAACAGCTGTCATTTTGTGAGGTTTTTTCCATCGTCAAAACAACGCTGCGTTGATTTTCTGGCACATTTTGGTGTATTTTTAAGATTGTTGTCTAGTGAATGCTTTCTTAAGCCAGCCTGAGTTTACCAAGGAGATTTTCATGAACACCACAATTGTTGATGTCACTGCCCGGGAAATACTTGATTCACGCGGCAATCCTACGATCGAGGTTGACGTAGAACTTGAGAATGGCGTTACTGGCCGTGCAGCTGTTCCAAGCGGAGCGTCAACCGGCGAGAACGAGGCAGTTGAGTTACGTGATGGGGACAAGATGCGCTACAATGGCAAAGGGGTCCTCAATGCGGTCGAGCACGTGAATAATATTCTTGCCGAAGATCTGACAGGATATGATGCACTGGATCAGCTGGCTATCGATAGTATGATGATTCAGCTGGATGGAACGCCGACGAAATCTAAACTTGGAGCGAATGCTATCCTTGGAGTTTCCCTGGCCGTTGCGAAAGCTGCTGCACAATCCCTCAACCTCCCCCTCTACCGATATATTGGTGGCACTAATACAAAAACCCTCCCTGTGCCAATG
>Ga0153915_10007078_pt1 | contig 10560 bp, 9 predicted proteins | sample Opewatmetagenome_2_FD_107003 | JGI IMG/M metagenome (GOLD analysis project Ga0153915, IMG submission 107003) | Freshwater wetland microbial communities from Ohio, USA - Open water 3 Core 3 Depth 3 metaG | ecosystem: Environmental > Aquatic > Freshwater > Wetlands | place: USA: Ohio, Lake Erie... | reverse complement strand
GCTTCGTCCTCGCGTCCCAGCCGCTCCACGCGCTCGGCCACCTTCATCCAGCTCTCGAACCATGCGCGCTGCTGCGACTGGTCGCCGTGCAGCGCCTTGATGCCCGCGATCTCCTTGAGCGGCCGGCACGCCTCGTCGATCTCGGAAATCTGCCCGCCGCGATTCACCGCCGACATGACCGCGAGGCTCCACGTGTAGTTGTTGGGAAAGTATTCGAACATTGGGGCTCCTTGCGGTTACGATTGTGTTGGAAGCGGTAAACGGTAAGCGGAAAGCGGTAAGCGGTAAGCGGAGCAGGCCCCGGCCTTACATGGTTTTCCACTCACCGCTCACTGCTCACCGTTCACGGGTTTTTCTACTGCGGCTGGATACCGGCCTGCTTCGCGATACGGTTTTGCAGTTCGAAATCCTCCCGGAGGAATTTCGCGAAATCGTCCGGGCTCGAGGCGACACCCACCAACCCGAACTCATCCAGCCGCGACTTCATCTCGGCCGACGCAACCGCCTTCTTGATCTCGGAGTGAATCCGGTTGACGCGGCTCTGGGGCGTTCTTGCGGGAAACCACAGCCCGTATATTCCCGTCATATCGACGCCGGGCAAACCGAGTTCCTTGAACGTCGGCAAGTCAGGTAATACCGGCGTACGCTCGCTGCCGGTCAATGCCAGCGCACGCACGCGTCCGGCCTTGATGAACGGTTGCACGAATACGGTCGAGACGAACGTCATGTCGATCTGCCGGCCGAGCACATCCGTCATCGCGGGACCGCTGCCCTTGTACGGCACGTGCACGATGTCGATCCCGGCCTCAGCCTTGAACAGTTCGGCGACCATATGCGTGATGTTGCCGACGCCGCTCGACCCATAGCTCAGCTTTCCGGGGCGGCTCCTGGCAAGCGTGACAAGCTCGGTGATCGATTGCGCTGGAACGGACGGGTTGACGACGAGCACCAAGCCGTAGGAACGTGCGATTTGAGTGATGGGAACGAAATCGCGCGCGCCGTCGTAAGGCAGCTTTTTGTTAAGCACCAGGTTGCCGGTGAACGACCCTGTCGTCAGCAGCATGGTGTAACCGTCGACAGGCGCCTTGGCGACCAGGTCGATGCCGATGATGCCGTTCGCGCCGGGCCGATTATCGACCACGACGTTCTGTCCGAGCCGACCGGTGAGGGTATCGGCGACGAGCCGCGCCATGATGTCGAGCGTGCTGCCGGCCGTGAATGGAGCGATCAAGCGGATATGCCGCGTCGGATACGCCGCGGCGTCGCGGTCGGTGCCCTGGGCCCATACCGAAGAGGCCACCAGGACGCCCATCAGCAGGCAGATACGTCGCAGCATTTTCATCTCCTATGCGTTTGTCGAACTTGGGTCGGACAAACTCCTGATACGCACCGGCGTGGCGCTGAGCACCGCGGAACGCCGGCCGACGCCTGTTCGATTCTATATCAATCGGCCCTTGGCCCGATGGACACGGGCAGTCTGGCGCAACGCGCCGGGGAAAAACGTCTCGCGGGCGCAGCCGCCGCCGGGCAAAACCCTACCGGGAGTCAACGCCGAGGCCGCAAACGTGAAGCGGCGGCGGGCAGCCGGCTGCCTTGGACTATTGACTCGACGACCGAAAACGCTGTAACTGTACCCTGAGCTGGAGCGAATCGCGTGCTGAACAGCACCGTCAGCCGGCCGCGCTGGTCGGCTTTGCTCCGGGTTCGTATTCCTGCGTATAAGCCATGCTGAAACCGCTCGAGGTCCTGGAACTTTATCCCGAACACGATTACACGTTGTGTGCTGCGTTCGACAGCCGCATCGCGGCTGCCGGCGATCGCCCGTTTGTCGTCTTCAAGGGCAAGGCGTGGTCGCGCACGGAATTCAAGCAGGCGGTGCTCGCCGCGGCGCGCGTCTTGACGGCGCGCGGCATCAGGAAGGGTGACCGCGTCGGCGTCATCGCGAGAAACGACGTCGGCCACCTGCTGTTGCTGTTCGCGTGCGCGCGCATCGGCGCAATCATGGTGCCAACCAATCCCGAGTTTGGCGTGTCGGAGGCGGGCTATGTCTTGAAGCATGCGGGCGTGGCGGCAGTCGCATGCGGGAAAGATGCGTTGCCGGTGGCGCGCGAGGCGTGCAAGGATATCAATCCTGCGCCCTGGTTCATGCAGTTTGATGGCGCTGCGGGCGATGCGCCCAACCTGTTCGACCTGATCGCAGCCTCGCCGGAGGTGGCACTGCCGCCCCCCGCGAATGCAGACGATACCTGTCTCATCATTTACACCTCGGGCTCGACTGGATTTCCCAAGGGGGTCATGCACAGCCAGCGCAACTTCGTCATCGCCGGGGAAGCGAACGTCGCGCGGCTGTGGCTGCAACCTCAAGAGCGCCTGCTGATCATACTGCCGCTGTTTCATGTCAACGCATTGTTCTACGTGCTCGCCGGCGCGCTTGCCGCCGGCGCGACCATCATCGTCGTCGAAAAGTTCTCCGCCAGCACGTTCTGGCAGACGGCAGTCGAAACCGGCGCGACGCAGGTCAATTTTATCGATGCGATCGGCCGCATACTGAAGGCGCGTCCGCGCAGTGAATTCCGCCCCGAGCACCGTGTGAGGACCGTGTACGGCGCACGGCCGGAGGTGCAGGAGTGTTTCCGCAACGAATTCGGCATTCCGAATCTGATCACCGGCTTTGGCATGACCGAAATTCCCGGCCTGACGTGCAATCCGTTCGAGGGGCCGCAAAAGCCGGCGAGCCTTGGGCCGATCGGACGCCATCCCGACCCGGCGCGCCCATGGGCGCAATGCCGGCTCGTGGATGACGATGGCCAGGATGTCGGCGTCAACGAAGTCGGCGAGCTATGGGTCAAGCACCCGATCGTCATGCAGGGCTACTTTCGCGATCCCGAGCAGACGCGCGCGGCGTTCCGCGACGGCTGGTTCATGACCGGCGACCTGATGCGGCGCGATGCCGACGGCTACTTCTACTTCGTCACGCGCAAGAAAGACATCATCCGCCGGCGCGGCGAGAACATTGCCGGCCTCGAGATCGACCGCGTCATCGGCGAGCATCCGGGCGTGGTCGAGGTCGCGACGGTGCCGGTGGCCTCCGAACTGGGCGACGAAGAGATTCTGGCCGCCGTAGTACGAAAGCCGGGTGCCGAGCTTACTGCGGAAGAGATTGCGAAGTGGTGCGCCGGGCGGCTCTCCGCGATGAAAGTTCCGCGCTTCGTGGTGTTCCTCGATGCGTTGCCGCATACGCCGACGCACAAGATCGCAAAGCACGTCTTGAAAGCCGATCCGACGCTCAAGTCTCGCGCGGTGGATCTGCAAGCCAGGACGTGAATCGGAAGGCCAGGGCAACGATTAACCGCGGATGAATTCTTCTCAATACCCCTTGAGGGGTACGCCGATGAACGCAAATGAAATCAGGGGTTCGGGCGCTACAGCGGCCATCGCAACTTTTATCGCCAACACGTCCGCGGGCGATTTCCCGAAGGACAGTGACGGCAAGGCAAAAAAGGCCATCGCCGATACCTTCGCCGCAATCCTCGCGGGCGCTTCTTCCGAAGTGGCGGAGCCTCTGCTGCGCTATGCCGCACCCTCGTACGAAAGAGGCGCGGCTCCGATCCTGGGCACCGGCATCACCGCGGCGCCCGAAACCGCAGCGCTGGTGAACGGGACTTTCGGTCACGCGCTCGACTACGACGACGTCTTGTCGATGATGCCCGCGCACCCGAGCACCGTGATATTGGCAGCGGCGCTCGCAAGCCTGGATGGACAGCGCATTTCCGGCCGCACGTTGATCGAGGCCTATGTCCTGGGCGTGGAGGTCGGAGGCAAGATCGGATTGGGCATGACGACGGGACATTATCATCGCGGCTTTCACGCCACGGGGACGCTTACCGTCTTTTCCGCTCTCGCGGCGCTGGTGAAGCTCCATCAACCCGACGTAGCGACGGCCCGGCAGGCGTTCGGCATCGCCGCTTCCATGGCGAGCGGCTTGCGGCGCAACTTCGGTACGATGACCAAGCCGCTGCACAGCGGCCTGGCCGCCCGCAACGCGCTGGCCGCTTTGCGCCTCGCCGCTTGCGGGTTCACTGCCGCGCCCGATGTGCTGGAAGCGCCGGCGGGTTTTTTTTCCACGTATGGCGTGGCCGAGTCGGATGTTGAGGTCACCGTGAACGGCCTGGGCCGGCCTTTCATCATTGTCGATCCGGGACTCGCTCTGAAGAAATTTCCCTGCTGTTATGCAACGCACCGCCCCATCGACGGCCTGCTGGCGCTGCGCGCCCGGCTTGGATTTGATGCCGCGGCAGTGGACAGGGTCATCTGCAGAATGCCGCCCGGCGGCATGCAGGTCCTCACCTATCCGCGGCCGAAGACCGGATTGGAGGGGAAGTTCAGCCTGCCCTATTCGCTCGCCGCGGGTGTGCTGGACGGAAAGTATGCGCTTTCCACCTTCACCGACGCTGCGGTACGCCGTAAGGAAATCGAATCGCTCTACGCGCGCATCGATGCCGCCGAAGATCCCGAATGCCGCGGAGACGATCCGAAGTTCGAGCAACGCAGCTCCGGCAGCCGCGGCTTTGTGGAAGTTGAGGTGCGCTTGCGCGATGGCCGGTCGGACCGGATACGAGTGGACCATCCCCCCGGTTCGCCTGGCCGCGAACTCTCGTGGGACGACTTGCGCGCTAAATTCATGGATTGCGCGCGCCAGTCACAACGGATCTCTGAAACCGCTGCGAATGAGGCGTTCGAATTGATCCAGAGACTCGAACAACTTGAAGACATCGGTCTGGTGACCGATCTTTTGCGCTAACTCATTGAGCTTTGCGCAAGTGGATCGTCATCCATTGGCGCAAGGCCCACCAGGAACCATGATCACGAGGAGGACGAACATGCGCACCAGTCTTTATTTGCTGCTCGCCGCAGCGCTCGCAACCGCGAGTGTCGCAGGGCACGCCCAAAGCAATTGGAAACCCGAGAAAAACATCGAGATCGTGATCGGATCGAGTGCCGGCACCGGCCCCGACCGCGCCGCCCGGATCATGCAGCGCATATGGCAGGAACACAAGATGGTGGACGTTCCCGCGGCGGTTGTGAACAAGCCCGGCGGCGGCGGCGCGATCAGCTGGGCTTATCTCAACCAGCGCGCCGGAGACGGCCATTTCCTGCTGATCACGTCGTATAACATCGTGACCAACCACATCACCGGCAAGAGCAACCTGACCTACACCGATTTCACGCCCATCTCGCTGCTGATCAGCGAGTACATCGCCTACACGGTGCGCGCCGACTCGCCCATCAGGAGCATCGCCGGTCTCATCGATACGCTGAAGAAGGACCCGGGCGCGGTGCCGGTCGGCGTCTCGAGCAGCGCCGGGGGCGCTAATCACATCGCACTGGGGGTGCTCATGAAAGCGGCCGGCATCGACCTCAACAAGATGAAGGTCGTGGTTTTTTCCGGAACCAACGAGTCCCTGGCAGCGCTGCTCGGAGGACACGTGGGCTTGTGGATAAACTCCGGCTCGGCCAACGCGCCCCCTTTCACCAATGGCACCACACGGCCGCTCGCCGTCGCGGCGCCGAAACGCCTGCCCGGAATATACGCGTCGGTTCCCACGCTCGCCGAATTGGGATTCCCGGTGACCGCCAACAACTGGCGCCTCGTGATTGCGCCCAAAGCGCTCTCCGCTGCGCAGATCGCCTACTGGGACGATACCTTCAGGCGGCTGGCGACGTCCGAAGAGTGGAACAAGGAACTCGAGTCAAATTATTTCTCGAACAACTACCTCGGCAGCGCGGACACGCGCAAATACCTCGACCAGCAATACGGCGAAGTCAAACAGATACTGACCGAAATCGGTCTTGCCCGCACGCCGTCAGGGAAGTAACGGCACGCACCACCCGTCCGGCAACCGCCCGGCACTGTTCTGTGTGCGCTGCTGTGCACGACGACATCACAGAGATCGCATTCGCGCAGGACCGGGGCGCCTATCCCTGTTGAGCCGCCAGCAGGCGCGTCCACGCTTTCGGAAGCTGGATTTTCCTGCCTACCGGGTACCCCAGGAAGCCGTTGTGCGCAAACACGTACGCGTTGTTGCGCAGAGGATCTCCGCTTACCGCGATCATGAAATCCTCCGGCTCCCACACGATCGGCACGCGGCGATTCGGGTCGCCGGACTCGCAGAATACCTTCGGAATGCGTCCCAGACGCACGTCCTCCTCCAGGTCCCACACGCCGCGGATGTTCCAGTCGCGCAACTGGCGCTCGAACTCCCATGCCGCCCGCCGCGCATGCTCGAACAAGAACCGCTTCACGTCGGATTTCGACCAGCCGGCCTTCGCGATCGTCTCGGCGATAATGGGACTGATCACGAGCAGCGGTCGCAGCATGCCGTTGCCGTGGCTGGTCGTGAACGTAATTTGCCAATTGTTGAACTTCTGCACCGTATCGGCGAGATACGGCAGCATCTGCTCGGGCGTGCTGCCCGACACCGACGAGAGCGAGCCGCCGCCGGTGTAGCGCGCGATCGTCACCGTGTTGTCTCCGGCGGCGAAGCCCATCTCGACGCTGTTGGGCTCCCAGCCGATCGTTTTCAGGACATCCTCGTTCTCCGCGAGCACCACGCGCCAGGTGTTGCCATAGGTGGCCTTGTCGTTCTGGTGCGGCAGGAAACCCGCCACATTTCTCAGGTAAAGCCGCCAGAAGCGGCCGATGGACGTGTTCGGCATGAACCCGTCGCGCAGCGCGCCCTGCGTGTAATTGAATCCAAGCTCCTTGATGATCGGGCCATTGAGAATGATGAGCGTGTCGCCGCCCGGCGTGTTGCCGCTATGCTCCACCCCGTACTCCGGGTCGCACATGGCCTCGATCGACGCGACGAGGATCGGCATGTACTCGGGGCGGCAGCCGGCCATGACGCCGTTCACCGCGATGCTCCAAATGGTGGCCGCGCGGTTGTCGGGCAGGACGATCCCCAGGACCTCATCCGGGCCGCGGTCGGGAAAGCGCAGGAACGATTCGACATCGTCGCGCGTAGGCGGGACGATTGGCAGCCCGTCGCCGAACTCGTTCTCGTAAAAAAAGCGGTTGACCGCCTTGAAGCCGCCTTTGAAAACGATGTCGCGCGCGCCGGGCTCCGACTTGTCGCCTTTGGCGGCGGGTGCGACCGTCAGATTCTCGATCACCCGCGCGGCCGTGATGTCCAGAATGTTGCGCCTGAGTTCTTCTTTGCTCTGCGTGCCGACGTGGCCTGGAACGAGAGCGAGCGAGATGTTCGGAAAGCCCAGCCCGACCGAAGTCGTTGCGGCCTGGCGCATGAAGCCTTCGCACACCAGCGAGGAGGTCGGGTAGCCCGCCGCCTCGCACACCGCGCTCGCCCGCAACACGGCGGGCGTGCAGCTTCCTCAACAGGCCATCCCGGAAATGACCGCGTCCACCCCCAGTTCCTTGAAGCGCGCGGGGAGCGCCGCCAGCGCCGCTTTTTCCTCGCCGCCGTGCGTGCTGCCGAATTCGCGCCAGCTCACGAATCGCACCCCCGGAAAACGCGCCTTCAAGCCCTCTTCCAGCAGCGCGAACACCTCGTCACCTTTGAAGAGATAGTCCCAGAGCTGGGCGATAGTCTTGCCTTCGAGCGATGCCAGCCGCGGCGCGAGCGCCTTCGTCCGCATCTGACGCGGCGCGCGCGGCCAGAAGACTTCGTAGTAGCCATCATTACTTGCGTTTGGCATCGAACAATTCTCCGCGATAAGAAGCCGGGAGATCGTGCGATCGTGAGAGCGCGAGGTCGTGAGAGGGAAGGTCGAAGCGATTTCGCCCCGCCCTCCCGCCCTCCCGCTCTCCCGCTCTCACGCTCTCCCGGCTTTACTTCACCATTCCCAGCTCGGTCAGCACGTCCTTCAGGATCTCGTACTGCGCCTTGAGGTCCTTGCCCATGTCGGCGCTGTTCCGGTAATCCTCCACCCACTGGTTTTTCTCGAGCGCCTGCCGCCACTCTTCGGTTTTGATCAGCCGCTGGAACACCCCGTCCCAATACGTTACCTGGTCGGCGGACAGCCCCTTCGGCCCGATGAAGCCGCGCGGCACGTCGAACACGACGTCGAGACCCTGTTCCCTGAAAGTCGGCACGACGGCCAGCGGCCCGCCCAACCGCTCGCGGGATGCGACCGCTGGAATTCTGATCTTCTGCGCCTGCAGCAGCGGCAGGAAATTTCCCGGTGTGACCGACAGCACGTCCACATGCCCGCCGAGCAGCGCCGCCATCGCTTCACCCGATGAATTGAAGACGACGATCTTCAGCTTCTTGATGTCCGCGCTGACCGCTCTGGCGATAAGCGCGGAAGCGATGTGATACGCATTGCCCCTGGCCGCGGCCAGCGAGATGCTCACGGACGCCGGGTCCGCCCTGAGCCGGTCGGCAAGCTCCCGCCCGGTCTTGATGGCGGACTCCGCCCGGACGATGAAGGCGATCGGCTCGCTGATCAGGCTGGCGATGGGCGTGAACTCGAAATAGTTCACCTTGATCTGCCCGGTGGCGTACGCCGTCAGCGGCGTCGACGTCTGGATCATGACCCGGTGAGCATCGCCCGGGAACTGGCTGAGGTAAGCCAAGGCGACGCCGTAACTGCCGCCCGGCTTGTTGATGACGGATATCGGGGCCTCGATCAGTTTTCTCGCCTGCAGGATGGCCTGCAACGTTCTCGCCGTGTTGTCGACGCCGCTGCCGGGACCGGTGGGCACAATAATCTCGATGTGCTTGTCCGGTTTCCACTCCGCGGCGATTGCCGCTTCCCCGCCAAGCCCGCCGCCAAGACAAAATGCGAGCAAGGTTGCCCACACTTGCAACGGGCGGCCGGACAAATGCCCGGCTGCGCTTTGATTTGCCATTTTCAAACCACGCCTCCCTGAGAACCGCAGGTCGTCCATATTGCGGCAAGTCTGGCCGCGAAGCGACATCGCATTTTACGGCGCGTCGAGTTTCCCGGCGGCCGCCGGATGCGGCGGCGGGCAGCGGGTATCGTTCCGCGGGGAATACTAGGGCTGTTCGGACAGGACTGCAATAAGACCGGGCGCCAGCTATACTGTGGGCGATCTCCGGGTGCATGACGCGAGGCGTTCGCGCTTGCGGAATCATGCGCAGCGATGAGCGCCCGGGCAGCGCCCCGCCGAGCTTTGATAGAGGAGGTAGCCCGCCATGGCCGCGCGCTCGATGATGAATGCGCTTTTCTCTGCAGCCGCCTGTCTTGTCCTCGGTGCTCCCGCTGCGCTCGCCCAGAAGGCCAACCCGGCGGCGAGTTATCCGAGCCGGCCGATCCGCATCGTCGTGCCGTTCACGCCCGGCGGTCAGCCCGACATCTTCTCCCGCATGATCGCGCAGAAGGCAGTCGAGGCCCTGGGGCAGCAGATCGTCGTCGACAACCGGCCCGGCGCCGGCGGCATGATCGGCTCCAGGATCGTCGCCGAGGCCAACCCGGACGGCTACACGCTGCTCTCGATCTCCGCGGCGCACGCCATAGGACCTTCCGTGCGGAAGCTTCCGTACGACACGCGCCGCGATTTCGCCGGCATCACGATGGCATACAACGCCGCCTACCTGCTGGTGGTGCCGCCCGCGCTCGCGCCGAAGACGGTGCAGGAGCTCATCGCGCTTGCCAAGTCCAGGCCCGGGCAGCTCAACCTGGCTTCGGCCGGCGCCGGCAGCGGCACCCACTTCGCGGGGGTCATGTTCCAGTACGCCGCCGGCATCAACGTCGTGCATGTGCCCTTCCGCGGCATCCCCGAGGCGATGACCGACATCATGGCGAATCGCGTGCAGCTCTTCATGGCCCCGCTGGCAAGCTCGGTACCGCTGGTGAGGGAGGGCAGACTGCGCGCGCTTGGCGTCTCCTCGCCGGAACGCGTCAGCGTCCTTGCCGATGTTCCCACCATCGCCGAGTCCGCGCTGCCGGGCTTCCGCTTTGATTCCTGGGGGGCGATATTCGCGCCGGCGAAGACGCCGCGGGCGATCATCAACAAGCTGAATCGCGAGATCACGAATGTCCTCCGTCTGCCTGATATACAGAAGCAAATGCGTGCCCTTGGAGCGGAACCGGCGCCGACGACGTCCGCGGGACTCGACAAGTTCGTCGCCGAGGAGCTTGCCACGATCGCGAAGCTCGCGAAGATGGCGGGCATCACGCCGCAGTAGTAACCCCGTTTGCAGCATCGATGTACGAGAACATCTGGATGGGCAGCGCTGATTACGGCAAGCACCTCGCGCAGCAACGCATCCTGGTGCAGGAGTTTCTGCAGTCGATCGGTATCGCGCCGAAGCCCTGACCGGATCCACCGGCGTCAATCAGCGCGCATGCCCCTTTCCTTGATCACCTTGCCCCATTTATTCAATTCGTTCTTCAGGTGGGCCGAAAATTCTTCGGGAGAACTGGCGATAACATCACGCCCCTTTCCTCGAAGCGCCGCAACTGATCCGGAGACGCCATGGTCGTCTTCAAGATGTTCCCTTCCTCAAAAAGACCGCTAAAATCGTTCGTCACTGCCAAGGTAGCGCCACTGGCCGGAGGGCAGGTCGCCCAGTT
>Ga0153915_10007076_pt1 | contig 10563 bp, 10 predicted proteins | sample Opewatmetagenome_2_FD_107003 | JGI IMG/M metagenome (GOLD analysis project Ga0153915, IMG submission 107003) | Freshwater wetland microbial communities from Ohio, USA - Open water 3 Core 3 Depth 3 metaG | ecosystem: Environmental > Aquatic > Freshwater > Wetlands | place: USA: Ohio, Lake Erie... | reverse complement strand
CCTTAACTTTAACACAGAAGTGATGACGGCAGCCACTTTCTACGAAACCCATCTTTTGCACGATCCCGTGCAAAGGGCTGCTAGGGATGGCCTGGATAGAAATCCGATCGACATCTTTAGCCAAATTCGAGGAGGCAGTATCCAGCAAGTTGATCAGACAATCCTCATCCAGGGACGCGGTTTCAAAATCGACGATGTCGCCATATCTGACGCCCTTCTCCGGATCTAAGTACTGACTGAAGATCACGAATTCACCTGAATCCTTGCGAACCATGTGATAGGTGAAGCGGGGATGCAATGCGTATCGCCAACGGCGGAATTCCTGGTCCGCTAAGAACATAACCAGGTCGCCTTTTCGTCTGACATAGGCAGAAGCGAACCCAGTATCCGGTTTGATAGGGACGCAAAAAGAATCGTGGCGTTCAGCTGCGGCATGACCGGCAAGGATCATAGTCTCTATATCGTCAATCGTTCTGAAATCGAAGTTTTTTTCAAGGGCCCTTTTCCCGATCGAGTTCGTCAAACAACAAAAAATATCTATATCTTTGAAATAGTTCATTGTTTCATTGCCTAAATCCCTGAAGAGGCCGCTTCCCCTCCAGTCGCTATCCACAATTAATCCCATTAAGACGCCGCAGGTCAAGCCATTGACAAGCCTTCTCTTAAGGACGACAAAGAGGCCGACAATCCTGTTATTGTCCAATGCGCAAAAAGTGACAGAAGGGATTTGGTTCCACCAGCGAAAAAAAATTGCCGATTTTGGAGGAGCTGTATACGAATTGAAAAACAACATCACCTTTGGAATGTCTTCAACCCCGGCTTGCCTGATCTGAAATGCCATAACAATATCTCAATCCGGTCTGACTTCTTCATCTTGTGCTGCCTAACGTGTTAGCGACTTAAATCGATAACCATTTCGATAATCCGTCTTTTGACAGGTTCAACGCCGCTTCGCCTATCTAGGTCGCTCAAATATTTCAGCAGGTCTTCGTAAAGGGGCGGTGCCAGGACCCTCGTCTGTATGAAGCCGCATCGGGTATGCAACCTCACCGACGCCAAGTTATCCGACACGACCTTTACGTGAAACCTTTGAATTCCCAAAAACCTTGCTTGGCAGACGAGGAGGTGTTGCAGCACCCCCCCCAGGCCTCTTTTCCAATAGGCGTCACCGATCACGATGGCACTCGTGACCTGTTCCGTCCAGAATCGCTTCAGAAGGCTTAACCCGATGATCCGCTCGTTGGCGACGAGGCATAGGGCTGTCCAGTCATTCTCCTTTTCCCAATCCGATATTCTCTGGGACAGTTGGTCAGCAGAGGATGGTGGCGTATGAAAAAGCGGATAGGGTGCAAACATCCGTCTCGATTTTTCGCTCAGTCCGTTCATGTAAAATTCAAATAGATCGGCGGCATGAAGGATTTCCATCCGGTGAACCTCAGCCGCACCCAGGGTCCCGATATGAAAGGAAACGGATTGAATGATCTTCTCCCTGATTTCAATGGCGTCGACAGACTCCACAGGGGGAAGCGCCTCGATGGTACGTTTGAGTTCATCGGTTAGGCGCGGAGCGACCATTAAGATTCCCCCCTTACTGTTTCGATGGCTTCAAGGAGGCTGGCCGATATGTACAGTTCCTGCTCTTCAGTCAAAAGAGGGTGCAGCGGCGGACAGAACAGCCGCTGTCCTATATCTTCTGATACCGGCAGATGGGGGATTCCGCATTTTGCGGCGATATAGGACCAGCGCAAATAGGTCGGCTTATTCGTAATGCTGCAGACGATGCCGAACTTTTCCTGCATGATGGAAAGAAGCCTGTCTCGCTTTTCCCCTTTCCAGCGCGGTTGGACCAGTATCGGATAGACATAGTACATATGCCTGTAGCCGGGCGGCTCGTAGGGCAGGATGATTTCCGGTGTCCCGTCCAATAGGGCATTGCGGCGATAAGCGGCTTTTCGCCGCATCTCGTTCATTTCCTCCAGGCGCCTGATTTGTACCAATCCCACGGCGGCTTGGATCTTATTCATCCTGTTGTTCATGCCCCATCGATGTTCCCCGCCGTAGTGGCATAAATCGCGCAGCAGTTCCGCAAGCTTGGGATCGTTTGTAGTCACCGCACCACCTTCGCCGAGAGTGGTCATCAATTTTTGACCGTGAAAGCTGAAGGCTGTCAACCATTCTTTGGCCCCTACCTTAACGCCATGGTATGAGGCTCCGCAGCTGCGGGCAGCGTCCCCGATGATCTTCAGCGGGCCATGTTTAGGGTGAGGGTGGCGATCGGCGATCTCCAAAAGTTCATCAATTGGCGCGGCCAGTCCTGTCTGGTGGACCGGGCAGATGGCGCGCGTACGAGGGGTGATTCTCTTTTCGACATCGGCCGGATCGACATTCAGGGTCTTCGGGTCAATATCGCAAAAAACGACCTTGCCGCCCCGATCGAGGATGACCATCTGGGAGGCCTTATAGTTGATAGCGGGACAGATCACCTCATCCCCTGGTTCGAGATGCAGGGCGATGGCCGCCATATCCAAACCCACACCACAGTTGGTGATCGCGATGGCGTACTTGGCGCCGCAGTACTCAGCGAAGGTCTTCTCAAACTCGGCGACGGTTTCGGGATTGGGTCCACCAAAGCCTACGGACCAATGCATCGATTCGCGAATGGCTTGAACTGCGGCTTCAATTTCCGCTTCTGTGTACCAGGCGCCGAAATTGACCTCTCCCCACCAAGGTACGTTCCGGGGTTCCGGTTTCCCTTTTGAGAGGATTTCCTTTCTTAATTCGACTTCGATCATGAACGCTCCTTTTTTCGCGACCAGGGTGTCTCTCTGGGTACCCGCATAACAGAACTTCCTCCCGCACGTTTCCCGTTCCGATGATGTTGGCGCAGAATGGTTGATTCGGGGCGGTGAAGCTTGTTAAAACATAATTTTGGGCTACCTGTTGGAATACGACGTTGGGCTTGATGCAGTTCACATGACACCAAAGCCCCGAAGCCTATGGGATCTGCCTCCGTGAGGAAGAGTTCAATCATGGGTCCGAGCCAGACTTTCCTCGGGGTTTCGCCAGCGGCACGAACTGAAGATCTCGCGCCTTTTTCCTGGGGCACGGTGCTGTCTGGGGGTGATTCCCCACGAAGCCATGATACCTGTAATGAGCACTTCCATGACGGATTGGCTTTCCTGAACCATCATCGTCGCCGTTGCATAGGTCAATTAGTCAACTCCTATATCATAGCTCTGCGACGATAGAAATAGTGAAAATATTCGAAACTGAATTTCTGGATCAGTTCACCGCAATTTTCAGTGAGAAAAAAATAGTTTTGTGATAGTAAGATTTATTTAATAGAGAAAATGGATAGATAGACAAGTGAATACTACCGTCCCGGACGTTTCAATCATCATAGTTAATTATAATACGGCCGATCATATAGGTGCGTGTCTCGGATCCCTTGGTTCAGACGGGGCCTTTTCCCGGGAAGTCTTCGTCATCGACAATGCTTCGAAGGATGAGAGCGTGCGAAGGATCCGTGAGGGTTACCCGTGGGTTCATTTGATCGCAAATGTCCAGAACAGGGGATTTGCTGCGGCTAACAATCAGGCCCTGCCGCTTTGTCGAGGAAGTTATCTTTATTACTTGAATCCGGATGCGCGGCTGACTGACCCGGCACTAATTGGGGAGTGTGTTCGGTTCATGAACCGCCATCCATCTGTTGGTTTGGCGGGGACGAGACTGATCAACCCGGACGGCAGTCTGCAGGAATCGGTGTCCTTGAGGTACCCGGGGCAGAAATTTGCCGAGTCAGAAATAGGAAGGTTGCCAGGCGCAATTGCCTGCGTCTTAGGGGCCAGCATGTTCTCGCGGGCGGGTCTAATCCGACAAATCGGGGGATTTGACGAGAGGTTTCTGCTCTACGGTGAGGATCAGGACCTTTGTCTAAGGATCCGCAAGGCTGGTTACGAGATCGGGTACATCGAACAAGCCGCTGTCGTTCACTATGGCGGCCAGAGTGAACGGCAGTCAATTCCCGCAGAGGTCTGGAAGAAGAAGACGAGGGCGGAATATCTGTTTTATCGAAAGCACTATTCGCGGGAGACGACGGCCCGAATTCGCAGGGCGGATTGGCTGAAGACTCGCTTCCGGCTGGTCACACTTGCACTGGGCCGAATTTTTTTCGGGGACAAACCTGTGACCCGGGAGAAGCGAGCCAAGTACAGGGCGATCTATGAAACGCTGGAGACATTAAACTGCGAAGAGAGGGTCCTCAATTCATGAAAGGTTTGGGGAAAATCCTCATCCTCATGTGAGTTGCGCACCAAATGCGAGTTGGAGTCGGTCTTCCGGACCGGTTCCTCGAGTCCAGCTAGATCGTTCGGAATAGAACGGCTTGATCCCGATATGTGGGAACAGGATTCGTGAAGGGGTTCATCATGAAAGGTGTGAGAAATTATTCCCAGGAATGGACAGAGGGCGGGGAATTTCGGTTCAACCGGCTTGATCTGCCCGACATTGACAACGAATCAGTTTTCAGGGTCAACGCGCCCCACATAACAGAAGAGGAGACCTGTCTTTTTCACCGTGACGTCCGGTCGGGTACCGATTATCTGATGGGGCTGCACGGATACGTGCAGCAGGCCTTGGCCGAGAAGAAGGGCGCCCCGGTCGTCCGTTTTGCAGATGGGGAGTACGCCTTCTATTGCTATACGCTGGGTTGCAACGGCCTGTACCGGCAGGCCGAATCAGTAAACGCGATTCGTAAGGCGATGCCCTTGCACATTGAAGCCTTGAAGCGGCTTGCTGCAGGCGGGAAGATGGCCCCATTGATCTTTCCTGGAAACACCATCCGTCGCAGGAAAAGAAGCCTTCTTTCCTTTATGGGGCGTTCGGTGGAGGAGCCCTCCTCCTCGTCATTTCTTGATTTCTTGCGAGCGAACGGCATCGCGCTCACCGGACAGAATTATGTCCCCTTTTATGTCATCTACGCCTATCTTACGTCGGAATCTTTCGCACGCCTCGTTGATGGGAGGACATTACTTATCCTCAATTCGGACTTCAATCCCGAGGCCTGCAGGTCGTGGTTCACCCGGTTTTCAAGCCGACCCAGGATCGTGTTCACGAAAATTCCAGCGGAGTACGTCGCCACTCGGTGGGAGTCGATGCGGGATGTTATCCTGGAGCAGGTTCCGGTCGCGACCGACCTCTGTTTGGCGGGCGCGGGCGTGGGCGCTCTGCCCCTTTGCGTCGATGTAGCTGACCGCCTTTCGATTCCCGTCCTCGATGCCGGGCACGTCCTGAATATGATGAATGCCCGCCAGGACAAGTCGAACGGCGTGAGACTGTATACGCTCCGAAAACAACCGGTTACGCATCCTATAAAGAGGCCCTGATTTTATGGATTTTTCGCTGAAGGCATACCGGAGGCGAGGGCGTATCCGACGGAATCAAGAAAGACTCCGGCAGGAGATGGTCCGCTACGAGTCGGCCTTTGAGGCTGGGGGACTTGAAATTCCGGACGATGCTGCCATTCGCCGGTTACTCAGGGACCGCTTCCCCCTTCTTCGTCCCAAGCCTAGGGGTACCCTTTCGATTATCGCGGTCTATCACCACTACAACTGGGAGGACACGTCCCTTAGACCTGCCCTGGAGAGATTCGGGAGGGTGCGCTGTTACGACTGGTTTGGTGAGTACGATCACGGGCATCCGGATTGGCGGGTATCGGTAAAAAAGGAGATGAATCGAGACCTCGTGAAGCGCATAAGGAGTTGGGTCTCGGAGGAGCGCCCCGATGTCATCTTTACCTATCTGTCAGGGGAACTCATCAGTCCGGAAACCGCGCGGATGCTCAGGGATTTCGGTGTTCCCATGATCCACTTTTGCCTCAATGACAAGGAAAATTTTGTCGGCAAGATCAGGGATGGCTTGGCCTTTGGCTCCCGGGATATCTGCCGTTACTTTGATCTGGCATGGACGAGCACGGCTGACGCCCTGAAGAAATACTGTGTGGAAGGGGCTATACCCATATATCTTCCCGAAGGCGCCAATCCCGAAATCCACCGTCCCTTGGGAATCGAAAAGACAATCGATGTCTCCTTTGTTGGTCAGAACTATGGTAACCGTCCGCAGATCATCCGTCGTCTGGGGGAGGCAGGAATCAACGTCGAGACCTTTGGGCAAGGCTGGCAGGGCGGGTCCCTTTCGACCGAGGAGATGGTGCGCGTCTATTCCAGAAGCCGGATCAACCTCGGCTTCGGCGGAGTGGATGGTTGCCAGGAGACCTATTGCTTAAAGGGACGGGATTTTGAGATCCCGATGAGCGGGGGGCTCTACCTAACGGAACGCCATCCCGAACTGGAAACGGTCTACGATCTCGGTCGAGAAATCGTGGTTTACCAGGACTTTGACGATCTTGTAGGGAAGATCCGCCACCTCCTAGACCATACAGAAGAGGCGGAATCGATTCGCCAAGCGGGATTTAGTCGAGCCCGGCGGGATCACACGTGGGAAATGCGGTTCGATAAGATATTGACCCTTATGAATCTCGTTCAGCCCCAGTGAAGGAAGATATTGACCGTGGAGTGTGATAGGCACTGGGTAGCCGTGACAATTAGGTGCCAGCCCTCGCTCGCATTGTTGTAAGGTTTCCGGAAAATTATTGTATTACGGTATTGCTCGTAGTCAAGCAATAGCTGTAACTGATTGTCGGAGGTTCGACGATTTATGATGGATAAAATAGTCCCGCTCTCCGTGGCCATGATCGTGCATAATGAAGAGGGGAATCTTCCTGACTGCCTAAAGAGCATAGCATTTGTCCGCCAGATCGTCGTGGTCGATTCTGGAAGCGAGGACGGGACGCTCCGGATTGCCACTGACTTCGGCTGCGATGTCTTTAGTGAATCATGGCGGGGATTCGGTGCACAGAAACAATCAGCCATCGAAAAGTGCAGGGAGCCTTGGATCCTTGTCCTGGATGCTGATGAACGCATTCCCCCGGAAACGGCTCTAGCCATTGGCCAAGCAGTCGATGTTCCAGATATTTCCGGGTACAGTTTCCCGAGAAAGAACCTTTTTCAAGGCCGCTGGATTCGCCATGCCGGGTGGTGGCCGGACCGCGTGGTCCGCCTCTTCAGGAAGGGCCAGGGCTGTATGACGGAGGCAAAGGTCCACGAGGCTGTTCGGGTCAAGGGAGAGGTCAAACCTCTGCAGGCGCCGATCGTGCACCTGACTGAGGATCGTCTCGGGCCGATCCTTCTCAAGATCGACCGTTATTCCACGCTGGGTGCCGAAGAGGCATTTGCGCAGGGGCGGAAGTCGTCCGTTTTTACCGCTCTCTTGCGGGCAAATATCACTTTCTGTCAGGACTACATTCTCCGAGGCGGCTTTCTGGACGGCTCACAGGGACTCACCCTGGCAGCGACCGACGCCGTCAATAAATTCTTCAAGTACGCGAAACTTGCAGAAATGAAACGGCGGGCGAAAGCGTAGGGCGGTTTGTGGTGAAGGATGACGTTCTGACCGCCGGAACGACCCCGTCGCACGGGATTCAGGCTTTTCAGGATATCAAGGAAACCTTCCCAAACTGGAAGGCCTTTCCGTGGATGCAAATATGGATATATCGATTATCATTGTCAACTGGAACAGCAAGGACCTCCTGCTGAAGTGCCTTAAGTCCATTGAGACGAGTGTTGAGGATCTGCCCTACGAAATCATCGTCGTCGACAACGCATCCGCCGATGGTAGTGCGGTCATGCTCAGGGAGCAATTTCCCCGGGTCCACCTGATCGCCAATTCCGAAAACCGAGGATTCGGTGCGGCGAACAACCAAGCCATGCGTGTCATGGCGGGCCGCTACGCCCTCCTACTCAACTCGGATACGGTCCTGACGGAGACGGCAGTCCGCGAAATTTTGGACTTCATGGAGGCCCGTCCGGATGTAGCTATCGCCTGTGGGCAACTTCTCAACGCCGACGGAACCCGGCAGAACTCGATCGCGGCTTTCCCGAGCCTGCTTACCCTCCTGACCAACATGCCACTGCTGGAATATCTCTTTCCCAGACGGTTTCCGAGCAAACGATACATCTTCTCTGGCCCGGTCGAGATCGATTCGGGTATCGGTGCCTGTCTGATGGTCCGCAAGAGGGCCATTGACGAAGTGGGGATGTTCGACGAGCGCTACTTTTTCTTTTTTGAAGAGACTGACTGGGCTCGGCAGATGCGTTCCGCGGGGTGGAAAATCTTTCACGTCCCTTCCGCCCTCATCTACCATCTTCAAGGTCAGAGCATCGGGGGCAACATCAGTTCGCGGGTCGAATTCTACCGCTCCCGCTATCAGTATTTTCAAAAATGGGAGAGCCCCCGCATTTACCTATTGGTGAGAGCAGTTGTTTTTGTGCGGTTGGTAGCGAACTGGCTATTAACCTCGATTGGCAACCTCCTGACCCTTGGACTCGAACGGAAGATGCGGAACAAATGGGTCATCTATGTCAAACTGCTCGCGTGGCATTTTAAAGGGTGCCCCTGAAAGCATGAATACGGTTTTCCTATGATTGCTCTTTTGTCTTGACTTTCCTGCCTCGTTTCATTAGGGTCTTTGCGATGTTCACGGAATGAACGCAGCGAGACCCGCGATGACGCCTCAACCGCCCGACCGAGCAGAGAATGAGGATGTGCTCCAGATTCTGAGGGAGATCAAGAAATCGCCCGAGATGACGCAGCGCGAACTCTCCTCCCGGCTTGGGATTAGCCTCGGCAAAGCCAACTTCCTCATTAATGCCCTGATCCAGAGGGGTCTTGTCAAAATGGAGAACTTTAGGACCTCCAACAACAAGAAGGTCTATTTGTACTATTTGACTCCCAAAGGATTGGAGGAAAAGGCCAGGACTACATATCTTTTTCTCACGCGTAAGGTAAGGGAATACGAGCGGCTTGAGGAAGAGATCCGTCAGTTACGCGAAGAGGCGCGCGAGAACGATTTACCGGCCGATGAACAGAAAAACAGAAGCATAAATTAAGATGTAACAGTTTCAAAATTTGTCTAGAAGAGAGGTCAGAATTTGCATCGGGCTGATTCCTATGGAATCGAGAGAGCGGAGCTGTATCTGCTGGGAGACATCGACTGAGAATACCGCCATTGACTGAAGCGACCGCAAAAGGAGGATTCTTCAAGGCACTGACGTTCAGTATTCCTGTACTGATGGGCCTTTTCATCTTTCTAAATCCTTTCCCTTACACGACGGCGATCAAGGAAATCTGCTTTTACGGTTCCGCCTTTATTATCCTCATCCTAGTCATTTCCAGGCAGATAGAGCTTTCCTTAAGCTCGCCACTGACTTTGCCTATTTTCCTGTTCGTAGTCTGGGCATCTTTCGGTCTTTTTTTCGCGGTGGACAAAGAAAACAGTATCCACGACTTTCAGGTGCATCTCCTTAAATATGTGATATTTTATTATATTATGATAAATTATTTCAATTCTAGGGAATGGCTTCTGCGGCTTTCGTGGATCATACTGGTTTCTGCTGCCCTGTTTTCAGTGGGAGAGATCGTCTATTTTTATATCCTGGGGAGCAAACCGCTATCGACAAAATTTGTAACGGGGATTCCCGAAATCGCCGTGAATGGTGTCGGCATTATCGCCGTTCCCGCCATCATTTTTGGTCTGCATAATCTGATGACCCAAGACCGCTTACCTGTCAGAATTGTTTCCTTGATCCTCGTTTTACCGACGACGATTATGTGTTTCCTGACACAGGCTCGCGGCACCATATTGGCTATGCTTCTTTCATTCACTATCCTATTTTTTAAGAACAAGAGAATCTTATTGATCTGTATCGGGGTTGCATTGCTATTTGCTTCCGTGACACCAATCAGGGATCGTTTTATCAATTCGGATCCAAGCAATAAACTGCGGCTGGGAACGTATTTTATAAACTATGAAATCATTAAGGATTATCCCATACTCGGCATCGGTTTTGGAATGGAAACTTATGGCAATAGGCAGTTCATCGATCTTGAAGCCTATAATAGGAGAATACCCGAACATTATCGAGGTTCTATCCTTAAGGACCCCCACTCGATGCTGTTCAGTATCGCCGTGCGAACAGGTCTGATCGGGCTGGGACTATTCCTCTCCATCCTGGTTGTGCCTTTCAGAATGCTTTGGCGTAACATGAGAAAAGGAAAAGGCGATCAGGGGGACGACTGGGGGCGGTGTCTCATCTCTGCGTGGGTAGCCGTTCTGGTCATCGGATTTTTTGAACCATTTTTTAGTCATTTCCCCGAAATCGTCTTCTATACGTTGCTAGCCATGATGACCATTGCATGGAAAACAGACCAAAATCGCTCCGTAAGCCACCAGACCTAAGTCGAAGCTAGGTCGCAAAGACCAACATGGATCTAACGATGCAAAGAATACTTGTTACCGGCGCAGATGGATTCATCGGTAGCCATCTGGTGGAAGGTTTGCTGGACAAAGGGTTTCAGGTCAGGGCCTTTGTCTTTTATAACTCTTTCAATAATTGGGGATGGCTAGAATCGCTTCCGAAAGACAAGTTAAATAAAATAGAGGTATTT